>Ga0154020_10008645_pt1 | contig 11789 bp, 15 predicted proteins | sample Klosneuvirus_201_FD_109709 | JGI IMG/M metagenome (GOLD analysis project Ga0154020, IMG submission 109709) | Active sludge microbial communities from wastewater, Klosterneuburg, Austria - Klosneuvirus_20160825_MG | ecosystem: Engineered > WWTP > Aerobic digester > Activated sludge | place... | reverse complement strand
GCCAGCGCGGCGAAACCGGCCGCCAGCGTTCCGTAGGGAACGCGCGGGCTTCCCACGACGGGCGGCGTCGGGTGGTCCAACGGGTTAGGAGCGGCCGCCGACCGGAGTGAGCGAGAGCCCGGAGGTCATCTCCAGCATCCGATCGATCGAGCGCTTCGCGCGGACGCGGACCCCCTCCGCGACCTCGATCCGGGGCTCGAGGTCGCGCAGCGCCAGGTAGAGCTTCTCCAGCGTGTTGCGCTTCATGTGGGGGCAGGTGTTGCAGGCGCAGGCTTCGTCGGGGGGCGCGGGGATGAGCGTCTTCTCGGGCGCGGCCCGATGCATCTGATGGAGGATCCCTTCCTCGGTCGCGACGATGAACGCCCCGCGCGGCGACTGCGAGACGTGCCGGAGGAGCGCCGACGTCGACCCGATGAACCCGGCGTGGCGCAGGACGTTCTCCTCGCATTCGGGGTGCGCGATGACCTCGGCCTCGGGGTTCTTCGCGACGAGCTCGAGGAGCTTCCGCTCCGAGAACGTCTCGTGGACGACGCACGTCCCCGGCCAGACGGCGAACTTCCGGGAGAGCCTCTTCTCCACCCACGCCGCGAGGTTGCGGTCCGGGGCGAAGACGATCGGGTCGGGGAGCTGGCCGATGATGACCTCCGCCGACGACGACGTGACGATGACGTCGGAGAGCGCCTTCACTCCCGCGGAGCAGTTGATGTAGCTGACCACCGTGTGCCCCGGGTACTTCTTGAGCCACTCGGCGAACGCCGGGGCCGGGCACCCGTCGGCGAGGGAGCAGCCCGCGAGCAGGTCGGGGATGACGACGGTCTTCTCGGGGTTCAGGATCTTCGCGGTCTCGGCCATGAAGTGGACGCCGCAAAACGCGATCACCTGCTCGGTCGCTTTCGTCCCACGCCGGGCGAGCTCGAGCGAGTCGCCGACGAAGTCGGCCAGATCCTGGATTTCGGACTCCTGGTAGTAGTGCGCCAGGATGACCGCGTCGCGCTCTTTCTTCAGGCGGACGATCTCGGCTTCCAGGTCGAGCGCGGGGTCGATGGCGCGGGAAGCGGCGGGAGCATGGCCGGGCAGCGGATTCACGGCGCGAATTCTACCTGCCCTTTGCTAGACTCCCGCTTTTGGCGAGACCGCGCATGAAACAAACCCCAGCAGCTGCCTCGACGACAGCGATCGAACCGAACCCCTGGATCGTGAGCCCCAGGTGGGACCTTTTCTGGCTCACGCTCTCGGCTCTCCTCGTCGCCGTTCCGCCGCTCGCGCACTCTTACTGGAAGGTGGGCTCGACCGGCGTCGACCTCCTGGTCACCGCGATGATCGGCGGGCCCCACATGTACGCCACCTTCCTGCGGACCGTCCTCGAGCCGAAGTTCCGCGAGCGGCACCCCATCCTGGCCTGGGCGCCCGTCATCGGCGTGCCGCTGGCGGTCGTGACGCTCTCCATCTTCGCCTTCGACGCCCTTCTCTCGATCTTCTTCACGTGGGCGTCGATCCACATCTGCGACCAGGCGTCGTTCATCGCGTCGCGTTACCGCGCGCGCTTCGGCGAGGTGACGATCTTCGACCGGGCGCTCGACTTCCTCACGGCCATGTCCGCCCTCTACGTGGTGGCCATCTACCGGTTCGTCGAGGGGACGTTCGTCATCTCCGGCCACGTCATCTGGTTCCCTCCCTTCCTGAAGGACCCGCTCGTCCCGCGGCTCTTCGCCCTGGGCGCCGCCTGCGTGATCGCCACCTGGGCCGTCCGCTCCTGGAACCAGTACCGGGCGGGCAAGCTGGGCGCGCCGTTCCTCCTCTTCATGGGGATGACGGTCGTCGTCGGGATCCTGGTCCCCACGATGGGTGAGCTCTCGGTCTCCTTCCAGGGCTTCAACGCGTGGCACTCGTTCCAGTACCTCGGCCTCACGTTCCTGGCCCTTCGCCGGCGGGAGTCGGGCGGCGAGGTGACCCTGGGCTTCGTCCGCGCCCTTTCGCGGCCCGGCCAGTTCATGAAGTTCTACGGCTGGAACGTCCTCCTCACCCTCGGCGCCGGCGTGATCGTCGGGGTGCTCGTCTACGGGCTGAGGCTCCCGGCGGAGCAGTGCTACTACACCGTCACGCTCTCGTTCCTCCTGGTCCACTACTTCCACGACCACGTCCTCTTCTCCGATTCCACCGAGGCGGTCCTGTCAGAGGCGTGACCCGGAGCGGGATCCTGACCGGCCTCGTGGAGCGGCTCACCCTCCTCGCCGCGGTGGCGGCCGTGATCGCGGCGCTCGTCGTGGGCGCCCCGCTCGACGCCGCGAAAAAGAAGAGGAAGCCGACGAAGAAAAAGGGGCCGGAGGCCACCGCCGTTCCGCGCCCGGCCGATCCCTACCGGGTCACGCTGGCCACCGACGACGGCGTCTCCCTGGCGGCCACCTGGCGTCCCGTGCCGGGCCAGCCGGACGCGCCGGCCGTCCTCCTCATCCACGATTTCTCGCGGGACCGTAGGCAGTGGGAGCCGCTGGCGGCCGATTTCCTCGCCCGCGGCCTCGCGACCCTCGCGATCGACCTTCGCGCGCACGGCGAATCGCTCCGGAAGGCCGGCACCGCGGCGCCTCTCCACCTCTCGCCGACGCTGCAGACGCGGCCGAACGCCTTTCCACGCGACGTGGAGGCCGCCTGCAAGTGGCTGCGCGAGAAGACGCCGAAGGTGGGCGTGATGGGGCTGTCGCTCGGCGGGAACCTCGCCGTCCTCGCCACCGCCTCGGCGTGGGCCGACACGGCCGTCGTCGTCTCGGCCAACATCGCGAAGCTCGGGCTCCTCGCGGGTGGGCGGCCGACGAAGCCGCGCGCCACGCTGGTCCTGGCCTCGGACAGGGATCCGGGGCGAGCCGATTCGGCGAAGGTGCTCGACGCGACGGGCGAGGCTCCGAAGCGGACGACGGTCTATTCCGGCGCGTCCCACAGCCTGGGGCTCCTGAACGACCACGCGGACGCGAAGGAGGCGGCCCTCGCCTGGCTGGCGGAGCGCCTCGGGGCGACGCCCCACACGCCACCCACCCCCGCTCCGGCCCCGCCCCCTGAAGCCCCGCCAACCCCCACCCCCACCGCTCCCCCAGCGCCTTGAGCCGGACGGTCGTCTTCGACATCGAGACCGTCGGCCTGCCGTGGCTCGACGTCGATCCGCTCCTCCGCGAGACGCTCACGCGTGGCGCCGCGGACGGCGACGCCTACCGGACGAAGAAGAGCTGGCGCTCGCTGTCGCCCTACGCGTCGAAGGTGATCGTGATCGCGATGCTGAACCCCGAGACCGGCCAGGGAAAGGTCTGGTACGAGAGCGCCGTTCGCGCCGACACCCGGACGGCCGACGGCCTCTTCGACGAGACCGGGTGCGACGAGGGGACGATGCTGGAGGAGTTCTGGGCGAATCTCGCGCGGTTCGACCGGGTCGTCTCCTTCAACGGGCGGGGCTTCGACGGGCCCTTCCTCTCCGTCCGGAGCGCCATCCACGGCGTCCGGCCGTCCCGCAACCTCTCCGGCTATCGCTACAGCGTCCGCGAGCACGTCGACCTCCTCGAGGTCCTGTCGTTCATGGGGACGGCGCCGGCGAAGCCCTCGCTCCACGCTGCGTGCGTGGCGTTCGGCATCCCGTCACCCAAGACGGCCGAGATGCACGGCTACGCGGTGGCCGACGCCTACGCCGAGGGCCGGCTCCCGGAGATCCTCAGCTACTGCCGGAGGGACGTGGAGGCGACCGCCGAGCTCTTCTCCCGGGTGGAGACGACGCTCCTCCCCCTCTTCGAGAGGTGACCCGCGGTTGACAGGGCTGGTCGCGGGTGGTAGCTTCGCCGGCCCTTTTGACCGGAGGTCTTTAAGCAAATGTACGCCGTCATCCGAACCGGGGGTAAGCAGGTACGAGTCGCCGAGGGCGACGTCGTGCGCATCGAGCGCGTCTCGAAAGAGACGCTCGCGAAGGGAGACGAAATCTCCCTCAACGAGGTCCTCGCCATCGGCAAGGAGGACGGTCTCGTCCTCGGCAAGCCGCTCGTCGAGGGCGCGTCCGTGAAAGCGGTCGTGCTCCGGGAGACGCGCGGGCCGAAGCTCCTCGTCTACAAGAAGAAGCGCCGCAAGGGTTTCCAGCGGACGCACGGACACCGCCAGGATCTCGTCGAGATCCGCGTCCAGTCGATCCAGGGCTGATCAGGGGTAAGCGATGGCACACAAAAAAGGACAAGGTTCCTCCAGGAACGGCCGCGACTCGAACAGCCAGCGCCTCGGCGTGAAGGCGTTCGCCGGCCAGCTGGTCACCGGCGGCTCGATCATCGTCCGCCAGCGGGGTACCCCGCTGAAGCCCGGCCTGAACGTGGGCCGCGCCAAGGACGACTCGCTCTTCGCGAAGGTCGACGGCACCGTGAACTTCCACGACAAGGGTCGGATGGGGCGGTTCGTGTCGATCACGCCGAAGCCCGCGACCGAGGCCGCCACGGCCTCAGCCACGGCGACCGCAGCCGCCTAACGTCTCCGAGGAAGGCGCGCCGGGCCTGGCCAGGAGCCGCCCGGCGTCCGCCCTCGAGCCGAACACCATGTTCATCGACGAAGCCGTCATCCACGTCGCCGCGGGCGATGGAGGGAACGGCATCGTCGCGTTCCGGCGCGAGAAGTTCATAGCGAAGGGCGGCCCCTCCGGCGGGGACGGCGGCGATGGCGGCGACGTCCACCTCGTCGCGGACGCCTCGCTCAACACCCTCTACGAGTTCCGGTTCAAGAAGCGTTTCGCGGGCGGCCGGGGCGGCCACGGGATGGGCTCCGACTGTCACGGCAAGAACGGCAAGGCGCTGAACGTGCCGGTGCCGCTCGGCACCGTGGTGGTCGACCGGACCACCGGCGAGCTCCTGGGGGACCTCCTCGTCGACGGACAGACCCTGCTCGTCGCCAAAGGCGGGCGCGGAGGGCGCGGCAACGCGCGGTTCTCCACGTCCACGAACCGGACGCCCCGGCGGGCCGAGCCGGGCACGCCGGGCGACCAGCGCGAGCTGTCGCTGGAGATGAAGCTCCTCGCGGACGTCGCCATCGTCGGCCTCCCGAACGCCGGGAAGTCGACGCTCATCGCCTCCATCTCCGCCGCGCGCCCGAAGATCGCCGACTACCCGTTCACCACGCTCGTCCCGAACCTCGGCGTCGTCTCGTGGGAGCGGTTCCGGACGTTCGTGGCCGCAGACGTCCCCGGACTGATCGCGGGCGCCCACGAGGGGCACGGCCTCGGCATCCGGTTCCTGAAGCACGTCGAGCGTTCGCGCCTCCTCTGCCACCTCGTCGACGCCTCCTCGCTCGACCCGGACGACCCCGCCGCCGCCGCGGAGCAGGCCGTGGACGTCATCGAGGGCGAGCTCGCCGCGTTCAGCCCGGCGCTCTCGGCCCGCGAGCGCGTCGTGGTGGCCTCCAAGAAGGAAATCGCCTCGCCCGCGCAGATCCGCGCCGTGAAGAAGGCCGCCGAGCGCCGCGGGCGCCGGTTCTTCGCCGTGTCGGCCGCCGCGCACGACGGGCTCGGCCCGCTCGTCATCCACCTCGGCAAGCGGCTCGACGAGATGGCGCGGGACGCTGCGGAAGAAGCGCGGCAGGCCGCCCCGGAAGCGCCGGCGCCCGACGCGTGACGCGCGTGCCGCGGACGCTCGGTGTCTTCGGCGGCTCGTTCGACCCGATCCACACGGGCCACCTCGGAACCGTCGAGGCCGTGCGCCGGCGGCTCGGCCTCGACACCGTCCTCATCGTCCCCGCGGCCGCGGCGCCGCACAAACCGGACGGCCCCGAGGCGTCCGCTTTCCACCGCTTCGCCATGGCGGCGCTGGCGCTGCAGGAGTTCCCCGATTTCCTCCTCTCGGATTTCGAGGTCTCGCGCGGCGGCACGTCGTATTCCGTCGACACGCTGCGCCGCGCCCGCGAGTCGTTCCCGGGCAGCGAGGTCTACCTGATCGTCGGCTCCGACACCCTGCTCACCCTGCCGACGTGGCGCGCCTACCCGGAGATCGTGGCGACCACCCGGATGGGCGTCCTCTTCCGCGAGCCGGACGACTACCAGAGCGTGAGGGCCGCCCTTCCTCCGGAGCTCCTGGAGCGGCTGGCGCCCGAGGACGCCGTCCCCGCCACGGCACCGCCGGGCAAGACGATCTTCTGGGGCGGGAACGCGCCGGATACAATCTCGTCCACATGGTTAAGAAAAGCGATTCGGGCGGGAGCAAACCTCAGCGGAAAGCTGCCGCCGTCCGTCGAGAGGTATCTCCGAAGGGAAAAGCTCTACCCAAGCCCCCCGCCAGGCGCCCCGTGAAGGGGGCGGGCACCGCCGCGGGAGCTGCGGCAGTGAACGCGACGCCTTCCGGCGCCGCGGCGGCCGCGGCGCGCCCCCGGCCCCAGAATCCCCCGATCGGCGCCGTCGACGAACTGATCGCGGCCACCGTCGAGAAGACGCGGTCGGCGGACGCCGACAGGATGAAGCGGCGCGAGGAGCAGAACGCCGCCATCGACCAGAGGCTCCTGGTGCAGCTGAAGAAGGGAGTGGCGGCGCTCCTCGACCGGAAGGCCGAGAAGCTCGTCGTCCTGAACCTCGTCGGGCTCACCTCGATGTCCGACTACTTCGTCCTCGCCACGGCCACGAACGACCGACAGGCCAAGGCCCTCTGCGACGGGGTCGAGGAGGCGATGAAGTCGGAAGGGCGGCGGCCGCTCTCGATCGAGGGCTACCAGAGCGCGGCGTGGATCCTCCTCGACTACGGCGACGTCGTCTTCCACATTTTCCACGACGAGGCCCGCCGGTTCTACGGCCTCGAGCGGCTCTGGGGCGACGCACCGAATCAGACCGCGAAGTTCGCGGGGTAGGTGCCCTCCCCCCGCCTCTTCCCCACCCGTCACCGGGGGCTCGCCCAGGAGCTGACGCGCCTCGCCCGCGCGCTCGACACCGACGCCACCATCCTGATCCTCGGCGCGCCCGGGACCGGCAAGGACCGGCTCGCGCGGCTCCTCCACGATCGCTCCGACCGCGCCGCCAGGCCCTTCGTGAGGGTGGACCTCGCCGCGATTCCGGACGACCTCGTGGAGAGCGAGCTCTTCGGCTACGAGAGGGGCGCCTTCACCGGCGCGGTGTCGTCGAAGCCCGGGCTCCTGGAAGGGGCGGACGAGGGGACGCTGTACCTCGACCGGATCGACACCCTCACCCTCCGCGCGCAGGGGAAGCTCCTGCGACTCGTGGAGGAGCGGATCGTGCGGCGGGTCGGCGGCACGCGCGCCTGGCCGCTCCGCGCGCGGTTCGTCGCCTCCGCCGCGCCCGACCTCCCGCGGCGCGCGCGCTCCGGCGACTTCCGCGAGGACCTCTACTACCGCCTGGCGGTGGTCGCCGTCCGCCTCCCGTCCCTCGGCGAGCGGCGGGTCGACGTCCTGGCCGGCGCCCGCGCTGCCCTCCGGGCCGAGGGGTGCCCGTTGTCGCTCTCCCGCGCCGCGGAGCAGGCGCTCCTCACCCACCCTTGGCGCGGGAACTGGCGCGAGCTCGAGAACGTGATGAAGCGCGCCGCGCTCGAGGCGACGACCGGGGGCGGGCCCACGGTGGAGGCGGTCCACCTGGGCCTCCTCGATCCGAGCGATCCGGAGGCCCTCCTCTCGGCCGCGTCCCGCTCGGGCTGGAACCTCCGCCGGCTGACCGACGCCTACATCGCGCTGGTCCTCGAGGAGTGCGGCGGCAACGTGGCGGAGGCGTCCCGCCGGCTCGGCATCGCCCGCAAGACGCTCTACGAGAGACGTCGCGGGACGGACCCCTCTTGAGGATCCGGCTCCTCTTCGTCGGCAAGAGCGACGACGGCGAATACGCCCGCGGGATCGAGCGCTACGTCACGCGGACGAGCCGCTTCGTGAAGACCGAGGTCGCGATCGTCAAGGAGGAGAAGCCCGGCGCCAAGCCCGACCCCGCACGGATCCTCCGGGAGGAGGGGAGGCGGATCGCCGCCGCGCTCGACCCGAGGGACCTCACCGTCCTCTGCGACGCCGGCGGAGCCGAGGTCACGAGCGCGGAGCTCTCGAGAAAGCTCGGGCGCTGGCTCGACGAATCTCCCCGCGCCGTGGTCTTCGTCGTGGGCGGAGCCTTCGGTCTCGACCCCGGTTTGACGCCGCGGGCGCGTGCTATCCTCCCGCTCTCTCGGCTGACTTTGCCGCATCAGCTGGCTCAGCTGGTGCTGGCCGAGCAGGTCTACCGGGCGGTGGCCACGCTTCGCGGAGTGGCCTATTCCAAATAGTCGGGGGAGCTCATGTCAAAGGCGGCCGTGGCAGCAAAGCCCACGAAGAAAGACAACAGCGACAAGGTGAAGAAGCGCCTTCAGGCGAAGCGCGACGAGCTCGTCGCCGACCTGGCGAAGAACCGTCAGGTGTCCGACGAGACGGTCGACGAGTCGGCGCAGGACATGGCCGACCGGGCTTCCTCGTCGTACACGAAGGAGTTCGCCTACTCCCTCTCCGAGCACGATCGGAAGATCCTCCTCCTGATCGACGGCGCCCTCGCGCGGATCGACGTCGGCACCTACGGCGTCTGCGTCCACTGCAACGCGCCGGTGCAGGAGAAGCGGCTCGAGGCCGTTCCGTGGGCGCGCCACTGCCTCGACTGTCAGGAGCTGCAGGACAAGGGTCTGCTGTAGGGCCCGCGCGCCGAGCGGCGCGCCCCGGTCGTGAGTCCACGAGTCCACATGCCTCCTCCCGCGCGTCCGACCGAACCCTTCGCGCCGCTCGCGCCGCTTCTGAAGGCGGTCGCCGCGGCGCCGTTTCCGCCCGTCTTCTTCGTCTCGGGTGACGACGACTGGATCGTCACCGAGGCCCGGCGGCGGCTCGCCCACGCGTTCCGCGCGGCCATCCCGGAGGGCGAGGTCTCGGAGTACGACGGCAACGTCCGCGAGGCGGTCGACGACGCGGCCACGGTGGCTCTCTTCGCGACGAATCGCCTCGTCCTGCTGAACGCCGACGAGCTCTTCCGCGCGCGAAAGGTGACGGCCGAGGAGCTCGACGCCCTTCTCGACGACGCCGCCGACGCCACGGACGAGAAGGCGAAGAGGCGGCTCTCGCGGAAAGCCTGGGCCCTCGCGAGCTCGGCGGGGCACGGCAACGCCGAGGACCCGCAGGAGATCGCGCGGAAGCTGGCGGGCCGCGTGAAGAGGGCGGACCGCGCCCCCGAGCTCGCCGCCCTCCTGTCGCGCGAGGTCGACGAGGGGGAGGAGCGGGAGAACGCCCTCGACCGGCTCGTCGACTACGTCTCCCGCGCCACCCCGGGCGACAACGTCCTCGTCGTCACCGCGGTCTCACCCGACCCCGAGCACCGTGTCACCGAGCTCCTCCGGAAGACCGGCCGCGCCGCACGGCTCGACGCGCCGACCGACGAGGCGCGCCGGGAGCGGCTCGCGTCGCTGGGGCTCGAGCGGGCCCTCGAGCGGCGTGTCGTGGTGGAGCCCGAGGTCTTCGACACGCTCCTCGAGCGCGGGCGGCTCGCCGCACGGCCGTTCCTCTCGGAGCTCGACCGGTTGATCGACTCCTCGCCCGGCCCGCGCGTGACGGCGGAGATGGCCGCGCGCCTGATCGCCGACGAGCGAAAGGAGTACGGGTCGGACTTCGTCGAGGCCGTCACCGCGCGGAAGACGCCGGCCGCCCTCCAGCTCCTCGACCGGCTCCTCTCGGGCGGAGCCGAGTTCGCGGCGTTCCGGCCGTTCGGCGAGGCGAAGGAGAGCGGCGCGGCACCGAAGAAGGCGCCGCGCGGCGAGGCGGCGTTCTTCCCTCTCCTCGGGCTCCTCACGGGGGACGTCCGCCGCATGCTGATCCTGAAGGCCGCGCTCCACGATCGCGCGGCGGCCGCGCGCCGCCTCGACTACCGCTCGTTCACCGAGCGGGTCCTGCCGGCGCTGAAGACGCCGAAGGCGGGCCAGCCGCCGGCGCTGGTGGACGGCCACCCGTTCGCGCTCCACAAGGCCTACCTGGCGTCCCTGGAGTGGACCCTTCCCGAGCTGACCGCGTTCTACACCGGGCTGGCCCGGCTCGATCGGGGCGTCAAGACCGGAGAAGGGAGCGGCCGGGAGCTCCTGGAATCCCTACTGTTGAGACTCGCGAGGACCGCATGAAGTATCTCGTCACCGGTGGCGCCGGGTTCCTCGGCACCCACATCGTGGAGGAGCTGGCCAGGCTGCCGGAGGCTTCGGTCCACGTGCCGCGCTCCGCCGACTACGACCTGACGACGGCATCGGGGACGGAGCGCTGCCTCGACGCCTTCCGGCCGGACGTCGTCATCCACGCGGCGGCGAAGGTGGGCGGCATCGGCGCGAACCGGCTCCATCCCGGGAGCTTCTTCCGCGACAACGCGCTGATGGGGATCCACCTGATCGAGGCCTGCCGGACCCGCCCGGTGAAGAAGTTCGTCTGCCTGGGAACCATCTGCGCGTACCCGAAGTTCACGCCGGTGCCGTTTCGCGAGGACGACCTCTGGAACGGCTACCCCGAGGAGACGAACGCCCCGTACGGCGTGGCGAAGAAGGCGCTCCTCGTGATGCTCCAGGCCTATCGCCAGGAGTTCTCGTTTCCGGGGATCTACCTCCTCCCCGTGAACCTCTACGGCCCGCGGGACAACTTCGACCTCCAGTCGAGCCACGTCATCCCGGCCCTGATCCGGAAGTTCCTCGAGGCGAAGCAGGCCGGGCGGGACGAGGTCGTCCTGTGGGGGGACGGCTCGCCCACGCGCGAGTTCCTCTACGTGGAGGACGCCGCGCGCGGGATCGTCGCCGCCACCCAGCGATACGACGGCGCCGACCCCGTCAACCTCGGGAGCGGCGACGAGCGCTCCATCCGCGACCTGGCGGAGGTCATCCGCGGGCTCACCGGCTACACGGGGAAGATCGTGTGGGACGTCACCCAGCCGAACGGGCAGCCGCGGCGAGGGCTCGACACCTCCCGGGCGCTGGAGCGTTTCGGCTGGAAGGCGGAGACGGGCCTCGAGGAGGGGCTTCGCCGGACGCTCGACTGGTTCGTCGGCCACCAAAACTCTTCAGTTTCCGCCTGATCGCGGTCGATTCCATGGTGCACGTGCATCATGGCTAACCCATTTCGGTTAGTCGGCCTCTCGATTTGGGACGATTCCGGCGCCGTCGGGACCGACGTCCCCCTGGTTCGAATCTTGAATGCGGCGAACGGGGATCTTCCCCATATTTTTTTTTCCGGGCCGTCAGAAGCGGCTCGAAAAGGTGGAAAAGATGAACCGTCGTGTTTTGGGAGCCGCTGTCGCTTTCGCCGCTGCCTCGCTCGTCGCCAGCAACGCCTTCGCGGGTGACAAGCCGGCCGACAAGCCGAAGACCGAGAAGAAGCAGGTCAAGTGTGCCGGCATGAACGAGTGCAAGGGCAAGGGCGCCTGCGGGTCGGCCGACGGCAAGCACGGCTGCGCCGGCAGCAACGAGTGCAAGGGCAAGGGCTGGATCCTCGTCGCCGACGAGGCCACCTGCACGAAGGCCAAGGGCACCGTCGTCAAGGAAGAGAAGAAGGACGACAAGAAGGGCGCCGAGAAGCCCGCCGAGAAGAAGAGCTAGCACTCTTCACGCGACCGGATCCGGTTGCCTCTCACCAGGCAGAATCGAGCTCCCGGGCCTCCGCTCGGGAGCTTCTTTCTTTGCCGCGTTCCCGACCTTCCCGAGGAGACGACGAGACAGATGCAGCGCCCACCGTTCATCGGCCACGGCGTCGGCTTGCGCCGGCCCCACTTCGAGAGGGTCCTCGCCGGCCCGACGAGCGTCGACTGGTTCGAGGTGATCAGCGAGAACTACATG
>Ga0154020_10008644_pt1 | contig 11789 bp, 15 predicted proteins | sample Klosneuvirus_201_FD_109709 | JGI IMG/M metagenome (GOLD analysis project Ga0154020, IMG submission 109709) | Active sludge microbial communities from wastewater, Klosterneuburg, Austria - Klosneuvirus_20160825_MG | ecosystem: Engineered > WWTP > Aerobic digester > Activated sludge | place... | reverse complement strand
TCGCTGAGCGACACCATCGCTACAGGGATAGCCGACACGCTGATCCTGAACCGTGGGGCGGACCCGCTGAACGAAGACGAGCTGGAAGCAGGCTACACACCGTTCATGGCTGCGGCCAACAAGCGGGTGCTGGACTTCATCACAGACCCTGCGTTTGCCAAGTTCCAGCAGCAGGACATGGCCCAGGTACTGACCAACTACATCGCACAGGGCGTGCACCGCGCTGAGTACACGCGGCGCTTTGGTAGCAACGGCAAGGGTCTGCGCAGCATGATCCACGACGCAGTCGGCGAGGCGGTCGGCCCTGAGTGGGCGACAGCTCGCACAGCGGCTGACGACAAGTTGAAGGCGCTACGGAAGACCTTGAAGACCTCGGGCGCGACGCAGGCTAAGATTTCCGAGGCGCTACACGCCCAGGGCTACCGCTACGGTGAGGTACAGACCGAGCACATCGTCGCTGAGCTGGCTGACAAGACGAAGTTCAACGAGTTTGAGCCGAAGCTGCGCCGCAACGTCCGCGCCATCATGGCGATGGAAGGCACCCTGGGTGCTGACATCAACCCACGGTTGCGCAAGCTCAGCTCGACGCTGATCGTTTACGAGAACATGCGCCTGTTGGGTATGTCCCTGTTCAGTCAGGTCATTGACCCACTGGGTGTGCTGGTCCGTGGTGGTACGCTGAACAATGCTTTCGAGACCTTCAAGCGCGGTATCGTCGGCACCATCGCGGCCTGGAAAGGCACGCCGCTGGAAGACAAGATGTCTGAGCTGGCCATGAAGCTGGGTATCATCGACGCCAGCGGCATGATGAACTCACAGGGCAACGCGTACGCCAGCGTGTACCTGGGCAAGACCGCACAGAAGTGGAACGACCGACTGTTCCGGGTCAACGGTGTCGAGGGTTTCAGCCAAGGGACTCGTGTCGGGGCGATGATTGCCGCGATTGAGTTCCTGAAGCACCACTCGACGCTACCCAGCGAGCACTCTGAGCGCTGGCTGGCCGAGCTGAACCTGAAGGCCGCAGACATTGCGCTGGTGGGCGGTGAGCTGGACTATCAGAACCCGAAGATTCAGCAAGCCCTGTTCCGCTGGGTGGAGACGGCAATCCTGCGCCCCAACGCTTCGATGCGTCCGGCCTGGGCCTCTGACCCGCACTTCTCGCTGATCTTCCACATGAAGCAGTTCACCTACGCCATGCAGAAGGTGATTTTGGAGCGGGTTCACAACGAGATCAAGCACGGTAACTACGACCCTGCTATCGCGATGGTGCTGACCTACGTCCCGGCCATGATGGCTGCTGACTTCCTGCGCGGCATTGCTGCCAACGGTGGTGAAGAGCCGCCTTGGAAGCGTAAGTGGGACTTTGGTGACTACCTTGCCAGCGGTGTACAGCGTGCAGGTCTGCTGGGCGTACCGCAGTTCGCACTGGATGTGGCTGAGTGGGGGCCAGGTGAGCTGGCTGGGCCTGCTGCAGAGCAGGTTATACGGGCCGGAGAGCGCTTGAACAAGGATGTGGCTCGGGACATGCGCTTGGACGACGTAGCGACCCTTACAGGGGCTTCCAGGGACATCCAGAAGGCTGAGGATTTCAACGGTGTGAGCCACGCTGCGAAGCGCACACTGCGTGACGCACTGCCGATTAACAGCCTGACCAAGCGCTACGTGTTCGATGAAATAGCTGGAACATAGTCGCTTATACCAATGTACTGTCCCAAAACTTAGCGAAGTTTTGGGACAAATCGCTCCAAGTTGCCTATTATTTGGGCAGCGTTGCCTATTATTTAGGCAAACGAGCGTTTGAAACACCCTCTGAATACTTACAATACTTACAAACTGCCTATTTTTTAGGCAACTACTGGTTGGAAACACAGTGGAAATTTCGGTACAATCGGTACAACATTAGTACAACTTTGGGACAGCTGAAATCGGCTGGGAGCCTTATTCTATATAGGGTGTATACGTATTTGTACCAATGTACCGAAATATTCTCCCAAAACGTGAAAGGAAAACACATCGACCTTTTGACGTTGGCAATGGGTTTCAAGCCTGTTTTCAAAAAAGAGGTCAGTTGGTTTGCCAGATTGAACTTTGAAAATTTCGGTACATTGGTACAGTTTAAAAACTTTCTCTCGGAAGTTGTATAATTCGACGAAATAGATTCAAAAAGATACGTTTGGGTTGGTTAATATCCCCGAAACCGTTGGTACGAGAGCATCTCCACGCCTTGTGATTCCGGTTGTCGTGGGTTCGAGCCCCATCAGTCGCCCCAAGAACAAACGCCCAAGACCCTTGCAGCACAAGGCTCTTGGGCGTTTTCACGTTCACAGGTCTTTCCGAGAAAACGTTGTGAAATAGCCTCAGATTGCGTGAGAGTGTAAAAGATTAGGTATTAACCAACTGTACCCGGATTGCAAGCAGGTATACAGTCCACACCTCTTACTACAGGCACGAGGTGACGTAATGGCGGGCAAAAGACAGCGAAAAAACGGAACGTGGGAGTTCATCTTCAAGCGCAAGGGGCTGCTCCCTGAGCCGGTGTACTTCACGTTTGACACCGAATCAGAGGGTGACAGATACGCTCAGAAGGCTGAGAAACTACTTTCTGAGGGTGTCGTACCCCTTGAGATGCAGGGCGGCAAGGCGCGCACGCTGGATGCCTTCTGTGAGATGTATGAAGCGGGTAGCGTCATGGCTCCGAGCGAGGCGGATCTACTCCCAACCATCACAAAAATGGTGGAAGGCGTCAGGATCGAGTTGTTTGACTACACCTGGGTGGAGTGTTGGGTTGACGGCATGAAGGCCGCTGGACGCGCTCCCAGCACGATCAGCAAGCGGGTTAGCGGTCTGGCACGGGTAATGGACTGGGCGATGCGCCGCGAGTTGGTTCAACTGGACAAAAACCCGCTGAGAATGCTGCCTGTTGGCTATTGCTCAAAGAGTCTTGATAGAAATAAGCTATGGTCAGGTGAGCGAGACAGGAGACTTGAGGAAACAGAGGAAGGGGCTATTCGCTCGGTTCTGACCGATAAAAATGAGCGCCTCTTGTTTGATATGGCCCTTGAAACGGCCATGCGTTTGGGTGAGATGTTCACACTAAAAACAGCGGATATTGACTTGGTGCGCCGCACAATATTTCTGCACCAGACGAAGAATGGATCCAAACGACAGGTGCCCATTTCCAGTGTGCTGCTCAAAAAACTAGAGGCTCATGGGCTGAGCCAGACCTACTTGTTTGAGGACTGGTGGCAGGGTGGTGATGCTAAAGAGAAGTGCAGGGTAGGGCACATGTTGTCCCACAGGTTTGCCAAGCGCTTCGAGCAGGCTGGGTGCCCTGATGTTCGCTTCCATGACCTCCGACACACCGCAGTGTCTCGGTTGTATGAGCGCACTTCGATGAGTGATTTGGAGATCTCAAAAATCACGGGTCACCGAACTTTCCGAATGCTCTCTCGTTACGCAAATTTGCGTGGAAGCGATTTGGCCTCAAAAATGTGGTGAACGTACCCTCGGTCTTCCAACCTTCTTCGGAGGGTTCACCTTCACAGGTGCCGACTTTACACGAAGCCACTCGACGATGTCTGCTTCAACAAACACCCACCCACGCCCCACCTTCGTCCCTGGGACGATGCCGTCTCGCGCCAGCCGGTGAAGGTGGGAGACTGAGCAGCGCAGCAGTGCCGCGCAGGTGGGTGCGTCGAGGATCATCAGCAGACGAACAGGTGACGAGGTTCATCAACCTCGAAGACCAGCATTCCCATGATCTTGGCCGTGTGACCACGATCTTCGAGAAAAGACCCGTAAATATAGACCTCGCCGCTTTGACGAATCTCGCGGTAATCCTCATGACCGAGATAAACCCTTGTGGGTTCACGCCCGGTTGTCCTAAAATAATCACGGTACATTCGGTTGATGTCAGATAACGTGACCAGCATGATCAATACTCCGAAGTCAAAAGAATCACCCAGTACTTACCATCCCAGCTGACGTAGAACTTGATCTCGTCGAGCGGGAAGTCGGTGTACTCGATAGCCTGGGTTGCGTAAGTGACATTCGGCGGAATGTCGTCGGTCAAACTGAACAGGGCACTGCTGTGACCCGCTGCGAGTCTGGCCACAGCGAAAATGTCACCAGCCTTCTTAATGCTTGGGATATGGCTGCTGATCACGTCCATCAACCAGTAGGCACCGCACTCTTCAGCGATGAACAGGGCTCCTTCCGTAAGCAGGACGTTCGGGAACAGCACGGGGTTGTACAGAAAGTTTTGCTCGGAGCCGTAGAAGTTCGGCAGTTCTGCCAGGATCTCGTCTTTCGTTTTCATGGTCTATCCTTTGTTGCCTACGGAGTTCGTAGGCGTAATCTTCATCAGGGTTGCGCATGGAACCCTCCAGTAATAGCTACGCGTTGTGCAGAACCGTATCAAGCAGAATTGGAGCAAGTCCTGTGTGTTCTGCCGACACGTTGATGTACCTCGCATCATCCATTTTGTTGCTGTGCAAATGACCGTGAATATTGGCCCGGTATCGACCGAACTGCGAAGGATGCACAGGGACATGGGTGAGGATGCAGCCACGCAACTCTGCCGAACCTAGCACCTGATTGAAATGTTCAAGGTAAAGTTCCGTCGGGTAGCGGTCGTGGTTCCCCATTACCAGCTTCTTGACGCCGTTCAAAAGACCAAGCGTTACAAACGCCTCTCGTCCAAATAACACGTCACCTAAGTGCCAAACCGTGTCGTTCTTCTTTACGGTTGCATTCCACCTTCGCACAAGTTCGGCGTCATGTTCTTCCACAGTCAAAAATGGCCTGTTCGTGGCTTCAAACTCAATAATCTTCTTGTGCCCAAAGTGGGTGTCAGAAATGATAAAAACTCTGTTCATTTGATTACCCATGTAAACGGTGCCGCCCACCGACTATTTCCCGTAGCCCGTTACCCCTTTGTATGAAGAGTGATCGGATGGTGGGCGGCGTAAGGTGGTTATGTTTGGTCGACAACAACACCTGCTTCGGCAAACATTTCCAAAGCGGCGTCAAATAACTCTTGGGGCATTGCTGTGAGACCGTCACCCATCACCACTTTGGCAACGCCGGCATTGATCAGCATGCGGGCACAGACATTGCAGCAACAATGGGTGACGTACACGGTTGAACCCTCAAGCACTTGTCGTGCTGCATGAGCAACAAGATTCTCTTCTGCGTGGGCTGTATACACATATTTCGCAGGGCGTTCAAAGCGCTCAGGAAGGTCTTTGACACCTCGCGGTGGGCCGTTGAACCCTGTCGTGAGAACAGCGTTCGCAGTTGACACTGCAACAGCGGCTACTTTGGTGGCTGGATCTTTAGACCACTGTGCGACGTGCTTGGCTAAGTCAAGAAACCTAGTTCGCCATTTCATTCTCTTTCCTTTCAATCCTGCGCACGTCTTCTCGGACGTGGTTCAGTACGTGTGGGCAGCTCGGGCTGATTGACATCGTCAAGAGCGAGCCTTTCGGGCTACGCATCTTGAAATGTTTGCTCTGGCCAACGACAGTCCATCCAGCACGTACAAGGTCAGCGACGTATTTCCTGAGACGTTTGTCTTTGTGCTGGAAGGTAGCCATCACATGTCCTTTTTTCGATGCATTTGGTTATGTGTGATCGAAAGGTATATCCCACCCTTAACCGCCAACTTAAATGCATCTGTTTTTGTAACCGCTAAAGACGCTTCTCGATGTTTGACGCGAAACGTGGGATCTTTCCATTTAGCTTTTACAGCCGCTTTTAATTTCGAAAGATGTTCAGGTGTAGGTTTATATGAACGACCTTTTCGACTTGCGTCGATAGCATTTTGAGAAGTTGTGCCCCAAAATAAATGCTCAGGGTTTACACATGCGGTGTTGTCACAGATGTGACAGGCTAAGTATTTTTCAGAAGGGCGAGGTTTGCCAGATCGTTCAAGCATAAGTCGACCTACACGTACACGTTTACCAGCGTCGTTACGCATAACTGGATAACCTTTGCCGCTACCTGTGAGGGCACCAGCCCATTCCCAACAACCCTGTTCTGTGAGAGTTATTTTTGAAAGGTATTCTGTTAACCGTTCCGACAAAGGTCGCTTAACAAATCGACCTAACGCATTTGTTTTCATAGATCACTCATGTGTCGAAAACCGAGGAATACCGGATGTCGAGGTGCAGTCTTCACACCGACTGGGAAGTATTTGAACTTGGCCAGCTTTCCGAGGTAGGTAGACTGATTTGCCCAGATAGCGGCTCGTTCAGAATCTGTAAAACCCGTACCAATGTTGAATTGAACACCGTCAAAGACACAGATGAGAGCGCCAAGGTCACCACGGCCTGATTTACCTGATTGATGAGAGCTACGCTTGGAACGTCCAAGTTCGTTGGTAACGGCTTCGTTGTCATTACGCATCCTCTCTTCAAAACCAATGACCATAGCTTCGGCATCCCGGAAGGATTTAACCTTCAAGAGACACCCTTCGTTCACCGTGCTGCGACCCATCTTGTATGGCGCTGCCGGGTCACGCAGGATCAACCCTTCGTACCCAACTTCAAGTGCCTGGGCCTCGAACTCAACGAGTTGCTCGTGGTTCTCGATGGGGAGCTGGCTGAGGATGTGAATGTCGTGACGAACACCCCAGCCGCGAATGTTGAGCGCTCTGGCTGAGTACGGCTTGGTCAGTTCAGCGATGTGATCAAAGACGTAGAAGTTCACGTCGTCTGCAGGCTTGTCGTGGGACATGACGATACTCGTCGTATCTCTGAAAACCGTTGTGCTGCAAGGGTTTCCAACGATTAACTCACCGTCGAAATGCTCCAGATGCTTGAACTTCTGCTGAACGTGCTTGTTCGGTATTGGCTTGTTGCTGCGACTGTAGACCACACCGTCACGCACGACAGCCCTGATTCCGTCGAGCTTGAAACTCGCCCAGCATGGGTAGCGCAGCTTGGCCGGATCATAGTCACAAGCGAGTTGGGGTTTGAAGATCATACTCCTCCCTCTTCTGATTCAGAGTGTGTCAGAGGTGTGTAGCCAAGCGCATCCAGCACGCGCTCAATGCACTCTTCTCCGTTCATCACACACTCGTAGGTCTTGGTTTCGTTCCAGATTCGATAGCCGCTGTTGCTCCTGGGAACACCCCAGACTCCACCCTCGTTGAGCTGAGAGATGAAGTCTGCGGTCCAGGCTTTAGCGGCCTCGAAACCTTCAGGGGTTTCGAGATCCATGACTTACTCCTTACTCATTAGCGCTGCCCAGCTGACTGGGAACAGCGGTGCAACGATTTCAGCGATCTGCTCGGCGACCTCACGGGTCTCCTGCTGGGCGTGCGGGTCAAAACGCAGTTTACAAGCCCGACACACAGCAGCAAGACTGGCAGTTTCAACCCACTCGGTCATCATGTTCTGCGGAAGGATCATGCGTGCTTGCTCGGGGGCGACGCCGTCTTCAAGCATCTCGGTGTAAATTGCCAGAGCGTGTTGTGTGACTTCATGTGGTGCATGTTCCCAACCGTCCACCACACCACTTGATCCCTGCTTGATTGAACCTACAGGTCGACCACGCCAAACGTCGGGGAAGTAAAACTCAGGTTCTTCGTCTACATAGCGTCTGGATTGTTCGTTACGAGTAATGCCGACCATGTGCTTGAACCACTGACGAGCCACAAAGATCGGTGCTTTGATCCTGAATGAAATTTGAGGATGACTGAACGGCGTCCAGTGGGAATGCTCGGCAAGGTAGGTGATGAGTTTGACATCGGCGTCTTTAAGAACCTCCTCAACTTCAGGGAAGTCTTGATCAGCGTATGTGTAACGCTCAACGGTTCCCCACTCACTTTCCTTAGCCATTGAGACCCTGGCTGCGTCGACCACAGTCAGGTCAGTGCCCATGTGGTCGAGGTACGTCACGAGCATTGGTACAATTTTCACAGATCACTCTCCTTCAAAAACGTGCCGCCCACCATCCGGCCCTTACGATCCTTGATCTCGTTCCAGGCGATTTCGATGCAGTCTTCAATCGTTACACCGTGCTGAGCAGCCAGGATGGTGAGCACGACGACTGCGTCACCAATGCCATCCTTGATAGCTTCAGGGCGACCTTTGGCAATACCCTCGGCCAGCTCGCCAATCTCTTCAATCAGCTTGACGAACTGAGCCTGCATCGTTGCGCCGTTGATGATGTTGCGCTCGTGCGCCCAGACACGAATGTCGGCAAAACGAGTCATGACTGCTGACCATTCAGAAACGCCAGCAGACCTTCCTTGTTGGTCGGTACGTCGACTTCGTCAACGACGACCTTCGGGCGCTTGAGGGGTTTGATTTCCTTGAACGGCTGCTCGAACTCAATGCGAATCTTGCGGGCGTCGGCCTGGGTGCCTTGCCATGAGGTCTTGACAGCTAATTCAAGACCATCTTCAAAGCTGTGGGCGGGGGAGGTTACACGGTAGAGTTTCATTTTTTATTCCTAAGATATTCAAAGACACCGACGGTGATGATGATTGACGCCCCAACAGCCGTGAGCGTCTTCTGAGTGACAAGTGCGTAGCTCAATATTTTGAGTAGGACATTCATACCCAACTCTCTGCACAGCTACAGGGCAGAGAGCGGGTCGCGGCGAGGGTCATAGAGTTCACTCCAGGAGAATGGCGCTTGATGAGAAACGCCGAGACGTGGTTTGCCTTTTAGCGCCATTTGATTGACAGCCAGCGCCTCGTCGAGTGTTGGGCGAGTGCCCAGCGGGAGGACCTCCCGCTTTTCTTGTTTCGTCCCGCTGTCGCTAATGGTCATGTGTCCAAACTCGAACTCATGACCATGCTTGCGGGCGTAGGTACAATGTTTCATGCGGCAATCTTTTCATTAAGGTAATCAGCTTCTTCGAGCTGTTCTTCAAGGTCAGGGCGATCCCACTTGTCGGAGAGCTTGGTGTAGTACGTCAGCTCGTCTTCCAGTTCTTTCTGCGTGTAAGCGCCGTAGGAGATGGCTTCGATGATGTCCCAGGCTTGGTCACGACCGCAGGCAAGGTAGTAGGCTTCGGCGTCGTCCCAGGTGATCTCGTCTTGCTTGAGGCCGACTTTTTCGATGATGTCGAAGAGTTCTTCACAGAAGTCGAGAACTTCGTCGTAGGGTGTTTCCACCGGGTATTTAGCCAGCTTGGTGAACTCGTCGTCATCCCAGTAGAGACTTTTGCGGCCACCGTAACCACCAAAGAAGCGCTTGACCTCGTGCTCAGTGCCCTCAGTCTCCCAGGCATAGGTGTTGGACAACCAAGCCCCTTGATGTTGGACACCTTGCTGTTCGTTCACTGTGACACGGTTGCCGTACGCATCCATTAGGACGAACTTGTTGCCGTGACCGATGTGCGCTGCGACCAAGTCTTCAAAGGCGTCGGTCAGGAAGAACTCAGGATTCTTCAACAACATCGGACGCAAGTAGTCCTGAATATAGTGATACGTGTCAGAGCGCTTTTTATCCGACTCATTACCCGTGTGCAGGATGCCGTTGTGCGCTAGGTACAGCGGGTAGCCGTCCTCAGCACTAAGCACTTGGTACGGATGACAGTTCAGCATGTCAATGTCGCCGTGGGTCTTCATGCGAAAGTGAACTGTGCAGTCCCGACCTTGAATGTTCTCATTCCAAAAATCTTGGACATCTTTGAAAGTGGTAGGGACAGTTCGTTTAATGAACAGTGAATTGTTTTCGGCGTACATAACACCCACACCGTCTTGGTTTAGCCTGTACACACCCTCAAGAAACTCGGTGGTGAAATTAACGTCTTTGGGTTTGTTGATCATCAAGCACAAAATATATTCTCCTTAGAGTGTGTCAGAGCCGACATGGGATTCCCCACATCGGCTCTGAGTAAATTAATTACGGGAGTCGAGACCGATGAGCAGGGCGCTGTCAGAACGACGGGTGCGGGTCACGAACGAAATACCTTCAGCTTCAAGCAGCTCAGTCATCTCTGCGAAGCCGATGCCCAACTTGTCTTCCAGCTCACCAACGGTACGCAGTGCGTAGCGGCCATCCAGCTCGTTCATCAGAGCAACGAAGCGTAGATCTGGGCCGGAGGAGGCCGGCTCGACAAGGGCGGCAGCCTCTTCGACGAGCTCAACAACGACGGGCGCGGCAGCCTCTTCGACTGTAATTTCCTGACTAACCGGGCTTTCAGTTTCGAGCAGGCTCAGTGCTGCGGACGCAGCGGCGAGGGAGTGACGGATAACTTCAATGGCTTTGGATTGCATGGTAGTTCCTTTTCAGAGTGTGTAAGAGTTGCGGACGTGCTAAGCCGCCATAGGTTCGACAGCTTCGGTTTGGAGCGGCTTGCGCATGAGCGCTTGCCAGGAGGAGATAATCGGTGTGAAGTTCGTCCCGTAGAAAACACGTTTCGAGAGGAAGGTACTGAGTACAGGGAACTCACTACGTTGTTGCGGGGTGTTGAGCCAGAGCAGGAAGTCACGGTGATCGTGTGAGCAGCCTGTTGAGGCATTGGTCCACTTGATCAGTGCCCAGACGAACTCCAGGTTCTTAACGAAGCTGACTGGGTTGGTCGTTGACTGAAAGATACGAAACTCAGCCAGGTTCTCTTTAAAATTCACCGGGCAGTATTTACCCTTGCCGTAGATTTTCCCTGACTTGGCAATGTCGTAGTTTGGACCAGAGTAGCTCTTGGTCAGCCCGTCGCTCACACTGCGCAAGTTCGGATTAACCACAGCACCCATACCGACACCGTACTGTGCACTATAAATCTGTGCGCGCTGGGCAATGGCACGAACAAAGTTCTGATTCACTTCGTCAACCAGGAACATGGCAATGCGAGCCTCGGACAGCGGTGACAAGAAGCGACGATGTACGGTGAGGTGAATGCCGTAATTGCTGCCAGCGGGTTCGTTGTAACCGACTGCTTCGTGTTCTTGCAAGGTGTTGAAGATACTCTCAACCATGTGACCCCACTCTTCACGACCATACGGCTTGGTGATAATTTCAAAGCCGTTGTAATCGTCGAGCGAGCCGTCACGTTCAAGAACCAGACCGCCGATGTCTTTAAGCGCCGAGACCACATCAGCACGCTCGTTGCAGTACACTTCGATCTCAGCGCCCAGCGACGGGTACTTGCCTGTCCTGTTGATTTCAGTGAAGTCACGATAGCCTGAGTGATAACCACACAGACCTTCGTTGCTCGGACGATCCTCGTCGCTATCTTCGTCATCTTCATCTTCACCACGTACTTCGTAGTAAGCATCTGAGTCGCTGAAGAACGCATCATCATATTCATCGAAGTTGTTTCGTCCGTAGCGTTGTGTACAGTAATCGTCTGCTGAGCCATTGTGATACGACCGTGTTGAGTCGTAAACCGAAATAGCATCGTCTTCAGGGATATAGGTATCCATGCACTCTGAGTACAAGTAGCTTCCATCACGACAACCCTCACAGATTGATCTGTCGTCGCTCGTCGTACGCTGTTCTTCGTAATAAAAATACTCGTTGCAGTCTTCGCACTGAAAAAAGTCAAACGATGAACAGTGCTCGTTGTAAATCTTGCTTGCAAGGGGTGCCGAATGGCGAGCAACCTCGTTCAACTCTTCGAGCACAACATCCGCATATTCATCCTGCACAGCTTTTGCAAAGTCTTTCAAAGACTGTTTCAGAGCTGCGAAGCCGCGACCGACGCCGTTCCAACGTGTTGTCGCTGTGCACCATGTTTGTTGCTTTAGCCGATAGCGCGTGTTACGAATTAGCCGTTCGCGGGTCTCGGCGTACTCAAAAACAAAATCCGCAGCGCGGGTGCTGAGTTCG
>Ga0154020_10008643_pt1 | contig 11789 bp, 8 predicted proteins | sample Klosneuvirus_201_FD_109709 | JGI IMG/M metagenome (GOLD analysis project Ga0154020, IMG submission 109709) | Active sludge microbial communities from wastewater, Klosterneuburg, Austria - Klosneuvirus_20160825_MG | ecosystem: Engineered > WWTP > Aerobic digester > Activated sludge | place... | reverse complement strand
GTGACTGAAGCGGGCTCGCTGACCGTCGATATGCCGCTAAAGGGCCGGGTAGTTCTATATAAGAACGGGCAGAAGACGGTGGAGAATGCTGGAAGCGACCATTATGAGTTCAAACCGGACGGTTCGGGCGTTTACCGCGTTGAGGTATATCGCGAAGGCCTTGGAGCCGCTTTCCAGGCGATGCCGTGGATAATGTCGAACCCGATCTACATCGCACCGGCGCCTTGATACTGCCGAAACTGATTTTTGCGTCTTCTGCGACTCTCCGGGCGATATAGGAGAATTTCCCGCAAAGCCGCGAAGCAGCAAAGAATGGCAGGTTGCCGCTGCGGAAGATAAGACTAATTCTCCCATTTTTGCGATTGTCCGGGCACGAGGCAAACGAAATCGAATTTTAAATCATCTTAAACATCGCAACATTAGAAGCTTTATTTTGCGGTTTAACACGAAATGCAAAGGTTTATTGGATATCTGACCGCCATTGCGGCGGCGATGATCGTAGGAAGCGTTCCGGCGCTCGCTCAAAGCGTGAAGCACACGCCGTACGACGTTACGAGCTATAAGATGACGGTCTCGCTCGAACCGAATTCGCGGCATTTGGCGGCCACGGTCGATGTTGGGTTCACACCGCTTGAGAATGCCCGATCGGTCGTTTTCGAGTTGAATGGATCATTGAAGGTCGAGTCGATCACGCGGGTTGATGCTCCGCCGACTGTCGCCGAGCCGGCACCGCGGCCCGCAAAGCGCCCGGCAAAAGGCCAAGTTCCGACTCCGACCCCCGTTCCTATCGGAGCGATAACCTTTGTGCAAGATCAGGCCGGTGTGTCCGATCTCGGCCCGAGCGTCCGCATCGATCTCGGTCAGGAGATCGCAAGCGGCACGCCCGTAACTTTGCGTTTCAAATACGCCGGAGTTCTCGATACGCCGGCCGGCGGCCCGCTTCTAAATAAACGCCTTGCATTCGTCGGCGACAAGCTCGGCTATCTGATGTATGCCGCACGCTGGTTCCCGTTCCACGACTATGCGGCGGATCCGGCCACGGCCGACATCAGCGTTTCGCTGCCCGCTGGCTATCAGGTCGTAGGTTACGATGACACCATTGCAGGGCCGACGAACGCGAACGGCACGTTCCATTTCGTACAGTCGCAGCCAGGCCTTGTCGGGAATATCGCGTACGGCAAATACGTCGTCCGCGACCTGAAATACGGCGGCACGGCCATCAAGTTCCTTACTCAACCAGGCCACGACGACCGCGTCGAAGCCTATGCCGAGACGATAGGGAATGCACTCGCCGCATACGCAAAGCGATTCGGGCAAGCATCATTCGGGAACAAATATACGGTCGTTGAGATCGATGACGAGAGCCTTGATTATTACTCGTCGATCGGAACGCTTTTCGTCGCCGGCCGCAATTTCGAAGGCGACCGCGAAGCCGCTCTTGACCGCTTGCAGCGGGAGGCCGCGTATCAATGGTGGGGACTGACCGTCGGGCTGAAATCATTTGACGACGCGTGGCTCTCGCAAGGCCTTGCCGAATACAGCGCATATTCGCTGCGCGAAGCAAAACTCGAAGGGCCAAAACTCGAGGAACTTCATCGCCAGCAGCTCGAAAAGGCCCTCACGTTCGAGCCGACAGCATCGCTATTGCGTGCTCCTGCCGCTCTTGACGATCAATCGTCTGCCTACAAATACATTATGTACGGCAAAGGTCCGCTCGTTTTTCGCCTGCTTCGGGAGACGGTCGGCAAGGATAAATTCGAAAAGATCCTTCGCGACTTCCTCGCACAATATCGCGGCAAACGCGCTTCGATCTACGATTTTGAGAAGCTAGCATCGGCCGACGCGGGCGAGAATCTGCGATACTTCTTCGCACGCTGGGTCGAGGGAACCGGCGTGCCGGAATTCGAGGCGGATTACCAGATCTTGCGAACGCGCGGCGGCAAATTCGTAACTCGCGGAACCGTGAAGCAGAATTATGACAATCTTCGTCTGCCGGTCGATATCGAACTACAGAGCGAAGGCAGTTCGGGCAGCAAGATCCAGACCATCGAGGTCGAGGACGCGAGCGCGGATTTCAATATCCAATCGGACGGCAAACCCCTCAAGGTCATCATCGACCCGCACTATAAACTGCTGCGGATCTCGGGCGACCTACGCGTTTCTGCGATCGCACGCCGCGGCATCGAACAATTCAAAGAAGGGAACTATTCCGAGGCGCAGACGCAGTTCGAGGCGGCGTTAAAGCTCGATCGTTCGAACGCGTGGGTCTATTACAACCTCGGCCTTCTCTATCTTGAACAGCGGAATTACGACGTTGCGATCGATAACTTCAAGGCGGCACTTGCCTCGGGGAATATCGATCCGTCATGGCTCTCGGTCTGGGCAAATATCAAAATGGGAAATGCCTATGATGCGAAAGGCGACCGCACACGCGCCGTCGCGGCATACAAACGCGCCGAATCCGACCCGAGCGATTACGACAGTGCTCAGGACGCCGTAAAGCGTTATCTCGGAACACCATACGACCCGCGAGCTCAAAAGAATACGGCAACTAAGTAGCCGTATCGATTTTTGGGTGCTTGTCTATCTTCCCCACATTTTCAAGCAAAAAAAAGGCTGCCAATTTCTGACAGCCTTTCTCGCCTTGTGTGATCGGGGGATCAGAAGGTGAAACGAAATGCGAACTGGACCTGTCTGTTCGAACCGAGGCCGACCGTTCGGCCGACGGTCGATCGCAGCAATCCGAACGTTGAGCCTGCCGAGCCTTGCGTGAAAGCTTGGCCGGGCTGCACGACATTTGATGTCGTTGCCGCATAGCTTGCACAGACGCCACCAGAGACCGCACAAGACAAGTTCGGCAGGGCGTTGTTGAGCGTAGTTGACGGATTCGCAAAATTGGTCGTATTCAGGACGTTGAAGATCTCCGTACGGAATTGAAAGCTCATCGTCTCCGAAATCCGGAATCGCTTTGCGAATGTCAGATCGATCTGTCTGAAGCTCGGACCTGAGAGTTCATTTCGCGGAAAGTTGCCCCACGTTCCCGGTTCTGGGATCGCGAACGCCGCCGGATTGATGAAGTTGCGGTCGTTCCCGAGATATGGGTTTACTCCCGGGACCAGATTCGGTCTGCGGATATTGCGTGAGTTGCCTCCGCCTGGAGTGTTGATCACTGCCACAAAGCCGACGGGGAGTGACGGAAAGGCGCTTCCGAAAGATGGCAGATTTGCAGTAAATCCATTTGCAAAAAAGCCGCCTGCTCCATTCGGGCATCCTGCCGCAAGCTGACATTGAACAACAATATCGGGACGCACCACCAGAACCTCGACCGGTACGCCGCTGCGAGCGTTTACGATGCCGCCAACTTCCCAACCGCCAAGGAACATATTCCCGGTGCGGCCGAGGTCGAACCGGCGGCCTTTTCCGATCGGCAGTTCGTAGAGAGCCGATAGATTGAATGTGTGTCGAACATCGAAGTTGTTGCGTCCGCGGTCCGCTTCGAAATTATCGAGATGAGCGCTTGTGCGGGCCTCGTTCGAGCCTGCGGTATTTCCTTCACTTTTCGCAAAGGTGTACTGCATATTCATGGTCAGTCCGGTGCGGAAGCTTCGCTGGAGCGAAACCTGCAGAGCGTTGTAACGGTCATCGCCGCCGGAGGTCTTGTAATCGACTTCCGCATACGGATTCGACACCGATGTGCCATTTACGATGCTAAAGTCTCGAACTGTCGTGACGCCGACGACCTGGCCGGCCGCGTTCGTCCGATTGACAACACCAACTCCCGTAGGAATGTTCGTGCCGTTAAGTATCGTTGCCGACCCCGGAAGGATCTGATTCGCGACACTGCGAAGGAACAGATTCCGTCCGGTGCTTCCGACATATGCGACCGTCGAGGTCAGGTTATATGGCAGCTGCTGCTGCCAAGAGACACTGTACTGATAGATCTGCTCAGGAACCTTGTAGTTCGAAGAGTATGCCCTCGGTTGGTAACTGCGGTTGTTCGGATTTGTGTTGAAATTGTTGATGATCCCCTGAATGTTGGCCGGGAATGCGAGCAGCGAACCGGACGTAATTGTCGAGCTGATGCGATCACTTTCGATCGGCTGTATCTGGTCCTCCGTTTGTCCGGGGCCGTAATAGATTCCAAAACCGCTGCGAAAGACCGTGCGTCCGCCGGCAAAAAAGCCGGAGCCGGTCTGGTTCGGAGCCCACGTCAATGCCACACGCGGCCCAAAATTCGAGGCTGAAGATCTGAAAGCCTTTTCGGTCGCCGGTCTGAGCAGGCCGCTCTCGATATCAAACAGCACCTGCAAATTTCGGGCTTCGCGAAGAGGAGTGTAATATTCATACCGCAAACCGTAGCTCAAGGTCAGTCCATACGGCAATCTCCATTCGTCCTGCCCGTAGGCGATGTAGTATTCCTGCTTGGCAAGACGCTGCCCTGCGGCACCGCCGTTAAACGGACTCGGTGAACTTACGTCTCCAAGGTATTGAACCGATGTCGGCGAATTTGCCAGGAATGCGGCAAGGTTCGAGAAAGTGTAGGTGGTACCGCCAAGACGATCGGTGTACATCCGTATCAACCGAACCTCGCCGCCGAATTTGAAGTTGTGATCGCCCTTTACCCAATTTAGATTGTCAATGAACCCGATCGAGTAGGGCGTGTAAGGTTGGCCTCGCCCGTTGGTTGCCGAGTTCGCCCGAACAAGGCCGCCCGGGATCGAGATACCCGATGCCGTGCCTTGCCCTGCGATACCTGTGTTTGCAACGCTGCCGGAGATATTGAGCGTAATGTTCGAGAAATCGATGCCGCCGACAGTAGGCGCCTGGCCGTAGATCCGAGTTCGCGCGCCGTTGTATCCGATCTTGAACTCATTTATGAGCGATCCGTCACGCTTCAAGATCGATTGGAATCCGATGACACCGTTTTGAGGAACAGCCTCGATCTTGACGACCCGCCCCGACACACCTTCGGGGGCAACATCGTTACCGGAACTGCGGAAGAAGCGGACATAAAGTTTGTTCAGGTCATTCATTTGCCAATCGGCGCGTGCGGCAAATGCCTTCTCGTCGGTCTTCTGCATATCCTGAAGCTGCAGGATGTCAAACCCTTGGACCGCCGAGCCTCCGGTAACCGTAACGGCCTTCGGCGACCTGAATGCAGCGATGAATGGCTGGATCAGCGGATTTACCGGCGTTGTAGTTCCGGGGATGACGGTGCCGGGTGCCGCAAGCGAAAGACTTGGTGCCGCTTCAACAAAGTTCAACCCAAATCGGCCTCGATATTGCTCATAACTGCCGAAAAAGAACAGCCTGTTCTTGATGATCGGCCCGCCGACCGAACCGCCGAACTGATCGAGCTGAAGTTTGCTCTTCTGAACGCCCGGAGTCGCGTTCTCGAAAAAGTTGCGGGCATCCAAGCCGTCTCGGCGAATATATTCAAAAAGCGACCCGTGAAACTGATTGCCGCCCGATTTTGTAACGACGCTGACCTGTCCGCCGGTACCAGTACCGAACTCGGCGGGAAAATTATTCGAATCAACTCGGAACTCCTGAACATTCTCGAGCGACGACTGAAGGCGAAACGGAGAAGGAACCTCACCATTCAAATTGCCTGGCGATGCATCAATGATCGCGGTACCTTCGACGCCGTCGTAACGTATTACGTTCTGCTGATTCGCACGCCCCGAAAACCGTATATCTGAGAACGTTCCCGTGCCGCTGTTAACACCGCCGGGTGCTTGCAGATAGAGTTGGGACAGTTGACGGCCGTTTACAGGCAGTCCCTCGACCTCGCGTCGGTTCACATTCGCGCTCATCGACGAGGAAGCCGTGTTTACGATCACTTCTTCCCCGGCCATCACGTCGACCGAGGCAGTGACACCGAGAGTGCTGAGAGAAAGATCTACTATCTTCTGCTCGCCGACAGGCAGCATTACACCTTTCTTTGTTTGTGTCTCAAAATTGCTGGCCGTCGCTGAGACGGTATAAAGGCTTGGCTTAAGCGCGACCACGCGATACATACCGTCATCCGCTGTTATGACAGTTCGGACCTCACCGGTCTGTTCGTTGGTGACCGTAACGGTCGCGCCGACGATGACCGCGCCGGTGGTGTCCGTAATCGTACCTGCGACGCGCGCTTGGTCGGCCTGTGCAAATGCAGACGCCGAAATGCAGAATAATGCAACAAGTATTGCCGTTAAACTTCGTGCAACTTTCACGAGATTCATCTTTTTGCTCCTTTAGAGAACCGAAAATTCAGGACAGGCATCGGCTGCGGCCTGTTCGGACCACAACCGGTGCTCTTAGAAAACTTTGAAATTCGAGTTAGCAAAGGAAAGTCTATGCGCTGGGAGTTAACGCAAAGTGACAGCAGTGTTAAATGAGTGTTAATTCTGGAGTTGCGGGTAGGCGGGAAAGAACGAAGCCGACGGAGCGATCAACGCTTTTCAAAGCCGCTTTTGAGGTCAGCTCCTACAATGCGGATGTCGCCGGTGTGCGGCGGGCCCTCGTAACCGCGGGCAACTTGGATGAACAAGATCGCGATGCGCTTCTCAAATGGACTCTTGATCGCGCCGATCACAGCGGCATCGAGCGGATTCATAAAGAGGTCTTTATCGTAGTCACCGGAAAAGACGGATTTCGAACCCAGCACCGAAGAGCTGATCGAAACCGTTGCGTTTGTGATGCGAGAGTTGCCGTCCTCATCATCCTTGCGTTCAGACGTGCTGTTGATCGCAAAAGAAGATCCGCCGCTCTCAAAGGCCGTCGGCAGCATCGTAAAACTCCCTGGAATGATCTTGTGTTCGCGAAGCTTCGCGTTGATGAGCTTTGATCTGTTTCTCCAGAGCCGAGGCAGCGTGTCGATCGGCGGCATCTTGCCTTTCTCGTCCATCAGCTTTCCCTGATCGAAGTCGAGCTCCCAAAGAATCTTGTCGGTCCTAAGATCTTGAATGACAATGTTCGCGAAATAACATCCGCAAGCCTCATCGACAGGTTCTATTACATAAGCGAACTTGCCGTCGCGAGAGAAACCGATCGGGTAGAATTTTGCGGAAAGTAATAGCGGGTACTCCGGTTTTGGAATGAAATATTTCGAAAAGGCCTTCTCAACCTTTTTCTCGATCGGCACTTCACGCGGCACACGATTGGTGATTTGAGCCGAGACCGTGAGCGACGCGACGGCGACACAGACGATCATTGCAAAAGATCTCCAAGCGATATTGATCATAGATATTGCGTCAAATCGCGCCGAAACGGCCGCGTTCATTGTATTTAGATGCGAAAACCCGAAAATTATCTTGCTCGAAAAGATCTATCAAATAAGAGCATCGGCGGCGGCCTCGCCGGTCTCGATCGCGCCTTCCATAAAGCCTTGCCAGTCGGCGATGTGCTCGCCGGCGAAAAACACTTTGCCATGCGGACGCGCGATGATCGGCCGCAATCCGAACCACTGTCCCGGCCGATAGAGCGCATACGCGCCGTGCGTGAATTCATCACGCTGCCACGCATACGAGACGATCGACCGTGCTAATTGCGGAGCGCGCGGTTCGAGATCGACGAGATCGCGCGTGATGACGTTCATCCGCCGTGCATTATCTTGCGAAGCAAGCAGGTCGGCCTTCTCGCCGATCGCGTACGAACAGAGGACGCCGCTCTTGCCGGGTTGATTCTGCGTGCTGTGAAAATAATAATGCGACGCGGTGTCCGATACGAGCGAGAAATCCTCGGCCTTCCAGAACCTCTCGTCAAACAACACGGAATTCTTGACGATGCGGGCGTAGGTCAGCTTCTCAAGAGCGTCAGCCTGAGCGGGCGGCAGCGGCGGATCGAATTTGATCTTCTTCAAGCTTGCGGCCGGAGCTGTGCATACGCAGGCGTCGGCGTTGAACTCACCTTTGTCGGTCGTGATAGTAACCTTTCCTTTACGCTGTTTTACTTCGATAACGCGTGTTGCGAGGCGAATGTTATCTTTACCGACACGCTTTGCGAATTCATCTACGAGCCGCGAATTCCCGCCCGTCATCTTGAAATCCATCTCGTTATGCGGGCTCGATTCCGCGTACTCTGCCAACGCGGCGAACGCCGAAACGTGACGGATAGATTCGCCGAAATCGGTGCTATCCATCAGGTCGCGGATGATGAGATCGGGCTGCGTGAAGCCTTTGTTCTCAAGCAGCGTCCACCAATCGAGTTTGTCGAGACGCGTCTTTTGTACGGCGGTGAGCTTGTCGTAGTTCTTGATGAGTTTGTCGAACGCGGCCTTCGCCTGCGGCGAAAAGCCCCATTCGCCCGGCTGCGAAACGCGTCCGTTCTGCATCAGGCGATCCTCGAACTGATGCCGCTGAAGCGGTATCTTAAAATCACTGCAAAGCGCCTTTATTCGCTCGTGGCTCTCGCCGACCCATTCTGCACCAAGCTCTGAAATGAGATTCGGCTCTTCCTTGAACGAGTACGAAAGAACGCGGCCGCCGATGCGATTTCTTGCCTCGAGAACGATCACATTCCAGCCCGCATTCTAAAGCTTATAAGCAGCAGCAAGCCCCGAAAGCCCCGAACCGATAACCACGCAAGTGTGCTTTCGCCGCTGCGAGAACACACTCGGCACAAGCAGCGTCCCCGCCGCCGCCGTCCCAAGTATCTGCAAGAATTCACGCCGAGAAGGAGAGGTCATAGATTGTTATTTCGGTATTACCAGATAGATTATCGCCTTGTATGATACAACCTGCCTGAATGAATATACAAAAAGATGCGGCGTTCATTTTAGTATGAAAGTAGCTAGCCGCGGATAAACGCGAACAACACAGATAAGAGATGTCCAATCTCCTCTGATCCGCGCTATCTGTGATCATCGGCGGCCAGTTCATTTCGTATCTGCATCCAGATCTCGTTGTATTTCCACTCGGGCGGCGGATTTTGTTCGCCTGTGTGATCCGGCTTTAAGATGAGGTCGCCGGTCGCGAGTAAAATGCGTTTAACCTCAGGATTTTGTTCGAGCTTCGCACGCATTGCGGCGACGATCAATTTGTAGTGTTCGCCGGGCGTCTGCGAACGGTAGGGAAGCCTCTTTCCTTGATAAGTACACCAATCGATGCCGAGAGTTTTCATATTCTCTTCGGCGAGCGTACCGGCCTGCTTTGCTTCGAAGCCGGTCATTTGCTCAACTTGATACCGATAATATTTCCATGTCACTTTCTTGGACAACAGGCGTGGATCGGGTTCGCAATCTGGGCATATGTCGGGGTATAGCATCGCCTGCCAAAAGCCCTCGACGCTGGCATAACGCACGCCGTCAAGCACGAAAGGCGTTGCAGCAAAATTCGACAAGATCCCAAGCTCATTCCGTTTCGACAAGATCACCTCACCCGCCTTTGCCTCCTGCGGCAGTATCTCCCAATCGGGTTTGTTGGGGTCATTGATCGGCGCGAACCAGACCTCGGGATAATTATCACGCGTCTCCTGCCCAAATCGCGATAAAACCGTGTCGAACTCTGCATCGCTCATCCAATCCTCGCTCTTATGCCGCTTGTCAAAATTGCGCCAAAGCGCGAAACCTGAAGATGTATAAATCTCACCTCTGTGAAAGTCGTAGATTATTCTCGCCGGATGAACTGAAACCATGGAATCATGGTAACGAATGTGGAGATTCAGATATATGGCACTGTCATTCTTTAGCCAGCGTTGCTCTACAACTTCATCAACTGTTAGCTGGCCCAACTCACAGACAAACTCCATCCCACGGCTTGACCAGATAGTGAGACGGGAGGAGCTACGGGTGTAATATTGTTCGATCTTATAGCCATATGAGTAGGAGCCAAGATCATCAACCTTCTCGCCGGAAGCAACCGTGAATCGAGCATTCCAAACCAAAAGAGCAAGAATTCCGAAGAGACCTATTAACAGAGGCAGTAGGGGGACGAGGTACGTTCCCATTATGCCGCGTTTCTGGTGACTATTGGTTGTCATAGCTCTCCGTGCCTCGAAGATTCTCACCAAATTCCCTAGCCCATCAAGCGGGAGTTCGCGGAGGGTGGTTGGATGCCGTTTTTCTGTTTGATGATGTGCGGAGGGCGTTCATCTTAGTCGCTGTCTGCTTTGTCCAAGAATTTCGATCTTCTTTTTAAGCCGTTCAACTCGCCCGGCATTTTCCCGCGTCGCATTAACCCATACATCAATGTCTTTGGTATAGCGGGGCTCGGTGTGCTCAATGACCGCGTAGCCGCCGACCACGAGGTATTCAGCCCCTGCGTCGTTTAAGGCTTGTAACAGATCTCTGAAGTCTGAGTTCATCTTTGGGTTTGCCTTTGGCCGTCCAGTAGTCTTCGACCAACTCCCAAGCGGCCGTCATTCGCTGGTCGTGCGTGAGAGACTGCCAAAATTCGATATCGAACGAGCGGTCGTCACCGTCGTTCATCCGGCCAAGCCTGGTCATAACCAAACGGCCCTTTTCATCGATATGTTTTCGAGTGATGCCAGCCAATTACCCGTTATTTTATCACAAAAAAGGCGCTAGATGACGGTCGTTATGATCTCGCGGATCGAGCGCTGCAGGTCGCGGTCGTCGGTAATGGGGGCTGAGAGTGCGACTTCGGCGGCATCGACGGGTGCGATGCCTTTTGCGATGAGTTGGGCAGCGTAGATGAGAAGGCGTGTGGATACGCCTTCTTCGAGGCCGTGGCCGCGAAGGTTTCGCACCTTTTCGCCGATCTTTACGAGATCCGCGGCAAGTGAGAGTTCGACGCCGCCTTCTTTTGCGACGATCTTCGTTTCGGAGTCTGCGTCAGGATAATCGAATTCCATCGCGACGAAACGCTGCCGCGTCGATTGCTTCAGATCTTTGAGGATGGACTGGTAGCCCGGATTGTATGAGACGACGAGCATGAATTCGGGCGGCGCATCGAGCACCGTGCCGCGTTTCTCGATAGGCAAACGGCGACGATCATCCGTCAAAGGGTGAATGATGACGACGGTGTCCTTTCGGGCCTCGACGACCTCGTCGAGATAGCAGATCGCACCGGCTCGAACCGCGGCAGTCAATGGCCCGTCGTGCCAGACGGTCTCGTTGCCTTCGAGCAGGAATCTTCCCACAAGGTCGGTCGAAGAAAGGTCTTCGTGGCAGGCGACGGTGATGAGCGGGCGCTTCATCCGGTGCGCCATATACTCAACAAAACGTGTTTTGCCGCAGCCCGTCGGGCCTTTGAGCATTACAGGCAGTTTCGCCGCGTACGACGCCTCAAAAAGCTCGACCTCTTTACCGACGGGCAGATAGAACGGCTCGTCCTTGACCTTATATTTTTCAACCGCAAGTTCCATTTCTTCTTTAGTTTATAACATTTGGCGAGGCTAGTGCCTTGTCTGCTGTTAGAATCAGCCAATGATCGAACTTATATCTGCCGAAGATCCCATTCTCATTGAAGATGCCCGCACCGTATTTCGCGAATACGAGAAATGGCTCGGGCTCGACCTCTGTTTTCAGAATTTTGAGGAAGAGATGCTCAGCTTGCCCGGAAAATACGCACCGCCCGACGGACGGCTCATTCTTGCTTACAAAGACGGCGAACTCGCCGGCGGCATCGCTCTTCGCAAGATCGAGGAAGGCATTTGCGAGATGAAACGGCTCTATTTACGCGAAAGCGCCTGCGGCAGTGGCATTGGGCAACTACTCGCGGAAAGGATCATCGAGGAAGCCCGCTTAATCGGCTACAAAAAGATGCGGCTCGATACATTCCCGCCAAAGATGGGAAAAGCCGTGAAACTCTATGAGTCCCACGGCTTTTACAAGATACCGCCCT
>Ga0154020_10008642_pt1 | contig 11789 bp, 8 predicted proteins | sample Klosneuvirus_201_FD_109709 | JGI IMG/M metagenome (GOLD analysis project Ga0154020, IMG submission 109709) | Active sludge microbial communities from wastewater, Klosterneuburg, Austria - Klosneuvirus_20160825_MG | ecosystem: Engineered > WWTP > Aerobic digester > Activated sludge | place... | reverse complement strand
TCACCGGTGAGCGTAATGACCTCGCGCTTCGAAATCGGCGGCAGCGCAGATTTCATTTTCTGCGCCATGCCGCCGCTGAGTTGCGTGATCGTATCAAAAATGCTTGCATCGAGTTTACCGTTGACCGACTTCGACACCTTCACGCGCCCGGTAAGTACGTCGACAGCCTTCGCCTGTATCTGTATTTTGTCGCCAATCGCGATAAAGTTACCAATCACAACGACCTCTGCACCGCCAGCCTTGCCGATCTCGGTCGCGTTGGCCTCGTTGAAAAACTTTTCTTTCTCAATCTTGAGGGTCGCAGCCGTCTGCTGTCCATTGTCGCGGTTCAAGGTCTGAAAATTTCCCGTTTTATCGAGCGGATCAATCATCGCTTCAGCAATACTGCCACTGAGGTACTCGGCATTTTCTGTTTTGTTCTGGTTCACAAAGTCGAGTACCAGCACCTTGCGGTTGATGTTCTCTTCGCTGCGCTCGACCTTGCCAGCTAATTGCGTTGTCAGTTGGCGCGCTAGGTCGCCCGCAGCCTCTTTAAAATCTGATGGCGCGACTGCGCTCGCACTCGCCGTAGCAACAACCTTGGCGTCATCTGCCGTCACGCCGCGCACGGTAATCTGAAATTTATCGTCGATCTTGCGCATGTCGCCCGAAATATAGACTTCGACGGCGAGCGCTTTGGCGACTTTCTGCGCCTGCTCTTCAGTGATACCCGAATCTTTCAGCGCCTGATCGGCCAGCACCTTGTTCAGTCGCTTGCGCTCAATCATCCGCACCGCACCGGTCTGAAACAGCGCGTCCTGAAAATAGTTATCAAAACTGCGTATCTCTTCGCCGTTAACCTTTTCGCCGGCAAGCGGCAATGACGTCACAACGGGCTTCGCAGCAAGCACGGGCGCAGAAGCGATGAGGATAAATAGCGCGGAGAAAATATATATCCTGCTCATCATGGCCCCCACGAATAGAAGCAAGATGTCACCGTACCAGGGTCAGGCGCAACCCAACAATGACCGCCGGTATCCCATTGGCCGACAGTCAGGTTGGTGGCGGTGAAATCCCAATTTATCCCCGCTGCGAGCGCGTTGCCGGCGCGGTCTTTCACGCCTGTAGTCACATAAATGCGAAATGTCTGGCTCGCGCTGAGTGCAGAAGACGGTGCAATAACCACCGCATTACTCGACGCCGACACACTGGCTGTCAGAGTCGAGATGCCCGGCGTGCGCTGTTCGAGCACAAAGGTCGTCGAAGTTGCACTCGATGCGAGAATTGTTTCGCTGAAATTCACCACTGGCTGCACCGTGGTACTCCCGGTGCCTGCTGTGTCGGGTGATTTTGCAATAATGGTCGGCGGCGTCTCGTCGCGCACAATGAGCACTGTTTCTGACAATGACACCGTCACACCCGCGTCATCTTTTCCAGAAATACACATGATCAGCGTGTTACTACCGAGAGTGAGTGAACTGGCATCGACTGTCGAGGTGATGAACGTCGTTGATGTTCCAGACAAATTTGAACCGGTCACGGGCGCGGTTCCCGGGCAGTTGTTACCGAGCTTGAGCGTAAATGCCGCACCAGTCGCATTTGTCTTGAAAGTTAACTCGGTAGTCGCGAACGCTCCCGCAAGTGTGCTCACATAGAGCGTGCTTGCATTGGAAAGGGTCAGCGTGCGTGTATTTGCATAGTTCGACGCCTTCGGATCGTCGGGGTTATCGCGATCAGGTGGGCCCATTTTGCAGGCGGCGAGCTGTGCCAGAAGAATGGCGGCAATGCTGAGTTTTTTCATGTCGAGCTCCTGAAATTTTGGTTGAAATAGGGGGAAACAGTGTAAATTCGACGTATGAACGCGGTAAAAGCAGAACTCCATCTGGTTGCAGACAGCCTGCCTGATAACGCGACGTATGAAGATGCAATGAACGAACTATATACCCGGTACGTCAGGGAAAAGTTTGAGCAGGGTTCCGCACAGATTAAAGAAGGCAAAGGCATCCCCCATTCTGAAGTTGAAAAAATAATTCGCTCACGGCGCGCGCGACTTTAAGGTGTGAGCTACTTGCGCGCGACATAGCTGATCTTCGCTTCGAGCGCGGCAAGACGCCGCTCCTGACCTTTTTCCAAGAGGGCAAGCTTTTGCTCCAGCTTGGCCGCACGGGCTTCGGCTTTTTTGGCGTCGGCCTGGGCTGACAGGGCGTCGCCCTGAGCCTGCCGAAGGGCGACTTTCAGCTTTCCGACTTCGGCGTCTTTCTCGCGCTTGAGCTCTTTTATGGCATTCACCGAAGCCCATAGAATATAGTCTTGATTGAACTGCAGAAAACCCTTCGAACTATTCGATACCGATTCGGGGATTATCTTCTGTAGCTCTTGCGCTGAGATGCCGGGATGAGAGTCGCGATACCTGAGATCGATGGCATTCCCTTCTTTGTAACGGAAAAAGAACGGTGCGATTTGCATGATCTGATTCAAGCCATATTGGAAAGGTTTTATGTCGTCTTTCAGGCGGATATCGGAAAAGGTAGCCCAAGAGCCACCGCCTGATTTTGAAGCATTGCCATTCACAGATAGTTGCTGATCCGGTGCGCCGCCTATCCCGACAGCACCGGTCGATTCAATGCGCATGCGTTCATTCGCGCCACCGGTCTGAAAGCTTAAATAACTGCCAGTGCCGGCCCTGACAATAAAAGCCTGTGAACTATTAGAATTGCCGATTGTATAGTTGCCGCCGATATCCAACTCATACTGCGGGTTGGATTGCCCGATGCCAACTTTGCCCGTCGAGCTTGCAACAAACACTCTACCCGCCGACAAAGATACGTCGTCATTAGAATCACCCAGTTCGAGTGTCGTCGAGCCACCATAAATATTTATACTGCGAGTCGAACTCGCTGGTACCGTTGTATTTGCCAAACCTTGAAATTGGATACCGCCATTGCTTGCGCCGTTGGAGTTCAGTAATAAGGCAATTGAGCTAATTCCTGAATTTAGGTCGATTGACCCGAAACCATTTGTATAATTTCTACCCACTACATGCAAAGTTGCCCCCGGACTCGCCGTCCCGATGCCGACATTGCCGTTGCCATCTATTCTCATTCTTTCTGTGACCGTATCATTTGTTGCAGTACTGTTTCTCACATGAAATGAAAGCCAGGCATTTGCCCCGCTAGCCTGGTACGCAATGGCTGCCGTACCACCACCAGCAGTACTTTTCACACCAGTGGAATTATACACGCCATAACCCGCAGCCCACCCATCAAAATCTGTTGTTTGAAATCCCAATTTATAATGAGACGCAGAGAGCGCCACATCACCATTTATTTGCAGTTTTGCGCCCGGACTCGCCGTCCCAACACCCACATTGCCATTTCTCAACAACGTCAACACATTCGTCGCCGTTGTGTCAGTGTCGTTGACCGGCATAAAGCCAAAATTGCCGCCGGCGTAGTTGCCGATGCGCCAAAGGCGTGAGCCTGCCGCCTGATCGAGGTCGCCGAAGAGCATGCGGGTTGCGCCGCCGGTTGATGAAAGATGCAGCATCGCCAACGGCACCCCGATGCCCATGCCGATTTTTCCATCTGTATACCCGATATCTGTACCACTGTTCGTCCAGCCATTCGGATTGAGTTTATTGAGCCCCGTCGTGACATTGCTGAAGTTCGTGTTCATTGTCGAAGACGACAACGCTCCACCTGCGGCAAAATTGCTCGTGGAGACTGTGGCGGCGGCGTGAATCGCTGGCCACGGGCTATAGCCCGTGGATAGAAACACAAGAGCGACCATGCCGAATTTTCCGATCATTGAATTCCATTTCATAAATCCTCCAGCAGACTGCACATTGTCGAAATAGATAAGCGCGGATTTCAATTTGAAATCGGGAATGATCGGAAGGTTTCGTTACCCCCCTCCATAAGGCGTCAAGTATTCACTAAAAAACTCCGAGGCCATTAGAGCACAAATCTGAAATTAGCGCAGCGTTTATACCATGTTGGAAATCGACATGGTTAATTAGTGAATGCGCCAATGCGCAACAGATTAGCTACGATATAGTCTCCCCAAACCGGTTTGCCGGAATTTTTTTTTGTAATTCTCCCTTACTATACCCGACTAAGCTCCATGAATATGAGAAATTCCGACCGTATCGCCGCTACACAGGGGTTAGCCCCATTGCAGCCTCAACTACAAGCGTTCTTCGACAACTCCACCCCACAAGACCTCTTCAGAATCAACCTGAAGCTGCTCTCCGGTAAAACAGGCGTTCCATTTCAAGATCTGCTCACCCTGTTTTTGAAACTGGTGAACGCGGGCCTGTTTAACCTATCATGGGAATACCATTGCACTCACTGCAATGGAATTCCCGGGTTTAAGCATAACTTCGGCGAACTGAAATCCGAAGGGGAATGCGCAATGTGCAACCTGAATTTCCGCAATACCCTCGATAAAAATATTGAAGTGACATTCACCGCGCACCCGACGTTTGCAGAAATACCGGCGTCTGTTTTCGATCAGGCAAAAGAGGCGATGATCGCCGCGGTAAAAGAGAAGCGGCTGGCGATGCCCGCAGAGTTTGTTTCGGGACTCGAATGCCTGAACAACGAGACATTCCGCGAATTGTTCGGCGAGCAGGTGCTTTCCACGCAAGAGAGTTTGGCTGTTGAGACTGCAACATTTCTGTTCACCGACATCAAGGGTTCAACACAGATGTATTCCGATCTCGGTGACGCCAAGTCGTATGACATCGTGCGCGAGCATTTCAAGATATTGTTCGCCACAATTGCGCGCAATAACGGCGTTGTCGTCAAGACAATCGGCGATGCCGTGATGGGCAGTTTTCTGAAGCCGCTCGATGCCTTCAACGCCGCGCTCGCAGCGCATCGCGAATTTGCTTCGCGTGAACTGAGCCAGGCGGGTTATCTGAAGATCAAAATGGGTATCCATAGCGGCAGCGCCATCGTGGTCAACCTCAACAATGCAGTGGACTATTTTGGCAACTCGGTGAACTTGGCAGCGCGCGTGCAGGGTTCAGTCGAAAACCATGAAGTCAGTTTCACGCAGCGCGTGCTCGATGACAGTGCGGTGCATACCTTTCTCAAATCAAAGCGCGCTCGCCTGCGCCACAAAGCAGAGCACTTTAAGGGAATTAACGGCCCGGTCGACGTCTATACGCTGTCGCCTGAAACTGTGGCAACATGGGTCTAATCAGCCATTCGTGCCCAATATTTCACTGTTCCACTGCAACGCATAGCGGTCGGTCATACCCGCGATAAAATCGGCGATCACACGTTCGGCCCCCATCGTCTCGATGCGGTCATAATAATCCTGCGGCAGCATGCGCGGATCCATTTTCGCAAAATCAAAGATGCGGAAAATAATCTGCGTCGCGCGCTCATTCATGCGCACCACGTCTGCGTGGCGGTAGAGATTTTTAAATAAGAACTGTTTGAGCTGCTTCACGCGAGCGTCCATCACGGGCGAGAAGGCAATGAGTGGCGGATTTGCTGCGTTGCCGTTATACACAAGCACATCGGCAAAACTTTCCACTCCCGATTTTTCAATTGTCTGCCGCGAATTTTCAATCAAATCTGAAACCATCTCGTTGATCATCGCACGTATTGTCGCGCGAATGCGTATCTTGGGTTTCACTTTCGGATAGCGTTCGCTCACCGCGGCGAAATGCAGACGCCACAGCTCAACCTCGTCGAGCATGACGAGCTGCAGGTGCCCGCTTTCGAGGCCGTCGTCGATGTCGTGGTTGTTATACGCAATCTCGTCGCAGGTGTCGACGATCAGCGCTTCGATACAATGGCCCGTGATTTTTGCCGGCGATGCGTCGGCGAAGATCAGCGGAATATTCGCGTGCTTCTGCAAGCTGGCGAGCGTACCGCGCGTGAGGTTCAGCCCCGCGAATTCCGGGTAACGCTCTTCGAGCACAGTGACAATCCGCAGCGTCTGCTCGTTGTGATCGAAACCGCCATACTGTTTCATTTTCTCATGCAGCGCGCGTTCACCCGCATGGCCAAACGGCGGATGCCCCATGTCGTGTGCCAGGGCCACGGTTTCAGTCAGATCTTCGCTGAGCCCCAGAACTCGGGCAACCGTGCGCGCGATCTGCGCGACTTCAATCGAATGCGTCAGCCGCGTGCGAAAATTGTCGCCGAGATGGTTGACGAACACCTGCGTCTTGTACTCGAGGCGGCGAAAATATTTCGAATGCACGACGCGGTCGCGGTCGCGCTGGAATTCGCTGCGCAGCGCATGCGCCGCTTCGGCAAATACGCGGCTTTCGAAATCGGCGCCCTGGGCGGCGAGAATGGAAGGCATATATGAGTATCGTCAACCTTTGCCCCCGAATTAATTCGGGGGCAAAGGTTGACGACAATGAAGAATGGAACAACCCGATTTTGTTGCGCTCGCTGGAGCCACCTTTCTGCCCGACGGAAGCGTCGATAAGGACAAGGGGGATGTGCTGTGGTCGTCGCTGTTTCGCCTGCCCGAATGGTATTTTCTCATGACACCGAAGAGTATGGCCGCCGGGCAGCCCTCGGCGCAAATGATCGACGAAAAAGTCTGGTATCTGGTCTTCACCGACACCGACAAACTACGCCTGTATGCCACACGCAACCAGAACCTCGATGAATCGGGCAAAACCCTGTTCATGACGATGACCCCCGAAATGGCGGTCGAATTTGCCCGCAACGCGCTCAATACCTCTGTGTATGGCGTCCGGTTCAACGAAGGCCAGGAACACGGCTGGTTTTCGCCGATGCAGAATATCCCCCTGTTTCCCGATTACCTGCGGGCCAAGGGACTGTATCCCTGAGGTTCTAATCTCTTGACTGCGCGCCTGCGCGTCGGATTGTTAACCATGAAACGTTTTATATCCCTCTGCATGCTGGCATCGCTGCCACTGCTCATGACATCCGCGACTTATGGCTGGGCGAACCACTACCTGTTCAACCGCCCCGCGCTGGAAGTACTGCCTGAACTCGCCAATGCCCCCAAAGTGAAAGTCGAAGCACTCGAAGACTTTCTGCTCAAAGAACAAGCAGGATTAATCGCTCTCATGGCGCAGATCGAAAATGACGCAAAACTGACTTACGCCAAATCTGCGCCTCAGCCCGAAGCGCTGGCTTTTAAAGGCGGCGACGCAAAAACCATCCGCAATAATTTTCTGCGCGCACTCAGAGTGAATACCGGCACACCGCTCGGCTATTTTCTGCAGGCCATGCCGGGGCAACCGCTCGGTGGCAAAGCATCGAACCCGAATACGGTCAGTATTTTCGGCGACAAAGACCTGAAGGGCATCTACTCATTCTATGACGTGCGAAAAGGCGATATGGTCAGCCCGGTCGAAGTCGTCTCAACGGCGGGCGATGAACCCGATTTTGGACTTGATATCAACCTGTTCACTGACAATGGCGAGCAGTTCGGCAAAGATTATGGCTTTGGCACGCAGTCATTCGGTGACGCTAAACTTTATTATGGCACGCAGGCGCCGTTCCACATCGGCTACTACCACGAATCGGGCATCATCTTTATGGCCGCGGGGTTTCTCAAAAAAACTTACCCGCGCTACCGCGTGCACCAGTACACGAGCCTTGCACGCTTCGCGTTCAAGACCGGCCACCCCTATTGGGGCTACCGCTTTCTCGGCTGGGGCCTTCACTACGTCGGCGACCTGACACAGCCCTACCACGCGCGCGTTTTGCCCACCTACGGCACTATGGGCATGCTGTGGATCAACATCAAGGCGATGGTCGGCTTCGACAAGGCCAAGCTGGATGCGATCGACCGTATCTCAAAGCGGCACACCACCATTGAAAATTACCACCGTTCAACGTTAGCAAAAGCGTACGCGCAGAAAAACCTGCAACACCCGTTCATTCAGGGCATGCGCAAAACAGATAAGGATAAAACTTACGCGGCATTCAGCGACGACTACATTGTCGATGCCACCGCCAAAGAGAGTTACGGATTTTCGGACAAAGTCGACGAACTGATCGACCAGTCGAACCTACTGCAGAGTTTTTCAGACGGCAATGAACTGCCGATCCAGAACACTAAGGCGCTCGAAGAACTCGACACCACAATCATCCAACTGATGGAAGGCGCAGGTGCCCACCTGCGCAATTATGTGAGAGCAGGAATGCAATAAGAGCAATAACAAACCTGTGCAAAGCACAGGTTTGTTATTGCTATAGATCCAGTTCTTCGACTTTCTTCGCGTTATCCTCAATAAACTTGCGGCGCGGTTCGACTTCGTCGCCCATCAGAATGATGAAGGTCTCGTCGGCAATCACCGCGTCGTCGACCGAAACCTGCATCATCACACGGCGTGCCGGATCCATCGTGGTTTCCCATAGCTGCTCGGGATTCATCTCACCCAAACCTTTGTAACGCTGGATGATGTACTTCGATTCGGTCTTAAAGCCTTTCAGAATCTTGTTCTTTTCCTGATCGGTGTAAGCGTAGTACTTTTCTTTGCCCTGTGTGATGAGGTAGAGCGGCGGGCGCGCAATGTAGAGATAACCCTTATCGATCAGTTGTGGCATGTGCCGGAAAAAGAATGTCAATAACAGCGTCTGGATATGCGCACCGTCGACATCCGCATCGGTCATGATGACGATCTTGTGGTAGCGCGCCTTATCAAGATTAAATTCAGCCTGAATGCCGCAACCAATCGCAGAGATCAGCGCCGCGACTTCGCCGTCACCCAAAATTTTATCTAGCTTGGTCTTCTCGACGTTAGTGATTTTGCCTTTCAGGGGCAGAATCGCCTGAAAATGGCGGTTACGGCCCTGCTTCGCCGAACCACCCGCCGAATCACCCTCGACAATAAACAGTTCAGAGTCTTTGGGTTCGCGCGCAGAACAGTCGGCGAGTTTACCGGGCAAACCCGCACCTTCGAGCGCGCTCTTGCGGCGCACGAGTTCTTTCGCTTTGCGCGCGGCAATACGCGCGAGCGCAGCCTGCATACATTTTTCAATGACGCGTTTTGCGTCTGCGGGGTTCTCTTCAAAATATTCCGTCAGTTTTTCATAGACTACAGAAGTGACAATCCCCTTCACCTCGCCGTTGCCGAGCTTCATTTTTGTCTGGCCTTCAAACTGCGGGTTGGGTATCAAAATCGAAAGTACGAGCACGAGACCTTCGCGCACGTCGTCGCCCGTCAGTGGCTCTTCTACTTTTTTGTCGTAACCGAGTTTTTTCTTTTGTTCGTTGATCGCGCGCGTCAATGCGGTGCGAAAGCCTTCGAGGTGCGTGCCGCCCTCGCGTGTGTGGATTGCATTCGCAAAAGTAAAAATCTGCTCTGAATAAGTATCGCAATACTCAATGGCGAGTTCAACCTGAATGCCGTCTTTTTGTTGAATCGCATAGATCGGCTTCTTCTGCAGCGGGTTCTTCTTTTCGGTCAGCATCTTGACAAATTCGACAATGCCGCCTTTGTATTGAAAAACGTGCTCTTTGACCTCTTTCTCGCGCGAGTCGCGTATCGTGATTTTCAGGTTCTTGTTCAGAAAAGCCAGCTCACGCAAGCGTGAGGATAGCGTATCGTAACGATATTCTAGCGTATCAAAAATCTGGCTGTCTGATAGAAAAGTCACGGTCGTACCGCGTTTTTTACTCGGGCCTTTGACTTTCAAAGGCGCCTTGGTTTTGCCGCGGTCAAAATGGATATGGTGCTGCTTGCCATCTTGGAACACGTCGACCTCGACCCATTCGGAGAGAGCGTTGACGACCGAGATACCCACGCCGTGCAGACCGCCCGACACCTTATAGGCGCCGTCGCCAAACTTACCGCCGGCATGCAATTTCGTCAGAACAACTTCAACGGTTGAAACCCCGACCTTGGGATGAATATCGACGGGAATACCGCGGCCATTGTCAGAGACGCTGACAATGTTTCCCTTACTGATTTCAACTTCTATCGTGTCGCAATGACCTGCCATCGCTTCGTCAATGCAGTTGTCGACCACCTCATAGACCATGTGGTGCAGACCCGGCAGGTCGGTGGAACCAATGTACATACCCGGCCGCTTGCGCACGGCCTCAAGGCCCTCGAGCACCTGAATCTTAGATGAATCATATTTTTCGCTCACATGTCCATGCATCGGTGCCTCTTCGGGCGCTTTGGCCTTCGCGGGCTTCTTTTCTTCTTTTTTAGCGGGTTTTGCCATGAATATCCTGTAAATACGGGGCTAGAATGAACCATTCCTGTGGATTCAGATATTATGTCGCCTACAATAGAAGGTAGAATTCTGTTTTTTGGGGTAGTTATGAGAAAAATGGACGGTTTTTGGGTATTTAATAAGTAGGGGGAAATATATGCTCAAGACTAGTGTTAGTTTACCGTTGGAATATGCAATTTTATGGAAGTTCAACCAGAAAAGGATTATAAAATCGACAATTCGAATACTTCGCATACATCTTCGTCAGGGTAAGATTCGGCGCGGAGTTACGCGTAGGTATAATCATGAATCTGGAGAATTTATAATCATCACCACCCAGTTCACGGAAGCAGAGTATGATGCCCTGCACTTCGTCGCCGCATCAATACGCGTGAGCGTCTCCTGGCTCATCTACACGCTAATAAAACTCTGGCGCAAAGAGATTCGGCGCAACCAGCCCACGAAATTTATAACCAATTACGACCTGAACCTGTGCATCTGGAATCCGAATGCGGGCGTTTGCACCGAATCACTGCTCTTTTGGCCTAAGGAGCAATCCAATTTGCATTCGACATCGCGCCGGCAATTGCCGATACTCTGTTGAGGCGCATGCAAGACATCAAGATCAAAGACTATAAGGCCGGTTCAGCAGTGGTCATACAGAACGCCGCCAATCCGGGTATGTTCTACATCGTGCGCAAGGGCACGCTCGCAATCGATACTGAGCACCGGCTGAACGACAAGGTGCTCTCGCGCTTCGAGCCTGGCGATAGCTTTGGTCTCGTTTCGGCACTGACCGGGCATCACTTTCTGGTGACGATCTATGCTGCCACGGATTCACAAGTGGCAGAAATACCGGTTTCCATGATCGGCAGTTACCTCAAGGCTCAACCCGAACTCGCGCTCAAGATGCTGCGGCTCTATTCGCGCGAGCTACGCACGATACAGCTGCACCTGTCGAAACTCGACAATCCCGAAGACCGCAATATTTCACCCGAGATCCTCATGGCCCTTGCGCAGAAATATCTCGATTGGCAGAAACCGCACTATGCGGCGCGGGCACTGAAGGCCTATATCGAATGGGCCGAAAAAAATGAGGGCGTACATCTCGGTTCGGCGCAAAACCTCTGGGCGCAGGTCAAAGACTCGTACCAGCATGTCGAGTTTTCGGGACGCGGCACAGTTGTGCCTGCCGACACGATGTTGTTTTCTGAAGGCGAAATGGGACGCGATATTTTTGTCGTGCTCGCCGGTTCCGTGAAAATGATGCGGATTGTTCGCGGGGAAGAATTCATCATCGACGTTCTCGGCGCGGGCGAGCTGTTTGGCGAAATGGCGTTCATCGAAAACGCGCCTCGCATGGGTTCAGCTGTCACGACACAGGAATCGACATTAATACGTATCACACCCGAGCAGCTGGTGTCGAGTGTGGCCGAAGGCGTGCTACAGAAAATTTTCGAGAACATGGCGCGGCGTATCTGGTTTTCGCACCAGCGATTGATCATCTTCAAAATCACCGACCCACTGGTGCGGATGTATGCGTATCTCTACAATCTTGTGCGCAACCAGAACTTGCGCACCAAAGACAGAACGGGCCAGGACCGCGCTTACAAATTTGACATCACGCTGAGTGAG
>Ga0154020_10008641_pt1 | contig 11790 bp, 11 predicted proteins | sample Klosneuvirus_201_FD_109709 | JGI IMG/M metagenome (GOLD analysis project Ga0154020, IMG submission 109709) | Active sludge microbial communities from wastewater, Klosterneuburg, Austria - Klosneuvirus_20160825_MG | ecosystem: Engineered > WWTP > Aerobic digester > Activated sludge | place... | reverse complement strand
TTATTCAAAGATTATATGAGTTTTCGGGAACATCTGAAATCAATGATGATTATACCTCGATGACCATAAAGTTCAAATGAAAGAGAAAACATTAAAAAATTTCAACCGTTTAACTAATTGACATATGGTTCATATCAAGCGATTACAGGAAGACAGCGCTGACATAATTTCAATCATAGGCGAAATTGATGCAAGCTCTTCCATTGAATTGGATTTAACCATTGCTAAAAGCCTGGGAGAAGGCTTCAAAAAAATTATTGTGGATTGCAGCGCGATGGAATATATCTCCTCTGCCGGTTTAGGTGTGTTTATGTCGTACATCGAAGAGATGAAAGACAAAAACGTACCTCTGGTTTTATTTGGCATGAAAGATAAAGTGGCCAATACGTTTAGTATTCTAGGGCTAGCCGATTTATTACATATCTGCAAAACAAAACAGGAAGCAAAGAAGTTGGCCGATGATCTATCAGTATAACATAGGGTGTAGCCTCAGTAATTTGAAAGGCATTAGGGAGTTTGTCAGAAACTTACTGAAAGACCAACATGTGCCCGAAATCGAAATGAGTGCGATTGTGCTTGCTTTAGATGAGATGTGTTCTAATCTTATGATTCATGCTCATCACTGTAACCCAGATCATTTTCTTGAGCTTCATGTTGACATACCCGAGCGGGGAAAATTTATTTTTGAAATAATTGATGACGGTTCCGTTTTTGATATTAACGAATTTCATGAACCAGAACTGGATAATCTCATACATCAAAAAAGAAAAGGTGGCCTGGGCATACGTCTGGTAAAAGCCATTATGGATGACGTTGAATACCTGAAACGGGATAATAAAAATGTATGCCGGCTAACGAAGCAGCTTAAATAGGCTCCTGGCGATCCATTAAAGGCCCTCTTATTCCACTCAAAAATCTTATTTTTGCAATCCATTTTATTCAAATAGTGTCCTTTATGAGAATTTGGCTCCTTGTTCAATTTTTCTGTTTTCTAACTTGTATTGCCGCTGCGCAGGGTAAGGAAGAGACCAAAATACAGCCATTATTTTCTGTTGGCCCATCAACAGTTTCTGTGGATGATTTTCTTTACACATACCGCAAAAATCATCAAAACACATCCGAGGACTATACCGAGAAGGAAATCAATGATTATCTGGACCTGTATATCAATTTCAAATTGAAAGTGGCTGAAGCACATGCGCGGGGATTAGACACTACGACTAAGTTCAATGCAGAATTTAAAACGTACAGAGAAGAATTAAAGAAACCGTATCGAACAGAACCCGATGCGCTGGATAAGCTTACACGAGAAACCTATCAACGATTAACAGAAGAGATAAGGGTAACTCATATCCTTATAAACGCAAGGCCCGAAGCAGCACCAGCGGACACCTTGATGGCTTATCAAAAGTTGGAAAACATTAAAAGCAGGATTCAAGCGGGCGAAGATTTTGAGAAACTTGCCCGCGAATTATCAGAAGATCCATCTGCTAAATATAATGGTGGAGATTTAGGATATTTTACTGCGCTGCAAATGGTTTATCCGTTTGAAGATGCTGCCTATAATACTCCGGTTGGTGGCCTGTCACCCATAGTGCGTACGCGCTTTGGCTATCACCTCATTAAAGTAATTGATCGCAGGCCTGCGCGGGGCGAGGTAGAAGTGTCGCACATTCTCTTGCGAACGGGCACCCCAGATGATGCGAAGGTAAAGAGCACCGCCTTTAGTGTGTACGACCAATTAAAAGGCGGCCGCAATTGGGAAGAGGTGTGTAAAGAATATTCGCAAGACAGCAATACGAGTGAAAGCGGAGGACTATTAAAACCATTTGGTATTGGTGCACTTGCCTCAGTGCCTGAGTTTGAAGCGATGGCCTTTGCCCTGCAAAAGCCTGGTGATATTTCAGATCCCTTTCAATCCTCCATAGGATGGCATATTATACGGCTCGAAAAAAAGATTCCCTTGCCTCCCTATAGTGAAATGGAAACTTCCTTGAAACGAGGAGTAAGTCGCGATGAGCGATTACAAGTGTCACAGCAAGCGCTTATAGCAAAACGTAAAAAACAATTTCTCTTTGTTGAAAATCAGGAGGTGAAGCAGACTGTAATGAGTTTGGCCGATTCGAGTCTTACACGAGGATCATGGAAATATTCTGGATTACCCGATCAGTTGAAGCTTACTATTTTCTCTGTAGAGAATAAACCCGTTCTAGTATCGGAATGGGTAGAGTATGTAAAAACGAATCAGAAAAAGAGTAGCCTTAATCCGGGTGTATACTTGAATCAGCTTTACCAGAATCTGGTAGAGGAAAAAATCCAGGTTGCCGAGGAGGAAGAGTTGAAAAAGAACTATCCCGAATACAATAATTTACTCACTGAATACCGGGAAGGGATTTTGCTTTTTGAGATTATGGAAACAGAGATTTGGAACCGCGCCTCTTCGGATACGCTGGGGCAACGGCAATACTATCAGGCAAACCGAAATAACTATCAGGCGGGAGATCGGATAGAAGCACGAATTTTTTCTGCGCAGGAAAAATCTACCCGAGATGAATTAGTAAGTAAAATGAATAAAGGCGATAGCCTTACCCAGTCAGACCTAAAGAGATTTAAATCTATTCAGAATTTCAGGGTTTACCAGAAAAAGGAAAGCAAGATCATTGACCAAATTCCATGGACAACAGGGCTGCATGAGACAGAATCGGACGGACTGTTCTATCTTGTGGAAGTAAAGCGTCTGGTGGCTCCAGGAGTTGAAAGTTTTAATGAAGCCCGGGCACAGGTTGTTTCAGACTATCAGGATAACCTTGAAAAGAATTGGGTAAAAGAGCTTCGCAAAAAATATCCAGTGAAAATCAATAATAAGGGCAAAAAAATCGTTTTGACTGAGTTAATCAAAAAGTGAGATTGAAAAAGCTAAATCTTATATCGACAACAGTTAAAGTGGCCTCTCTGGCGTTAGTGGTTATTGTGAGTAGTTGCGAATTTATTCGAATGAAGAATGAACAGACTGACGCAAGCAATACCCGGAAAGCTGTAGCCAGAGTGCACAATTCATTCTTGTATAAAGACGAACTGATTGGAATTATTCCCGCAGGCACCCTAAGCGAAGATAGTGTGGCTCGTGTAACCGCTTACGTGAACAGTTGGATTCGGAAGCAGTTGGTTATAGACGAAGCCATGAAAACCATTGACATAAATGAAGCTGAGGTGGAACGCAAAATATTGGATTATCGCTATAGCCTGATTGGGTATGCGTATCAGAATTATTACATCAAAAAAAATCTGAACGATAGCGTTTCGGATCGGGAGATTCAGGAATACTATAGAGAAGGGCTCGATAATTTTATTTTAAAGCAGAATATTATTCAGGGTACGTTTATAAAGGTGCCCAAAGAAGCGCCCCACACGAAACGGATTAAAGATTTGATGTTTTCAAAAAAGGATAAAGATATAGCGGAACTAAAATCCTATTGTATTAGTTTTTCGGCAGCCTATCATTTGTCAGATTCTTCGTGGATTGAATTTGATAAGCTGGTTGTGAACTCGCCTTTGGCCGAGTTCCCCAACAAAATTCAGTTTTTGCGTAGTTATAATTTCTATGAAACTACCGATGATGAATTTTTGTATTTTCTTAAAATAGATGCTTATAAGATTTCGGATAACGTATCGCCCCTTGAATTCGTTAAAGAGGACATTAAAAACATTATAATTAACAAAAGAAAAGTTGAACTTGCGCGAAAATTGGAAGACGATGTTTATGAAAATGCAGCTAAAAGTAAGGGTTTTGAGGTTTTTGACCACTAGTCTGCTTTATGGTATTATATTTTCTACTCCTGTATTGGGTCAGGATACTGGCTTTGTCGTAGATAAAATTATTGCCAAAGTAGATAATTACATCGTACTGAAATCAGAACTTGAAGTTGGGTATCAGTCGTATCTGGCCGATGGAAACCCTGGATCGGAGGAGGCCCGTTGTGAATTATTCAACCGGCTTATCTTAAATAAGCTAATGGTTGCCAAGGCTGAGATAGACTCAGTCGTTGTTACCGATGTAGAGGTGGATGGAAATACGGAGCAAAGAATGGCTATGATCTTACAAGGCTCAGGAAATTCACCCGAAGCGTTGGAAAGAGCTTATGGCAAATCGATGGAGCAGATAAAACTGGAATTGCGCGAGCAAATTCGCGAACAGCTAATATCCCGTGAAATGACTTCGCGAATTACAAAAAGCATCACGGTAACACCGGCAGAAATCAAACGATTCTACAATAAAATTCCGGAAGACAGTTTACCATTTTATTCGTCTGATGTGGAGGTTGCTCAAATTGTGCGAATAGCCAAAGTAAGTACAGCGCAAGAGGAAGAGGCTAAGAACAAACTACTCGATTTGCGGGCGCGCATTCTTAAAGGTGAAAGTTTTGCAGAGCTGGCAATGAAGAACTCGGAAGATCCAAGTGCACAATACAACGGTGGCGATTTAGGGTATGTGGGCAGAGGTGCTATGGTGCCGCAATTTGAAGCTATGGCGTTCCGATTAAAAGTGGGAGAGGTATCAATGCCTTTTAAATCGCAGTTTGGATTTCACATTTTACAATTATTGGATCGCAGAGGGAACGAGTATCATGCTCAACATATTTTGATCTCAGCGGTGCCTTCCTCGGAAGACGTTGCCGCTGCGGGAAAGTACCTCGACAGTTTGAGAACAAAAATCATTACTGATAAGTTGAATTTTGAGCAGATGGCGAAAGAGTATTCGGATGATGATGCAACCAAAGGAATGGGTGGCTTTTTTACCGATAATGATGGATCAACCAAAATCTCCATGCGCGATATTGATCCTGTTGTTTACCTGAACATTGATACCATGAAAGTAGGGAATATTTCAAAACCGCTTCAGTACCGGACGGACGATGGTAAAGATGCCGTGCGAATTCTCTACTTCAAAAAGAAACTGGCACCCCATGCAGCCAATCTTAAAGACGATTGGAGCAGGATCCAATCCGCAGCTCTGGCCGAGAAAAAGGATATGGCGCTTGATAAATGGTTTACCAAGGCACGTCAGGATGTTTTCATTAATATTGATCCTACCTATAAGCATTGTAAAATTCTTGAGTAGTGCCGCTGGTGTAGTTCTACGCCTATCCAATGAGACAAAACTATATCTTTCAATAAATATTTAGTATGGCGAATGTTTTTTCTAATGATGTGGAAGCTGCCGATGCGCTGAAGCAGGCGTTTCATAAATTGAAAAGCGAAATTGCCAAAGTGGTGGTAGGCCAGGATGATGTGGTTAAACTGGTGCTAACCGGTATTTTTTGTCAGGGTCATTCGCTATTAGTGGGTGTGCCCGGTCTTGCTAAAACACTTTTGGTACAAACCATCTCCACCTCATTAGATTTACAATTTAAACGAATTCAGTTTACACCGGATTTAATGCCTTCGGATATTGTGGGTGCCGAGACAATGGATAAAGAACGGAACTTTCAGTTTGTGAAGGGCCCTATCTTTGCTAACATCATTTTGGCGGATGAGATAAACCGAACCCCACCTAAAACACAAGCTGCCCTGTTGGAATCCATGCAGGAATATGCTGTTACTATTGCAGGACAACAATACAAGTTGCCTCAGCCTTTTTTTGTGTTGGCTACTCAAAACCCGATTGAGCAGGAAGGTACCTACCCGCTACCCGAAGCACAACTCGACCGGTTTATGTTTAATATTTTTTTAGACTACCCTACGTACCAGCAAGAAGTAGATATTGTTAAGAACACAACGGCTGACGATGTACTGAAAGTAACGAAGGTATTAACGGCCGAGGAAATCATTTCCTTTCAACATCTCGTAAGAAGAGTGCCCATTGCAGATAACGTAGTAGAGTATGCAGTAAAACTAAGCCAGGCAACCAGGCCAGGGGCTCAAGGCTCTGCAATTGCTAACGAATTCTTAGAGTGGGGTGCTGGCCCGCGTGCTTCTCAATATTTGGTGCTGGGCGCCAAATGCAATGCCTTGCTCAATGGTAAATATTCACCCGATATTGAAGATGTGCAGGCAGTGGCACGCCCGGTGTTACGTCATCGTATTGTTAGAAACTTCAAAGCAGAGGCAGAAGGCATGACGGTTGATAATATCATCGATCGGTTAATTGGGTAACGAATTGGTTTTACAGAGAAGAGTCCTCCAATCGAAAGCCCACACCGTGGTAATTAATGATTTGAATTCGCGGGTCTTCCTTTAAGTATTTTCTGAGTTTAGAGATAAAAACATCCATCGATCGGCCCAAAAAATAATCATCATTACCCCATATCGATTTTAGAATCTCTTCCCGCTTCAATACGCGGCCTTTATTTACACACAACAACTTCAATACCTCACCTTCTTTTTGCGTGAGCGTTCTTTCCTGTTGATTATGATATAATGTAAAGTTTTGACAATCGAATTGGAAGAAGCCTAAAGTAAAACTCTCTTCTCTTGCTGATGAATTACTTCTGCGAAGAAAAACCTCAATGCGTAAACAAAGCTCTTCTATGCTAAAGGGCTTAATCAGATAGTCATCACCTCCGCTCTGAAAACCAAGAATTTTGTCTTCGAGCATTGATTTGGCTGTTACAAAGAGTATAGGAATTTGTTGATTCTTTTCACGAATCTGCTGCGCAAGCGTAAACCCATCTTTTTTTGGCAGCATCACATCCAAGATACAGATGTCAAACAGGTTTTGATAAAAAGTATGCAGCCCCTCTTCCCCATCTGTGCGTAGGGTAACGTCATACCCCTTTAATCCCAGATTGTCTTTTATAACAAACCCTAGATTAGGATCGTCTTCAACCAGGAGAATTTTAACACTCATTTTTTTTGCATGGGTAAAGCAATCGAAAAACAACTTCCTTTATCGGAGTCACTGGTTAAGGTAATTTTTCCTTTATGGGCTTCGACAATAAGTTTGACATAACTTAGCCCCAAGCCAAAACCTTTTACATCGTGCAGATTGCCCGTGGGCACGCGATAAAACCGATGAAAGATTTTTTTCTGATCGTCTGGCTTTATGCCAATCCCATTGTCTTTAATTTTTATAACCATGTTTCCATTTATCAACGATGTAGAAATTTGAATGACCGGTTGTTGCCTGTTATACTTAATGGCGTTGTCAAGTAAATTAAAAAACACATTCGTCAAATGAAGTTTATCGGCCAGCAGGGTTGATGGACTGGCTTCTAAGGCTAATTCAATAGTAGCTTTTGAGACCACCAGATTATTTTGGCATACCTCCAAAATTAACTCATGGAGATCACAAACTTCTTTCTTGAGACCGACTTCTTCACTATCAAGACGCGCCATTTGCAATACCCGCTCCACTTGTTGCTTCAATCGTTGATTTTCATTATCAATAATGGTCGCATAGTTCAATAGTCTTTCGGGGGTATGAATGATGGCCGGATCTTTAAGAACAGCCGTAGAGATAGCGATGGTAGACAGGGGAGTTTTAAACTCGTGCGTCATATTGTTGATAAAATCTTTTTGAATTTCGGAAAGTCTTCGCTGCTTTAGAATAACAAACAAAGTGTAAACGAAAAAGAAGATAACGATCAGCATAACCACGGAGGAGAATCCCCAAATGCCCATTTGACTGATTAAGGTGGCTTCTACCATGGGGAATTGAACCCCAAAGTAATAGCCGTCATTATTCCAGGCGGGTAACTCAGTAAAATTAACCAGGGAGGCTGTATTTTTTGGTGAGATGTGATTGCCGCCTTGCATGCATTGCTCTGCACAATCATAGATGCCATATTCAAAATCCGCTTTGATGTTTCGCTTTTCAAATTCAGTGAGCAATAGGAATTCTAACAAATTGTTATCAATGGGTCCATTCACTAATACCACGAAATAGTTCGTGGTAAGTTGAGTAACGGGGTTATTGGCGGCTGCAGGCGTTTTGGTGATTTCCAGAATTTTTGTGGCCACGTTGGTGAGTGCTGTGGTAACATCCCGATTAAATTGATTCTCTTTCAAATCAAATGCTTTGCGTACCCAATAAATTTGGGTGGCAGTAATCCCGGCAATACTCAGGGCCGCGAGAATAATTACAATTCGAAGTGTTAATCTGCTCACCTTACAAAGGTAGATAGTATTTAAACCTGATTTTGATGGATTAACAAGCCCTTAACATCTTTTACAAATCTCTTAACACATGGTCTGGTTTTTGATCCCGATGTTTGTAAGGTTCAACCTGCCCGACATAAAAAACAGGATTTTTTATTTTGGTAGGCGGGAAGAACAAACTAAGTTTAACCCTTAAATCAAGAAAAAAATGAAAAAGTTACTTTTTAGCGTGATTTTAATGGTATTTGCAGTTGCAACATTTGCACAACAACCTGCAGCTACCCTAAACAAGAATGAAGTAAAGACTGATATGGCGGCTTTTGCCTGGGATAATACAAGCCACGATTTCGGTAAGATCAAGCAAAGCACCCCGGTTAGCCATGAGTTTAAATTTACCAATACCGGCAAGGTGCCCTTGGTAATTACCAACGTTCAGGCTTCGTGCGGTTGCACCACGCCCGATTGGACTAAGGAACCTGTAATGCCAGGCGGACAAGGTTTTATCAAGGCCACTTTTAATGCCGCTGCACCCGGAGCATTTAACAAGACCGTTACTGTTACAGCCAACATCGAAACCGGATTCGTTCAACTTACTATACGCGGAGAAGTGCAGGTAGCTGCAACCGGAAAATAATTTTTCAGATAAGAAATTGAAAAAGGTCAGAGCAATCTGGCTTTTTTTTGTCGTGGACTATCCCTGATAATGGGTATCAATGATGTGTTGACTTATCACTTTATAGATCTCAGCGATTGCAGCCTGGTCTTTTAGAAATTCTAAATGAGTATCCAGGATATCGAGATCTCCGCGTTTGGCTGGGCCCGTCTGGGCATCCTCAGGCCCCAGGTAAAAACTTTTTTGAATTGTTTCGGTGATCAGGGGTTTTAACCAATCGTAGTCAAGACTATTTCCACGCATAATTTCGCGGGAGATTGTTAACATGTGGTTGGTGAAGTTGGAAGCAAATACGGCAGCTACATGCAGTGCTTTACGCTCTGTCGAAGCAATTCTTTTTACTTCGTTACTAATGCTTTTTGCAAGTTGCATGAGCGTTTTCTCTGCTTCGTGCGTATGGGTTTCTATAAATAACGGTACGTTCTTAAAATCTATTTTTTGATTTTTTGTAAATGTTTGTAAGGGATAGAGCACCGCTAAATTTGGCGTTGCCGCAAATTGCAATTCTGTAATTGGCTGGCTTCCGGAAGTGTGAACCAGAATAGCATCTTCCGGAATAATAATTTCCTGTGCAATGGTGCGTATGGCATCATCGCTAACGGCAAGAATAAAAACGGAAGAAGGACTTGTTGAAAAGTCAAGCGAAGCTTTTACTTCGGCTTGATAGAGTCGTTCGGTAAGCATGGCCGCATTTTGTGGATTGCGGCTGTAAACTTCTTTAACAACAAAGCCTGCGTTATCTAGGGCCGGAGCTAAGTGCCAGGCAACATTGCCCGAGCCAATAAAGGAAACAAAAGGAGGTGGCATGCGATTAAAATTAGCCAATTATGTGATATAACCAGCCAACGGGTAATCAGAAATTTTTCTACATTTTAACTGCAACTTTATAAATCTCAGCTAATTTATTTGCAACCTGATTAATCTCCTCAGGCGTATTGAACTTACTGAATGAGAATCGAACGGCCCCTCTTTTCGAGTCTGGATAGAGCGTTCCCAATACGTGCGAACCCGTAGAAGCTCCGCTTGAACAAGCGCTTCCCCCTGAGGCAGAGATGCCCTGTAAATCTAAGTTAAACAGAATCATCTCATTTTCTTCTGATTCGGGGAAGCTAACATTAAGAACGGTATATAAACTACGATCCAGATTTTCGGAATCACCATGAAATGAAATTCCCGGGAGAACTTCTTTCAGCTGGTTAATCATTTGTGATTTCAGATTTCTAATATACGTTTCATGAGCGTCCATTTCCCCGTAACAAATTTCCAATGCCTTAGCCATGCCAATGATACCGTACACATTTTCTGTTCCACCGCGCATGTTTCTTTCTTGGGCGCCACCATGCATAAACTGCCGAATCTTCTTGTCTTTATTAAGATACATAAAGCCTACCCCCTTTGGGCCGTGAAACTTGTGCGCAGCGGCTGTTAATCCATGCGCCTTAACTTTTTTAAGATCGTGCCGGTAGTGTCCTATCGTTTGCACGGTATCAGAATGAAAATATGCCTGATATTTTTCACATAGATTCCCAACTAATTCAATGTCAAGAAGGTTTCCGATTTCATTATTGGCATGCATGAGCGATACCAAGGCCCCAGGGAATTGCTTTAGTAGCTCTTCCAAATTACGCAAATCCACATGACCTTTGCCATCTAATTTCACATAATGCAATTCAATTCCCTGAGTGTGCAAATTTTCAAGTGTGTGTGTCACCGCGTGGTGTTCGATAGGTGTTGAGATAGTATGTTTGATCGAATAGGTTTCGATGGCACTTCGAATAATAGCATTATCTGCTTCGGTTCCCCCCGAAGTAAAAATGATTTCACCAGGCGTGCAATTCAATAATTCAGCGATCTTTTTACGGGATGATTCAATGGCTGCCCTTACTTTACGACCATGGGAATGTGTGGAAGATGGATTTCCAAAATCTTCTAACAGAAACGGCTTCATGGCTTCAAATACCTCGGGGTCGAGGGGTGTTGTTGCTGCATTGTCGAGATAGATTTTCATGCTAATTATGATTTAATAATAGTTTGAATATCCTGGATAATGCGTTGCGCTAACTGATCGGCTTTCTTTTCATTTTGCGATTCGGCATAAATGCGAATAATCGGTTCCGTGTTACTCTTGCGGAGATGGACCCATTCTTTCTCCTTTTCGAAATCAATCTTCACGCCATCAATCGTGTTGATTTTTTCAGCCGCATATTTTTGTTTTACCTTTTCCAAAACCTGATCCACATTGATTTGTGGTGTTAGCTCAATTTTATTTTTTGAGATAAAATAGGCAGGATATGTTTTTCGAAGTTCAGAAACTTTCAACTTCGATTTGGCCAGGTGTGTGAGGAACAAGGCAATACCAATTAATGCATCGCGGCCATAATGAAAGTCAGGAACAATGATTCCACCATTTCCCTCACCACCAATCACAGCATGCGTATCTTTCATTTTTGTAACAACATTCACCTCGCCAACGGCTGCCGCGTAATATTGTCCACCTGCTTTTTCGGTAATATCGCGTAGTGCCCGGGTAGAAGATAAATTGGATACCGTGTTGCCTTTCTTTTTTTGTAAGATGTAATCAGCCACCGCCACCAAAGTGTACTCTTCGCCAAAGGGTTTGCCATCTTCCTGAATCAAGGCTAAACGATCTACATCCGGATCAACGACAATTCCTAAATCACACTTTTCTTTTTTTACCGTGCTGCTGATCACCTTCAAATGTTCAGGTAACGGTTCAGGGTTATGGGGGAATTTTCCATTCGGTTCGCAATACAGGCAAACAATTTTTTTAACACCCAATGCCTTTAGTAATTGCGGAACAACAATACCCCCTGTCGAGTTAACGGCATCTACAGCAATTTTGAATTTTGCTTTTTGAATTGCTTTTATGTCAACCCGCTTATGTTTTAAAATCAGATTAATATGTTTTTGCAGGTAGGAATTATTGAGGCTGTATTTTCCTAACTTATCTACCGGAGCAAAGTCGAAGGATTCTGCTTCAGCGATTCGCAAAACCTCGG
>Ga0154020_10008639_pt1 | contig 11792 bp, 8 predicted proteins | sample Klosneuvirus_201_FD_109709 | JGI IMG/M metagenome (GOLD analysis project Ga0154020, IMG submission 109709) | Active sludge microbial communities from wastewater, Klosterneuburg, Austria - Klosneuvirus_20160825_MG | ecosystem: Engineered > WWTP > Aerobic digester > Activated sludge | place... | reverse complement strand
TTGCGCACCCCTGGGAGAATCGATCTAAAACCCCCGCGCAACACGTCAAATTGCGCCTCCTCCAGGAGTTCCGCCATTTTTGCCATCGTAGATTGCGCCTGTACTTCCAGCCCTCCGCCTGCACCAAAGGCGATGAGCGTATTCAAAAGGGTGCGATCCATCGGCGTTAGTTCTGCACGCCGCTGAGCGAGACTCTCCAGCAGTGGATACGCGATGTCTATGGGCAGGCCACCGGCGATCGGTGATCCAAGCGAAATCAACGCCAGAGTTTTCTCCCGCAATTCAGGCGATAAGCCCAAGGCGTGCAGGATGGTCGTGCCTCCCTTTGAATACCCCCAGAGGAGGTAACGGTGCTCCATCCCACCTGTTTCAGCATCCAAAGATTTAAATTTCTCTATTAGTTTCGGAGAGCAAATCTCATCGCTGGCATAGGAATTCGGCAGGCACTCGTGCCGAACGATGCGAAAATGCTTCGACTCTATTTCTGGCGCGAATGTTTGCGCCCATAAAGCCCGGCTATCTGACAGGGCGCCGTCTTCGGTGAGATGACTCCCAAAGCCTCCAACCATAATAAAAGTAATACCGATATTTTTGGCTTTGGCCTTGTTGATCAGATCCCGCATACCGTCAGTGTTTTCCCGCTGAGGCATGTTGCCCATTGCGGCACAGGTGGCTGCTGTTTTCGGACTGTTAAAAAGTTCCTGCTGCATAAAGTCATAAGGAATCTTTGCGGCGTAGATTCCCTCGATAGCGCGCTTCATGGATCCCGATGCCGGCAACACCGCATAGTCTCCGGCTTGCCGACATCCCACGCGTGATCCAAGTGCTTTTAGGAAAGTCGGGTCTGTCTCATACTGAAATTCGTTTAACTTGACCTCATCGTCTGGAGCTTGAAGTAACTCCGAGCCTCCATCATGGTTCGCGCCACGGCCCGGAGTTTTGCAGGCAGACACTGCGAGAATGGCGAGTACACCCACGACACCCCGGGCAACTCCAGAGAAATAATCCCGAAATAAGGCCATGACACTGCCTCTCCTGAAATAACGGAAGTTTTATGAAATTTTATCATGTTTATGTCGTCAGGGTCTTATCCAACAGGACACGGCATGGTTGTTCATTTAACAAAGGATATGATTTATGTTAATAAAATTGCAGCATTTACGCATCGGAGCTGCACATGAATCAAATTCGACTGGAACAAAGCTGGAAGCACGCACTTCTCGATGAGTTTCAAAAGCCATACATGAACGAACTCCGGGATTTTTTGCGAAAACAAATCGCAGCCGGGAAAAAAATTTATCCGCCAGCTGACAGATTTTTTGCTGCCTTGGACAGCACTCCAGTAACACAGGTAAAAGTGGTCATTATTGGCCAGGACCCCTACCACAACCCTGGTCAGGCACACGGACTCAGCTTTTCAGTGCCACAAGGTGTCCGCCCTCCACCCTCGCTCTCAAATATTTTCAAAGAACTACAGAGCGACCTCGGGATCACGCCGGCATCGACCGGAGATCTGTCAGGTTGGGCCCGACAGGGCGTGCTGCTGCTAAATGCAGTGCTGTCCGTTGAGGAAGGGCTGGCGGGATCCCACGCCAACAAAGGGTGGGAAGCCTTTACCGATCGAATCATCGACTATCTTAATCGGGAAAAGAACGACCTGGTCTTCCTTCTTTGGGGTAGCTACGCTCAAAGGAAAGGGCAGTTTATCGATCGCGAGCGTCATTTAGTTCTGTCCTCTCCTCATCCTTCGCCTCTGTCGGCACACAGGGGATTTTTGGGAAGCAGACCCTTTTCGAAAATTAATGCGTGGCTGATTAATCACGGCAAATCCCCAATTGACTGGACGGTGGGGAACCTCCCGGATTCTGCCTGCTGAAAATCAAGAATTTCGTCCCAAAGTTCCCAAAGTGCGGTATGATAAACGCGCAGTCACCAACAAGCCTTCACTGCTGAATCGAGTCAACCTCTGTCACGAGGATTCTCTCCATGCGAATCTTTTTTTCCCTTTTGCTCCTACTCACATCGTGGACAGCACAAGGCGGACAGGAAATCGAACAATCCGTGACGTTTACGAACGACCGCGGCACATCCGAACAAACGTTTATCTGGCGCATCGAAGGAAATGAATTTCGCCTGGATACCCTGCGCAACGGCGAAAACAAACATTTCGTCTTTAACGGCCGCGTTTTTTACGTTTGTGGGCGGCTGGCCGCTGATCAACTCGAATTAATTCGGAAATTTAATGTCAGCAACCCCGACTTTCTCAAGAGCCTCGAAAAAGGTGCATGTCAGGAACTCCCGATGGATTTTGGCGTCCGCTTTCTTTTATCTCCGTTTGACGCGGTGGGGAGTGTCGACGTTACCGGTGGGCTCGGTACCAGTGTCGAAGTCGCCAGAATAGAGACAACCCCCTTATCCTCTTCGCAGAAAGTTTCAGACATTACCTGCGTGCAGCAAAGTCGGCAGTTTAATCTCGCAGACCGCAGCGAGCCTAAATATCAAAGACAGGTTCGCGAGAATCCGTGCCTTGCAGATGGGGTTAATTGGCGGCAGGGCCTCTCCCGGCAGATTGGCATGGCTCTTTTGCGATCGCCCGGCGGGAAGCCGAGCCAGCAGATTATTGCATCTGACTTAGCAAAAAGTGCTGGTTTTGCGCTCATGACCACCGGAGAGACCACAGGCAAGGATGATTTTGGCAATGAATTTTCGTCAAAATTTCAAGCCACAGCGAAATCTGTGACCCGAAAAACATTCAGACCTGAAGACCTCGGCCTGCCCAAAGGATTCGATATTATCGATACGAGAGGCAGTTCCCTCACGATCGCAAAAACTGATGACTCTAATAGCAAAGCATCAGCCGCAACAATAAAAGACCAGAAAAGCGGCGGCCTGGACATGCTGGTTAAAATTCTGATCCTGGGCGGCGTTCCGGCTGCCGGAATCATCGAGGCCCTGAAAGCTGAAGAAAAGCCGGCCAATCCCGCACCTGCAGCCACACCCGGGAGTTAGGAATCAAATGGCTAAATTACCCAACAACTACTTTGTGCCGTTTATTTTTCTTTTAACCTGCACCCTCCAGGCACCTCTGAGCTCCTGTCGCGCCTCCGGAGTTCTCGCGCCGCCCCCCGGAGATGCAACCGACTCTAATCGCCTCACGGACGTGGCCGTAGCCTTACCGGATAAGGCCGGTTTGAAGGAAGAAAATCGGGAACTCCTTAACGGCTACCAGCTGTTGATCGAACCACTTGTTGATGGTTGCCTCACGGCAAAGCCGGTAATTCAGGTACATCCCTGGGCCTCTACAACAATCAAAGAACAATTCGTTCAAGGCTGTGACTACTCTGTAGGGATGCGTCTTGGAAAATTATCTGGCGACAGCTCCTCGCTGGCTGCGGTTTACTACACCAATTGGGTAAGTTCCAAAAATGCGCTGATACTGAAGAAGGAATCGTTTCAGGGACGAGATACAATTGCCCTGCCTTTGGCATTGAAACTGACGCCCGAGGGTGAAGCTGCGGGATTCGGAAAGCAGGGAGACACGACGACCACCCCGGTGCCACCCGGCATGACCGATTTAGTCATATCAGTCGATATTGGCGCCAACCATCCGATAGTCGCAACACCGACACCGCAATTGCCACCAGTCGGCGAGACTCCAGGATCGGCTGTTGAATTCATCGAAGTCAAAGCAACCAAAACCGGCGACAACCCGCGTTACAGCCCTGTCCTCAATGACATCGTGAATCACGAGGCCCCCGGAGACAGCAACAGCTATGACGACTTCGTAACTCTGGGTCACGAAACCTGTCATGGAATTCATGCCCATATCCGGAATAACCTAAATACACTCGGCCGGAAAGCAAATGGCTTCTATGTTCTCAATGGAAAAGGCGTTTTGGTCGCCGAACCAAAAATGCGCAAAAGTCAGGTCGCGCCGTTTGTGCCGGCAAGTTTGCGCGGGTCTAAATACAACCTGTACATCTCTGGTCAAACCGCCTGGGATGACACACCGCTGTATATCTTTGACGAGTGGAACGCCTACGTGAACGGATCCGCCACTGGTGTTGACATGGTCAAAGCAGGCAAATGGACCCAGGGCCAGCGCGACGCTGTTTATGGCACCGTTGAATTCGCGCCCTACGCGATCGCCGTGGCCATGGCTGTTAAAACACACGATCCATCATACTTCTCATCCAACAAGCAGTTTAAAGAATTTCTGGCGTGGAATCTCCGGCGCGGTATGGACCTTTACCGGGAGGGCGTGAAAATCACCCAATTCCAGATGGCCTCGCAGGACGCTTTCTATGAAAAGTTCAAGACGTCTCCAGACGCTGAAGATCTGCGCAAGTTCGCACGGGAATACTTCGGTACAGCCTGGACCCAGCAGGTGCTGGGTTTTTAGTTTTGCCCGGCACTGCCTGAAAGCCAATTCATAACCGCTAAGGCGCGATGTCTTTGACCCGCAAAAGTCGCTATGTTCGCTACGTTCGCCAAGTGGGAAGTTTTGATTCGTCACATCCCTTCGCTTTGCGAACTGTCGAGCACATGGTCGACGAACTCAGTCCGAATATTGAGCTGATCACAAGCCCAATAAAGAGCCGCTTTTTCTGTTTCATCGACTGATCCATCCGCACCGGCGATGAGAGCCAGGTCTTTGATGACATTTAACTTGCCCGCAATGGGCAGCGTGACATTCAAATCTTTGGCGAGTTCTGTTAATGCCTGCTTGAGATCCTCTTCTTTGTTCAGGGCCCCCCCCGCGGACACTTCGGCCATTCGCGCCCTCACCGTATCTTCAGAGAGAAGCGATCCCAAGGCTTTCAATTCACTCTCCTCAACAACACCGTTCGCCGCGGCGACCAAATACCCGCTATAGAACAGAAAATCTGTCATTGACCGCGCAGCTTTTGAATCATCCTGCAGATATGACGGCTCCATGACTGAAAGCAGTTTCTTGATTTCAAATTCCAGCTGCTCCTCTGAAAGTTCTGCCTGCGCAACATCCCCTGCGAGCGTCAGGTAGGTCTCGCTCCTTTTGAACACCTCCAGTGCCTTCAGCCGCAGAGGGCTAAAAGGATGAGTGCTGTACCAGTCCTCCGGCTCAACTTCCTGTCCTTCCATTTCCGCCTGCAGGTCTGTCAATTGCGAAATGTACTCGACGATATGAGCATGAAATGCTGAATTTGTTACACCTGAACTGATTTTGAAAAATGCCCTGCCCGCGGCATCAAAGTTTTTCGCACATAGCAGTCCGATGCGGTCTGCGCTGATTTCTGCGGCACGCTTCCAGGCAAACATGCGCATGACCTGCAAGGGCGAAAAATCCCCACCTGCGGCATTGAGTAGCATGTTAACCGGTAGGGTGTAGTGTTTGAACAAAGCATGACCAAGCTCGTGCCCCATGACAAAAGCAAGTTCATCCTGGTCGAATTTTTCGAGCAAGCCCGAAGTAAAGCTCAAAAGAAATTTCCCGTTTACCGGCGGATAACATGCGGCATTAAAATCAGTACTGGGGTTGACGTATATCTCCATCTCCGCGTTCAAACCGAGTGTTTTGCGGCAACGCTCCACAACCTGATAGACCCCGGGTGCCAACGTCGGACTGAGTTTCAGCGCGTTTTTTAGCAGATGCCGGCGGGCGCTCCGCATGGGGTTTTGTTCTATCACCGCTGCAGCAATAGGTGCGAAATGGGAATCATCTTGCAGAGAAAAGTAGATATCCCGATCACCATCATAGGCAATGAGGTTTAAGTTCACCTGGCACAAACTCAGATCATAGATACTTCGCTCAACCGGAGCAGTCTGGGTAGCCCCCTCCGCAACAGTGATCTGAGCTGCGGCCATTGCTTTGGTCTGCACTTCGACGATTCGGGCATTCATTTCGGCAACCAGCTGCATCACTTCCGCAGTATTTCCCGCTGCCGTTGCCGCCTGGATTCTCTGAATATATTCCTGCTGTATTTTCTGGAGTTCTTCCCAGACCGCCGCCTGAGATGTCGCGGAATCGGGTGCAGCTTTCGCGTCGCTGACCGTGCCAGAATCCAATTGCTTCAAAACCGTGGCCGTTGCCATTGAAACCCTCCCGCCGGACGTTGAAATACAAGAAATTCACCCAACGCTCGCCGCTCATCGGAGAAAAAAAAGGCAACTTTAGATTTAGTGCAAAAATAAAATTTTTACGTTGTTAATTCGCGTGGTTAGTAAAGCATCAGATAGATGACGACTCCGGTCACCGAAACGAACAACCAAACAGGAAGGGTCCACCGGGCGATAGCCCGGTGCCGAATATGGTCACCAGCCAGCGCCCGTTTGAAGGTCAAAAAAATCATAGGCAACATGACTACTGCCAAAATCGAGTGCGGAATCAGAATCGAAAAATAGATCTGGCGTGCCAGTCCGGTACCGGAAAATTTTTGCGAGCCAAACTGCGCATGATAGGTCAGATAACCGACAAGAAAGCAGGTGGAAAAAAAGAAGGCGCTGATCATCGCGGCACGATGCCAGCTGATCATTTTGCGCCTGATAAACAAAGCCCCAGCCACCAAACAAACAGCCGACGCCGTGTTAAAGCACGCATTAACTCCTGGCAAATCCTGAATAGACAAACCCAAAACCCCTAAGGCACCTGCAAGACAACCCGCACCGACGAATCCACAGACTCTGCGTCGATATACCCGATCGCGCCTTCATTTTCAGCAACCATTTTCTTAACCTCGGCGTCGGAGTTGAGCTCCCGCGAAGGCCGCGCTCTACCGGTAAAAATAAGCACTGACCAATATGCCTTGTATTCACTGGCATCCTTATGAATGACCTTACTAAGAAATTCTCTCCGCACTTTCGACGATGCATCTGGCTCAACCAACGTCATCATTTGTCCATCGCAGGATCTGGTTTTTGCGAGAAAAAGATTCTGCGCCGCTTCCAAATCAATTTTTTTGCAGCCGCCCTTCAGGCTGGCGATAACCGCGATCTCAGCAGTCGCCGCTTGAGCCACAAAGAAGGTGCCAAACGACAAGATCCCGGCAAAAATCAGGTATAGTTGTTTTCTCAAGTGAGTCACTCCCGGTTAAAACACAACATCAAGCGATGCTGAATAAATAGACGCCTTAGTGAAGGTCTTCGTCGCAGAAGCCTCTGTCGCTGTGAAAAAACCAAATTCATCCTCTTGTTTGGTCACTTGTTTACAGTTCACTTTCAAGGCCGTATTTGTATTTAAATCATAACGAACCCCAAGCGTGTTGGAGCTTTGAGGACTCAGGCTAAAACTGTCTTTGGCTGGCTTCCAGACCGCATGGGTCAGATGCGGCATCCAGGCGCCAAAGCGGTAGCCGCCCATCGCATACCACCCATAAGCCACGGCGAGTGAACTTTGTGACGCCGAATACGCTGCAGCAGCCTTTTGAAAGGCTATTTTGTCCTCGAAGGCCCCCGTCTGCTGGACGCGTGCCGCTGCGGCCTGGTAAGCCATGGCGGCGTTCTGCTCCTCGTCGGCATCTCTTTTTTCCATGTACTTTGCATACTCACCAAGAAGTACGATTCCACGGTAATCCATGCGCAGACCATAATTGAGGTAAGACGATCGCATGTTGACCTTGAACGCTTCCGATTCGATTCCAACATCGGCCTTGGCATAGCCGGCTCTGGCAGTGAACAGCGGACTTGAAATAGCCAGCGTTACTCCCATCAGGTCCCTTGCATCGACCGCAGTTCGAAGAGTTCCAGCTCCTGTGGTACGAAGGGAAGATCCACCATAGAATTCTGTAAGAAAAAGCATCGAGCCAAGATTGTGAGAGTAGGCGACATTCGCACCGTCGAGCGAATCGAGGGGATTTGCCCCGTAGACTTCGTCGGGTGCACTAGTCCAGGGCATCGCGTGCCCAACATAAAGGTAATCGGACATCAACCAAAGCGGAAGCTGCTGGCGTCCAAGGCGAAGCGAAAGAGACTCCATAGGCCGATAATTCAGAAGCATCAGTGTGCTGCGAAGCTGCTCTGCGGACTCTGCGACGGCGACCGCCTGAATGACCACGTCAAGATTGTCTGCGACAGCGGTCGACACATTTAATCCCGCCCGGGTATTTCGTGACCAGTTGGGAGTCTTGGTGATCGTACCCCGGTAACCGACATCTTTGTCTGATGCTTCAACGGAACTGGTCATGAATCCATTCCAGCGCGGCTCTTTGTCATGGCCATAGGCCTCACCGGCGGCGGCCACCATCAGACCGGCAATCATCAGCCCGTCGAACCAGATTTGCGTCGTCAATTTGCGCATCGCGAACTCCCAAAAACTTCAGCCAGGTCGATGAGTTATGGACAATTTCCGTTCCTCAGCCGCCCAATGGTTAATATTAACTAAGGTTTCTATCATGCTAGCCGATGAGGGGTGACGACACAAGCGGGCAAAAACATTGAGTATTACCAAAAAATTCGGTCTGCTTCTCGCCCTCATGGTGGTTGGAGTTGGTGCGCTGGCGATGATTTCAGCCCGGGTGATTGCCTTCAATGATTCAAAACTGAAGGACCTCCAGGATCATCGCCTGACCGTCCTGCTTAACACGCGGTCGATGGTGCAGAATTTTTCGACCTATAACAAAGACGTCGAAATCGCCCTGACCACACGAGAGCCGCAGTTTGTCGAATCCAACGTGCCGTTGATCAAAAAAATGGCGCGACTAGCCCGTGAAAGCCAGAAACTTGCCAGCGTCGAGCGACAAAATGAATTTAAAGACCTTTTGACCTTGTTAGAGCCTTATCCCGACCAAATGACTCGCTTTGTGGACTTAAATTTGAATTCGGATTTCAGCGACCCCGAGTTTCTCGCGGCAAGCAGTGCAATAATCCAGCGAAAAACCAGTATCGAACGCGTCCTAAGCCATTTGGCGGAACGCTCAGACGAAGAATTTCACCAGGGCCTGAAAGAGATTCATGATTACAACAATCAGCTTGCGGGAACCATGCCCTATATCTTCGGACTCGCCATTCTGGCGATCGCCATTCTGATTGCTCCTGTCCTTATCGGAATCACCGGCCGGTTAAAGCGACTGGGCAATCACTTTGTTTCATCAGATCTCCAGACATTGGAGCCGGCGGCGGGTGCCGAAGGAGCAGACGAAATCGCGACTCTCGTCCTCGCCTATAACAAAATGCTCGACAAAATCAAAGCCGACCGCAAGCAACTGGTTGACAAAGAGTTCGTGGATAAAATCATTGCGACCCTCGCCAGCATGCTGGTGGTCACTGATCCCACGGGGCGAATCTTTCGCGTCAATGACGTTGCACGACGCAAATTGCAAGAGGAAGCTGCCGACCTTTGCAATATGAGTCTTTTTGACCTCATCGCTGGCAACACCGAGGGCCAGCCCGTCCAGTCTCAAGCCGACGCACTCTCCCTGCTCAAAGACAAATTGAAAGCTGGCGTGGCTTTCAAGCTGGAAACAGCTTTGACCAAAGCTGACACATCAGGGAATGTGGCTACAACAATCCCGGCGATGCTCAACGTCACACCCTTGACCGATAAAGAGGGAAATCTTAGCGGCTACGTATGCCTGGCCCAGGACCTCACGGAAAGAATTCTGGCGGAAAAAGACCGGCGTTCCATGCAGAATCAGCTTGCCCACACTGCTCGACTAGCTTCATTGGGAACCCTCGGAGCCGGTGTCGCGCACGAGTTGAACAACCCATTGGCAGCAATCCGGGGATTCAGCGAAATCCTGCTACGACCTAACACAGACCCGGAAAAGGTGCGCTCAAGGGCCGAAAAGATATTCCATGCCACACTGCGCATGCAGAAAATTGTCTCTCATCTCCATTCCTTTTCGCGAACCGGTTCACAGGATGAGCGAAAACCAGTCGACATCAACGCACCAGTCCGCGACTCTCTGATCATACTGGAAGAGCAGTTGCGGATTCGCGGCATAGAGGTCAAGCTAAACCTTGGCGAAAATCTCCCTCCGGTTCATGGGGACGCCAACCAACTGGAAAGCGTCGTCCAGAACCTCATCGCTAACGCCCGCGATGCCTATGACGATAAGGTCGATAGCCTCAATAAGAAAATTGCCGTCTGGACCTCATTTATTGCTCCGAATACCGTACGGGTGGTGGTTGAGGATCAGGCTGGCGGCATGCCTGATCACGTTAAAGACCGTATTTTTGACCCATTTTTTACGACCAAACAGGTGGGCAAAGGAACCGGACTTGGCTTGTCGATCGTTCATGGCATCATTGAAAGCCACGGCGGCAAAGTTACTCTGGAAACGACGTTGGGCAAGGGTACGCGCTTTACCATTGATTTCCCCGCCGCAACACCCGTAAAACCCTCAAAAGATATCGAGGCCGGCGAAACGTCGTCACAGGCGCAAACAAAGGCCCGGCCTGATGCCGGAAAATTGCAGATTTTGCCACGCGAAGCCAGGAGGAAAATCCTCATTGTCGATGATGAATCCCTGATCACCGATCTTTTGGGCCAGTACCTGGAAGACCTCTATCACGTCACTGCTGTCAACGACCCCCGGACCGCCATCGAAGTGTTTAAAAGCGGAGCTTTTGACCTGCTAATCACAGACGTGAAGATGCCTCACCTGAGCGGTCCGGAAGTCATCAAACAAATCCGCGAAGTAAATCCGCACCTTCCTGTAGTAGTCATGTCAGGGCATGCTGCCGAAGACGTCGAGCTTCAGCAAAATCTCACTGATCTCTCATGTGAGTTCATTCAAAAACCCTTTGAATCGCAGGATAGCATCCAGAAAACAATCGCAAACATCCTGCCGCTTTCCGAGGCTTCCCACGCCGCTTGATGCTAAACTTAGCTGAACGCGAACCATCAGATTCCCACAGGACCAGAGGACGACAAACATGCTTAGATTTTTTTGCTTTGCTGCTATCCTGCTGTTACAACCGTGCTATTTTGCACAATATCTCGGAGCAGGAGAGCAGAGGACCAGCATGAAGGTCGATGGGAAAATATGGAGTCCGGAGGGATTCACCAAACCAGATTCTGTAACATTGAAAAAGCAGCTTACGCCGGAGCAATTCAAGGTCACACAGGAGGAAGCCACGGAACCTCCGTTTCGCAATTCCTATTGGGACCATAAAGAGCCGGGTTTATATGTCGATGTCGTCTCAGGGGAGCCGCTTTTTCTTTCAACTGACAAGTTCGATTCCGGCACTGGCTGGCCAAGCTTCACCCGCCCCATATCAGAGTCCGTCATCGCAAAAAGAATCGACCGCAAACTTTGGATCAAGAGAACCGAGGTTCACTCAAAACTCGCCGGGTCGCATCTCGGCCACGTTTTTGACGATGGCCCGGCCCCCACCGGCTTGCGTTACTGCATCAACTCGGCATCACTGAGATTTATTCCTGTGAATCAGCTTGAGCACGAGGGATATGGGAAGTGGCGCCATCATTTGATTCCTGCTAAAGCTGAGATGAACCAGCTCGGAAAGGATTCATCCATGCCCTCAGATAAAACAACCCATACGTCCACCTCGCCTGGGACAGGTACCATAAAAGGCGACATTGCGACGCTTGCCGGCGGATGTTTTTGGGGAGTCGAGGAGCTATTCAGGGAGTTGCCCGGAGTGACCTCCACACGGGTCGGCTACATCGGCGGCAACCGCAGTGAGGCCTCTTACGAAGTCGTCAAGACTGGCAAGACCGGTCACGCCGAGGCAATCGAGATTTCTTTCGACCCTGCAAAAATCTCCTATGAAGAAATCCTGCAATATTTCTTTCGCCTCCACGATCCTACAACCGTTAATCGCCAGGGCAATGACGTTGGCCGTCAGTATCGATC
>Ga0154020_10008638_pt1 | contig 11795 bp, 9 predicted proteins | sample Klosneuvirus_201_FD_109709 | JGI IMG/M metagenome (GOLD analysis project Ga0154020, IMG submission 109709) | Active sludge microbial communities from wastewater, Klosterneuburg, Austria - Klosneuvirus_20160825_MG | ecosystem: Engineered > WWTP > Aerobic digester > Activated sludge | place... | reverse complement strand
GGCTTGCTCGAAGACACGCTCGTCATCTGGGGCGGCGAATTTGGTCGCACGCCCTTCCGCGAAGGCCGCACGGCCGCGAGCAAGGTGCTGGGTCGCGATCACTACCCGGACTGCTTCACGCTCTTCATGGCCGGCGGCGGCGCGAAGGCGGGATTCGACTACGGCAGCACCGACGAGCTCGGATTCAGCGTCGCCGAGAACAAAGTCCACGTGCATGATTTCCAGGCGACGGTGATGCACCTGCTCGGTTTCGATCACGAACGGCTCACGTATCGCTTCCAAGGCCGCGATTACCGACTCACCGACATCCACGGGCATGTGGTGAAGGATTTGCTGGCGTGAAACATTACCGATGAGCGTCATGACCTCCTCTTTTCGACTTTTTGCTCTCGTCATCGCTGCCACGAGCGTGCTCTCCGCTGCTGATCCGGTGGTGACGCGGACCTTTTATGTGTCCGGCGTCGAATGCGGGAGCTGCGTGTACATGGTGCAGCAGTCCATCGGCGAGACGAAAGGCGTCGAAGATGTGCAGGTGGAGCAGATCATCGACAATTACGCCCAGGTGACCTTCAACCCGAAGCGGGTGAGCGATCATCAGATCGCCCAGGCGGTGCGTGAGGCGATCCCGCTGCATGGCACGCCTTACCTGGCGACGCTGCGCGTGAAGGTGCCCGACTATGCCAAACACAAGGCGGCCATCGATCAACTCTTCGCGGGCTGGAAGGGCTCGGTGACGCTCGTGCCCTCTCTGGAGGTCAAAGACGAGTTCACGATCCATTTTGAACCTCTGAAGGCCGACGCCAAAAAGGCGGAGCCTCAGGGCTGGAGCCTCGCAGCCTTTACCGAGGCCATGAAAGGGCTCGGAGCGGGGTTCACGCTGGTTCAGGAGGGGTAAAGAGCGGTTTGAACAGCGAATAATTATGGCGTTCAGACTGGCAATAAGGTATTTAACACCTATTAAATACCCGAGACAGGCCGTTCACTCTCGCCTCCACTGCCATGCCCTCCCCCAAGAAAGGCTCGAAATCACCTGCCCGCCGTCCTTCGCGTCCCCGCAAGGATGAGGTGCCGCATGTGATTGATTATGAGCCGGAGTCCCCGGTGATCCGCCAGCAGGAGGCGGAAATGGCACGGCGGAAAGGTTATCGAAACGCCCTGTGGCTCATCGTGGCCATCGTCGTGGTGGCTTTGGGCAAGCTGGCGTGGGAAGAGGCCTTCGAGAAGAACTCGCGTTTCCTGCTGAAGGCGCTCGATGTGCAGACGAGCGGCCCGCTTTCGGTGCCCAAGCTGGTCAGCGCCACCGCCCTCACGCTCGATACGAACTTGCTCACGCTGAGCCTAAGCGATGTGCGCAGCCGTTTGGAACGCCTGCCTCAGGTGAAGAGCGTGCATATCCAGCGGGATTACAACGGCAGCCTCACGATCAAGGTGGGGCAGCGCTTCCCCGTGGCCTGGCTGGAGTGCGCCAGGCAAAAGTACTACTCGCCGCTCAGCGGCACCGGCTGCCTGATCGATGCCGAGGGCGTGCCGATGCCCTGTGAGGTGGTGACAAAGGAATACCTCGCGCTGCCGGTGATCTGTTTTGATGCCGTGAGCAAGATCGAGCACGGCAAAAGGCTAGGCGATCCGCTGCTGCACACCGCTTTAGAGCTGGCAAAGGAACTCAACTCGCGGGCGCAGACCCCGTCGGAGATCGCCCGGCGGCTCGTCATTCCGAATTCGTGGTCCATCGAGACGCACTACGCCACCTCCGCCTCCGAGCCGAAGGTCATCACCTTCGGTGTCGATGACTTGGAAATGCAGCTCGAGCGTTATGACCGCCTCATGAAGGAGCTTCGCGCCCGTCAGTGGAAGATCGCCACGCTCCATTTTATCCCGGAAGGAAACACACCTGCCACCTTCCACGGCACGCCGGACATCAGCGGCCTCACGCTCGCGGAAAACCGTCCTGCCACTCCGGCGCCCACACCATCCAGCCCCCGTCGTTAACCTCTCACCTCCCACTGTCTCATGGCCAAAAGCACCATCTACGCAGGACTGGAAATCGGAACGCACAAAATCTGCGTCGTCGTCGGCGAGGCCAAGAAGGACGGAGCGATCAAGATACTCGGCGTCGGCCAAGCCCCCTCCCGCGGCGTGCGCAAAGGCGAGATCGTCGATTTCGAAACCGTGCAGACCTGCCTCAATGACGCCCTCGTGCGTGCCGAGGACCGCAGTGATGTGATGATCCGCAATGTCTTCCTCGGCGTCAGCGGCGCTCACATTCAATCGCTGAACAACCGCGGCTGCCACCGCCTGCCTGAAGATCAGGTGGAGATCACCGAAGACGATGTCGAGGAGGCCAAGGAGATCGCCCGCAACGTCAGCATCCCGCAGCAGAACGTTTTCCTGCACAGCGTCACGCGCCAGTACATCGTCGATGGAGTCGAAGGCGTGCGCCAGCCCATCGGTCGCGAGGGCCGCATGCTGGAGGCGGATTATCACATCATCCACGGTGTGCGCGGTCGCATTCAAAATGCCATCCGCTGCGTGCGCGAGATCCCGCTCGAGGTCGAGGATGTTGTCTTCAATCCCGTTGCCGCGGCACAGGTCGTGCTCACACGGGAGGCCAAAACCCAAGGAGCCCTCATGCTCGATTTCGGCGCTGGAACCTGTGACTACGTTTTGTATGACGACGGCATGATCACCGCCTCCGGCTGTGTGCCGCTGGGTGGCGATCACATCACGAATGACGTCGCCATGGCACTGGAGATCCCGAACGGCCGTGCGGAGAAGCTCAAAGTCGAAGAAGGCAGCACCGACTATCAAGACGTGCCCGAAGGCGAGATGCTGAACATTGAAGACGAGACCGGTCTCGTGCTCGGCGAAGTGCCCCGCGCCTTCCTGAACGAGGTCATGTATCTGCGCACGAAGGAGATCATGGAGACCGTGAAGGCCGCCGTGGAGCCGCATCTGCATCGCATCGGCGCGGGCGTGTTTTTGACGGGTGGCGTCAGCCTGATGAAAGGCATCGAAAACGTCGCACACGAGGTCTTTGGCCGCAAAGTCACGCGTGCAGGCTCGGCGCCCGTCAGCGGCATCTCGTCCACGTTTGAGAATCCGCAGTTCTCCGCGCCCATCGGCCTCATTCGCTACGCGCAGATTCTCGACGCCGAAAAACCTTACCTGTCACCGCTGAAAAGGCTTGGCAGACGCATGCAAGAGCTGCTTTCATCCTTCGCGCTTTGATTTGAGGAGATCACGGCGCAAATCCGCATTCGCCCGCACACCCGCAACAACACTCTTATGGTCGAATATCAACGCACCCTGGCCGCCGGCATTCCCGCTGAAGGCGCACCCCGCATCTGCATCGTCGGCGTCGGCGGTGCTGGCTCAAACGTGATTGATCGCATCACGCTTGATCGCATCGTCGAGGCGACGCTCGTCTGCATGCACACCGATGTGCGCGTGCTCAGCCATGCCATGGCACCTTCCAAAGTGCAGCTCGGTGTCGAACTCATGAAAGGCATCGGCGCTGGCGGTGATCCCGATCTCGGACGCGAGGCCGCACTATTTTCACGCGAGCAGATCCGCCAATCGCTCGAAGGTCACGACATCATCTTCATCAGCGCCGGCCTCGGTGGTGGCACTGGAAGCGGCGCGGCACCTGTCGTCGCGGAAATCGCAAAGAACACCGGCGCACTTGTCATCGTCGTGGCCACCATGCCGTTCAGCTTTGAAGGCCGCCGCCGCATTGGCCAGGCGGAGGAATCGCTCGAACTGCTGCAGAAGCGCTGCGATGCGCTCATCCTGTTTGAAAACAACCGCATGGGCGAGCTCATCCTGCCGAAGGATGGCATTCAAAAAGCCTTCACGCAGGCCGATCAGCTCATCGCGCAGTCCTTGCGTGCCGTTTCCACCATCACCGCCACGCCGGGGCTGGTGAAACTGGGTCTCGACGACCTCACCGCGGCGCTGCGCACGGCCAATGGTCGCTGCCTCTTCGGCTACGGCGAAGCCCGCGGCCAAAATCGCGGCGCGGAAGCCGTCAAAAAAGCTCTCAAGAGCCCGCTCATCGATCAGGGCCGCCTACTTTACCACACCGAGACACTCCTAGTGCATGTCGCCGGTGGCGAATCACTCACGCTCGTCGAAGTCGAGGGCATCATGAAGCAGCTCGGCAAGAACGTGCCGGACCAGACGCACATCCTTTTCGGCCTCGCCATTGATCCGAAGCTCGGTGATTCCGTCGCCGTCACGCTCATCAGCTCGCTCAGCCTTGCCCAGCTCAATGCGCACTCCACCGCCGCGCCGCCCGCTGAGATGATGGCCCCGCGTGCTGAAGTGGCGCCTGCTCCCGCTCCAGCGCCCAAACGCGAGCCGAAGGCCCGCACCACGCCACCTGCCCTTCCGAAAGCCCCGCCCGTCGAGGAGGATTTCTTCTTCAAAACCGAGGAAATCATCCGCGAGGTCCCTGCCCCCATCGCCGCGCCAGAACCGCAGGCCGCCGCTGAACCGGCCGCCGAGGCCGAAGAAGCCTTCCTCGATGAAGAAGAGCCGCTGTTTGAAGCCGAGGAAGCCTTCAGCGCTCCGATTCACGAGCCTGAGCCCGAAACCGCTCGCATTCCCGTGCGCACACCGACTCCGGTGGCTCGCGAGCTTGCTGAAGCCGTCCGTGAGTCCAAAACGCTCGCCGCGGTGATTTCACGCCCTGCGCCGATCAAGCCCGAACCCGAGCAGGTGGCTGAAGACGACATGATCGTGTTTGAAAGCGAAGAGCCTGCCCCGGTTTCTCGTCCTGCACCCGCTCCGGCCCCGGTCATGGCAGTCGCTCCGGCTCCTGCGCCTGTCACTTCCATCACACCACGCCGCACCATCGCCATTGAGCAGCCTTCTCTCGGCCTGGCCAGCGAAGAAGATCGCGGTCGTTTCAAGGACACCGAGCCTTCGATTGTCGAAGGCGAGGATCTCGACGTCCCTACCTGGAAGCGCCTCAAAATGAAGCTGCGCCGGTAAACACCCGCCGGCTCATTTCTCCAAAGGAGGCAATCCGTGCGCCGCACGGGCCTTGAGGCATTTTTCATCACCCACCTGGAGTTCGCGGCAGGGGTGAGGCCTCTTTTCGTAGATGCTGCAGGCGGCATGTGTGCCCACCGAGCCCTCCAGATGCACGCACCGGGGCGGTTGGCTCTCCGTGCCGCTGAAGCAAACACGCCAGGGAGTGATCTGAACGAGCTTCGACTCATCCAGGCCGCGTTGTTCCGCCTCCTGCCAGTAAAACGACACTCGGAAGTGGCAGCAGCAGGCACCGCAGGTGAGTCAGGCAGAGGGATCGGCAGGCATGGTGGCTAACTGATGAGCAGAAGACGTTTCTCACCCGGCACGGGATCCGGTGCGCGGTGAATGCAGGGTGGCACGGGCGAGCCGGGATATTGCAGCGCGATGCGCCAGAGATTGCCGGTACCAAACCGGAACGGCACCGCGCCAGGCTGCGGCGCATAGTGCAGCGTGTAAAAATGCTCCTCGAGCCACTCTTCGAAGGGCATGTCGTCTTCTTGAGCATGCAATCGCCGGAGCTCTTCGCGTGTCTCCGGCACATCGACGCGGCAGATGACCTCGTCATTGCGCAGGCCCTCAGAAGAAGAGCCATGATAGGTGCACAGCCAGGTATCCGCCTGCACGGTGGCGCTGTCCGCATGAAACGAGCACACATCCGTGCGCACGGGTGACTCGATCTCGTGCGTGTAACCGTTCACGCAGTCCAGTGTGGGCAGCAGCTCTCTTTCGAGGAGTCGTTCCATGTCCGCCAGCATCACCTCGACGGCTTTTTGACCCGCCGGGCTGAGGTCGAGGCTGCGCAAAAGCTCTTCGGTGAGGTGGGTGATGCCTTGAGGTGCCTCCAAACGGCTCACCACCTCGGCAAAATCTCCTTCGAGCTCCCGCGGCCAGCAAACGGCGTTCACACCGTTTTCGAAGCGAAAACCCACCAGCGCCTCAAAAGCATCCACAACGCGGATGTGAGGGTTTTGAAGAACAAGTGGATCAAGTGCCATGGAAGCTTACTGCCTTAACAACAGGGCCGTTTGAGGCAAGAAAAAGCCCGGACATCACTGTCCGGGCCTTCGTTGATGAAACTGGGCTTGTCGATCAGGCGAGCACTTCGGTCAGGATGCGGCCGCCGTTCACGATGTCGATCGGGCGGGTGCCATCGGCCACGATGCGCTTCTCGCCGTTGATGCCGAGGAGGCGGTACATGGTCTTGGCGAGGTCTTCCGGACCCACGGCATCGCGATCAGGCTCACCGCCGAGGGCGTCGGAGGCACCGTGGATGTAGCCTTGCTTCACGCCGCCGCCCGCGAGGGCCACGGAGAAGACGCGCGGCCAGTGGTCGCGGCCATTGGTGCCGTTGATCTTCGGCGTGCGGCCGAATTCGGAGCTGACCATGACGAGCGTGCGCTTGAGCATGCCGCGCTCTTCGAGGTCCGTGATGAGACGAGCGAAGGCCTGGTCGAAGTTCGGAGCCTGGCCGTCGAAGGCGCTCTTGATGTTGCTGTGGTGGTCCCAGCCGCCGTAGTTGACGGAAACCATGCGCACGCCGGATTCGACGAGGCGGCGGGCGAGCAGGAAGCGCTGGCCGGCGGTGTTGCGGCCGTATTCATCACGAAGCTTGTCGGACTCCTTGCTGAGATCGAAGGCTTCGCGGGCCTTGGCGCTGCTGATGAGGCCGTAGGCGGCTTGGTAGAAGCTGTCCATCGAAGCAATGGCATCGGACTTTTCAGCGGCCTTGAAGTGCTCGTCCACGGTGCCCAGGAGGCTGCGGCGGCGGTCGAAGCGCTTCTCATCGACTTCCTTCGGCGAAAGGAGATCGCGCACAGTGAAGCCTTTGTCAGCCGGATCGCTGCCAAGGGCGAAGGGACCGTAGGCGCTGCTCATGTAGCCGGTGCCCTGCTCAGGAGCGAAGACGTTCGGCACAACGACGTAGGGCGGGAGGTTGTTCCGGCTGCCCTGCTCGTGGGAGATGATGGAGCCGAAGCTGGGGAACTTGATCGCGGGGCTCGGGCGGTAGCCGGTGAACATGTTGTGCGTGCCACGCTCATGGGCGGCCTCACCGTGCGTCATGCTGCGGATGACGCTGATCTTGTTCATGATCTTGGCGATCTTCTCAAACTTCGCGCCGACGTATTCGCCGGGGATGCTGGTCTTGATCGGATTGTAAGGACCGCGGTATTCCGGCGCGGCGAAGGGCTTCGGATCCCACGATTCGTGCTGGGCCATGCCGCCGGGCAGGTAGATGTGAATGATGGAATCAGCGATGGGCTTGAAGGTCTCCACCTCAGGCATCATCGGAGCGGCCTGAAGACGCAGCAGGTCAGGCAACGTGAGGCCGAGGCCGCCGGCCATGCCGACATAGAGGAAGTCGCGACGGCTCACGCCAGCGCGGAGGTCAAGGTGGTTGCCTTGGCAGTTGGGGTGCATTTTCATGGGGTGCGGTGGGGTGGATTTTCTGAAAAACGAAGGGGCAGAGGCGCACAACCTACGCCATGCCATCGCAATTATTGCACAATCATCGCATTTTTCGCCTGATGACTGCCCGCCAGGCAGGAAAATCCATGTCAGGGGTCCTGCCAGCCTTGACGGACAATTTCGGTGACCCAGACCTGCTTCGATGAGGGGGCGTTGAGAGGGAATTTCAGCCTCAGCATGAGCGGCAGGGCCGCACCTTCGGACTGTTTCAGCCAAAACTCGATCTGCTGGGAGGTGGTGCTGTCCCGCTCGATATAGCCATGGATGACCGGGGCACCGGGTTCCGAGATGCAGCGCAGTTCCACGCATTTGAGGAGCCGGGGGCTGCCAAACTGGTTTTCATAATAGAAGCCGTCGGAAACCATCAGCCGCATGGTGACGGGCTGTGCAGGTCTTTCCTCCATGAACTGCGTCCAGCCCATGTCTCCTACCCCGACGAATGCCGCCCAGTCCACGCGAGGGCCCTTGGGTGTTTTTTCCACCAGGGCAGTCCGGCGGCCGCCACCTTCCAGCACGACCGTGTGCTCAAAAAAGCCTCCGTTGGATTCCTTGGATTCGACGATGTTGTCATGCACGACGGGGCCATCGGCGTTTTTGGCATAAAAGGCGGCCATGCGCTCCTCGAGGCCGTTCACAGGCCGCGACCAGGCGAGGCGTTCTTTCCAGTTCGGTGCGGCCAGAAACTTCCGCAGCACCTCCAGAGACAGCGCCAGATCCATCGAGAGCTGGCTGGAGACAGGGCTCGCGGCTGGCTCGGTCGTGATGGCCTTCGCAAAGTCCTGCTTGCCGGTGGCTTTGAAGACAAGGCTGCCATCCGGCACTGGCGCAGGCACCGGCTCATCCTCGATCATGGCCGGCATGGGCGTCTCCGACGGACGGGCTGTGGTCTGCTTCGCATCCACGCCCCCCCCGGATGTGAGTGCACGGATCACAAAGGCCAGCGCAATGCAGCCGATGACGACGGCCGTGCCGATGATGAACTTCTTGCGGATTTCCCTGATCTGCGGGTCCATCCGCATGCGCTCGAAGGCATCGCCAGGAAGCACCTGCGGCTCGTGGGAAGGCTCAAAATTCAATGTGCGGGCGTGTGAACCCGTCGGCGGACGCGGTTCCTCGGCTTCCGTGGCAGCCTCGGCACCCTTGGGAACCGTTACAATCTTCGCGGCAGGTGGCGGCGGCACGTCCGCGTTTTCGATTTTCGCGGAAGCGGCGGCCGGTGTGGGATCCGCCGGCGGCGCGGAGGCCTGCTGGCGGAACGGAATCTGTAAGGTCGTCTCAGCAGGTATCTCCGGAACGGCACCACCCATCAGCAGGGCACGGCGTTTGGCCTTTTTGTTCTTCTCCGCCACCTGGAGCATGAGCATCTCCCCGCACTCCGGGCAGGGACGTGAGCGCGTCACACCCGTGACCTGCACTTCGACAGGCTTTTCGCAATGAGGGCAGACGAGCGAAACAGCGGGCATGGGGAGCCGCGCATGATGCGTCACGCCCGCGGTGTCGCAACTGATGGCTCGACAAAATTCCGCGTCGCTGCCAGCGCTACTAATTGGCCGCCACACCGAAGCGTCCGCGGGCACGCTGCAGGCCCCAGCTCATCATCAGGCGGGCATCGTCCCAGATGTACTTCGTCTTCGTGCCGAGTTGCACGAGAATCACGTCACGGCCGCTGCTGCTGGCGGTGGAGATGAGGCAGCGCCCGCTGGCCACGGTGTAGCCGGTTTTCATCCCGTTGCACTCTGGCATGCGGCCGAGGAGCTCATTCGTGTTCTCCAGCGTCACCGTGCGCCCGTCCGCACGGCGGAAGGAGTAGTATTTGCGCCGCACGATGTCGCGGATCGTCGCATCGCGGTAAGCCACCATCGCCACGCGGGCCATGTCGCGGGCGGTGGAACGCTGTCCCGGCGCGGTGAGGCCGTGTGGGTTCACGAAATACGAGTTCGTGCAGCCCAGCGAGCGTACCTTGGCATTCATTTTGGCAGCAAAGGCCGAAATGCTGCCGGCATTGTCACGGGCGAGCACATTGGCCACGTCGTTCGCGCTCTTCACGAGGAAGGCATACAGCAGCGTGCGGCGGGTGTACACCTCGCCGGGCCTCAGGCCGAGGCGGGTGGGCTCCACGTTCACATCGCTGGCAGCCACGCGGACCGGCTTGTCGAGATTCCCCGCATCGAGCACGACGAGGGCGGTGACGAGTTTTTGCGTGCTGGCCACGGCGCGAGGCGTCTCCGCGTTCCGAGAGGCCAGATGCTGGCCGCTGCGGGCATCGAGCAGCAAATACGAAGCCGCGCGGATCGAGGGCCCGGAACTCACCGCGAACGTCGGCTCCACATCCAGTGCACGGGAGAAGGCGGGTGACATCTGCGCCCCCCCATCCCCCTGAGTCAATGCCGCCTGCTGGTAGATCGGCACCTCACGCGGAGCGATCGGGATGGCCCGCGGGGCGCTGCTCTCGCAGGAGGTCAGCAGCAGCGCGGCGGCGAGGAGCATGGAAATCGGCTTCAGCATGGCGTTTGGCGCCCGAAGTAGGCCACCCGGTCTTTCTTGTCAAAACCTTGCTCCCCAGCCCTGTCATTCCGCATTCGACATTCGCCATTCCTCATTCACTCTCCGCCGCCATGGCACTCATCATCAACGGCGAGAAAATCGACGACGAAATCATCGAGGCGGAGTTCCGCGAGATCAAAGGCTTCCACGAGCGCACGCTCCAGGTGGCCTGCTGCGAGCGTGACCCGGAGTTCCGCGCCCTCGCGAAGGAAAACATCACCTCCCGCGCCCTGCTGGGCCAGGAAAGCCGCAACCGCTATCCCGAGGTGCCGGAGGAAGACATCGACGCCCGCCTGGGCAAGCTCATCGAGGAGGCTGGCGGCGAGGCGCAGTTCTATTTCAAGATCGGCGTGCCCGTGGCCGACAAGGCGGTGATCCGTGACAACCTCGCCAGCGGCGTGCGCCTCGACAAAACGCTCCAGGCCATCTACGCGCCCGAGCCTGATCCCAGCGAGGCGGAACTCCGCGCCGCCTACGAGGCCTCCACCGAGCTCTATTTGACCGCCGAGGAGATCCACGCCGCGCACATCACGAAGAGCCTGCAAGGCGCGAAAAGCCGCGACGAGGTCTTCCAATCCATGCGTGACATCCGCCGCCAGCTCCTCGACGGCGCGGACTTCATGAAACTGGCCGAGGAACACCGCGCTGACGAGCAGCAGCAGATCGACCTCGGCTGGTTCAAGCGCGGCGAGTTCATGGAGGAGTTCGAGGCCATCGCCTTCAGCATGAACGAGGCTGAAATCAGCCCCGTCTTCACCACGCAGCTCGGCTTCCACGTCTGCACCGTGCTCGGTCGCAAAGCGCCCGCCCCGATGCCCTTCGAGCAGGTCAAGGAGGCCGTCCGCGCCCGCCTCATCGAGCAGCATCGCGATGCGAAGTTCAACGAGCTGCTCGATCAGCTCAAAGCCACCGCCCAGATCGAAGACACCGATCCGCCCGAGGAGGGCGAGAACTGCGGGCACTAAGAGAGGCTGTTTCAAGTTTCATGTTTCAGGTTGGGGCTAGCCAGCACGGGTAAGCGCCAACCACTTGAAACTCGGAACCTGAAACTTGAAACCTGCTACGCGAACACCTCCATCACCGGCTTGCCTTTGTCGCCGACGGTGAAGGGGCGGTTGGTGGGGGACATGACGACTTCATCGACGGGCAGGCCAAGGCTCCAGCCGATGGTGCTGAGGAAGTCCTGCGGGCTCACCTGCTTGTCGGCGACGGCCTCTCCCTCCTTGTCGCTAGAGCCATGAATGAAGCCGCCTTTGACGCCGCCACCAGCGAGCAGGGTGGAGAAGACCTTCGGATGATGATCGCGGCCGGCGTTGCCATTGATGCGAGGGCCGCGGCCAAACTCGGAGCAGAGCACGACGAGTGTCGAGGCGAGCAAACCACGCTGCGAGAGATCTTCAAGCAGGGCTGAAAGGGCCACATCGAGCTCAGCGCCGTGTTCTTCGAGGCCTTCTTCGATGTTGTTGTGCATGTCCCAGCCGCCTTTGGCCACTTCGATGTAGCGGATGCCTTTTTCGACGAGGCGACGGGCGAGCAGGCAGCCCTGGCCGAACTTGTTGCGGCCGTATTTTTCACGCAATGCCTCCGGCTCGTCATCGAGGCGGAAGGCTTCGAGGTCGGTGCTGGACATGATGGCGACGGTTTTGTCGTAAAACTCGGTGTAGCTCTTCACGCCGGCGGTTTGAAAACGCTCGCGGAGGCCCGCGTCGAGCTTGTCGAGCATGGCGAGGCGCTTCTGCATCACATCC
>Ga0154020_10008637_pt1 | contig 11796 bp, 8 predicted proteins | sample Klosneuvirus_201_FD_109709 | JGI IMG/M metagenome (GOLD analysis project Ga0154020, IMG submission 109709) | Active sludge microbial communities from wastewater, Klosterneuburg, Austria - Klosneuvirus_20160825_MG | ecosystem: Engineered > WWTP > Aerobic digester > Activated sludge | place... | reverse complement strand
GTTTGTCTTGGTAAAATTCTTCTAAGTGACGAATACCTAAACCCGTAATATCAAAAGCATCGCGGCTGACAAAATGCCTGAGCCGTTCAACTGCTTGGGCAGGGCAGCTGACCCCACCCGTGCAACGCCAGGCGGCCATGCCAACCAAGCGTTTGGCAGGGCTGCCACAAATAGGACATTGCTGAGGGAATTGAAACGGTTGGCTGTCTTGTGGCCGATCCGCCAATATCACTTGGATGATTTGCGGGATAACATCGCCTGCCCGCCGAACCACCAGCTTATCACCAATTCGGATATCTTTGCGTTCAATTTCATCTTGGTTATGTAAGCTGGCGCGCGCAACCACAACGCCGCCCACCGTTACAGGTTCCAAATCGGCTACTGGCGTCAAAATGCCAGTACGCCCCACCTGGATATTAATGTTTTTAAGGATGGTGGTGGCTTGTTCCGCCGAGAATTTATGGGCAATGGCCCAGCGTGGGGCGCGGCTGACGAAACCCAAACGCTGCTGTAAAGCCAGGGTATTAATTTTATAAACAACCCCGTCAATATCATAATCCAACTGGTGGCGGGCATTTTCTAATTCTTGGTGAAAAGCCAGTAAATCATCTGTTTGATGGCACAGACGGTACAGCGGATTGACCGTGAATCCCCATTGTTGCAATTGTTGCAACCAGCCTAAATGGGTATCCGGTTGTTGCCAAATCCCCGCTTGTATAGCCCCTGTGCCATACGCAAAGAAGCGCAACGGGCGGTTGGCGGTGATTTGTGCATCCAACTGGCGCAAACTGCCAGCAGCGGCATTGCGGGGGTTGGCAAACGGGGGATCGCCTGCCTGTTGCCGTTGCTGGTTTAATTGTTGGAATTGCGATTTGGGGATATAAATTTCCCCCCGTATTTCGATTTGTTCTGGCAACTGCTTGTCCACTAATTGGGAAGGGATCGAAGCAATGGTGCGTGCATTGGTAGTGACATCCTCGCCAACCGTTCCATCCCCCCGGGTGGCGGCTTGCACCAAAACCCCTTTTTCATAGGTAAGACTAGCGGAAACGCCGTCAATTTTAGGTTCCGCAATAAAATCGAAGGAATGGGTCAAAGGCAACCCTAAAAAACGACAAATACGGTTTATGAAATCCTGGACTTGCTCCTTAGAAAAAGCATTATCCAAAGACAACATGGCTTGGCGATGGGTGATTTTTTGGAAACCGGATGACGGTGTAAATCCTACTTTTAAACTGGGGCTGTCCGGGCGCTGCAGGGCAGGAAACCTTTTTTCAATGGCCTGATTGCGCCGCATTAACGCATCATAGGCAGCATCGCTGATGGTGGGATTATCTTGTTGATGGTAGCGTTGATTATGTTCAGCAATTTCCTTGGCTAAATGCTCAAGCTCGATCGTGGCTTCTTCGGGGTTTAGGTGATCAATGGGAATTAGACGATGGGAATTCATTTCATTTCTTTCCCCGGCCAGAAAAAGGGCCAGCTTTCATAGGCTAAGTCTGGGAACTTTTTTTCAATATTTTGGTATCTTTCTTTGATCGCTTCATAATCATTATCGATGATCGGAGGGTTAATCTGTTCTTTATACCTTTCCTGATAGCGAACGATTTCAGCAAGCAAAATGGTTAATTCTTCTTTTGCCTGTTCTTTAGTTAAGTGATTGATGGGGATATGGCGATAAGGAGTCATGAATTAATCTGCATGCTTGGAGGGAAGTGGCAAATTCTTTAAATGTTTTTTAGAAGAAGCAATGGGATTTTGTTTTTGAAGCAGTTTTTCGGCTGCTGCCCGCGCTTCATCACTAATAGTACTACCGGCGATCATGCGGGCAATCTCTTCCCGGCGTTCAGGGGCGGTTAATAAATGGATTGTGGTACGGGTTTGTTCATTGATCACTTGTTTGCGGACATGCCAATGGTTTTGCCCTTGACTGGCGACTTGGGGCAGGTGGGTTACCACTAACAATTGTACCGAACCCGCCAGCGTCGCCAATGCCTGCCCAACCGCGGCTGCGGTAGCACCGCTGACACCTGTATCTATTTCATCAAAAATCATGGTGGATACCGGATCGGCGTGTTGAAGCGCCAATTTCAACGCCAGCATGAAGCGCGATAATTCCCCGCCGGAGGCAATTTTATGCAGGGGTGCGAATGGGCTACCAGGGTTGATCGCCGCCAGGAAACTGACCTTGCTGCCGCCCCGCTGGTTCCAGCTTTCTTCTGGCAATAGGTCAAGCTGGGCTTGAAAAAGCGCCCGCTCCAAATTCAATTTTGCCAAATGTTGGGTCACTTCCTGCGATAAGGCTTCAGCGGCTTGCCGACGTTTTTGATTTAACATATTGCCAGCCTGTACGAAGATTTTCCGAGCTGCTTTTTCTTCTTCTGCCAATAGGGTTAAATGGCCATTTGCCAATTGGAAATTTTGCAATTTTTGGTGCAAGTTTTCATGAAATTGAGGCAGATTATCGGGGGTAACCTGATGTTTGCGCGCCAATTCGCGCAAGTCGAGTAAACGTTCTTCAATTTTTTCCAATTGCCGTCTAGGATCGCCTCGACGCTGCTGAATGATCTGTTGCAGCAAGCTGCCTGCTTCTTGGCTGCTGGTTGTGGCCTGATCCAAAATGGTTTTCAAAACAGCCAGCTGAGGGATAGGTAAGGATGTACGATCCATGCGGCGGTTCGCATGGGACAAGCTTTTGATTACCCCTTTTTCACCCAGCAGGTCATGTTGCAAATCTTGCAATAACACCAATAATTTTTCTTGGTGTCCCAATAATTGCCGCTCATCCAAAAGTTTTTGTTCTTCACCGAGTACCGGCTTAAACTCATCCAGTTCTTCTAAAATATGCTGACGGTATTCTTGCTCTTTTTTTTCTGCCTCAAACTGTTGGCATTTTTCTTGATAGGCCGTACTTATTTTTTGCCAATCTCGATACAACTGCTCCATCAGTTTCACTTCAATGCTTAATCCGGCAAAATTATCTAACAATTCCAATTGAGTTTGAAGATTATGCAGACGGCGCTGATCGAATTGAGCAACTACATCCACTAGTAACAAGCCTACTTGTTTCAAAAGGCCTGCCGTCACACTATGATCATTAATGAAACAACGGCTGCGGCCGTCTTGATACAATTGCCGGCGTAAAATTAACGGTTCGGTTTTATCGACAGGTAGTTCGGCGGAGGCCAAAATATCATAAACCGGATGTTCTTGGGGAAGTTCAAAAACAGCCTGAACCAAAGCCTGCGAGCACCCAGTTCGGATCAGCTGCAGTTCAGCCCGTTGTCCTAAGGCAAGGCCTAACGCATCTAGCAAAATCGATTTACCGGCCCCGGTTTCCCCGGTTAAAACATTCAACCCTGCTGATAAATCGAGCTGTAATTTGTCGATTAGCGCAACATTTTGGATGTTGAGGCTGGTCAACATATCTGTTGCTTAAAAAATGAGTTTCAGCCAGGAATTTTGTTTGCGTAAAGGCTTCAGATTGCTTTGGACCAAAAGTTTGTAACTATCTTGGTACCATTCGCTTCCCGGAAAATTATATCCTAAAACGGCCGCAGCATTCTGCGCTTCATCTACCACACCTAACGATAAATAACTTTCCGTTAACCGGTGTAAAGCTTCTGGCACGTGGCCAGTGGTTTGATAATTTTGCAATACATTCCGAAAACGGTTAAGGGCTGCCAAATATAATTGTTGTTTTTGATAAAATCGTCCAATCTCCATCTCTTTGCCAGCCAAGTGGTCGCGAATAAGATCTAACTTATATTGGGCGTCACGAGCGTAGGGCGATTCAGGGAACCTACCCACAACCTCTTGAAAACTTTGTAAGGCCAATTCGGTGTTTCGTTGGTCGCGTCCTACATCGACAATTTGTGTATAAAAACAAATTGCCCTTAGATAATAAGCATAAGGGACATTTGGGTTGCCTGGATGTTGCTCGATAAAGCGCTCAAGAACTAGTACCGCATCGTCATATTGTTTGCTGGAATAATACGCATAGGCTGCCATCAGCTGCGCTTGAAGGGCCCAAACGGAATAAGGATGTTGGCGCTCAACTTCGTTAAAAAGCTTGGCTGCATTTTTAAGGTCGCCTGCAGATAAAGCATTATAGCCTAAATTATAAATGACTTCGGGGGATTCTTCTAAATATAATTCTTTTTCTGAACTTGAACATCCTGCTGTGCCAGCCGCTAACCAGGCACAACCCATCAAAACAAATAAGTTTCCACGAATTTTTGAATACATCCTATCCCTCGGAATCAGCAAATATCATCATAATAAATTTATATATACAGAATATAAGCAGAATACAAATAGCCGGTCGATCGTGTAAATACCAATCCGGCTACATATATTTAGTTTGCTTGGCGTCTTAAGAAAGCAGGAATATCAAGCATCTCCTCATCCGCTTTATTAGACGGGGTCCTGTTCTCTTGGCTTGTTACCCGTACTTGTAAAGTGGGTGGGGTGGAATTATTGGAAGATGGAGCGTTTGTCGTTGCCCCAGTCATTGGTTTTGGTGGAATAGCGGTTTTAGGATTGCTAGCGCTATTATTGGGGCTTGCAGAAAACCGCGGATCACTTTGAGCGACAGGGCGATTCTGTGACCCGTACTGAGGAGATGGCTGCGGGGAACCATTGCCGCTGACGCGCGTAAATAAATTTGCAGAAGGTTGCGACCGCGAAGAGATATTAGGATTAGCAGGTTGCATCATCGGGGCTGAACTTGAAGCCATCCCCCGGTTTTGTTCTTGGGAATGTTCTTCCTCAATATGTTGTTTAATCATGGTTGAACCCGGCCCAGGCATAGGCTTCCAAGATTGTTGTGTTTTGGAAGAATCACGAGAGGGTGAAGCAAAAGGTTGGCCTTGTGCCGGTTGTTGTGTGGGTGCGCGCCCCTGATCCGGATAATAAGGCCGTTGTGCGGTTGTAGGTTCTGGCCGCCTTGCAGTTGGCGCAAAAGTTTGGACGGGTTGGGTAATCCCAGGCCTCAGATTAGGGCGATTAGAAGACAGGGAGTTATTAACCGCATGCGACATTTGGGTGCTACGCGGTTGAATGGCTGCTTCTGATTCAATGCCGGTTGCAACCACGGAAATCCGCATTTTACCAACCAAGCTCTCATCAAAAGTGGAACCAAAAATAATATTTGCTTCTGGATCGACTTCTTCCCGAATGCGATTGGCTGCTTCATCTACCTCAAACAAAGTCATATCTAAGCCGCCGGTAATGTTAATCAAGACACCACGGGCACCCTTCATTGACACATCATCCAACAATGGATTCGAAATTGCAGCTTCAGCGGCTTTGACAGCGCGATTATCACCTTCCGCTTCGCCGGTACCCATCATGGCTTTTCCCATTTCCGACATGACGGTACGGATATCGGCAAAATCCAGGTTAACCAGCCCAGGCATGACCATCAAATCGGTAACGCCACGAACGCCGGAATACAAGACTTGGTCGGCAAGATGGAAGGCGTCGGCAAAAGTCGTTTTTTCATTGGCGATACGAAATAAATTTTGGTTAGGGATCACAATCAAGGTATCAACATATTGCTGTAATTCGTTGATCCCAGCCTCAGCCAAGCGCATCCGGTGTAACCCTTCAAAGTGAAATGGTTTAGTGACCACACCAATAGTCAAAATGCCTTGCTCACGGGCAGCACGGGCAATAACAGGAGCAGCGCCTGTCCCGGTTCCTCCGCCCATCCCAGCGGCAATAAAAACCATATTGCTATTTTGAATATAGCGAATCACTTCCTCCAAACTTTCTTCAGCGGCCGCTCGGCCAATTTCGGGGCGGGCGCCTGCGCCAAGGCCCTGGGTAACTTGTGACCCTAACTGTACCCGATGTTGGCAAAGGGATTGGGAAAGGGCTTGTGCGTCTGTGTTGCAAACGACAAACTCAACGCCTTCCAAATTGGAACGGATCATATTGTTGACCGCATTGCTACCAGCGCCACCTGTACCTACCACGGTGATTCTGGGTTTTAGCTCGTAAGATGTATTGGGCATCGATAATTTAAGGCTCATGGCCGACTCCGTTTTTTTCTGCACAGGGTTGGGGGGAATAGAAATAGAAGGGGTTGATGGAGAATCCGGTTTAGCAGATAACAAATCGTTGTTTAAAGAATTTTGCATTGTTTCCGGGGTGTTGGAAACAGTTTTTTTACGTTTCATTTAAAAGTTCTCCCTTAACCAATGGCTGATTTTTCCTAAAAAGCCGCTATGATCAATATTTTTAGGGGGTTCAGAGCGACCAAAGCTTAAATTATGTTGCTGCCCGTAAATTAATAAACCGGCGCAGGTTGAAAAGGCGGATCCGGCAGTAATATCGTCTAATCCCAATATGCCAAGGGGCCGCCCTAAACGGACTTGTTTATTAAGGATAAGGCTTGCCAAATCCCTAACTCCCCCAAGCTGGCTTGCGCCACCGGTTAATACCACCCGCCGTCCCGATATCTTTTCAAAACCGCTCATTTCCAAATGCGATCTCACGAGTTCAAAAGTTTCTTCCAACCTTGGTTGGATAATACCGACCAAGATTGAACGTGAAACTTGGTGGGTGTGATGTGGGTCATGCTCACCAATTTGCGGTACATGGAGAATCTCATGCTGATCAACCGTTGATGGGATGCAATGGCCATAAAGTGTTTTTATGCGTTCTGCCTCAACCAGCGGGCTGGAAAGGCCGCGCGCAATATCATTAGTGACATGATTCCCGCCAATAGGCAAGCAATCAGTGTAAACAAGATTGCCATCGAAAAACACTGCAATCGTGGTGGTTCCAGCCCCCATATCGACTACCGTAACCCCTAAATCAATCTCATCATCAACCAATGTTGCCAAACCAGAAGCATAGGAAGAAGTCACGATGGAATTAAGCCCGAGATGGCACCGTGTAATACAGGATGTTAAATTGCGTACGGCACTGGCAGCTGCTGTCACCAAATGCATATCAACCCCAAGTTTTTGGCCACACATACCGCGAGGATCCCGGATGCCCCGGTTGCCGTCCAAGCTATATCCAACGGGGATGGAGTGGATAAGGCGCCTTTCTAAATGATGCCCGGACAAGCTACCATGATTTAAGATTTTCCGTAAATCTTTATCGCTGATTTCTTGGCCATTTATATCAACCTCAATGTTAACCGTTTGGGAAGTGGGATAACCACCAGATAAATTAACAATAACTTTCTGTACCGTTACACCTGCATTTTTTTCTGCATCATGAACGGCATTAATAACAGCCGATTGCATTTCTTCCATATTCACGATTGAACCATTGCGCAAGCCGCGCGACATATGATGGCCAATCCCCAGAATGCGCATCCTGTGTTGTTCATCGGCTTGGGCAATCAAGCAACAGATTTTGTTAGTCCCAATATCCAACGCAGCCAACATCCCTTGGCGTGGGATGTTTTTATTTTTCTTCATATTGCTAGCCGTGGTTGCTGAAGAATCTGACTTTGGCTGTCCCATCTTATTCTGCATATAATCTTAAAAAAACTTTCAGTAACTGGCAGATAAATAATTTTTCGCCATAATTTTCAATAATCCAACCGCAGCCACAAAGCCAAGTAATTTTTTTTAAAAAAATATTTTAGCCTTATAAGCCATGAACAGCGGGGGACGTAGAAAATATTTCACCGAGTGCTGACATCGTCAGGCGGCCTGGAATCCTCAAATCGATTCGTTTGACCTGCTGATTTAGAATTTTCTGTTCTTGTTGGAGTTTGGCTAAAAATGCCCATGCTTCTGCAGGATTTTCTTCAGGTAAAATAATTTCAACACGATTATCAATCCGCAAATCCCAACGTCGATTACCGACCCAAACAGCAGCGGTTACTCGTTCTTGTAAGTCAGGTTGCGAAGCTAATATTTTGATTAAATCGGGTGTTTGTTTAGGGGCATTTTCACCAACCACCACCATTAATTGGGAGAACTGTCTGACATCATTCACCGGGATAATAAAACCCTCCACATCAATCAAAGAAAATTTGCCCTGGTATTGCCAAATAGCTACCGGTGTTTTTTCTTCAATTTGTAAATAAATGGTATTTGGAAAACGTCTTTCAACGATAACTGATTTAATCCAAGGCAGTTTTTCCAAATTTTCCTTTACCATCCATAAATCAATGGCTAATAAAGGCATGCCATCCTTCAATTGGCTGGCTTCAAGCAGCGAGTCGGCACTGCTGTGAACACGTCCCTTAACTTGAATGCTTTGCAAACCAAATCCTTGGCGTGCACTGAAATCACCAGCCATTTTGCCCGTGCTATCCCATAAGCGGTCAATCCATCCCGTCCAAATGAAAAGGGCCACTAATATTAATAATAAGCCCAGATAAATCCTTTTATCTAATTGACGAATGGCAACCAGCTTTTGCCAAAAAGGCCTTAATTTCCAACTCCATAATGCTGGGGTAGTGGTTGGTGTGGGGTGGTCAAGGGAAATTTTAACCTCTGGTAAAGGGTGTTTTGTGGCCTTTAGAAAATCTTTTAATGATCGCATCTTGCGTTCTCCACCATCCAATAAACGAGTTCTTTGAATGTCATGCCAATATAAGCCGCTTGTTCCGGTGCCAAAGATAAAGGGGTCATGCCCGGTTGGGTATTGATTTCAAGAATGTGCAAACCTTTTTCGTGATAGCGTTCATCCCACCTAAAATCTGTTCGGGTAAGCCCCCTGCAGCCAAGGCCTTGATGAGCTTTTAGGGCCCAGTCTTTGGCCAATTGAGTAATTGCCGGTGGAATTAAAGCGGGGATAATATGCCGGGTTTTGCCAGCGGAATATTTGGATTCATAATCATAGAAACGTCCAACGGGCTGTAGTTCTGTGACGGCAAGCGCTTGATCGCCTAATACCCCAACGGTTAATTCGCGTCCCTCAATATATTCCTCAATTAAAAACATATCCTGATTAGGGCACAAAATATCTGGTGTTTGTAAGGTGATATTATCGCCATTTCTTAAAATAACCACCCCTAAGCTTGATCCTTGATCGATCGGTTTAATCACATAAGGCCTTGGCATTAAATCTTTTGATTTTAAAATTTCCTGGCGGCTCTTGACAAAACCTTTGGCAACCCGCAACCCTAATTGTTGGAAGACCAACCGGGCCATGGCTTTATTCATAGCAAGGGCTGATGACAACATCCCGGAATGGGTATAAGGGATTCCCAACATATCCAATATTCCCTGAATGCGCCCATCTTCGCCAAATTTACCATGAAGGGCATTAAAGACCACATCAGGGCTCGGTTGTAACTGTTGAAGCAATTGGGAGATATCGGACGATACATCAACTGCTTTTACCTGATAACCGGCTTTCTTTAAAGCTTCTACACAAGCCTTGCCGCTGACCAATGATACCTCTCGCTCACTGGAATATCCTCCCATCAAAACGGTCACGTTGGTATATTTTTTCATATTCATGACCTGCCTACCTTTTTGGGGAAATGGGGTTGCCAACCCGGTCAATTTCCCATGTCAAATTGATGCCGGAATATTCAAGGACACGCAAGCGGACTTGTTCACCTAATGCTTCAATATCCGCGGCTGTTGCCCGACCGGTATTAATTAAAAAATTACAATGTATGTCAGAGACCATGGCATCCCCAAGCCTTAATCCCCGGCATCCGGCTGCATCGATCAACTGCCAGGCCTTCTTGCCACCACTTAAAACAGGATCAGGGTTGGCAAACGTGCTGCCGCCTGTTTTAGAACGGATAGGTTGGGTTGATTGGCGTTGTTGTTGGATATCTTGCATCATGGCTGCAATCGATGCGGGGTCACTGGGTGTGCCTTTCAAGGTTGCTCCAATAATGATGTCGCCTACTCCCAAATGACTATGGCGATAAGAAAAACCGATATCTTTGAGCTGTATTTGCTTCACTAGTCCGCCTATCCCCACCACATCAACCGATTCGACAATATCTTTAAATTCCCGGCCGTAACAGCCTGCATTCATGCGGATACCGCCGCCCAAGGTGCCAGGGATACCACACAGGAATTCCATGCCGCCGATGCCTTCTTGTTGGGCGGTACGCGCTATGTGCGTATCTAAAACAGCCGCGCCAACATATAAGTGGGTTGCGGATTTTTTTTCAATCTTGTTGAATTCCCGTCCCAAGCGAATGACAACCCCGTCAATTCCTCCATCCCGTACCAACAAATTAGATCCGACGCCAATGACCGTTACCGGCAGGGTGGATGATTTCTGCCTTAGAAATTCTTGCAGATCCAGCACATCTTGGGGGCGAAACATGATTTCGGCTGCTCCCCCAACTTGGAACCAAGTAATTTCTGCAAGTGAAGCCTGATAGCTAATCTTGCCACGTACTTTAGGAATATCTGTCCTTATCCCAGATATAGCGGAGGAAGGGGGTGTTTTGCTGGCCATCACCTTTTATTTCCTAATAATACCCTGAGTTCGCTTGGTAAAGCATAGGCCCAATTGGTAATGCTTCCGGCCCCTAAGCACACCACCAGATCCCCAGATTTAGCAACAGCGGCTATTTTCTTCGCCAAATCCGCTGGGTTCAGTAATCCTTCGGCAGGAGTTTTCCCCCGCTTATGGATCGCTTTTAACAAATTGTCTCGGTTAATGCCTGCAATTGGCTGTTCACCTGCGGGATAAACCTCGGCTACAATCATATAATCGGCCAAATCCGCACAAGCTGCAAAGTCTTCAAACAAATCCTTAAGCCTGCTATACCGGTGCGGTTGCACAACTGCAATAATTTTGCCCTGGCAAACCTGCCTAGCTGCTTTTAAAACCGCTTCAATTTCAACGGGATGATGACCATAGTCATCAATAACAGTAATGCCGTGGACTTCGCCGGTTTTGGTAAAACGACGCTTAACGCCACCAAAAGAACTTAACCCTTGTAATATTTGGGTTGCATCCAACCCAATCTCATTAGCAACCGCAATAGATGCTAAAGAATTTTGGATATTATGCATACCGATCATCGGTAAACGCACATTTTTAAGGTTTTTTAATTTCCCCTGTGTCCGATTGCTGAAAACCACATCAAAAGTAGCGCCATTAATATCGGTACGGATATTGGTGGCATATAGATCAGCATCAAGGCTGAATCCATAACTGATTAAGCGCCTATTTTGAATTTTTTCATATAATTGGCGTACCACAGGATGGTCGATGCATAAAACAGCAAAGCCATAAAAGGGGATATTGCTGATAAATTGATGAAACCCTTCATGCAAAGCCGCTACGGAGCCGTAATGATCTAGGTGTTCAGGGTCAATATTGGTGACAATGACGATGGTAGAGGGCAGTTTAATGAAGGTGCCATCTGATTCATCGGCCTCTACCACAATCCATTCCCCACTTCCCAAGCGGGCATTAGTCCCATAATTATTAATAATTCCGCCATTTACTACGGTAGGATCAAGTTTGCCTGCATCCAATAAAGCGGCGGTTAGGGAGGTTGTGGTGGTTTTACCATGGGTGCCTGCGATAGCTACGGATTGTTTTAGGCGCATTAATTCAGCCAACATCTCGGCTCGCCGGACAATAATGAGACGGCGCAGCCGTGCTTCCTTCAATTCTGCGTTATCATCCTTAACAGCTGATGATACCACAACAATTTCAGCGTTGCCAAGATTGGCAGCGTGATGGCCAACGGTGACTGTAATGCCCATTTTCTTCAGCCGGGCGACATTGGAATTGTCGGTCAAATCGCTGCCTTGCACCTGATAGCCAAGATTATGCAGAATCTCGGCAATACCACTCATACCGATGCCGCCAATCCCGATAAAATGG
>Ga0154020_10008636_pt1 | contig 11797 bp, 21 predicted proteins | sample Klosneuvirus_201_FD_109709 | JGI IMG/M metagenome (GOLD analysis project Ga0154020, IMG submission 109709) | Active sludge microbial communities from wastewater, Klosterneuburg, Austria - Klosneuvirus_20160825_MG | ecosystem: Engineered > WWTP > Aerobic digester > Activated sludge | place... | reverse complement strand
GCTCACGGTCACAGGGGATACCTCTTTGTTGCGCATGGCGTTCTGCACTTCATCGGGGGTCTGCAACAGGGCCATCAGACGCGACACCGTGGGTTGTGGGATGCCTAACTGCTTCACGATGTCCTTGGGCTTCAACCCCTCCTTGATCAGGCCGCCGATGATCAGTGCTTTGTCGTAGTCATTGGTGGGTTGGTAGACGTTCTCCGCATATTGCACCTTCAAACGGGTGATCATGCTCTTGTCCTCGGTGCGGGAAATGAAGATGGTCTGTTCTTGCTTTGTGCGTTCAGCGATAAGCATGAGCGCAGCATAGCGGCGGTGTCCGGCCGTAAGGGTCCATGTGCCATCGGCGTTGCGGTGCCCTTTCGCGGGGTTGATCTGCCCAACGGCCTCGATCAATTTGGAAAATTCTTCGATGTCACCGTAGGATTCATCGGTGCGTCGGTTGCTGTCATCGATGCGGATGCGGCTCAGTTCGATGTGGAATGGTTCGATCCCGCGCTTGTCCCGGTGCTTGACCGTCGTCTCCGCTGGCTTGATGCCCTTTACGGTGCTCTTCTCCTTTTCTGATTGCGTTTTCTCCTTGCTCATTCTAGTGTTTTCGTGTTTGTTTTGTTCTTGTACGAGAAAATGTCCTGAAATGTTTCATTATGGATGATCTTTTTTCGAAGATCCGTTCGGCTTCGTGTTCCGGGGGCTTCCTCTGGTGTTGGTGTTCATCGCATTTTGATCTATACAACGAAGTTCTTGTGAAGAAATAAATCAGAAGCTGGGATCCCGATATTGGCGCCGATCCCCGATGCGCAGGCGTGTGCCATTGAGGGATTCGCCCTGTTCCACGTAGGAGCCGTTCTTGCGCAGGGTGAACGTGCGCTTGCGGCCGTCGGGGTTCGGGGCATAAGTATAATCCTGCTGGTCGCTTATCCCCTTGCCGACCAATTCCGCATTGTCCTGTTGCATGATGACGGTGCGCCTGTTCTGACTGACCTCCACGATGGTTCCGGCATAACGGTCGGTCATCATAAGGATGGTGCATCCCATTCCGATGGCTGGAATTGGTGCCCCATTGGTTCCCGACAGTAGATGGTTGATGATGCCTCTCATGGTTGTTGATTTGAGTGATACAACGAAGTTCTTCTCGGGGAATAAAAGAGGATCAGGAATTAAGCTGCTCGTAGGTCATCCGTTTGGTTGTCTCCTTGTTGTCGGGAATGGATTGTAGCTTTTCTTGGTACTTCGTGAGCATCCTCTCGTGGAAGTCCGCCTTCCGTTGGATCTCCTTCAGCAGAAAATCCTTCATGAGGTCCTTGGCGCTGTCCTCGTCCCCATCATGGCACCACATATGTACCGACATATCACTGGGTTGGTCCAACATTTCGATGGGACGCATGAGTGCTTTCTTGGCAGCCCTTCGGCTCATGCGAACGCTGTCTTCGCAACGAATGATGTAGTTGTCCTCGGTGGTCGATAGGATCTCGTATTCGATGATCTCGAACTTCGATGTGTCCTTATGTATGCGTAGGATGATGCGTAGGAGTTTCATGTTGTTCTATTTGTTGCGGACAAATTCATCGTAATGCACCCGCATGGTCTTGATGTTGCTCTCCATGCTCGACAAGTAAGAAGAGACGGCGTTCTGCGCGAGAGCTTTTGCGGCCACCACGTCATTGGGCATGCACCACGTGAAGAACGCTATACGGGTGGGGCCATTGTTGACCTTAGTGTCGATGGTCATCAAGTCCTCTTTTCTGATGCGTCGTTTCTCGTTGAGCTTTGTCATGACGCTGAAGGTCAGGTCGCCGCCGCCGATGATGTCATATTCCGTCGCCGTGACGGACATGCCGCCCCTCAATGAGAGCATGGCGCTTACCCTGTATAGTTTCTCTTTCATTGCGATCGATTTGAGTTAGGAAAGCTTGCTTTCCCAATACAACGAAGTTCCCTCGTTCCAATAAAGAGGATCGGGCGCATTCTTGAAGAAGTCCTCTGAAATGCTATCGGGAAATATGGGGTCGGGCATATTCCTGAAGAAGTCTTCTGAGATGCTAATCGGGGCGTTCTTGCTTTTCATGTCGGGCATTTATGTTAGGAAAGCTTGCTTTCCCAATACAACGAAGTTCCTGTTCGATAATAAAAGGATCATCCGAATTCGTCCGTGTCGCGCTCAGTGACGAGCGGCTCTTTCTCCTTCAGCGCCACCAACATGACATTCAATCGGTTCAACTTCTTGAAGAACGTCGAGACCATCAATTCCTTGATGCGTTCGTAGGTTTCTTCGACGGCCTCCTCTAGGCACCAACCGCGCCCGATGCAAAAATCGAGGGAGATGTCAGCGCTAACATCGCCTCCTATCAGATGGCGGTCCACATGCACCGCCCTCAAATAGTGGCTGTTCTTGGCGATGATATAATGCTTCTTCGTGACGGATGAGACCTCGCTCTTGAATATATTCTTCTGAACGGACCCATCATGGGTCACGTTCGCCACCACTTGGTAGATGTGCTTGGGGTGTTCGAACGGGGTGACTTTGTTTTTCATATCGGACATTTATTGAGGATGGTTAGGAAAGCTTGCTTTCCCAATACAACGAAGTTCTCGCCGGTAAATATAATGATTTCTCCTTGTTGCTCAGGGAATTTGATAATGTTTTCGGTCGGGCTTTCATGGGCCCGGACCGAAAAAAGATGGGGAGAGTTTGTTGGATTTACTTTTTTGTGTATATTTGTACTCGCGGGATACATGGAAATAGACCCATGCAGGTCTCATAAGCCTAAGAATGGAGATGCGAGCGCTCCTCCCGCTACAAGAAGAATGAAGACGATACTCCGCATAGAAGAACGTGAACGAGAGCGTGGCAACGCCCTCCAAGCGCGTCTGTGCGGCGCTCAGAGATCGTGACTTAATCATTCACCATCTCGCCTTGGAGGGCAGCTACCGTGCAGGGGCTGCCCTTTTTCGTGTTCGTATATTTCTTTGACATCATGGTCCCGTCTTCCAATGGCTTAAGAAATCCGACTTTCTATCGGAGAATGCCGGTTCGATTCCGGTCGGGACTACCAATGCTGCGTTATACAAGTGGACAACGTATCTGCGTTCTCAGCGCAGCGCCGAAAGGCTTCGTGGGATCGTACCCCACACGCAGTACTCATACGCTCTTCCCGATCGCCCTAACCTGCTTCCAGTTCAGGCCCAACTTCGCCTTGATGTCCATCACGGCCTTGGGAGCCGGGTGATATGCTTCGCTGGCCCACCATTCGCGGATCACAGCGGCATCATCGCCAGCGAATGTCGCGAGGCGTTGTGCCCGCTCTTGCTGTAGGCGCTCTTTACGATTGGAGGTGGCTCGTTTGATCTGGGCGATGCGGTGTTCCGTGGTGAACGATACGCCCTGCTCCCTCAATAGCGCCACCAGCTCTTCGCGGGTATCGGCGTGGTATGGAGTATCGCTCACCTTCCCGTTGCACCAGTCCCAGTACAAACCTTTAAGGATGTGCTCTTCAGCTTCTTCAAGCGTCGCGAATGTGTCTTGGATCTTATTGGGCCATAACTGGCTGTGGCGATTCATGCGAACATGGTAACGCGTTCCAATGACCGCATCCTTCGCCTCAACGGCATCGCCCCATTCATCTGCTTCAACAGCTTCCTCGATAATGACATCATGGTCTTCATCGATCCACAACTCACGCGCTGGATCTGCTACGCAGTATTCTCGTAAGAATTCTTCAAGCGTGGTCTTGGCGATGAAGCTATGGCCTGTTGGCCTGTCGGTGTTCAGGACGAAAAGAATGCTGGTGAAGTCTACTTTGTTTTTCATGACGATCGGTGTTTAAGCGGTGATAGGCCGCATTGTTTGTGAGTGATACAACGAAGTTATTATTTCCAAATAAAACCTATCTTTGCCTCATGGCAAAAGCAATCCTTGAATTCGACCTCGCCGATCCGGAGGACCGTCAATCGCACATCAGGGCCGTCAATGCCACCAATGCTTATCTGGTGCTCAGTGAAATGGACAGGTGGTTGCGAGAGAAGATCAAGTACGCCGAACAAGACAAACATCCTTCATTGGAGGAAGTGAGAGAATATCTATTCGAGGTGTTGGTTGAGCGTCGCGTGTCCCTAGAGGACCTTTAATAGGCCTTAGCGAGTGTTGCGCGTGCGCGGAACAACAGGATCTTCACGCTGTTGATACCGATGTTCAGTTTCTCGGCGATCTCCACCATCTTGAGCTGCTCCAGATAGAACATCACAAGCACCTGCTTGGTCTGCGGTTTGAGTTGATCGATGCACTGATGGAGGCGGGCATGCGATTCCTTCCGCTCAAGGACATCCAAAGGGCCGAGGTCATCATTCTGTATATTGCTGAGCATGAGTTCCTCCCCGTCGTCCAGCGTGACGGGAGCGTTCATGGAAAGGGTGAGGTTGGACTTCTTCTGATGCTTGCGCACGTGGTCGATGACGATGTTACGAGCGAGCGTGAACACCCATGTGGAGAACATGCCGTTGGCGGGATCGTATTGGGGCAGCTTCTCCACCACACGTTGCGCGGTGATCATGATGAGGTCCTGTGTTTCCTCCTTGGATTGTTGGCACTTCACGAGGAAGAGATACTCCAAGGAAGGCTTCAGGCGCTCAAAGAGTTGCTCGAAGCGCTTGTTGAACTCCGCCGTCGAGGCTAAGGACAGGGAGAGCCATAGGGATTGGATGTTTGATGTTCGCTTGTTCATGATCTATTTTGAGTTGTACAACGAAGTTCTGAGGGATGGATAAAAGGGAGAGTTCTTATTTTGGCTTCAACATCGACACGGCCCCCGCCATGAATTGACGAAGTAGATTACTTTCCATGCTGGTATTCGAGCCTGCATGCATGAGAGGGCCGATCTTCATGTTGTCATTGTCGTCCCGTAGCGTCTCGTAGATGGAGCCGATCGTTTTCATCTCGATGGTCATGGCGGTGAACATCAGCACCTCTTTTCGCTTCGGGCTCTGGGAGGGCGGAACGAACGGCTCCTTGCTGTCTTGGTCTACCATGGTCATCCAACCCTCGGAGAAGAACACCACCACAAGCGGGATGTGAGCGGCCCCGAAGTGCTGGCCCAACTTATAAAAGGTCTTGTAGCGGCCCTCATCCATGTCGGCGATGCCAACGACATCAGTTTGGACATCCATTGTACCGCGTTTGATGGACTTGATCAAGAGGATCGGGATGTGGTCCGTCGTTGGTCGCTCCTCAAGGGTCTTGCGCATGTACACGATCTGCTCCCCGAGGAATTCGGCCACCTTGATGTCATCGATCGTTTCCTTGATGATCGGTATGTCGGAGAACGTTTTCATTTCACGTATTCTTGGTATTGTTTCAGGTAAGATTTGTGGCAATCTAGCAACGTCTGAGATGCGTTGATGAACACTTCTATTTGTGCGGTGTCCCCAGCGGAATGGCGCAGCGTCTTGAGGTGGGCTAGTCGAACCTCTTCTTGACGCACTTTTTCTTCGGCGTTTGAGATCACCCACAATATGAATTTTTCGCTCTGTGATGTCATTGCTGTTTGTATCGTGGGTTCAGGGAGAGGAACTCTTTTTCCAGTTCCTTGATGGCCTTCGTGCTGACGACCTCCCCCGTGGATCCCTCTGGCGTGAGGGAGACCCAATGCACTTTGGTGGAGGTAGTGAAGGGGAAGGGAGAATGCGGGTGCTTCTCGGTCTTTACGGTCTGTTCGCGCAGGTACTTGTTCCCATTGGACTCCACGCTGTGGAGGGTCACTGTTGTGAATACGATGGTGATCTGTTCGGATTGTAGTGCGGTTTCCATGTTGCTGTGTTTCTTGGTTATATCCTATACAACGAAGTTCACTTGCGGGAATAAGATCAGAATTCGATCTTGAACGATGTGGGATGAACGCTGACCATGACGATCTCGTTCGTATCACAATTGTACCTCCATACCAGTCCCATTATCGCTATCGTCTTGACTTTTCCTTTTTCGACTTTGAATGGTTCTCCGACCCGGAGTTCGCTCATTGTCTTGGGGGATGATCCAAGATTTCCCGATATGACCATGCGCACCTCATCTCCAACACGGATATCTGCTTCCGGCGTATTGTTCCACCAGACGGATTGAAATCCTTTGTCTTTTTGCTTCTTTTCCAGCTCGCATATGATGTGCATGGTGTTGCGTTTTTCTTATACAACGAAGTTCACTTGCGGGAATAAATCCATTCCAACATTTCGTAGGCCCCTTGGACCTTGCGGAAGTCCTTGGGTTTACCTCCCTTGTCGGGATGGTGTTTCATCGCGAGGGAGCGGTAGGCTTTCTTGACCTCATCCCACGTGGCGTTCTTCTGCAACCTTTCGTTTCTCACGACTGTCGCGGATCATATCGAGGGTGTAATTTCCGCTGATATCGAACCCTTCAATGTGTTCCGGTATTCTTCCATCTTCACGAAAAGAGAAGTGGTTTCCCTTGTAGTCTATTCCGGTGATGGTGTTTGGGACTTCACCCCGCATGATCCTCACTTGCAATTGACGCAGCTCGTATTCGTTCAGAACGAACTTACCGATGCGGTAGGTGGGCGGCTTGATCGGCTGTACGAGGTCGGTTCTTTTCTTGATCATGCTTGTGCTTGTTGCTTAACCACTTCGTTGATGGTATTGTAGACGTCTCGGCTCACCTGAAGGAACACCACGTTCGCTATGTTCCGGGATGGATCCGTGGTGTTCATGATGCGCGAGTTGCTTTTCAGTACATTGTCGCGACACACATCGTGCAAATTCAAGACGGCTTCTTTTGGGGTTTGCAGACATGTTGTGATGTACGACAGTGGCTCCAGTAGGACTTGCACCTTTGTGGCATAATGCACATTCGCCTCTATGCTGAAGACCGCCCAAGGTCGTTTGCCGAGCTCTTCTTGGAGCTGCTCCAAATTGCTCAAGGAGTAGGACAGGTCACGCAGCAACACTTCGGCTATCTTGAAGTAAACGTCATCCTTCTTCGCCTCTTTGTTGACCTCGAACCATTGGCGGATCGTTTTGTATTTCTCGAAGATGTTCATGGTGCTTTTTGTTTGGGTGCTGTTGCTGCGTTGTTGATCAGCCATTGGATCGAATTGTTCAAGTTATTGCTTGTTTGGGAGGAATTCTCGTACCAGTAATCACCATTCTGATCCCTATGGCCCACCGATGCATAGAAGGTGCCGCTGTCATGCATGGTAATCATCTCTAGGCGATCATCGCCCGTCTCTCCAAAACCTTCTTTGATGTACTTCTTGAAGTCGATGTAGTCATTGCCCTCTTGTGAATAGTTGTCCTCGCACTCGAATTTGTTCTCCTTCAGTGCGATCAGGATGACGTCGGGCACGTATACTGTAGGTTCGGACTTCAAGGTTTGCAATTGCTCCACTCCTGTGATCATTGCTTGACACAATGCTTGTACTTCGTCGGAAGTAGTGAGGGATGCTGACTTTTCCCGCATACTATCCAAAGTCGTTTTGAGCGAATTTTGGATCGCGGTCTGAGTTTCTAAGTTGAATTTCTTTTTGTTCATGTCCAATACAACGAAGTTGGGGAGAGGTAATAAAAGTCAGGATGTTGCTTGGGTCCTTGCTCGATCCGAACTCTCCATAATGGAGAGAAGCACTTGCTTCAGGTCCTTTTTCTCACTTATCATTTCTTCAAGCACCACATCTCCATTCGTGTCGACGTGTGTTATCATGGCATACCATACGTTGCTCATCACGGAAAAAATGATCCTTTCGTGACGATCTGTAGTGCCATCAAATTCCTTGAAGACCCTGAGAAAGTCCAAGTAGTGCGTTTCATGATTGATGAGTTCGAATTCCCGCGAAAACAACATCGCTTGTTCTTTCGGGGTTACGGGCGTCAACTTCAACTTATCGAATTTGTCGAATGAGAAATTAGCCCGAGCGGCGAGAAGCTGGAAGCTCTGTCGCAATTCCTTGATGTCATTGCTCTTCAGAGCTTGTATGGCGTTTTCGACATCGCCCATGGAGAGCCTGAGGTCCAAGTCTACTTTAAGGCTATCTTCCTTGAAGAGATATAGTCGGCGTCGTTGTTTCATTGCGCTGGTTTTGAGTTATACAACGAAGTTGTGCGGGTTCAATAAAAGTCAATTCTTGAGCCAGTCGATATAGCTCCTTGCGGCTTCTGGTGTATTCTGGCTCTCGTCGAAGGTGCGCCGACCGCAGCTCTTTGAGTCGTCCATGCAAACGATGAACAGCGTATCCCACTGTGGATCATGCACCATGATCGTTCCATCGTCGTTCACGATGTTGCGCCCCTTATAGTGTTCAATGAAGTCGATCTCTCGATTGTGCGTGTGGATCTTGGCCATTAGCGTTGTTTCAGATGGTCGTTGAGTTCCTTTTTGATGCGACGGGCATCTTCTCCTTTCCATGTGGTGATGTTCGAGAGGAAGTAGGCCACTACGGAACGTCCGGTATCGGCATCATAATTATCCTTGATGGTCGAGAGTGTCGTCATGGGTCCCAAGTATGCCATGGCGGCATAGAACCGTTGGCGGTATTTGGGGCCGAATTCATCTTGCCATAGGCGACTGACCTCGATGGCGATCTCTGAAAGTGGGCGAAGTTCTTTGCTCATGTTGCGTGATTTGAGTTAGGAAAGCTTGCTTTCCCAATACAACGAAGTTCAGGGTCCCCGATAAAAGTCAAGGAAGCCAATTGCAGGTCATGTAGTCGAACACTTCCGAGGCAGGACCCCATGGGACATCGACGCATGACCTCCATTCTCCTCCAGCGGAGAACACGCGGATCAAGTTGTAATGGCCTTTGTCGTTCCTGCCAACGATGTGGATCTCTCCGTGGAATTTATCCCGGTTGATCCTATAACCGTAGCTGGCGATGCCTTCATTGTTGGATCGCTTCAGCGCGGTCAAGATGAGATTTTTCAATTCATTCAAGGATGCCTCCTCATCATTGGGATTGGTGAAACACTTGAAGTCGCGCCTAACATCGTTCTGGATATCGAAGATGTGGTTGTCTTGGGTGGAAATGGAGTTCATGTTGCGTGATTTGAGTTAGGAAAGCTTGCTTTCCCAATACAACGAAGTTATTGCTACAAAATAAAAGAGCGGCCCCCGAAAAGGCCGCTCTTAGGATGAGGGAGAGTTGGTCAAGCCGTAAGGATGGCCTGCTCAATGGACTCTACCGTTGGTTTGTCCTGCTTGATGATGGAGTTCAGCACGCCGACGATCGACTTGCGGCTGGGTCCCCTTACGAGGTGGCGCTTGCTGATGTTGTGGATGGCCATCTTCAAGGCCCTGCGCAAGGTGATAGAGGTGCCTCCCTTGTAGCCCATGTCCTCCAATTTCTTGCGTGCCTCCTGTCGTTCCTCCACCATGTCGTTGACCATATCAACGACCTCGTCGGGCGTCATGGTGGCTTTGATGGTGTTGGAGACGATCGTGGCGGACACCTTTTTGTCCTTGATGAGCTTGATGACCGACTTGGGGGCTTCTCCGAGACGGATCAACTTGTAGATGGTGACGTCGCTCTCGTTGAACTTCTTCTCCATCTCTTTCACCGACATTCCTTTTCCCCCCTTGTGAAGTTTAGCATACTCCAAAGCTCTGTCCAGCATGGGCTTATCCCTGCGTGGACGAAGATGGGACGACTTACTTCTGGCTCCTACTTGATTTTTCATGACCTTAAGTTTTAAGTTGAATGCGGGAATACCCCGGCACTCTCTGTGCCACTAAGGCTGTAGCACGACACAAAGATATGAACAATCGAGTGTTTGTCAAGTTTTTTCTTCTCTAGTAGTTAGGGAATTACTTATGCTGTGACCGCAGGGAGAGTTATCCATTTGACCCCAAGATGGGAATTCATGTGGAGAAAACGCTCAATTTCGGATGTAGTGAGGAACCGGGACCACACTTACCACACAAATGGGGAGAGAGTCACCACAAGCGGTCGGGGACCATTCGGGGCACTCAAGGTAGAGCAGATCTCCCGTGAGACGCTTGGGGAAATGGCGCCTCTTGAACTTGTTGGGGCGCTTGAGGTTGGCGGGGCCGTCGTATTGTCCGCTGAGGCGGTCTTGCAGGTCTTTTTGGGCCCTGAAACCTGTTCTGTTCAAGGCTCCATGGTGAGGCACGTGTCGGCCCATGCCGCAGGAACCGAGGGTCAGGATTAAGAGAAGGATCGTGATGTGTTTCATGTTGTTTTTTCTTATACAACGAAGTTTGAGGCTCCCAATAAATCCTTGTCCCATTTATTTGGCAAGGAAGCTTTGTTATAGGCGAAGTCCGCTCCTTTCACCATGTCGTGACGCGACAAATTGGGGTCATTGTAAATAGCGGTGTTGCGCAAGTACCAGTAAAGGAATTGCATCGCTGCGGCTTTTCCTTTTTTGGAATTGACATCGAATTTGTACTTCCATGCTTGGGTCGCTACGTTCCATCCGAACACCACATGGTACTCTCCTCCGTATGCGCCCTGAGCAACACGACAGGCCTTGCGGAATTGCATTAGCGTCATGATGTTCCCGTCCGGACGTTGAAGTTCCGGAAAGACCTTCATCACCTTTTTGTCCATCGCCTTCGTCTCGAAGTCCATCCAATTCTTTGCGGCGGTCCTTATGAGGCGGATCGCTTTGATGCAACGTTCGTCGGGAATGAGATCGTCGCCCTTATTGACGCGGATGTGATCGTAGATGTAATCGGTCGCACATTCGTAGGGCGAATTCGTATTTTTGTCGGTTTCCGCCATGAAACCGATGCCGATGGTGAAGTGTTTGCGGAACCCGATGACCGCTTGGGCGTCGGACACCTTTACCCGGAAGAGCCAGTTGTTGGCTCCGCCGTGGGGAGAGGCGTACACGGTTTCGCCCTTGACCTTGATGACGTTGGGATCTTTCTCTCCGTCATGAACGCCCATGCGTTCATCGACCATGGCGGTGTTGACTTCAAGGGTGAGTTTGTGTTTCATGTCGGGCATTTATGTTAGGAAAGCTTGCTTTCCCAATACAACGAAGTTCAGGGAGAGGAATAAAAGTCAAGCGTTTGTCAGATCGACAAAAACTTTGTACTGCAATCCGATAGTATCCGTTTCACCTATTGCTGTGAGCTTGTCGATGAAAGGAACGACACGATGTGTTTCATTTTCATCATCCGGGTAGAATTCAGAAGACACCAATCCGGAGTTCTTACCACCTTCCTTCAGGATGCGAGCTACGTTCAACACGATGTTCTTCTGAATATCTTCACTGGGAATGAAGTCCATATCCAATTCAAGCGTGATGGTGATCTTTTTGGTGCTCATGGTGCGTTTGTGAATGATACAACGAAGTTCAGGGAGAGAAATAAAAGTCAGGCTGGTTTCTTTTCGTACTTCTCTGTGATGCTCGCCAATAGCTCGAACACGCTCCTACCGTTCACGCGGTAGGTCTTAGCAAGAAAGCATAAGCGTAGAAGTGACTTAGCAGAGAGGCAAGCGACGAATTCCGCATTGACATTGTCGGTGATGGTCCATTGAAACCCCTGCGATGCGTCTTTCTTGTCCTGTTTGTCGCGCTTGTCATTGGTGGGCATTCGCTCGATCTCCTTATGGATCTCCCACAACTTAGCGAACATGCGGCTTGCAGCGGGATCTTTGTCGTAGTTCATGGGGAGAGGTCAGTTCAGTTCGTTGTTGAAATCCGGACCGGGGTTGGGATCGATCTCATCAAGTTCGTTCGCGTAGCTTTCACCATCGTCCGAACCATCGTCGTCGAGGTTGTCCATGTAATGATCCAGATCCTCATAGAGGGAGAGAAGGTCCTCCGT
>Ga0154020_10008635_pt1 | contig 11797 bp, 20 predicted proteins | sample Klosneuvirus_201_FD_109709 | JGI IMG/M metagenome (GOLD analysis project Ga0154020, IMG submission 109709) | Active sludge microbial communities from wastewater, Klosterneuburg, Austria - Klosneuvirus_20160825_MG | ecosystem: Engineered > WWTP > Aerobic digester > Activated sludge | place... | reverse complement strand
GGCAAGCACAAACCGGGATACGAGGCTAAGATGGTCCGCAAGGCAGTGGAAACCGGTAGGGAGTTGCCGGCAAACTTCTCCGAAGAGGCTAAGGCTCAACTAGAAGTAGCTGTAGAAGAGAAACACAGCAAGTATCCACACGGAATCTTCTGGGAATACAACCCTGCCAACAACACTTACTCTATTCAGCGCACCCTGCTTCAGAGATTCATGGATAATTTGGGCCTGCGACTATACAGAAAGGCTCCGGTCATCATCGAAGGGCTGTTTATCCGCAAGCTCAAGGAGAACAAAAAAGAAAATGGTGAAAGAGATGTCTATGAAATACTAAAGTCATGGATCCGCGAAGAGGAGGAGGAAGTTTACCTGGCGATCACAAATGAACTGACGAAGTTCTGGCAAGCATCAGGTGAATTTATTGTTACAACTATCTCAAAATTAGACGATTCTCTCATTTTAAAATCAAACACAAAGGTTTGTTATAAGGTCTTTTTAAACGGTTTGTTGACTATTACAAGTGAGTCAGCAGAGACTATACCTATATCCGCTATAGCTCCGAAATTAATTTGGGCTGACTCTGTGATACAGCATGAGTTCAGGTACGTTGATAAGGAACAGCAGCGGAAGAGTATGTTTGTTGATTTTCTGCATAAGGCGATGGCTAGCGACATTGATTATGTACAGCTGGTGATTGGGTATTTGGTGTGTGGGTATAAGGCTGTAGATGAGAGTTACTTTATCATTCTCCAGGAGCCAAGGCATAGCAGTAAGGGTGGGGGTTCTGGTAAGGGGTTCTGGTTTAAGATGCTGTCTCCCATGATCAGTGTGTTGGTTATCAACGCTGAGTCTATTAAGAAGGATATAGACCAGTTGTTGCAGAGTTGGGATGGGCAGCAGGCGATACACTTGAGTGATTTTCCTAAGTGGGTGAATTTAAGCTCGTTGAAGAATATAATTACTGATGACATTCAGAATAAGATACTGTACAAGAACATCCTGAATCTGCTTTATGAGGATACTCCTAAATTGGTTGGTAGTAGTCAGTTTGGTATAGATACTAAGAGTGATGGAGGTGTGGGAGGCCGGGTTCGGGAAGTGGCATTTACAGATTATTTTGGGAGGAACTACAATAAGATCAGTGATGAGTATGGTGGTCAATGTCCTGATGTGTGGGATAGCGAGGAGAGGGCTGAGTGCCAAGATTGGGCTGGGTACTTTAGTTACATGGCTGATGCTATCAAGCTATGGCTGGGTAAGAGAAGTGTTCCACTGGTTGAGGATGAGGGGTTATGGGAGAAGGGTTTTGATTTGAGGTATAAGGGAGGGGATGGATATTTGAGAGAGGCTATAGGTGACCAGGTTAAGGAGTGGAGTCGGATTCAGCAGGTGAGTGTTACTATGGTTATGGATTGGTACAAGGGTCTTTGTGACAGGTATGAGGTTGGTAGCCGGGATAGGATTGGAATAGATACATTGCAGCGAGCTATCAAGGAGTATGGGGAAGTGGTTGGTAATTTTGAGTATCGTTATGGTGAGAGTATGGGTGTTGAGAGGGAGAATATAGATGGCGTTAGAGCGAGAGTTGTGAAAATAAAGATGTTGGAGAAGGAAGATGGATGGGATGATGTTCAGGTTATTCCGGAGGAAAAAGAGGGTGAGAGGGACTGGGGAGATCCACCGTTTTAGAAATTTTTAGACTCGCTTAAATGTTAACGTTTCGTATTTTTGTTTTCATAATACGATAAAAAAGAAATCAGCTATTGGGTTGATTTCTTTTTTTTTGTGTTTACTTAAAAGGATTATTTATCATAAACGTCTGATTATCTGGCATAATTAACGGACAGCTTGGACAGGCATTGGACAGGCAAGAAAAAATATGCTGTCCAGCAACAAACATGCTATAACTAACTCATTTTCTATATTTTAAATATTATAAAGTATATATATGGACAGGGTGGACAGGCAAAACGTAACTATTCCATCCGGGCGAGGTAAAAAATAAATGTACTTACAAAAAGCGGTTAAAATAACTACTATGTAATGCATAGTAGCGGAAAAAAAGTAAAAAAAAAATAAATGTTTTTTCTGAGCCTAGGTAACAATGCAAAATAGGGGGGTAGCGCTGTCCAGTTAGTACAAAACTCTGATACACAGCGATAATTCCTGTCCAGCGCTCATTGGCAGCCTGTCCAATTTTCACAATTTTCAATTCTAATTGAAAACTCAATGATAACTACCTGATTATCATACAAAATTAAAAACTGGCTAAAAAATGGATTTTCCCTGATAATCAACGATAATCCATGTTTTGTAATAAAAAAGTTATTACTTTTGGTTTTAAATCAAATATCGACCATTGTGAAAGAAACTTTTCAGGAATTAACAGAGGGGATAGTGATCGGCACTGTTGTGGATGTATCCACTAGGAATACTAAATACCGAGCTATTGACCTAGCTACTCGGGATATCATTTTCGAAAGGGCGTTTATCGGGCATACCAACAACTGCGCTGGCTTTCTGGCGATCGTGCATGCCTTATCGCACCTGCGGCAGCAAAAGTCGGCAGCGCCGGTTTATTGCACCAATAGCGTAGCCATTGAATGGGTGATGGCTGGAAATGTGAAATCACACGTAAGTCCGACCAAGATCCGGGAGAATTACTTGAATCGGGTGCGGCTGGCCACGGAATGGCTTCGGCTCCACAAGTACGAGAATAAGCTGGTGTACTGGCCTAGTGATGTTTTTGGGGAGAACCCTGCCACGTATAACCCTATCAAGAGAGGCTATCTGAATGGCAGAAAGCGGGATCCGGAAGAGAGGCTGGCAGGGTTGATTGCAGACTCTAAAAAGAGGAATATATGACAGAGCGTATATTTTCATACTCAGACGAAACCGGGCCTAGCTTTACTAAATGGGGTGATCTTTTGAGTGAGAACGATTACTTGAGCATTGGTCCGTATGTCATAAAATCAGAGGTAGTCCAACCAAGATATATTGATGTTCCTGTAGGGCACCAGGTCCGCGGGTTACATATCTTCAAGGAACATACAATGACCGATGGGAGCATAATGAATGTCTTAACCGAATCTGTTGTGGTAAAGGTGAGTAATGAATCAGGGCGGCTGCAATCCATGAACATTTACGTTACCAGCGAGGAAATGCCTGATATGTTTTTGGATATCATAAATTTTCACAGGGAAAATGGAGGTGCGATAATCAATAAATGAGCGACCTAGTAAATTGGAATGCCGAGATCCAGGAGATCGATGATTTCCTTGCTGATAACGTGCTGCCTGACAATGTGAGGTTAAATGCCTGGACAATGATCGGTAGTGGCAAGAAATACATGGAAGCGAACCTGGAGCCTGCCAGGGAGCAAAACGGGAATCCTACGTACCGGCCGTATTTGGATCGGGCGATTGAGTTTATGACGTGGGTGAAGGACCATATGGGGTATTGGAAAAACGAGAAAAAAATAATTCCAAAATAATCCGCATCATATTAGGTGCATTCAAATATATGGATTATATTTGTGCTGAGGCAGGGGGTTTTTAGGATATTATTCATGTATTTTCCTCCTGCCTTTTTTATCACCATTCGCATTAGGATTTTTTATCACCATCAATTTATCACCATGTCCACAATAACTAAACGGGATCAGATCCAGTGGGATCTGGCGGATATCAGGACGGCAGGTCTGGCGATCAGGGCTATCAATCATACACTGCGTCGACGGATAATGGATACGCTGCACCAGTACGGGCGACCAATGAGCGTTACCGATATCTACATAACCATGAGGATGGACCAGAGTGCTTGTTCGCAGCAATTGGCTGTGCTCCGGAAGGCTGGGTTGGTTGATGATGAGCAAGAAGGTAAGTTTATCTTCTACACTGTTAATTACGAAATGGTAGGGCGTGTCCAGGAAACCATGAAGCTGTTCGCGCGATGAAAAGGAGGGATATCACCTGGAATAAATCTCCGCTGGGGGGAGAGTGCATCATCGTGGATGGTGCCTGTGATCAGAGTACCGGTGTTTTTGAATATCGGGGTATCTTCTATAAACAGGGGACTGAGTTCTTTAAGTTTGGTCCTATTTCGGGTGGATCCAATAACATAGCTGAGTTTTTGGCTGCTGTGCATGCTCTGGCGTTGTGTAAGAAGAGGGGGCTGCGGTTGGATATATATAGCGATAGCGTGACAGCTTTGGCGTGGGTGAGGGATATGAAGGTAAATTCGGGGGCGGTTAAGACTGTTGAGGTTATGGATTTAATTATCAGGGCCGAGAAGTGGCTTAGGGATAATCCGGAGCGTAATACATTGCGGAAATGGGATACTAAAAATTGGGGTGAGAACCCTGCAGACTACGGGAGGAAAAAATAAGCATGGAAAATAAACACACACCTGGGCCCTGGACCTATACCAAGAACTACGACTACAAGAAGAATGTTAGTGGATTCCTGATCCTACAAGACAGGACCCCTGCTAAGAATATTGCGACTGTTATTCCCTGTATAGGAATGACAGAAGAAGAGGTGGAGGCTAATGCACGGCTTATTGCTGGTGCACCATCAAAAGGCAAGTATGCGCTGATCTATGAGGATGATCTACCAAAAGATATTCCTATTGAAGATTACACACTATGGTACATGCACAGCATTTTGGTCGATGGTGTCAGAATGGGCTATAGGCTTGAATGGGTAAAAGAAAACTTTGGATAAAATGATCATCCCCGACTACACACTTCGGATCCCGAGTTATACGGTTTCTTGGAATGCTCCTGCAGCAACGACCAAGATGGTCAGAAGGGCTTTTGAGTTATCAGGGATACCGGTGGCGAGGATTATGAAGTGGGGAGGTCGGTATGATATCTGTTATCCGGGTAAGATTATGGTAGACTCTGGACATACCAGAATAAATGATTTGACATATAAACAATGGGTAGAACTGGCGATAAAACTAATGCCATCAACTGACGAGAAATGACACTGGACGAATTCTTACAATTATTTGATAAATACAAGGCGCAAGGCTATAACGATATTGAATCGTATCATATGGCGGAGGAAGAGAATTTTGCATTGTATCGCAAGTACCGGTACACGTCATTTGATATGTTTAAGAGAACTGCAAATGAGAGCATTAGGATTGGGAGAATAGATAGGCCGATGATCAATGTGATGAAGTCTACTCCGCCTGGACCAACTAAAATAAAAGTACTTCGAAAGAAGGATTATGTGGAGCCTCCCAAGAAAAAGAAGATGACTCAAACGGAGTTCACTGAGCTGGTTGATAGCCTTATTGGGCACAATGGGAGGCGCAAGGCTAGTGAGGCCGGCAAGGCCTATGAGATGGCAGAGCTGGAGCATATCAAACAGTATGGTGCCAGGAGATTTAAACAATACAAGTCTTTTATAAACACCTACTATAAGGCGCAGGTGGATGCTAGGATTAATAATGCTGTAAAATCATAATCATGTTCGGAAAAACAATTGACGACGAAATAATTGACCACTACTCAAAGCTGGTTGCTTACCAAGGCATTGAGAAACGTACTGCATCCAGGCTAAAAGAAATGGCAGCGATAGGCATGGTGGATCATGGTGCATCGTTCGGAGTTCCCAATGTCATGGACAGCATGTATATCGAGAGGGTGTGGCAAATGGATGATGATCAATTCAAAGATTACTTGGATTGGGTAAAAGATTTGATAGAACGGAAAGCGCCTGCTATTGCTAAAGCGAAGGAGGATGTGTTTTCATTTTTGATAGCAGAGATGGGAAAAGGGGCAGATATCTTTTCTGGCAGATATGAACATCGTTTTGATCGGCTGTTAATCAAAGTAACCCGGACGACGTATGATAATTTCTGCATCTACTACTCCACTGGCAACATTGGATTTCCAGGGTACAGTTTTTACATCACAGAAAACGATTTAAAATCATAATCATGAAAGACATACCAATCAAGACATATTTACTTGCCTGTGTGGCGATGGGAGTTATAGGGATAGCGGTTCCTAATGTGGCTAGGATAGTGTTTCGTCCTGCCGTGGTGACAGAGCAGTTACGTGTAGCGCCTAAGCAAGAGGCCCCTGTGGTTGCTGAGGAAAAGCTGATTAATCCTGGATGTGACTATTGGGTGCCGGGAAATACCTATGTTGTATTTATGATTATGGACTTAAAGGATGTTGACCCGTTCGGTGGGAATACTGCGAGAATATACATCCACGAAATCAGGGGGAAGTACGTCCAGTATTCTTTTGTGTATGCAAATATGGAATTCGATGCTGTTAATGATAGCAGAAATACGTTCAGGTGTGACATTGGTCAGTTTATGGTTCTAAATGCCTCTGTAAAATGACACCACTACAAATAATCATATCGGTCTGGTGCCTGGGTGCAACCATTTGTTTTGCCATCTTAATACATCAGGCTGAGAAAGACGAAGAGGCGAAAAAGGCAATTGAAAACGATCCTATGTTCAGTTCGCGTTTTCTCTGGATAGGAATTTACGTTATTGGTTTTATTGACTGCCTTCTCCGCTGGCCATGGACGTTGTTGGTGGAATTGCGGAAGTGGATAATACAGCGGATGGCAATATGGACTGTGAAGAAGATATTGAAGAAAGCGGCCAAGGGCAAGAATGTTGATGCTATGATTGTAATGATTAAAAAAAGGAGGAAATGAAAGACAACAACATAGGCACCAAGCTAATCCTTTCAATCTTTGACCGTACCGGTAATTGGGCACGGCCATGGATTGAGGCTGGCTATCCTGTGATGTTGTGGGATCTGAAATACGAAGGGGATGTGCTGGATCTGAAAGAGTTCGGGCGATGGATCAGAGGGTATGAGCAGTATGTGCATGGAATGCTATTTGCGCCTCCCTGTACGGAGTTCTCTTCGTCTGGCGCCCGTTGGTGGGCAGATAAGGATCAGAATTATCCTGAGCGCCTTGCGAAGGCTGTAGAGTTGGCAGAGATGTGTCATTGTCTGGCTACGCTTACGGAGATATTCCCTAACCTAAAGTTTTGGGCACTGGAGAATCCGGTGGGGAGAATAGAATCTTGTGTGCCCGAGTTAAAGGGTTTGAAGATGCTAACGTTTGATCCATGTGATTATGGGGATCCGTATACAAAGAAGACCTGCCTGTGGGGTAAGTTCAATGCGAACCTGCCGAAGACACCGGTGGAGCCAGAATTTGTGGAGTACACAGGCAAGAACGGAAGGGTGACGAAGTTTGCACCTCAGTTTGGCAGGACCGGTGGTACGTCGGATAAAACGAAAGAGATACGATCAGAGACGCCAATGGGGTTTGCTAATGCATTCTTCCAGGCGAATAGAGTGAAGGTTGGGAATCCGAATCAGACAGTGTTGTTTAATTGATATGAAAACGAAAGAAGAAATCTACGAAGAGGTTTTTGGAGGACTGCCGATTGCAAGGTCCACAAGGAAGTTGATCCTGATTGCGATGGATAAGTTTGCTGACCAGGATGTAATGGATCGTGCTCACGACTGGAAAAAGAGGTATGAGAAGTCTGCAGTGCGATTAGCGGAGTTGGAGTACGAAAGGACTGGTCTTGTCCAGATAAAACTGGAGGATGGATCCTTTGTCCCTAACTGTAGGAAGGTAAGGAGGGTAGAGGATTTTGATATAACGAAGCGCTGTTTTTATGAGCTAGGCCAATACATAGATAAGGACCAAACACACTGGAGGCCTAGCGGATTATTCAAGGAAATTGGGACTCTTCAAAAAATGATTGACGAAGACATGAGATTCAGCGATCAAAAATGGATCGATCACCATAACTATCATCAAACAATTTAATCATCTATAAACACAATCACCATGCAAGTTAAAATTTTCACACTTGGTCTTAATCCGCGAGACCTTAAAGACGGAGAGAAAGCTATGAATGATTTCATGAGCACCGTCAACGTGGAGCGAACATCAGAGCGCTATGTTATGCGACAGATTGGAACGGCTCCTATTGAGTACCAGGAGTCTTTGTACATCCTTGTCTTTTACTCTGAGGCGAAGGTCAAGGCTGAGAAGGTGCAGGGCGAAAGGGAATCACATAAGGTAAAGCAATTCAGCACCGTCCAAAAAGATTTGTGGAATGCGTTAAAGATATGGCGCAAGGACAGGGCCGCTGAACTTGAAAAAGATGAATTGGCTCTTATTTCAAATGGTACGCTGGAGTGGATTGCTGCCAATCATCCAAGAAACGCACTTGCGCTATCAGGCGTATCTGGAATGAATAAGTCTTTGATTGCAGCATATGGTGACGACATTATTGCCATCTGTAATGCATATTAATTAAGATAAAGCGCGATATTTCAGTGGGCACTGTGTATCTTCTGTGCTATTGACTGGTTCCGGTCCAGCATAAACACATCACTCCGCTTTCGACTTAAACTGGCAGACCATTTGCGTGTGGAGCAGTACCGGGGGACCCGGACAAGATACTACGGCAGAAGCAAGCAGGTGGAATGTTGTGAGCATCAGTTTACGACCTGAAATTTACAATGCTCAATTTTTTGATAATCAAACAATTTAATCATGGCAAAAGAATATAGCCACACCCAATATCCAAAGTTTAAAGATTTTCAGCCAGAAGAGTTGAGTAATGATCAGATACTTATTAGGACTAACAAAAAGAAGTACGTTTATGGTAATACAATAAACTGTAGAACATGCGGAAATGATCTTCCTATAGCAGAATATTACATAAAAGACAGGCATACAGGAAGGCGAAGTACACAGTGTAGAGATTGTGAGTTAAGGGCTGATGGCATAGTCGAAATTGGAAAAACAAGATTCGCTATGATTATCTTCAAAAAGAATTTTAGACGATGTGCTGTTTGTAAAGATACATTACCGCTTACAGAGTTTTCGCACGATAAAAATAGATATGGAGGCTATTCTAATAACTGTAAAGGGTGTAATGCGGCAGGTGTTGCAGCACTTCAACAAAAAGGGAAAACAGAAATAACCGATTGGTATGTTAAAGAGTATGGAAAGAGGTTTGGTATAACTAATTTCGACGAAGAGACCATAGCTAAATTGAGGCAAGAAATAATTGAAAAAAGGGAGCCTAAATATTTTCTTGATGGCAAGGAATTTCTAACAGCTGTTGACCTAGCAAAATACATCGAGAGCAAATATGGTCTGCCCCTAACAATGACAAAGAAGAGAATTGCAGATGGGAAGACCCCCGAAGAGTGCAAAATATCAGAGCACGATGCAAGAAGCGCTGCATACACAAAGGGTAAAGTAAAAGTAACCGACATGGTTACAGGGAAGGTGTATGAATTTAAGAATACTCGTGATCCTGATTTGTTGAAAATGTTTTCCGTACTTTCTATTACCAACGGACTTAAGGGAAGGATAATTGGCGAAAGACAAACCAAGGCGAACAAATACCCAAACCCTTGCACTATTGAAAGAGTAGAAACTAACAACCAAACAATTTAATCATGGAGATACCTATTTACGAATTACGGAAGGGCAGCTTGATCAGCTTCGAGGATTACAGCATGGAGGCGTTTGAGGTGGAGGATATACGTCGGGAGGATCTTATAAGAGCCAAGGGTGGCAAAAACGGTCATTGGATAAATCCAATTGATCAGGTCACCGGTATCCCGATCACACCTGATACGCTGGAGGCGATAGGGATGAATGAGGGAAAGAATGTCACAAAAGATGATAGGCTTATTGATATCATCTTTAAACGGGGACGGTATGTAGTGTGGTATGAAGAGCTTCCGCATAGCCACATCCAATTCATACACCAACTGCAGAATTTATACCTGGCGATCACCGGTCAGGAAATGCCGCTGGCAGAGGGTGCCAGGGAAAAGCTTTGTGAAATTCTTTCAAGACAATAACCATGGGACAAGAAATATTTGACGAAACACTAAGACATATCATCCGCGAGGGCAATAAGATTATTGCTGAGTTTGATGGATACAAATACCATCCATCAGAAAAGCTCAATGGGGTTATTGGGGTGTTTAGAAAGAAAGAGAGACTGCCTGTGAATATCGACGACTTCCGTTACAACCAATCCCTTGATGCGCTGGCGCCGGTGTGTAAGAAGTTCTTAGAGATACCACTAGGTACGTTTGGACTAGGCAAGCACGAAGTTATGTGTGTTGGGCTTAGAGAAGCGATGGGCACCTTTGACACCAACAAGATATTCCCTGTTCTTCGCGATGCGATCAAGAAGTATAACGAGGTTACTAAGAAAAAGGAGGATGATATGCCTCCTGGCTGCTACCCTGCTATGGTGCCGTATGGGGGGTATGTACTGGATCCGGGAGAAGTTGAGATAGTCAAGCAGGGGCTTGCACGATACCATGCCTGGAACAATGAACAAATAGTTACTCTTGACTTCATAGGACCCAAAGAGGATCTTAATGCCGCTATTGACATTAGATCAAGACTTCACTCATTAATGCATAAAATCACCAATTAATAATCACCATGGAAATAAAAGACTTTATCACCGGGAAGGTGACGTATGATGAGCACGGCCAATATTTTTGGGTTGTTGATCCGAAGGGAGGAATGCAGATGCTTGGCGAATTGAGGGGCTGGGGGCACATACAGAATATGTTTAATGATGATCAAGGAGCAGCAGGTGCATTCCAGGACCAGCTGGGCCAATTCGTTGCCGATGCCATCAATGAGAAGATGGAGAGGGAGGAAGTAGCGAGGATCGCCAAGCTCCAGGAGACACATGACTGGCTGATGGAGATCCCGAGGGTGCATGAGTTGAGTATCCGGATCGATGATGAGATGCTGCAGCATATCCTAAAGGAGAAAGATCATCCCCTGCATCCGTATTTAAAAGAGATTCAAATCAATCCATAATGGCACTCACCGACCAAGAGCGAATAGCGGCACTGGAGGCCCGTTGTGATGCAATGCAAAAGAAACTGGATGAGCTGTCATTTCTTGCCAACTTCACAGAGAGAAGCAGGCAGCGCGATAACGAAGCTCGCTTTGATCGGGAGATAGCCGAGTCCGATAGAAGGCTTGAAGAAATAAGAATGATGGCCGTACCAAATTTGAGGTAATGGAGAACAACGAATTCGATATACATAGAGACTTTGATTTCCTGGTTGAGAGGCTTATAGAGCTTAATGGGAAGGAGAAGGTAGAGTCTCATCTGCAACCGATGAAGGTAGCGTATATGATGGCTGTCGCTAGGATGTCAGAGTGTACAGATAAGTTTGATAACTGCAGCTGGGAGGAAACGGCGGCAATGAAGGCGAGTATCCACAAGCAGGTATTTGATTGGCTAGAGAGCTGTGAAGAGGATACAATAATAGGCAATATGATTGCGGAGGTGAATACGGAGTATCCGTTACAGGTGGAGTTGAAGAAGCCAGGTTTCTGGAGGGCGAATGCAGGTAATTTTGTGAGGCTGGGGTTGATTGTCCTCGGATGGATTATAATTCACTATACACTTGAACTATTAGAAAATCTTTTGGGGAGATGAAAGAATGGCTATTCAAATTACTGTGTCCACACAAGAGCACAACAAAGACTATTGATGGTCCTGTTGGCGATTGGTTTTACAATTGCGAATGCAAGTGCTGTGGCAAAAAATGGACAGAAGGTTATTAACGTTATGACTAACACAAAAAAACCATCCACCTCCCACGTCGTAATGGCGCCATGGGGGCACTACAAATGCAATCACTGCGGAGCCACAAAGAAGGCTACCACTCCTGCTAAGATCCAGGACTTCATTGCTGAGGGCAGGGCGTTTACGGCTGAGCATG
>Ga0154020_10008634_pt1 | contig 11797 bp, 11 predicted proteins | sample Klosneuvirus_201_FD_109709 | JGI IMG/M metagenome (GOLD analysis project Ga0154020, IMG submission 109709) | Active sludge microbial communities from wastewater, Klosterneuburg, Austria - Klosneuvirus_20160825_MG | ecosystem: Engineered > WWTP > Aerobic digester > Activated sludge | place... | reverse complement strand
CGGCGCCGCGCACGAAGTTGCGCTCGGCGAGGCGCGTGTAGAGCTCGGAGCCCTTCGCCGGCGTGCCCTCGGCGAACGCCTTGAACTCGTCGTCGGTCAGCAGCAGGAAGTTGCCCTCGGTGTTGGTGATCAGCACCTTGCCGCCCACCGCGCGGTGCTTGAACGGCAGGGCGAAGGTGGCGCTCGGGCGGCCGATCTGCACGAGCTTCACGCGACACCGCCCGTCTTCGCGCTGCGGATCGTGAGCCCGAGGGCGTAGTTGGCGAGCTCGCGCGCGACGACGCGCTCGTCCTCGTCGGCGCTGACGGCGACGACGAAGTGCTCGTCGTCCACGCGCTGCTCGAACCGGGCGTGCTCGGCGAACACCTTGAGCGCGGCGTCGATGGCGTTGCCGTCGTAGAGGCCACGGTGGAACCGCAGCTCGATCACGGCTCGCCCCCCTCTTTCCCCTGCGCCGGCCCATGGAGGCCGGCGCTGGTCGCTTCGCTCGCCTCCGGCTCGCTCCGCTCCCTCTTGTTGTACTTCTCCTCCCAGCTCATCGCGATGCCGAGCGGGTCGTCGAAGGTCTCCTCGGAGAAGTCGAAGGCCTCGAGCTCCGCCAGCGTGGGCGCGCCGCGGGCGCCGGCGAGCGCCTGCGCGGTGACGGCCTCGAGGGTCGCGCGGTTGTCGCGGGCGATCTGGTTGCGCCACGCGCACGAGAGCAGCTCGTTGGTGAACTCGCCGACCACGTCGCGCAGCGCGGCCTCGTCGAGCGCGCCGTCCTTCGGCGAGAGCGACACGCGCAGGCGCTCGCCCTCGCGATCGAGGAACACGTAGCAGCGGTCGATGAAGACGTAGGCCGCCGCGTACACCGCCTCGAGCGGGTAGAGCTGGGCGTCGACGCGCAGGCGGACGGTGCCGTCGGCGACGTCGGTCTCGACGAGATCCTGGGGGAGCGTGGCCGCGGTCATGCGGGCAAGAGCGTAGCTCGCCGCGCGGTCACAGGGGGACGAACTCGGCGGCGCCGTGGAGGCGGATGTAGTCCGCGCGCGGGCCGAGGCAGCGCGGGCGAACGGAGCATCCAGCGCAACCCGGCAGGTAGGCGCCACCCTCGATCGGCGAACGCTCGAGGTCGAAGGTGCGGTTCTGCGGCTCGACCACGACGAGCGCGAGCTCCGAGACCGGGTGGTAGAGGGCGCGCACCGGTGGCGGCAACACGCAAGGTGGCGTGTGCAGGCTCTCGAGGCCTACGCCGAGCAGCTGAGCCGTCTCGGCCGCGGCGGTGAGCGCGTGGCCGAGGTCGGCGAAGCGGGGCACCTCGGCCGACGCCACCTCGTCGTCGACCGCCGAGAGCCACCACAGCGAGAAGCCCGAGACGCCGAGCCCAGCGAAGAACCGGATCGTCTCGGCGAGCGCGGGACCGTTCGACCGCGTGACGAGCAGGTCGGCCACCACGCGCTGCTTCCGTGCGACGAGCGACCCGAGCGCCGTCACGAGGAGCGCGTGCGCGCCGTCGCGCCCGGAGAGTCGGTCGTGCACCGCGGCGTCGTGGCTCTTCGCGTTGACCCGGAACTCGGTGACGCCGGCGGCGAGCAGCGCGTCGAGGTAGGCCGGGTAGGCGAGCCGGAGGCCGTTCGTCTGCAGACAGAGGGTGGTGAAGCCGAGAGAGCGCGCCGTCGCGACCACACGCAGCAGATCGTCGCGCAGCGTGGGCTCGCCGCCGCCGAGCCAGAGGCGCGTGACCCCGCGGGCCCGCGCCTGCTCGAGCCGCGCGCGCGTGGCCGAGGGTGAGAGCGAGGCGCCGTCGTCGAAGCACGCGTGGCACCCGACGCACCGCAGGTTGCACCGGTAGTCGAGGGCGAGCTCGAGCCACATCGCGCGCAGTCTAGTGCGGCAGCGGCGAGAGCGGCGGGGCCTTCGCACCGGCGGCCTCGCGGAGGGAGAGCGCCTTGCCGAGCGCCGTGCACGCCGCGAGGGCCTCGGCGGAGGTGGCGCCCGCGCCGCGCAGGTAGAGCGCCACCTGCGCGGTCTCCGCGAGCGGCTTCGGCGCGTGGTCGTCGCGCGCGTGCAGGTCGATCGACCAGGTGCCGACCTGCAGGGTGAGACGCCCGTCACGAAGGGGGTCCACGCGCGTGATGCGGAAGCCCTCGAAGGCCGTGCCCTTCGCGAGGGGACCGAGGTATCGCTCCACGTCGTCGCCGAGTGACGAGGACGGCGCGGGCGCCGAGGCCGAGCCCACGACACGCGGTGGCGGTCGGGGCGCGAGCCGCGAGGCCACGTTCACGGCCACGACCAGGCCGACGAACACGCCGAGCGTGACCAGGAGGCTCCTCCGACCGGGCTCGCTCACTCGCACGGGGACACCTTCACGAGCTCGAACACGACACCGCCGCCGTCGCCGACGATCGGTGTGCGCACGAGCGTTTTCCCCTGCGCGGTGGCCACCGCGAGCAGCGCGCGCGAGACCCGCGCGTGGTCGGTGAACGGCCCCTCCACCAGGCTCTGCGCCCGGCCGAGCAGCACGTGGCACACCCGCCGCGCCGCGAAGATCGCCCGCCAGCGCTCGACGGCGACGGCGTCGTCGGCGCCCGCCACCTTGAGGAGCTTCCAGGCGTGGATGGGCCGGAGGGCCTCGCCCGTCCACGACTCGAGGACGCCCACGTGGTCGTAAGCCGTCGTCACCACCGTCTCTCCGGGGACGGTCGCGAGCGCGGCCACCACGGCTCGCTGCGCGCGCCCGCTGAGCATGGGGTTGTCCGTGCGCCGCTGCTCCGCGGCGAGCGAGGCCAGCGTGGCGATGCGCGCGACGAACAGCGCCGCCACGGCCACGAACACGGGCGTGCGGCCCCGTATCGAGACGCCGTCGAGCTGCACGGCGACCGCGAGGACGAACAGCGGCTCGAGCGCCATCCCGAGCTGGAACTGGAGCGGATCGCCGTACAGGAAGGCGCCCAGGATCGCGTTGCCGAGGAGCGCCGCGACGAACAGCCGCTCGCCCTCGCGCGCGGTGCCACGCCACCAGCGGACGAGGGCCACGCCCGTCACCACGGCCCCGAGCAGCGCCGCCAGCGTGGCCGGCCGCGCACTCGCCGCACCCCCGACGAGCGCCGACAGCACGACCCGCGGGTCGACCACCCACGCGAGCTGCATCCACGCCGTGGGCAACGCCACCAGCGTGCGCCCCGACAGCGAGGCGAGCGCGAGGTCGGCGGCGGGCGCCGCGCGGAGCGGGAGGAGGGCCTTCACGACGACGAAGGCGAGCAGGGGCAGCGCCCCCCCGAGGCCCAGGATGCCCGCGACGCCACGAAAACCAGGGAATCGCCGCGGATGGAACAGGAGGAGCAGCAGCGGGGGCGCGAGGGTGACCGCGATGGTGGCGCGCGCGAGGACCGCGAGGGCGAACAGGAGGCCGATGCCGATCGCGCGCCGCGCGCCGATGCGCTGCAGCGGCGCGGCCACGACCAGCGTCGTCAGCATGAGCACGCGGCTCCCGAGCTCGAACCCGTACCCGGTGCGCGCGAAGAACCAGAGGCCGGGCGAGAGCGCGCACGCGAGACCGACCAGCGTGGCCACGCGCTGGCTCGCCCCGAGCCGCCGCGCGAGCGCGTACGCGAGCAGCACGAGCGCAAGCCCGAGCAGCACCGACGCGCGCCGCACCCCCGCGATGCCGCCGCCGAGCCAAGGCCCGAACGCGAGCCCTGGCGCGCTGCCGAGCGCGGTCTGGTGGCCGCGGACGAGCAGCGGATAGATGCGATCGGGCCCGTGAAAGGCGAGCTCCGGCCAGTGCGTGGTGCCCACCCACCGCGGGGTCACCGGGCGGCCGGCGTCGATGGCCACGAGCAGCGCCGGATCGTCGTAGGGCGCCGCGAACCGCACCTCGGCCGACTCCTCGAGCACCTTCGGGTAGTGGCGCAGATAGGGCTGCACCTCCTCGGCGATGATCCCGCGCTCGCCCGCGCCAGGCCACGCGACGAGCAGGTGCACGATCGCGAGGAGGAGGACCGGCAGCCAGCGCGTCACGGGGCGATGGTATCCTGCTCGGCCATGCCTTCGCCCGCGATCTACGCCGATCTCACGGTGCCGGCGGCGGGATCGACGACGGGGCGCGAGGTGCTGTCGCACGCGGTGCGACGGCTGGTGGGCGATCTCTCCCGGATCCTCCGCCAGCCGACCGCCGACCCGCTCCTGCGCGCCGACCTCGCCGGCCTCGCGCGCGCCTTCGCCGCGATGCCCGACCGCGCGGGCGCTCTCTCCGCGGTGCTCCGCCGCGCGAACGTCGCGGTGCTCGTGCGGTGCGCGCGCGACGGCGACCCGGCGCTCGTGCCCGAGCTCGTCGCGACCCTCGCGGTCGAGCTCGCCGTGCTCGGCGCCTTGCCCGCGCCCGTCGAGCTCCGCTGCCTGCCGCCGCGGCTCGTATCGCTCGCGGGCCGCTTCGCACTCGATCTGCCGGCCGGCGCGACACTCGTCGCGTCGTCGCGCGAGATCCGCGTGAGAGCGCTCACGTTCGATCCGCGCGACCCGCGGGGCGTCGAGCGGCCGTTCGTCCCCGTGGTGGGAGACGTCGTGCTCGCCCTCGCCGATCAGAACCCGCTCTCGATGCTGGAGGCGCACCCGAACAAGGCGGGCAACCGCATCGATCTCGGCGGGCGCTCCGCGGACGAGTGGTGCGCCTCGCTGCGCGAAGCGCTCGCGCGGATCGAGCGCCACCTGCCCGAGCTCCGCGCCGAGTTCGACCTCCACGTGCAGCAGCTCGTGCCCGTCGGCTACGACCCGGAGGCGCACCTCTCGGCCTCGTACCGCGAGGCGATCGGGACGATCTACCTCACGCTCCACCCGCAGCCGATGACCATGACCGAGGCGCTGATCCACGAGTTCAGCCACGGCAAGCTCAACGCGCTGTTCGAGGTCGACGAGGTGCTCCGCAACGACCCGGCGGCCGTCTACAAGAGCCCCGTGCGCCCGGACCCGCGCCCGCTGCACGGCGTGCTGCTCGCCGCGCACGCCTTCGTCCCGGTGGCGCGGCTCTACGAGGCCATGCTCGCGGCCTCCGACCCGCTCGCCGCCCACCCGAGCTTCGCGCAGCGGTTCGCGCAGATCGTCGCGAGCAACCACGAGGGGATCTCGCTCCTGCTCGCGCACGCCGATCCGACGCCCGCAGGGCGCGCCCTCCTCGACGAGCTCGCCCGCTGGGACGCGCACTACTCGGCGAGCAGCGCCGTCATCGCGGCCCGCACGCCCGCGGTCAGCCCCGGCCCCGAAAGCGAGGGCGCCGGTCGATCGAGCGCGTAGCGGCCGGCGAGCCGCGCGCCCTGCACCGCGAAGGCGAGCCGAACGCGCACGCCGCTCGTGTGCTCGAGGTCGATCGCCGCGGCCTGGCCGTCTTCGCGGAGGCGCGCCCCGCGCACCGTGAGCTCTGCGAATGGGCCTGCCCCATGCAGACGGAGGAGCCCGGCGCCGATGCGCGGGTCGGCCGCGCGGCCGGCGAGCTCGCGCAGCGACGCGAGGCCCCGATCGACGACCGGCAGGGTGCGCACGGGCACGAGCTCGGAGACCCCGTAGAACCGCTCGTAGGTCTCGAACACGCCGCTGCAGCGTGGCTCGTACACGCAGTCGCTGCACGACGCGGGCTTGCGCTTGTCCCGTCGCTTGGTCTCGTACTTGTCCCAGGGCTCGCTCAGCGCGTCGTCGTGGTCGACGGCGACCGTGTAGGTCTTCTCGCCGTCGTGGTGGATGTGCTCCGCGAGGTCCTGCGCGACGCAGTACGGCAGGTTGCCGAGGTTGACGTCGAAGCCGGGCGGGAACCCCGCGATCATGCGCTCGAGCGCGGGCACGAGGTCGGAGTAGCGCGGCATCATCTCGCGGAGCTCGGCCTCGGTGCGCACCCCGGCGTCGAGCGGGCGCACCATGTCGAGGTGGAGCTGGCTCACCCCGTAGGGCAGGAGCAGCGCGGGGAACGCCTCGACCGAGTCCTGGTTCGACCGCACGACGCACATGTTCACGGTGATGCGCTGCCTGCGCGCGTGGAGGTTCGCCAGGCTCTCGACGAGCCGCCCGAACGAGCCGAGCTTCTTGGTGGTGCGCTCGTGGGCGCGCGCGGTCGCTCCCTGGAACGAGAGGCGGAACGTGAAGTTGCCACCGGTCGCGAGGATCTCGTCGACGAAGCTCGCGCGCGCGGTCTTCACGCCGTTGGTGAAGACCACGATCTCGCGGTATCCGAGCGCGACGGCCCGCCGCACGATCGCGAGGAACTCGGGCTGCAGCGTGGGCTCGCCGCCGAGCAGGGTGACCTTGTCGATCCCGCGCGCGCGCGCCTCCTCGAGCTTGGCCACGACCGGGTCGGCCGCCACCGGGTGCGCCTCGCCCATCGCGGTGCGCTGCCCGCTGACGCAGAACACGCAGCGGTTGTTGCACAAGTGCCCGAGCTGGATCTCGACCTGCTGCTCGGGCTCCATCGCCCGCCAGTGTAGTACGCTGCCCGCGTGCGCGCCCTCGTCGACCTCGATGCCGACGACGCGCTCGCCCAGCTCGATCGCGCGGCTGCTTCCCCGGAGATCGTCGCGACGACCGACGGCGCGCGCCTCGCCGACCCGACGCTGCTGCGACGCCTGCGCGCCACGGCTGGGCTCCGGGTGCGGGTCACCGTGGAGGCGCTCGCGCGCACCGATCGCATCGCGGCGCGCCTCCGCGGGCTCGCACGCGCGCAGGACCTGCCGCTCGACCTGGTGCTACCGATCGCCGAAGGCCTCGCGCCCGTGGCGGGCCGCCTCTTCGGCCTCGCCCACGCGGTCCCGAAGATCGCGCGCTTCCTGCTCGAGCCGGTGCCCGACCGGCCGCTCCTCCCGCGCGATCCCGCGGAGATCCAGGCCGAGATCCACGAGGCGATCGTGGCCGGGCGCGAGGCGCAGATCCCCACGCTGCTCGACGACCAGACCCGCGTCGACACCGAGCTCGTGGCGCTGCGGGCCGGGCTCAAGCCGGCGATCCGCCTCAGCACCACGGCGGACGAGGCCGCCTTCGTCGCCCGCTACCGCGCGCTCGAGCTCGCGGTGTGCGCGGCCGACGGCACGTTCATCGACGACGAGGGCCAGCACGCCAGGAAGCTCCGCCTCCTCTACGTGGCGCCGACCCTCGCCGCGGCCGAGGCGGTCGCCGCGATCGAGGCGGTCACGTTCGCGCCGTGCACCGACGTCGCGGCGCGCGCCGCGCAGTACCGCGCGCTCGGCGTCGCGCTCGGATACCCGACGTGCTGCGTGACGGCCTATGCGCAGCGGGTGATCCTCGATCCCGCCGCCGACGGCGCCTACGTCGCCGAGGCCTTCGCGTGCGCCCGCGGCGCCCACACCGAACACCCGCGCTGGGAGCTCGACCACCTCCTGCTCGAGACGGGCGACGCGGTCGTGCCGTTCGCCCCCTGCAGCTACGAGTGCCCGGCCGCCATCGCGCTCGCACAGGCCATCTTCGCCGAGGCGGCGCGCCGAGCGCCGCTCGCGGCCCGCAGGATCCAGCGCCGCCTCGCGGTCCCGCTCGCCGTCGATCGCCGCGGCGCGCGCGCCGTCCTCGACCTCGAGGGCCCGACGATCCGCGCCGCGCACCCGCGCCGCTCTTCCCTCGGTGGGTTCGTGCACGCGGCCGACACTGCCCTCGCCGAGCGCCTCGTCGGGCGGTCGTGGACCGCGCTGGACGACGACGTCGTCGTGCTCCGCTTCGATCGCTAGGCGAGCCGCTGCACCACGACCACCGAGAGGTCGCGCCCCACGAGCGCGCGGAAGTTCCCGCGGGCCCAGGTGGCCGCGTCGTGCGCGAGGTCCTCGACGGCGCGCCCGCTCTCGGCGCGCGCGACGAACGCAGCGAGGGCGTCGAGGTCGATGGGCTCCGGGACCTCGGCGACCTTGGCCTTCGCGCTGGGCTTCACGACCACGCGGGCCGCGGTGGAGGCCACGGTGCTCGCGACGCTGGTAGCCACGCTGGTGGTGCTCCGCACGAGCTTGGTGATCTCGTCCTCGTCGATCGCCGCGCCGGGGGCGTCGCCGCCGCCGACCACCAGCAAGCCGCCCACGGGCAGCACGCCGCCGAGGCTGCGGAGCGGCGGGAGGATGCGCTCGGGCGCCTGCTCCTCGGGCTCCTCGGCGAGCGCCACGACCTTACCGTCGGCGACGACCCGCGCGCCGCCGAAGCGGGTGGCGAGGCCCTCGACGACCCCTTCGACGTCCACGCGCACGACCACGATGCCGATCGGGCGGCTCAGGGGGATCTCGGCCACGTCGGCGCCGATCGCGGTGACGGTGTCGAGCACCGTTCCCACGAACGCCCCACGCTCGCGGTGCACCCGCAGCGCGTGGAGCGCGATGGCCGCGGCGTCGATCCCGTCGCCGTCCGGATCGAGGAGCAGGATCTCGAGCCCGCCGTCGGTGATCGACAGGTCGTACACCGACCCGTCCACGGCGATGGGCGACTGGTCGACCGCACCGGCGGCGGCGAACCGCGCGTCCTTCTTCGGTTCGGGGAGCCCCTGGGCGATCGCGCGCCGCGCGTGGCCCTGGCGCGCCTCGAGGTCGAGCAACCGCAGCTTGTCGCGCCGCGCGCTCACGTTCTGGATGAGGATGAGCGCCACGAAGAACGCGATCATCCCCACGCCCTGCAGATACTTGCGCGCGATCGCGGTGTTGGTCCGCTCCATCGAGAAGGCGACCAGGATCGCGCCGACCGGCTTCTTGTTGGCGTCGACGACGAGCCCGACGGCCCACGTGGAGCTGCCGTCGTGCCGCTTGTGCTTGTCGTAGAGGCGGTCCTGGTAGACGACGAGCGGGTTGTCCTTGGAGGGCTTCTTGGTGGTGAACTTCGCCGCCACGCCGTCGACGAAGTCGTTGTAGCTCTGCACGAAGTCGCGGTAGCGGCTCTTCTCCATCCGCTGCCGGTGGTTCGCGAGGTCGCGCAGCACGCCGTCGAGGTCGCGCCCGAGCTGGTGCGCGTAGTACGCGCGGAACTCCTCGCCCTTGCTCCCCTGGAACGCGGTCGCCTGCGCCTCGTCCACGTGCTCGTGCAGGAGCGCGCCGTCGGCGCCGACGAACCGCACCATGACGACGTCCTCGTCGTCGAACACGCCCTGGCTCATGGCCGCGAGCTCGGCGGAGTCCTTGCGCTCGAGCGGCCCCACGCACGAGCGTGAGAGGATGGCGACGTAGCTCGTGCCACGGTCGCGCATGCGTGTGCGCAGCACATTCACCTCGCGCAGCGTGGAGCTCAGGTCGACGACGACCTCGACGCCGCACGCCACGACGAGCCCGAGCAGGAAGATGCGCCCGCTCTTGGCGACGGACTCACGAACGCGCGCGGCGAACCGACCCATGGGGCCGGTTCGCCGCTGTCTCTCCCGTCGCGCGTCGTGGTCGCTCACCCTGATTTACTGTTGCGGCTGCCCATGGAGGCGGCCGCTGTTCGCTGCGTTCGCCTGCGGCTCACTTCGCTCACTTGCTGTTGCGGCTGCCCATGGAGGCGGCCGCTGTTCGCTGCGTTCGCCTGCGGCTCACTTCGCTCACTTTGCTGTTGCGGCCGCCCATGGAGGCGGCCGCGGTTCGCTGCGTTCGCCTGCGGCTCACTTCGCTCACTTCTTCTGCAGCTTGAACCCGCCGAGGCCGCCCTTGGTGGTGGTGCAGGTGCCCTCGGTGCAGTTACTGCCGAACTTGCACGTGTAGCTGAGCACGTAGCCGCCGTTGGTGACGTCGACGCTGAGGTCGTTGGTCGAGGTCATCGCGCCGGTGCCCTTGAGCGTGCCGGCGGGCATGGTTCCGACCACGACGCCGTCGCTGACCGGGAACTGGTTGAAGAGCACCGGGGTGCCGATGTCGACCGTGCCGCTCGCGGGGATGCCGTTGTCGAACTTCTTGGTCCACGAGCCGATCGGCACGCAGACGCCCGGGATCGTGAGGCCCGGCTTGGCGCCGCCCGGAGCCGGCGTGCCGCCAGGAGCCGGCGTGCCGCCAGGAAGACCGGTCGGGAAGCCACCGGGCAACGGCATCGGGGTGGGCGCGGGCGCCGCGGTCGGACCACCGACGGGGGTGGGCGCAGGCGCGGCCGTGGGAGCGGGGGTCGGGGCCGGCGCCGCGGTCGGTGCAGGCGTGGGCGCGGGCGCTGCGCCGTTGGGCTGCGGCTGGGGCGGTGGGGCTTCCCTGACGACGCAGGCGGACGTGCCGAGCGCGAGACCGAGGGCAAGGAACATCGACGTGCGGGTCATGCGGGATCCTCCAGAGCGATCAGACGGGCGCCGAGGGCGACCCATGCAACGAAGGCGGCGTTCTACACCAACTCCCTGGGAGTGTCGCCGCAGCGCACCGTGGCCGGGGGTTCACGACCTGGTCTGGTCGGGGGGTTTTCGTCGCTTGCCAAAGGGGGTCCCAGCGCGCACGCTTCTTGCGAAGACCCCAGGCACGGAGCCCCGCCATGCGCACCTCGATCGCCTTCGTCGCCCTCACCGCCCTCGCGGCCCCCTTCGTCAGCGCCTCGGCCCACGCCGAGGAATGCACCGGCTGGTTCTGCGGCGAGGTCCCGCAGGTCGGTGACGTGGGCACGGCGACCCTACCGCCGGTCGTCCCCGGCGCACCCGGCACGTCCGACGTGCTCACCGGCACGATTCAGGAAGTGGTCCCGGGCGACCACGTCACGCTCAAGCTCCCGAGCGGCGAGCTCAAGGTCCTCCAGTGGTCGCAGTTCCTGAGCCTCCAGGTCTCGGGGAAGATCGTGATCGGCGGTGGCGGCGGCACGACCGCACCCCCCCCTGTCACCCCTGCGCCGCCCCCTGTCACCACGATCGTGGTGGCCCCCAAGCCCGCGCCCCCGCCGCCCGCGGTGTACGCGCCGCCGCCCGCCTACGACCACCCGGCCCTCGCCCACCACCCGCGCGCCGTTCCCTTCCGCGAGACCTGGGCCGTCGGCCTGCGACTCAACTTCCTGCGCCCCGGCGAGAACAGCGAGTACTACAAGGGTTCGCAGGGCATGCGCGACACGCTCGGCGGTGGCACCGCCCTGCAGGTCGACCTCGGCTACCGGTTCTCGCCCGCGTGGATGGCCTACGGCTTCTACGAGTACGGCCGCTTCTCGGCCGCCAACGACGAGAAGGCCACGAGCCACGGCCTCGGCCTCGGGATGAAGGCCAACACCAACCCGCGCGGGCCGCTCGGCTTCACCTTCGATCTCGGCATGGGCTACCGCTGGCTCGAGGTCCCCTACTACTCGACCACCAGCACGATGCCGGGGAACATCTCCTCGGCCTCGTCGGCCTCGCCGATGGGTCACTACCAGTTCGGCGGCTGGGACATCCTGCGCCTCGGGGTGGGCATTGCGCTCAACCCCTCGCGCCACGTCCAGCTCGACCTCGGCGTGGCCGGCGTCGTCGGGATGTTCTCCCGCAAGCAGGACTCGAACGGCGGGTGCGGCGGCGGCGACTGCAGCATCCCCGACAGCGCCCGCTCCACCTACTCGTTCACCGGCTTGACCCTCGGCGGCCGGTTTGATTTGTAGCGGGGGGCTCGCGCCCCCCGGGGTTCGGTGGCCGTGCCGCTCCTCGCCTGCGGCTCGGCGCGTCACAGACCCGCCGAACGCCCCCGCGCGCCGCTTCGCGGCGGGAGCTGCCGCCGCTTGGTGCGGACGTTCCAGAGACGGAGACGCGATGCACCGTCGCGGCCGGCGCAGACCCTCGCGCGCGATGCACGGTCGTGGTGGGCGGTTTCACCCACGTGGCTGCAAAGCGCACTAGCAAAACAGGGGGGCTGACAGGGCGCCCGGGGCGCCACATGCTGAGCACCCATGGACCTCGGGCTCATCG
>Ga0154020_10008630_pt1 | contig 11802 bp, 6 predicted proteins | sample Klosneuvirus_201_FD_109709 | JGI IMG/M metagenome (GOLD analysis project Ga0154020, IMG submission 109709) | Active sludge microbial communities from wastewater, Klosterneuburg, Austria - Klosneuvirus_20160825_MG | ecosystem: Engineered > WWTP > Aerobic digester > Activated sludge | place... | reverse complement strand
GTGCAAGCAGATCTGGATCGGCGCGATCCGCAAGTCGACCATCGCCGCGAACCCCGGCGCCGATCCGAGCGCGCCGCCGATGTGGCTGCCGGGCCAGAGCCCCGCGGCCAACAACATCAGCCCGTACTGGACGGCCGAGCCGCGGGTCGACTGACGCCCCCGCATCCCGCGCGATGACCGAACTCGACGAACTGCTGGCCCGGGTCCGCGCGGTCGGCGGGGCCTACGCCCCGGCCACCGCCGCCGCCGTGCGCGCCGCCGAGCACGACCTCGGCCGCCCGCTGCCCGACGGGCTGCGGGCGCTCTACCGACGCGCCGACGGGGTCGACGGCGTGGCCTTCGCCGGCGCCTATCGGCTCGGCACGCTCGAACAGCTGCTGGCGCGCTGGCACCTCGGCATGCGGCGACAGCGCGTGAGCGCGACCGACGACTACTTCTCCTGGGCCTGGCTGCCGGTGCTGCACGCCGAGCGCGCGTGCCTCGCGTGGGACAGCGCCGTCGCGCCCGACGGTGCGTGCGGCCAGCTGGTCCTGGTCGATCCGCGCCAGGGCTTCCGCGACGTCGTCGCGCCGAGCCTGTGGGCCTGGCTCGCCGCCGCCGTCATCGAGTCCGCCGATGGGCGCCGGTCCGATCCGCGCCACGCGCTCGCGCACGCGCTCGCGCGACCGCCGATCCCCGCGTTGCTCGACGACGTGCCCACCGAGACGTTCGACGTGCCCACCGAGACGTTCGCCGTCCGCCCGCCCGGACTCACGCGACGCTCGCCGTGAGCGCGGCCGCCGTGTAAGCGCACTGTCATCGACCCCGCGGGGCCGGATCGAGGAGGCTGGTGCGTGGCTCGTCACCCGCGAGCCGAGAGGGGCACCGATGACGCAGCGATCGACTGCGGGCGGCCATCCGCTCGCGACCCCTGACACCGCGACGTTCGGTCGCTACCACCTGCTCGGCCGGATCGCCGTCGGCCGGTGCGCAGATGACAGATCGGTGACAGGTCGCGGGGTGGTAACCGAAGGAGACCGTCGTGCGCGCAGCCGACCGACGGCGCGCGGGCACCGCCAGGGGGCGGCGGCCCGGGTGGACAGCTGCGTCGACCCTCACGCGATCGCGAGGACATGATGCCGGGGGCCAACAAGACCACGACCGAACACCAGAACCGCCGGCGGTGGCGATGGGCCATCGGCCTGAGCCTCGTCCTCGCTGCCACCTGGCTGTGGCGAGCCGAGCGCGACGATCGCGCCGCGACGGCGCCCCGCGCCAAGGCCGGGCGGACCGAGGCGCGCGCGGCGCAGCACGCCGCCGGGCGCGCCGGGCGCGCCGCAGAGACCGTCGAGGACGCCCTCCCCGATGACGACCTCGCGGCGGTCAGCGACGAAAGCCTCGCCGCCACCGACGCTCCGCCGCGGCCGCTCCCCCGCATCGAGCCCGCGGTCGCCTGGGCGCCACCGACGCGCCTGCCACCGGACCCCGCCACCCATCGGCCCCCGATGCACAACCCCGGCGGCGTCGATGGCGATCGGCCACCGCGCCCGGCGCCTGGCCTCGAGCCCGAAACCTTCGACGACGGCGAGCCGCTGGCGCCTCCGCCCAGCCCCGCCGCCCCCTGATTCACACGGCCCATGTCCGCCACCCCTGAGGTCCCCATGTCGACTCACGTCGCACCCCCTCGCGTCCTCCGTGCCGGCGCGCGCGTCCCCCTCGCGGTGTGCGTCGCCGCGCTCGCGTGGGCGCTGCCTGCGGCCAACGCCCAGGACCGCTCGAAGACCGCGTCGTCGGCCACCGGCGGTCTCGGCGAGTCCGCCGTCGACCACTTCTACGGCGAGCTGACCCACGACATCCCGATCGAGCCGCCCGTCTACCACGGGATCGAGCCGCACCTGGCGATCAGCTACCGCTCGTCGAACGGCAACGGCATGCTGGGTGTCGGCTGGCAGCTGTCTGGGCTGAGCGTGATCGAACGGGTGAGCCCGGGCCGCGGCCTGCCGCGCAACGACGCCGCCGACATCTGGCTGCTCGACGGCGTCGAGCTGGTGCCGTGCGTCGCCGGCAGCGTCAGCCCGAGCTGCACCACCGGCGGCACCCACGCTACCAAGCTGGAGAGCTACCAGCGCATCGTGCGCAACGCCGACGGCAGCTGGGTGGTGACGGCGCGCGACGGCACCCGCTCGGCGTACGCGGTGCCGCTGAGCAACGGCCAGTCGGTCCGGGTCAGCGTGACGGACGTCCACGGCAACATGATCCAGTACGCGTACCAGACCAGCGCCACCGACCCATGGCCGTACCTCACGTACGTCTACTACAACACCAGCCCGATCCTGTTCTTCCACTACGAGCCGCGCCCCGATCCGATCGTGGTCGCCAGCGGCGGCGGCCTGCTGACCATGAGCCAGCGCCTCAAGACGATCACCGTCGGCAACCCGGTCGCCCGCGCCGTCAAGCTCACCTACGGCACCAGCGCGACGACGGGTCGCTCGATGCTCACCGGCGTCCAGCAGTACGGCAGCGATCGCACGATCGACGCCTCGTGGACGATCACCGGCGGCGCGGCGCTGCCGGCGACCACGCTCGGGTACGCGGCGCCCACCAACGGGCTCGCGTACACCGGCTGGACGATCGCCCCGGGCAACGGCTGGAACACCTTCCAGATCATCCCGGGCGACTTCAACGGCGACGGGCGGTCCGACATCTACCTGCACGGGACGAGCGCGGGGCACGCCGAGTACATGTTCCTGTCCAACGGCACCGGCTTCTACAACAGCGGCTGGACGATCGCCCCGGGCAACGGCTGGAACACCTTCCAGATCATCCCGGGGGACTACAACGGCGACGGCAAGACGGACATCTACCTGCACGGCTCGACCGCGCAACACGCCGAGTACATGTTCCTGTCCAACGGCACCGGCTTCGACAACAGCGGCTGGACGATCGCGCCGGGCAACGGCTGGAACACGTTCCAGATCATCCCGAGCGACTACAACGGCGACGGCAAGACGGACATCTACCTGCACGGCTCGACCGCGCAACACGCCGAGTACATGTTCCTGTCCAACGGCACCAGCTTCTACAGCAGCGGCTGGACGATCGCGCCGGGCAGCGGCTGGAACACCTTCCAGATCGTCCCGGCCGACTACAACGGCGACGGCAAGACGGACATCTACCTGCACGGCTCGACCGCGCAACACGCCGAGTACATGTTCCTGTCCAACGGCACCGGCTTCTACAGCAGCGGCTGGACGATCGCGGCGGGCAGCGGATGGTACGGCTTCCAGATCCTCCCGGGCGACTACAACGGCGACGGCGCGGCGGACATCTACCTGCACGGCGGTAGCGCCGGCTTTGGCGAGTCCCTGTACTTGTCGACCGGCAGCGGCTTCGCCCACTCGGGCTGGTCGCTCGTGCCGGCCGGCGGCTGGTACGGGTTCGTCGTGGTCCCAGGTGACTACAACGGCGACGGGCGGACCGACATCTACCTGCACGCCGGCAACACCTCCTACGGCGAGTACCTGTACCTGTCGCGCGGCGCGAGCTTCGCGGACTCCGGATGGTCGATGCCGGCCGGCGGCTGGTCGGGGTTCCAGATGCTGCCGGCGGACTACAGCGGCGACGGCAAGACCGACCTGTACCTCCATGGCACCGCCGTGGATGTCGGCGAGTGGCTGTTCGCGTGCGGCGGCGCCGGTCCGACGGACCTGCTGACCTCGATCGCCAACGGGCTCGGCAGCACCACCACGGTGACCTACGCACCGAGCTCGACGTGGACCAACACCAACAACCCGCCGCTCCGGCACGCGGTCGCGGCACGCGCGGTGACCGACGGGCGCGGCGCCACGGCCACGACCACGTACACCTACGCGGGCGGCCTCTACGACGCGCCGTCGCGGCGGACGCTCGGATTCCACTACGCGAAAGAGACCCTGCCGTGCAACCCGGAGGACGCGGGCAAGTGCCCGGCCGTCGAGACGTGGTTCCACCAGGACTACGGCTCGGTGAGCAGCCCGCAGCAGATCAACCGCCTGACCGGCACCGGCGTGGTGCTGCGCTCGACCGTCAACGAGTACGCGACCAACGGCGCGACGATCCCGTACACGTCGCGGCTGACCGGGACCTGGGAGTACACCTACGACGGGACCGGCGCGTCCAAGCGCACGTACACCACCAAGGCCTACGACACCTACGGCAACGTCACGAGCAACGTCGCGTACGGCAACTACGACGCCGCCGGCGATGAGCTGACGACGACGACGACGTTCGTGCCCAACACCGGCGCGTACATCGTCGCGGCGGCGGCCAGCACGACCTCGTACGCCGGCGTCGGCACGGCCGGCGCCGTGCTCGGCCAGACCCAGTTCCACTACGACGGTGCGGCGACCTGGAACCAGGCGCCGACCAGGGGCGATCGCACGAAGACGCGCCAGTGGCTGAACCCCGGCAACACCTGGGTGACGACCAGCGCGACCTACGACACGTTCGGCAACGTCCTGACCACCACCGACGAGCTCGGCAACACGTCCAGCGTGGCGTACGACACGGCCGGCACCCACCCCGTGCGGGTCACCAACCCGATCGGCCACGTCGCGACGATGACCTGGAACCTGTGTGACCAGGTCAACTCGACCGTGGCGCCCAACGGCGGGCTGCAGGGCCAGGCGCTCGACGCGCTGTGCCGGCCCCAGGCGACCATGGCGTCGCTACCGAGCCGCTACTACTCGGTGCAGCTGTCCTCGTACACCGGCCTCGGCAACGCGAGCGCGCAGTTCCGCCGCACCGAGACGCCCCCGGGCTTCGGCGGAACCGCGGCGTGGACCAACCAGTACTTCGACGGACGGGGACGGACCTACCGCACGACCACCAACGGGCCGGCGACGATCTACACCGACACGGCGTACAACCCGCGAGGCCAGGTCGCGTCCGCGGGCGAGCCCTACTACGCCGGGGCCACGGCGCGGGCCGCGCTGACGACCTACGACGCGCTCGATCGACCGGTGCGCGTGACCAACCTCGACGGCACCACCGCCACGATCACCTACGGGGTGTGGACGTCGACGATCACCGACGCGCTGGGCCACGCGACGCGGACCGACGTCGACGCGCGCGGTCGGGTCGTCGCGATCACCCGGCTGAGCAGCGGCGGCAACCAGACGACGACCTACACCTACGATCTGCTGTCGCGCCTGACCGGCGTGCAGGACGCGCGAGGCAACGCGTGGACGTACACCTACGACACGCTGGGCCGGCGACTGACCGTGCGCGACCCGGATCTCGGGACCTGGTCGTACGGCTACGACGCCAAGGGGCAGCTGGTGTCCCAGACCGACGCGAAGGGGCAGACGACGACGCTCACCTACGACGCGCTGGGCCGGAAGCGCACCCAGACGATCGCAGGCGTCCTGACCAACACCTGGACCTACGATCAGGCCCGGGCCGGCTACGCGAACACCGGGCGGCTGACCAGCTCGACCGAGCCGACCGGCGGGACGACCACCGACTACGACATCGCCGGCAACCTGGTGCATCAGGTGAAGACGATCGACGGCACGGCCTACGAGTACCGCTACGGCTATGACGAGGCCGGCCGGCTCACGTGGACGACCTACCCCGACGGCGACACGGTCGGGACCAGCGCCGCGCCGCTCACCTTCGACGCCGCCGGGCGCCCGTTCGCGATCCCGGGCATCGTGACCAGCACGACGTACACCGCGTCGGGCGCGCCGGCGACCGTGACCAACGCCAACGGCACGGTGGCGACGTACACCTACGACACGCGCCACAACGTCGCGTCGATCACCACGATGAAGGGCACGACGACGTTGCAGCGGCTGGTCTACGGTCGCGACGCGCAGGAGAAGGTCACGTCGATCACCAGCCCGGTGACCGGCGAGGGCTGGACCTTCGGGTACGACGACCTGAGCCGCCTGACCTCGGCGACCAACCCGACCGATCCGACCCAGAACCAGACCTTCACCTACGATCTGGCCGACAACCTGACGTCCAACTCGCGGCTGGGCGCGTACACGTACCCAGCGCAGGGCGCGACCAGCGTGCGGCCGCACGCAGTGACCGCGGCGGGCGGCGTCGCGTATGGCTACGACGCCAACGGCAACCTGATCAGCAAGGGCGCGACCACCTACACGTGGAACGGGGCCAACCAGCTTGCGGCGATCGGCACCACCAGCTTCGCCTACGACGCCGACAACGTGCGCGTGAAGAAGGCCTCGGCCGCCGGGACGAGCTACTACCCGACGCCGGGCTACGAGGTGAAGGCGGGCCTGTCGACGAAGCACCTCGCCCTGGGCTCGCTCACGGTGGCCAAGCGGGTGCGCACCGTCGCCGGCTGGACCACCACCTGGCTGCACGGCGATCACCTCGGCTCGCCGCAGGTGCTGACCAACGCCAGCGGCCTCGAGATCCAGCGCCTGAGCCACCGCCCCTACGGCGAGCGCTCGCGGGCGACGACGGCGTTCGTCGAGGAGACCGACTTCGTCGGCGAGCGCCTCGACAGCGAGACCGGCCTGGTCTACATGCGCGCGCGTTACTACGATCCGGTGCTGGGCCGGTTCACCGCCGCCGACGCGTCGAGCCCGACCAACCCGCGCGTCGGCACCAACCGCTACGCCTACGCGCTCAACGACCCCGTCAACCTGCGGGATGACGGTCACGAGGCGGGGTGGTTCGGGTGGGACGCTCAGTTCGACAACGTCCCATGGGGGAACGGCCGCGCCGGTTGGGACGCCAGCGGCTCCGCGATCAACTGGACCAACAGCGCCGGAGCAAACAGCCCCGTCAGCCTGTTCTCGCCGTACCACTGGCTCACCAGCGACCGCGTCGAGGGGTGGTCGATCTCGATCGCCGAGAACGTCGCGAATCAGCTCTGGGGCCAGGCGCTCGGCCTCGCTGGCGTCACGTGGATCAACCCGATCGATGCCCAGGGCAACTTCAACGAGTTCGGCCTCGCTGTCGGCATCGCCAGCGTGATGGTCAAGCTGACGACCGAGGTCCCGCTCATCTTCATCGTGACGCCGTTCGTCGCGCTCGCCGCGCTCATCGACGACGCAGTCGAGGCGGTATCGGGAGACGCTGGCGCGGTCTTGCCCGAACGCACGGCGGACCAGGTGACCGATCATGCGCTCGACGTCGCCGCCGAGAATGTCGCGCAGTTCTACGCGGACGGAGGGAACGACATCGCCAACGCGGGCTCCTTCAGCTCGCTCACGGGCGTCGACACGAGCGCCATCGGCACGGGCTACACGCCGGACTGGAACGCGCTGGCGAGCGGCCCCGCGAACGACGTCAACTTCGCCGACTTCGGTGGCCCCGGCTCGAACGCCTACAACGACGTGTCGTTCTCGTCTTGGGAGAGCGATTCGTTCACCTCATGGACGGACCAGCTCTTCCAGGGTTGGAACGGATTCGATGACTTCTACTACCGCTGACGATCAGACGGCGACGGCTGCGCGGCCACGTTGTAATCGCGCTGTCATCGACCCCGCGGGGCCAGATCGATGAGGCTGAGGCCTGGCTCGTCACCCGCGAGCCGAGAGGGGCACCGATGACGCAGCGCCTGACGCCTGCGGGCGGCCATCCGCTCGCGACCCCTGACACCGCGACGTTCGGTCGCTACCGGCTGCTCGGCCGGCTCGCCGTCGGTGGCATGGCGGAGGTGTGGGCGGGCGAGCTGCGCGGGATCGGCGGGTTCTGCAAGCGCGTGGTCGTCAAGCGGGTGCGCCCCGAGCTCATGGACGACCCGCGCTTCCTCGGCATGTTCGTGACCGAGGCCCGCATCGCGGCGCGCCTGTCGCACCGGAACATCTGCGAGGTGTTCGACCTCGGCGAGGTCGACGGCGAGCTGTACATGGCGATGGAGTACCTGCGCGGGGCGTCGGTGCGGAAGATCGTGCGACGGACCGGGCGGCTGTCGCCGGCGCTGGCGGTCGCGATCGTGGACCAGGCGGCGCGCGGGCTCGAGCACGCCCACGGGCTGCGCGATCCCCACACCGGGGATCACCTGGGGATCGTCCACCGAGACGTCTCGCCCGAGAACCTGTTCGTCACCACCGACGGCACGGTCAAGCTGCTCGACTTCGGCATCGCCAAGATCTGCGACGGCCTGGCGGCGGCCACCGAGGCCGGCAAGACCAAGGGCAAGCTGGCGTACATGGCGCCCGAGCAGCTCGCCGCCGAGCCGATCGATCGCCAGGCCGACGTGTGGTCGCTCGGCGTCGTGCTGTGGGAGCTGCTCACCGGAGCCCGCCTGTTTCAGGGCCCGATGCACGAGGTGGCCGATCGCATCCACGTCGGGGACGTGCCGAACCTCGCCGCCCACGGCGTCGATCACCCGGCCCTGCAGGCGGTGATCGCGCAGGCCCTGCGCCAGGACCGGCGCGAGCGCTTCTCGTCGGCCGAGGATCTGCGCGTCGCGCTGCGGCTGGCGATGCCGACCGAGGAGCTGGATCAGGCCGCCCTGCTGGCGATCCTCGTGCGCCGGCAGTGTCGGGCGGAGATCGCCGCGGCCGAGCGCGTCTTCGCGACCACCGCGGAGCCCGAGTCCGACGCGCGGCCGCGGCGGGCCCCGAGCGAACGCGAGCCAGGCGATCCCGCGGCGCCGCTGCCCGTGCCGGCGGCCGGGAGCGCGCCGAGCGCGTCCCTCGCCTCGCACCGGCCCAGCGCCGGCGAGCGGGTGCGGCCCGACGCCACGGCGAAGGTCCGGCGGCTGACGGTGGTCGCCGAGCCCGCACGTCCGGCGGGGCGGGGCAACCGCGCGCTCCTGGCCACGGCGGCGCTCGCGGCGGCGCTGGTGCTCCTCGGTGCGCTGGCCCTCGACCAGCTCGGGGCCTCGCGCGGCGCGGCCTCGGCGGCCGTCCCGGCGAGCGGCGCCAGCGCCCCGCGCCCCGGTCGCTGACGCCGGCGGGTCGCGGTGAAAGCGGCCTGTCATTCACCCGCGGCGGCCGACGATCGACAGTAGGACCAACGCCGACGTCCGGCGTGGTGAGGCTCCATGACGATCGCGCTGTCGATGCATCCGCTGACCACCACGCCGCTCGAGCCCGTGACCTTCGGGCGCTACCGCCTGCTCGGTCGGATCGGCGCTGGCGGGATGGCCGAGGTGTGGGCGGGCGAGCTGCGCAGCCGCGGCGGCTTCTGCAAGCGCGTCGTCGTGAAGCGCATCCGGCCGGGCTGCAGCCGCGACCCCGAGTGGGCGCGGATGTTCGAGACCGAGGCCCGGATCGCGGCGCGCCTGGCGCACCCCAACATCTGCGAGGTCTTCGAGCTCGGCGACGTCGACGGCGAGCTGTACATGGCGCTCGAGCTCTTGCGCGGCGCGTCGCTGCGCAGCCTGCTGCGCGAGGGCGGCGCGCTCACCCCCGGTCAGGTGGCGGGGCTGATCGAGCAGGCCGGCGCGGGCCTACACCACGCCCACGAGCTCCGCGACGCCGCCGGGGCGCCGCTGGGCGTGGTCCACCGCGACGTCTCGCCGGAGAACCTGTTCGTCACCGTCGACGGCGTCGCCAAGCTGCTCGACTTCGGCATCGCCAAGATCGCCGACCGCTTCGCGATCAAGACCTTGACCGGCAAGACCAAGGGCAAGCTCGCGTACATCGCCCCCGAGCAGCTGGCCGGCGAGCCGATCGATCGCCGCGCCGACGTCTGGGCGCTGGGCGTCGTGATGTGGGAGGCGCTGACCGGGCATCGGCTGTTCAGCGACCGCCACGTCGAGGCAGCGCGCCAGATCCACGCCGGGGAGATCCCGTCGCTCGCCGCGTACGGGATCTGGCAACCCCAGCTCGAGCTGGTGGTGCGGACCGCGCTGGCCCGCGATCCAGCGCACCGCTACCCGACGGTCGACGCGCTGTGCGCGGCGCTGCGCGGCGCCGTGGCGCCCGGCGAACTCGCGACGCCGACCCAGCTGGCGGCGCTGGTGCAGGCGCGTTGCGCGCGCGCGGTGGCCGAGGTCGATCAGCTGTACATCGCCAACGCGGACACCGTGGCGCGCAGCCGCGAGAGCCTGCCGGCGTCGCTGCTCGCCGCCGCGAGCGCGCTGATCGATCGCGACCCGCCGCCGCCCGGCCCACCCGCCGCCGCGGGCGACGATCGCGTCGCGACCTTCCCCGATCGCCCCGCGATCATCGCGACGGCCCCCGATCGCCCCGCCGACATCCCGCGGCACTTCGCGCGCGCCGCGACGATCCGCGTCTCGATGGCCCCGGTCGCGACCGCCCCGACCGTCCCGGTCATCCCCGCGGCCACCGTCCCCGTCATCCCGGTCGCGACCGTCCCGGCCATCCCGATCAGTGACGCCGCGCCGGCCCCGCCGGCCCCGCCGGGCCATCGCCCGACGGCGTTGCTCCGGCTGTCGCAGCGGCTCACCCTCCGCCACGCCGCGCCCCAGGCCCCGCGCGCGCGCGCCTATGCCCACGTCATCGCCCGCGCCGTCGTCGCGGCGCTGGTCATCGGCCTCGGCCTCTACGCGATCGACGCGGCGACCGCGGCGCCGACCGCCACCCACGTCTCGCCGCACCACCGGTAGGCTCAGGCTCAACGACATCCTCGCCAACCGCAGCCCCGACGCGCCGTCGTCGGCGTACCGCGCGCCGCAGCCCCCCGAGGAGACGCGGACCTGTCCGCGGTGCCACCAACCACACCGCACCACGGTCGACGCGCCGCGGGGGCTCTGCCGATCGTGCCACTTCGCGGTCGCGGAGGAACAGGCGTCACTCCAATACCAGGCGGCCGCGACGCATCAGCGGACGATGGCCCGCACCAGGCTCGTCCCGTTCGCGCCGTAGCCAGCACCGCCGGCCGCGGGGGAGCGCCCCGCGCCGCGCTCGGTCACGGCTTGCACACCGCGAGGTTGTCGAAGCGCGACTCGCCGCCGCCGTTCTCGGCCCACACCCACGGCTCGATCGTCATCGCGCTCATGTCGATCGGCGTCGCGCCCCGGTACAGCTCGGCCCAGGTACCCCGATCGGCCGACAGCTCCCAGATCAGCTCGCCGGCGCTCTCGCGCACGCGCCAGTAGCGCTGGCCGGGGACCGCGTCGCGCGCGGCCAGGTTGGCCCCATCGAGCTCGGCGGTCATCTGGGTCTGGGTCACGGTGCCGTAGCCGAGCTGCAGCTCGTGCGCGGCGTCGCTCAACTCCAGGATCATGAACGTGTGCGGCACCGTGGGCACCACGGTGGCCTCGATCTCGACCGAGGCGCCGCGGAGGTCGTAGGTCACCAGCGACTTGTAGCCGGCGTAGGCCTCGGCGGACGCGTCGACGGTGATCGCCAGCTCACCGCCGACCTCGACCGCGGTGCCGCCGGCGTTGCTGAACACGCGGAACCCGGGCGCCGGGTCGACGGTGTCGAAGGAGTCGTAGAGCAGCGTCTGGCCAGCGCCGCACGGCGCGCCGCCGCCACCGTCACCGTCGCCACCGTCCGGGCCGCTCGGCGCGACGCAGGCGCCGCCGCGCTCGCCCGCGACCTCGGGGCCGTAGGCGCGCCCCGACGGGCACGCCGGATCCGGGAAGCTGCACAGCCCGTCGGGCTCGCACTGGCCCAGCGCGCCGCAGGCCTGGGAATCCGCGCAGCGATGGCCGGGCAGCGACGGGCAGCCGGCGGCGGCGAGCACCAGCGGCACCAGCAGCGGGAGGAGGGAGCATCGCGGGGGCATGTCGAGTTGGCCGACCAACGTTACCTGATCGGCGGGCGGGGTGGCACGGGCAATCGCCGCGCCGTCATCGCGCTGTCATCGACATCCGGCGCGACCACCGCGATCGTCGAGGCATGATGCAGCGCCTCGGGCTCGGCTCGCACCACCTCATGGCTT
>Ga0154020_10008629_pt1 | contig 11802 bp, 10 predicted proteins | sample Klosneuvirus_201_FD_109709 | JGI IMG/M metagenome (GOLD analysis project Ga0154020, IMG submission 109709) | Active sludge microbial communities from wastewater, Klosterneuburg, Austria - Klosneuvirus_20160825_MG | ecosystem: Engineered > WWTP > Aerobic digester > Activated sludge | place... | reverse complement strand
GCCGTCGAGCGGCTTGGCCCTGGTGGTCTGGCCGCCCGCGAGTCCGACCAGGGTTGGATACCAGTCCGTCACGTGGATCATCTGGTCCACGGCGCCGCCGGCCTTGATGTGACCGGGCCAGCTCGCGAGCGCCGCCACCCGGGTGCCACCCTCGTAGATCGAGCCCTTGCCGTCCCGATAGGGGCCGTTGTCGCAGGGGATCTTCACCTTCGACATGTCCCCTTCGCCCGCGAACATCGCGTTCTGGGTGCCCCCGTTGTCGCTCATGAAGACGATGAGGGTGTTCTCGCGCATCTTCTTCTGATCGAGGGCCGCGAGAACCCTGGCGATCTGATCGTCCATGGCGGTGATGCTGCCCGCGTAGGCGCGGCGGCTCGGATCCGCGATGTCCTTGTACTTCGCCAGGTACTCGGGGGTCGCCTGATAGGGAGTGTGCGCCGCATTGAAGGCAAGGTACATGTAGAGCGGTGCGATCGGATCGTGCTCATTGATGACCTTGACCGCCTCGTTGCCGATCAGCGTGGTGGAGTAACCGGTCTCCACGACCCGGACGTTGTTCCGGTACCAGTCCACCACTCCGTGCTGCTGGTGGGTGAAGTAGTCGATCTCCCCGATGAGCGGGCCGTACTGGTAGTCGAAGCCGCGCTGGCGGGGCCAGTACTTGCGGTCCGCGTGACCGAGGTGCCACTTGCCGATGATGGCGGTCTTGTAGCCGGCTTCCTTGAGGGCCTGGGGCAACAGCCACTCGTCGGTGGGCAGGCCGTAGGTGTGGGCGGACGGGATGACCGCGGTCTGCAGGCCGTAGCGCAGCGGGTAACGACCGGTCATGAGAGCGGCGCGGGTGGGCGTGCACATCGGCTGCACGTAGTACTGCTCCAGCTTCGTCCCGGCAGCGGCGAGGCCATCGAGCGCCGGGGTCTTGATATCCGACCCGTGGAAGCCCACATCCTTCCAGCCAAGGTCGTCGGCCACGATGAAGAGGATGTTCGGCTTGTCCGCGGCGAGGGCTCGCGGGCTCGCGCCAAAGAGCGCCGCTCCGGCGGTGAGCAGGGAAAAGGTGGCGCTCAGAAGTCTTCTTGCGCGGCTCGTGGTCGGTGTCATGTTAATCGTCCCTCGTTTCGGTTGTCGCCGGGCTGGTTGTTCCGCGCAGTCTTACAGATCCCGTGCCAGGTTGCCGGCCGTGCGGAGACCGCGTCATTTCCCTGAATCCGCGCGGTTTCGCCTCGCACTAGTCCTCGGTGCGAAACTGTCGCAACTGAGGGCAGCGTGACAGCCCACGCACGGCGTGATATATCACGCGTTTCCCCGCCCAAACCGACGATGAACCTGAGAACAACTCCCCACGACGAGGACACGGCCACAACTGCGGGCCATCTTGCCGATGCCTTTGCCTCGCGCTCGTCTTCGGACGTGGAGCGAACGCTCCGGGAGCGCCTGGAGTTCGAGGAGCTCATCACCGACATTTCCGCGCGCGTCGTGGTCGCGACACCCGAGACCATCGACCAGGCCCTGCGCGACGCCCTCGAGCGACTGCGAAGCGCGATCGGCGCGGATCGGGCGGTGTTCTTCGAATACGCCGACGACTGGGGGAGCGGCCTCATCACCCACGTCGCGTATGGAGACGGGGTGCCGCCTCTCCCCGAGAAGGTCAACGTGCAGGGTCTCTTCCCCTGGGTGGACCGACGGCTTCAGACCGGCCAGACCGTAGACATACCCGACGTATCCGCCCTGCCGCCCGAGGCCGCGGAAGCTCGGGCCAGTTTCCAGGGCATGACCACCGCCACGCTGCTGATCGTGCCCATATCGTCGTCGCGAGGCTTTGGTCACGCGCTCATCGTCGATACCGCATGGAAGCCGCGCACGTGGCCCGCCCTCCTCGAGCCGCGCCTTCGCCTCCTCGGCGAGGTGATGGTGAGCGCTCGACTCCGCAGCCGCCACGAGATCGCGCTCGACCGCGCGGTGAAGGACCTGGAGGCCCTCAAGGAGCGGCTGGAATCCGAGAACGTGTACCTCCGCGACGCCATTGCTCCGAAGGATCCGGTCGAGGGCATCGTCGCGACGAGCGGGGCCATGGCCGGCGTGGTCGAGCTGGTTCACCGGGTGGCGCCGACGGACTCGGCGGTTCTCCTGCTCGGAGAGACCGGCACGGGCAAGGAGTTGCTCGCCCGCGCGATCCATCGGCTCAGCGCGCGACGCGATCGCCTGCTCGTGGCCGTCAACTGCGCGGCGCTCCCCGCGTCCCTCGTGGAGGGCGAGTTGTTCGGCCGTGAGAAAGGGGCCTACACCGGCGCGACCTCGCGCGAGGCGGGCCGCTTCGAACTGGCGGACCGTTCAACCCTGTTCCTCGACGAGGTGGGCGAACTGCCCCTCGACCTGCAGGCGAAGCTCCTGCGCGTCCTCGAGACCGGAGAGTTCGAGAGGCTCGGCACGTCGCGCACCACGAAGGTGGATGTGCGAATCGTCGCAGCCACGAACCGCGATCTTGTCGCCTCGATGGCCGCCGGAACATTCCGAAGAGATCTCTACTACCGCCTGAGCGTCTTCCCGATCCGCATCCGACCATTGCGCGAGCGGCCGGAGGACATCCCCGCCCTGGTGTGGGCGATCGTGAAGGAGCTGGACGAGAAGATCGGCCGGCGCGTGGAGACGATCCCAAAGCGCGTGATCGAGGCGTTCCAGGCTTACGCGTGGCCCGGGAACGTTCGCGAGCTTCGGAATGTGGTCGAGCGCGGCCTCATCCTCGGCCACGGGCCGACGCTCGACATCGCTCTCGATCACGAATCGGGCCCGGAGAGCCCGCCCGCCGACGCCTCTCACCTCACGCTCGCGGAGGCCGAGCGTCTCCACATCGTCCGCGCCCTCGCGCGGTCGGGTGGGCGGATTCGCGGCGAGGGCGGGGCCGCCGAGCGGCTGGGGCTGCACGAGGCGACTCTGCGCTCGCGCATGAAGGCGCTCGGCATCGACAGAAATCCGCGCTGACCGGACGCCTCACGTCGCGTGACGCTTCACGCGCCGCGTGAGCGGCGACGCGAGGGCGCCCGCGAAGCCCGGCCTCTCCGACCGTCGCGCTGCAGCCGCAATCCTCTGGATGAGCGAGCGTTAGCAGCCTGACCTGGGGCCAGGCGGCCAGGTGCGCACGCGCCTTGCTACGTGAGCGGAGATGCACCGCCCACTCACTTCGCTGTTTGCCGCCGTTGGTCTGCTCGCCGCCTCCCCGGTCATGGGCCAGGACGCCCAGACGGCCGACCATTCATGGCACTTCGAAAACACGCCTTACGTGTGGTGCTCCGCCACATCCGGCACGGTCGGCATTCGCGGATTGCCGGACCTCAAGGTCGAGTCCTCGTTTTCAGACACGCTCAGCAACTTCGACTTCGGTCTCCTCGGACGGATCGAGGGACGCAAGGATCGCGTGGGCTTCGCGGCCGATCTCATCTACCTGAATCTCGGCATCCCGCTCGCGGAGAACCAGCCCGTCATCCTGATCCTCGGCCCGGAGGTGGACCTCAGGCAGTTCATGGGAGAGGGAATCGGCTTCTATCGGCTGGCGCGGAGCGCGACCCGCCCGGACAGCGCGTGGCTCGACGTCCTGGCCGGCGCGCGTTACACCCATGCCCGCACTCAGATGGAGCTGGTGGGCGGATCCATAGCCCAGTCGACGGTCGACCTCGTGGACGCCATCGGCGGTCTGCGCGCGCGGGTCCCGCTCGGCTCCAAGGCCGGGCTCATGGCGCGGGCGGACGTGGGCGGCGGCACGTCGCAGGTTGCATGGAACTTCGAGGCCACTCTGACCCTCGCGATTTCTAAGAAGTGGCGCCTCGGCGCGGGGTATCGCTACCTGCACGAGAAGTACGACAACGAATCCGGCACCACCCCGAGGACCGTGGATCTCACCCTCAAGGGCCCTCTCGTGCTGGCCACGGTTTCATTCTGAGGCGAAAGCCTCATCACCAGTCCCTGGGAGAAGACGCTTTGAACTCAAGACAAGACAGATGGGTGACCTCAGCGCGAAGGTCCAGAAGCGCCGCTCTGGCGTCGCTGCTGATACTGGCCGCGGCAGCGGCGGGCGCGCAGGATGGCAAGGGAGCCCCGGCCATCGAGCCGGAAGCGGTGGCCACGGTCAAACGGATGAGCGATTTCCTGAAGACCTTGCCGGCCTATCGGGTGCAGGCCGAGACAACCACCGATGAGGTCCTCGTCGCCGGACCCAAGATCCAGTACGGAGGCACGATCGAAGCCACCGTGCGCATGCCCGATCGCCTGCGCGTGAGCGCGGTTCGGGAGGACAAGGAAGAGCAACAGTTCTTCTACGACGGAAAGACCCTGACCGTCTGGCTCAAGGAGCGGACCTCCTGGGCGCAGGCACCGGTCCCGAACACGGTCGGCGAGATGATCGCGCTGGTGAGAACCAAATACGGCATCGCCCTCCCCCTCGACGATCTCATCCGCGACGCGCTTCGCGGCGAGCTCCTGAAGGACGTGACCGCGGGGATCGTCATCGGGTCGGGCCGGATCGCAGGGGTCGAGTGCGACCACCTGGGCTTCCACGAGGACGCGATCGACTGGCAGATCTGGGTCGAGAAGGGCCCCCGGCCGCTTCCCCGCAAGCTCGTGATCACGACCCTGGGCGAGCCCAGCCAGCCCCAGCACACCGAGGTCCTGACCTGGGACCTTTCGCCGAAGACCGACGAGGCGCACTTCACCTTCACGCCTCCCGCGGGCGCGCAGCGAATCGTCATTGCCGAGCCGCCACCCGCGAAACCGGAGAACCGCTGATGAATACCAAACCCACCATCCCGGCCCTGCGCCGCGCCCCGGTCGCGCTGCTCGCTCTGTCCCTCCTCATCCTCGCCGCGGTTCCCGCACGAGCGGACGAGCGACGCCCCCAGACCCGCAACACCACGCGGACCAGCATCAACAGCGTGAATCGCACGAACGTCAACGTGAACACGGTCAGCCGAACCAACGTCAACGTGACCGCCGTCCGCCGCACGGACGTGGACGTGCACATCCATGGCGGCGTCTACTACAACCCGGGCCCGAGCGTCGGGGCCGTGGTCGCGACCACGATCGTGGTGGGGGCGATGGTCGCCAGCCTTCCCCCCAACTGCACGAGCATCATCGTCAACGGGCTCACCTACCAGAACTGCGGCGGCACCTACTACCAGCCGCGGTACAGCGGCAGCACCGTCACCTACGTCGTGGTTACCCGGCCCTGACTCGACCGTGGACTTCTCGTCAGATGAGACGGCGCATCGCGTACGGGACGGCGATCCTGGTCTGTTTACTGTGGTCCCGGCCCTGCGTCGCGGACGAGACGCAGCACGAACTGTGGCCGGAGGCGAACCCCTACTTCAAGCTCTCGAGCCGGGCGCGCCTCTACGCGCTGTTCGCGCTCGCCTATGCGCCGGAGTCATGGACGGGCGACCAGGTCTCGAGCCTCGGCGAGTCCGAGATCGGGGCCCATCTGGACATCAGCATCAAGCCCATCTTCCGGCGGACGCTGCGCAAGGCGGACTGGGAGCGCGAGCGCTACCTGTGGGCCCGCGTCGGGTACACGCGCCTGGCGGCGCGGGCGGGCTCCCTCGAGAGCCATGAGAACCGCGGCGTCCTGGAGTTGACCGGCCGCTTCAGGTTGCCCGGGCAGGTGTGGGCAGTCAACCGGGCCCGCGTCGATCTTCGCGACAACGACGGCGAGCTCTCGACCCGGTATCGCTTTCGGCTCCAGCTGGAGCGGGAGACTCCCCTGTTTGGCGCGGTGGCGGTGCCCTACATCAACGTCGAGCCCTTCTACGACTCCCGCCACGACGCGGTGAGCCGGTGGCGCTACGAAACCGGCATCGAAATCCTGATGAACGAGCACTGGCGCCTCGAGCCGCACTACCTCCGCCAGGAGGACTCGCGCGCGGAACCCAGACACACGAACGCGTTCGGCCTGATTCTCAAGTACTACCGATAGGGCGACTCCGGTCGCACGGGAAGGGCTCCGGCTTCCGCGATCGCCGCGGCGCCGCGGTCGCTCGCCACGAAGGCGAGGAAAGACGCGGCCGAACGCGACGGCGGCGACAACGTGACCAGCCAGGCCGGACGCACCAGCGGGTAGCGGCCGCCGAGGACATTCGCGGGAGTGGGCGAAGCGGAGCCGATGGAAAGCGCGCGGAGGGCCACGATGCTCTGCTTCACCGCGGCCAGGGTAGTGAGGCCGATGGCTCCGGACGTGCCCTGCAGGGCGACGCGCAGGTCGTTCGCGGTCCTCGCCAGGACCATGCCCCTTCCCGGCGTCAGTTGCTTCATGCAGGGAATCGCGGCCCGCAGGATCTCGGTGTCGGGCTCGGATTCGGGGCGCAGCACGGGCCGGATCGGAGCGTCCGGTCCGCCATACGCGGACCAGTTCGCGACCTTTCCCGAAAAGATGTCGCACAGATCGGCCGGCTCGAGGCCGAGAACGGTCACGTCCGCGTGAACCGCGAAGACCACCGCGGTCACCCCGATCCTCTGGGCGGTCATCCCGCGGCCCGCCACCTCGGAGAGATCGAGGCCGTGCCCCGCGAAGGCCACATCGATGGCCCCGCTCGCGAGCGCTTCCAGGCGCGCCCGGTCGGACATGCCGGCGCCGAGCGACATCTCCACGTCCTCGGACTGCCCCCGCCACGCGTTCCGGAGGGCGCTCGCCAGGGGAAGCAGGTCCTTGGGCCCTTCCGTGCGCACGAGGATCTCGCTCTCGGTGGGACTCGTGGACACCCCCTGCCCCGCTCCCGCGGAGAGAGCGCAGGCGCCCATCATGAGCAGGCGAGCGAGCGAAGCTGACGGTGACGTCCTGACCTTCCGGTGCGCTGCCGGCATCTGATCAAACCCCCTTGTCTCTGCGCCCGAATCGTACAGGCGGGCGGCCCGGCGGCTGGTGTACGCTGCGGGAATCGATACAGAAAGGCAAGGCTCGTGGATTTCCAGACCGCGTACAACCTGATCGTGCCCGTGATCGAGAAGAAGTACGGGGTCGAGGTGATGATCTCGGACGTGGTCGATCCCAACACCGGGGACTTCGACGGCCAGACCATCCTCATCGACCACAACCAGGACCTCGAGGTGGCCCTCTTCGTGCTCGTCCACCTGTTCGGCCACACCGTGCAGTGGAACATCTCCGACGAGTATCGCGCGCTGGGCTTGAACGTCGCGGTGGGCAAGACCCCGGAGGAGATGGCCGCGATCACCGAGTACGAGCAGGGAGCCACGCGCATGGGCATCGCGTTGCTGCACGAGGCGGGGGTCAGGGACATGGACGGCTGGGCCTCCGACTGGTGGCGGGCCGACTTCGAATACCTGCTGCACTTCTACAAGACGGGCGAGAAGAAGGACGTCCGCTCTCTGCTGAAACGCGGCGGCGAGTCGCTGGCCCCTCTTCCGATACCCCAATTCACACCCCACAAGTTCGCCTCCCGCTGGAGCTTCTGATGGTCCACCTTCGAAGCCTCTTCGGCCCCAGCCGCGAAGAGATCTGGCGGCAGCTCAGCACCGAGATCCACGGGCGGTACGTGGAGGGACACGGCTTCCGGAAGGGCGACAAGGTGGAGGCGACGCACCACGCGTGGACGGTGACCCTCGACCAGTACTACGTCTCGACCGGTGAGGTCACCATTCCCTACACCCGGTTCCGCGCGCCCTACGTGAACACCTCCGGGTTCCGGTTCCGCATCTACCGACGCTCGAGGCTCTCCGGTCTTGGGAAGATGATGGGGATGCAGGACATCGAGATCGGCGACGCCGCCTTCGACGAGGCGTTCATCATTCAGGGCGACGACGCCTCGAAGGTCAAGCACCTCTTCTCGAACCCGAAGATCCGGCAACTCGTCGCGGCCCAGCCCGAGATCGAGTTCTCGGTGAAGGACGACGAAGGCTGGTTCGGCCCGAAGTTCCCCGAGGGCGTCGACGAGCTGTGCTTCCTCGCCCACGGCGTGATCAAGGACGTCGCCCGGCTCAAGCAGGTGTACGAGCTCTTCGCCGAAGTCCTCGACGCACTGTGCCGGATGGGCGCCGCCTATGAGACCGATCCGCACGTGAGTCTGTAAGGCGATGGACTCGACCACCGCGGACGACGAGCGTGAGCGCGCGCTCGACCGCGCCCACGAGATCGCGAGCGCCTTCCTGAAGTCCTTGCCGGCGCGACCGGTCGGGGCGCGCGCCTCCTTCGACGAACTGGTTGCCGCCCTCGGCGGGCGGTTGCCCGAATCCGGCGATGAGCCGGCGCGCGTGGTCGACGCTCTGGCCAAGGCGGTCGAGCCCGGACTCATCGCCTCCGCGGGCCCGCGCTACTTCGGCTTCGTCATCGGGGGCGGAGTACCCGCGGCCCTGGCCGCCGACTGGCTGACCGCGACCTGGGATCAAAACGCCGCCCTCAACGCCGCTTCCCCCGCGGCCGCGGCCGTGGAAGCGGTGGCGGCGGAATGGGTCAAGGAACTGCTCGGCCTGCCGAACGGAGCCGGAGTGGGATTCGTTACCGGTTGCCAGATGGCGAACTTCTCCGGCCTGCTCGCGGGACGTCACGCGGTGCTCGCCCGCGCGGGCTGGGATGTCGAGAAGCAGGGACTGCAGGGCGCGCCCGAAGTTCACGTGCTCATCGGTGAGGAAGCCCACGCGACCATCCTCTCGGCTCTGCGCCTGCTCGGGCTCGGCGAGGCCCGCGCCATCCGCGTCGCCGCCGACGCCCAGGGTCGCATGATCCCAGAAGCGCTCGAGGCGGCGCTCGCTCCCCTCCGTGGTCCCATCCTCGTGGCCGCCCAGGCCGGGAATGTCAGCACCGGGGCCTTCGATCCTCTCGATGAGATCTCGGCCATGGCTCACGCGAAGGGAGCGTGGCTCCATATCGACGGCGCGTTCGGGTTGTGGGCGGCGACCGACCCCGCGCGGAGGGCTCTCCTGCGCGGCGCCAACCAGGCCGACTCCTGGGCCACCGACGCTCACAAGTGGCTGAACGTGCCCTACGATTCGGGGATCGTCATCGTGCAAGAGCCCTCGCACCTCTCCGCCGCCATCACCAAGAGCGCCGCTTACCTCATCCGGTCGGAGGCGGCGGCGCGCGACAATCACGACTTCACTCCCGAATCGTCGCGGCGCGCGCGGGGCTTCGCGATCTGGGCGGCCATTCGGAGCCTCGGCCGCTCGGGCATCGGCTCCATGGTCTCCCGCTGCTGCGACCTCGCGGTGCGCATGGCGGATCGACTCCGGGAAGGCGGCGTCATCATCCTGAACGACGTGGTCCTCAATCAGGTGCTGGTGCGCTTCACGCCGGCCCGGGGCGGAGACGCGGATGCCTTCACCCGCGCGGTGGTGGCGCGAATTCAGGGGGAAGGCGTCATGTGGGCAAGCGGCACCAAGCGGCATGGCGCCGATGCGCTTCGGATCTCCGTATCGAACTGGTCGACCACCGAGGCCGACATCGATCGTTCGGCGGAGGCCATCCTCGCGGCGATCCGCTCCGAAGACCGGGCTTGAGGGTGAGGGTAGTCTCGAAGCTCCATGATTGACCCGAAACCCATCACGCTCGAAGGCTACGGCATGCGCCTCGAACCGCTCACCCTCGATCACGCACCGGACCTCGCCAGGGCCGCGGGCGACGGCCGTCTGTGGGAACTCGGATTCACCTCGGTTCCTTCACCAGGGGGCGAGACCGCCTACATTCAGACCGCGCTCGACGGCCGGCGCGACGGTCACATGCTGCCCTGGGCGGTGCGCGATCTGGCTTCGGGCCACATCGTCGGCAGCACGCGCTATCACGACATCATGGCCGCCATCGACCGGGTGGAGATCGGCTACACCTGGTACGCGAAGCGCTGCCAGCGCTCACACGTCAACACATCGTGCAAGCTGCTCCTGTTGCGCCACGGTTTCGACACCCTCGGCTGCAAGGTGGTGGGCCTGCGCACGGACATTCTGAATCTGGCCTCCCAGCGCGCCATCGAGAAGCTCGGGGCGAACCGGGACGGCGTCATCCGCCACCACGGGGCCAGGAGAGACGGGTCGGTGCGCGACACCGTCATGTACAGCATCCTGCTCTCCGAGTGGCCGGCGATTCGCGAGCGCCTCGAGGAACGGTTGCGAAACGGCGGCTTCGCGCCGGCCGGGTCGTAGCGGCGAGGCAGACCTCGCCCACGTTCCGCTTCATCCCGGAACGCAGGCCGGGCCCGGTCCCCCGCCGAGCCCGACGCTGACCTCTCCCAAGCCCCTCTTTACGGCGTGCAGTTCCCATTCAGGGCATCGAAGCTGGAGCCGACCACGAACGTGCACTTGTAGGTGGCGCCCGATACGCCGTTCGCGATGCGCCCGCCGCCAATGTACGTCTCATATCCCCCGCCGGTGGTGATGATCCCGGTGGCCCCTTCGAAGGTGGTGCCCACCGCAGTCACCGTGGTTGTTCCGTACTGGTACGTGCTCATTCGGTTGTGCAGGGCCGCGGTCCCGCCAATGAGCCGGCTGTTCACGATTTGCGCGGTGCCGCCGCCCGCGGGTTCCAGGGCGTAGGTGGTCGTGCCCTGGGTCGCCCGCAGTTCACTGTTGACGATGAGTGTGTTCACCGAATTCGGGGGGCCGCCCATCCCTTCGACGTACAGACCCCGACCCGAGTACCCGCCCTTCCCCTCCGACGATGAATCGATCAGGCGAACCAGGCTGTAGGAGTTCTGGATTCCGGTTCCTTCGCCGGACTGAGTGCTCGCCACCACCGTGCAGTTCTTGATGGTGATGGTGGAATACGAACTCGCGACCACCCCGATGCTGCTCGGGGTTGAACCGCCGCCGATGATCGTGGAGTCTTCGATCGTCCCAACCGCGCTATTCGTGTAGACGGTGTAGGTACCCGTGCCACCCCCGGAGGCGGTCGCGGTGACATGGCTGAGGCGAGCATTCGTGGTACCGGCCAGAGTGACGGCAACCGCGTATGCACCCCCGCCCCGGTTGTCGATCCAGAGGTTGCGAACCTCGCTGTTGTCCGCAAGCAGCACGGTGCCCGCACCCGGTGAACCGTCCCCGTCCTTCACGATCATGGTCACGGCCTGGCCTGAGCCTTCCAGGTCCACGTACGGCTTCATGCTCAGGGTGCCGCCTCCAGACCCCAGGTCATAGATGCCCGGCTCCACCTTCACCAGCCACCGATTCGTCGCGGAGTTGGTCGTGATCGAGGCCAGGGCGCCCTGGAGAGCCGCTCCGCTCGCGAGGTCGTCGCCCGGAACCGGGCTCACCACGATGGTGCGGACGTACGGCACACCCTGCGGACCCTGAGGACCCGTGGGACCGGTCGGCCCTTGCGGACCCACAACGCCCTGAATGCCCTGAGGACCCACCGGGCCCTGCGGACCCGGGGGGAGGTTGGTCAGGCCCGAGCCATCGCCCACAAAGGCGGGTGACGTGATCGTGCCCTGTGCGGTGATGCCGCCATCGTTGAAGATCGCGCCATCACCCTCGACCCGAAAGCGGGTCGCGCCATTCACGCTCGCGGAGAGGATTCTTCCTCCCGCCGAATTGTCGAAGGAGCCCGCGATGCCACCCGCGCTCGCCACCGACCCTCGCACGCCCAGGGTGCCTCCGGAGGTGGCCTCCGCGATGCCCTGAACGCCGACTCCCGCGTCGGAAGCGGTCGCGCCAACCACGCCCGACACCGCCCCGGTGGTCGATTGCGCGTACCCGAGGATGGCGTGAGCGCTGAGGGCGTTCGTCGAATACGCGACAACCGCGGAGGCCCCGGCGCTGTTGGTGAATGTGTTCTGGCCGACAAAGGCGTTGTTGAGGTTGGTGCGCGCCACATCGCTGAGG
>Ga0154020_10008628_pt1 | contig 11802 bp, 8 predicted proteins | sample Klosneuvirus_201_FD_109709 | JGI IMG/M metagenome (GOLD analysis project Ga0154020, IMG submission 109709) | Active sludge microbial communities from wastewater, Klosterneuburg, Austria - Klosneuvirus_20160825_MG | ecosystem: Engineered > WWTP > Aerobic digester > Activated sludge | place... | reverse complement strand
CTGTCACCGCTTCGGCGCGGGCGGCGCAGTCGCGATTCATCTCAACTACGATAAACCGCCCGCGGAGTGGCGAGCGCTGAACGTAAAACCGTCGCGGGGCGACTTCAGTCTCACCGATGCACGCATCATCGCACCCGGTGCGCCGTATCGATCGGCACTCTTCTATCGCATCTTCACGGAGTCCGCCGGACACATGCCGCAAATCGGCTCTCGGTTGGTCGACGAGGTGGGCGCGCGCGTGGTGCGCGACTGGATTCAGTCGTTGCCTGCGACCAACACTTCAGCGCCGGTTCCAATCTCCCGCGATGCGGCTTTGGCCGACACGTCGATGGCGATGCGTTTGCTCGATCTCGCGACGGATCTTCCAGCCGGGTTAGCGTCGAATGGCGCCATCCTCGAACAACATCGCCGCGTTCGCGACCAACTCGCCGAGGAAGCGCTGCGTCAGACGAACGTTTTCGTTCGTGAACTCTTTCAGCGTTTGCTTCCTCCCTCGCAACGCCGCCAGACGCTCGGCACGGACATCCAGCCCCAAACAATCCTGGCGTTGGCCGGCCATGCGTCGCGCGGACGGACTTTATTCCACGGCGCCGCACAGTGCGGACGTTGTCATATCGCCGCAGGCGAAGGCCGGTCGTTTGGTCCGGAGCTTTCGGGACTCGCCAAGCGCTACAGCCGAGCGCAGCTGCTCGATCAGATATTGTTCCCGTCAAAAGTCGTGGCGCCGGAATTCAAGTCGGTGAGCGTTACGCTGAAAGATGACTCGGAGATGGTCGGCTTCGTCGTCCGTCGCGAGGCGATCCAAATCGTCCTGCGCACGGAGACGGGGGGCGAGAGAACGCTCGCTCTGTCCGACGTCTCGGAACTCCGAGAGTCCGCGGTGTCGGCGATGCCGGAAGGCTTGCTGGCCACGCTGACGGCTCAAGAAGCGGCGGACATCGTGGAGTTCCTCTTCACACTTCCTGCAGTTCCTCAGGCTTCAAAATGAGCGAGCCGCTGCCTCAACTCGCCACGCCGGAAGGACGTCACGCGCTGCGTGATTCGTATCGTCGTGGGCTCCTGGAGGACACGGTTCGGTTCTGGTTTCCGCGCGCGGTCGACACCGAGCACGGAGGGTTTCTCCATTGCTTCGATCGCGACGGAAGCGTTGTCGATACCGACAAATCCGTCTGGGCCCAAGGGCGCATGAGCTGGATGCTGCTCCAGCTGCACAACGGTTTCGAGCGTCGCCCGGAATGGCTCGAGTGGGCGCGCAGTGGGATTGATTTTCTCAACCGGCATGCGGTCGACACCGATGGCCGGATGTTTTTCCACCTCACTCGCGATGGCCGGCCCATCCGGAAGCGTCGCTACGCTTACAGCGAAGCGTTCGCCGCGATCGCCAACGCCGCTCTCACCCGGGCGACCGGCGATGCCGCTGCGGCGGACCGCGCTCGCGCTTTGTTCGATCAGTTCACGCGATGGAATTTCACGCCCGGACTGATGCCGCCCAAGTTCACCGAGGTACGCCCGATGATTGGGTTGGCGCCACGAATGATCACGATCGTGACGGCGCAGGAGTTACGCGAGAACCTCGGCGAAGATCCGCAGTTCACGGCATGGATCGGTCGCTGCATCGAAGAAATCGAGAAGCTCTTCGTCAAGCCGGACCTCCGTGTTGTGATGGAATCCGTGGCGCCTGACGGAGCCATCGTGGATCACTTCGACGGGCGCACGTTGAATCCCGGTCACGCCATCGAGGGCGCGTGGTTCATCCTGCGCGAAGCGGAACACCGCGGCGATTCACGCCTGAAGCGTCTCGGCTGTGACATGCTCGACTGGATGTGGGAACGCGGCTGGGACACTGAACAAGGTGGGATCTTCTACTTCCGGGACGTGTTCAACAAGCCGGTTCAGGAGTATTGGCACGAGATGAAGTTCTGGTGGCCGCACAACGAAACCATCATCGCCACGCTCCTCGCGTATCGACTCACGCGTGATGCGAAGTATGCGCGCTGGCATCAGCTCGTGCATGATTGGTCGCATCGGCACTTCTCTGACCCTGTCCACGGCGAATGGTTCGGCTACCTGCGCTGCGACGGCACCGTGTCCTCGACGTTGAAGGGAAATCTTTGGAAGAGCTTCTTTCATCATCCGCGCATGCAGTGGACCTGCTGGAAACTGCTCGAACAGCCGTGGTGACGGACAGTCCCGCTTGCCAAGTCGCCTCCCGCCGCTAACCTGCCTCCATCGTTCATGGACAAAGCGCAGCCAAAAACTCTGCACTACAAGCGGTCGCATTTCGTCACGCAACTGCCGCTCGATTACCTGTACACGCCCTCGCACGCGTGGGTGGCGTCCGTCGGCGAAAACCGCTGGCGCATCGGACTGACCAAGTTCGCGACGCGCATGCTAGGCGAGATGGTCGATCACGGATTTGAGATTGAAGCCGGCACGGCGGTTCAATGCGGGCAGATCATCGGCTGGGTCGAAGGCTTCAAGGCGATCTCGGATTTGTTCTGCGTGATGGAAGGAGAGTTTGCCGCCGTGAATCCCGCACTGAAGGAGAACATCCGGCTCATTTCGAAGGAACCGTTTGGCGGCGGCTGGCTTTACGAGGCCACCGGCAAACCTGATCCGAAGTGCCTCGATGTCCACACTTATCGCGATCTGTTGGACAAGACAATTGACCGCATCCTCGCGCAACAAAAGGGAGAGGAAAAGGAATGAGCATCGCAACCAACGCAGCAACCACCAGCCAGGCTCGTTACATCATGATTGGTGGCTTCCTTGGCGCCGGCAAGACGACTGCCGTCTGCAAACTGGCCCGCCATCTCACGGAGCAGGGGCTGCGCGTGGGTTTGATTACAAACGATCAAGGCAACCAGCTCGTCGATACCGCCATGCTTGCGTCGAACGGATTTCCCGTGGAGGAGATTTCTGGTGGCTGTTTCTGTTGCAGGTTCAATTCCCTGGTGGACGCCGCGAAGAAACTTTCGGCTGAATCCCGTCCCGACGTCTTCATTGCCGAACCGGTCGGCAGCTGCACGGACTTGGTCGCGACCGTGAGTTATCCGCTGCGCCGCATCTACGGCGCTGATTTCGCCATCGCGCCCTTGAGTGTTCTCGTCGATCCGGTGCGCGCCCAGCGCGTGCTCGGGCTGGTCGAAGGCGGCAAGTTCTCCGACAAGGTCACCTACATCTACCGCAAGCAACTCGAGGAAGCGGACATCATCGTCATCAACAAACGTGAATTGCTGCCCGAGCCTGAACTCGAACGCCTTCGCGCCGCGCTCGCCGAGGCATTCCCGGGTCGCGAGATTATCGATGTCTCCGCGCGGACAGGGGCCGGACTGGACGACTGGTTCCAGCGCGTCGCAACGGGGCAGCAAAGCTCGCGTCCATCGATGGCGGTTGACTACGAGCTGTACGCGGAAGGCGAGGCACTGCTGGGCTGGCTGAATGCCACGATCGACCTGCGAAGTGAGAATGCTTTCGACGGGAACGCCGCACTGCAACGTTTCGCCGGAGCGATGCAGGAACGCCTGGCCAGTCACGGCGCGCAGATTGCGCATTTGAAGATGACGCTCGATCCGGACGCCGGAATCGGCGACCTCGCGGTCATCAATCTGGTTCGGAATGACTACATCCCGGAGCTGTCGCAGGAATTGGAAGATTCCCTTCAAGCCGGCCAGCTGATTGTGAATGTGCGTGCCGAGGTGTCGCCAGACGCTTTGAAGGCTTCGCTGGAGGAAGCGGTGAAGCAAACGTTCTCCGGCAGTTCCGGCATTGAGGCAACGCTCGATCACCTCGAATTTTTCCAGCCCGGCAAACCGCAGCCCACGCATCGCATCGCGGTGCCGTAGAGTCCGCTTGGGAAAAGCTGGACTCGAATTCTCTCGTTCGTAACCTGCGCGCATGTTGTCGCGTAGACGATTTGTCGCTGGTGTCGGCTCCGGATTAAGCCTCGCTGGATTGATGGTGTCACCCATCGGTGCGACTGCCGCCGCTGCGCGGAACGCGCTCTCCGAGGAGCGCCGGCGCTATTTGCAGGCGACGTTGCCGTTGGAAGACCGCCGATTCGATCCCTTCGCGAAGATGCTGGTCGTGCCGGCAGCATCGACCGTTACTCACCAGGCCCCGGGCCGAACCGGCGATGTGCGCGGAACTACTGCTTCTCTCAACTACGCGGTGGCGTTGCTGGACAGCGACGAACGCTGGCGGACCGAACGCGGAAACGAAATCCTGCGCGTCGTCATCGGTCTTCAGGACAAGAATCGCAGCCACGAGACGTTCGGTCTCTGGCCTTGGTATTTGGAGGAAGCTTCGGCGGGAAATGCTTCCACCGACGTCACCATGGCGGAACACGGCGCGCTGCCATTGTTGATGGCGTTGGGCCTTCATCGCGAGCGACTCGCCAAGGACATTCTCGATCCTGCGCGAGAGGCGATCGTTCGGGCAACGGGGGCGATCCAGCGACGCCCTTTCGATCTCGACCAAACTCAGCTTACTGTCGCGGGCGTGTCGGCCCTGCTGCTTGCGGCGCAGGAATTGAAACTGGCCGACCTTCGGCCAATCGCACGCGAGCGGCTCCGGCAATTGCACGCGCACATCATCGGCCAGCAATCCTTCGCGGAGTATAACAGTCCAGACGCGATCGTTTCCGTCATTCGCGAATTCTCGCGGCTGCTCTGGCTGCTGAAGGACGGTCGCGACAAGTCATTGATTTCCGAGATGCACGATCTCGCCTGGAAACATCTGGCGACGCATTTTCATTCGCCGACGCGACAGTGGGCCGGACCGCACAGCTGGACTGCGGAGACGAACTTGCGAAAGAGGCCGACCATCCTTGCGTTCATCCAGTCCGCTTGCGGCGAGCTCGCCGAACTCGGTGTTCCTCAGCCGCTGCCAGTCGGGCTCGACACGTATCGCATTCCGCTCCAGTGCCCGCGCAAGTGGGCACGTCTCATCGCTGCGCTGGAATCGCCGCGCGCCGTTAAAGAAACGTTCGTGGCCGCAGACGCCGCGAAAGACGGTAAACGCAATCCAGTCGTGGGAACGACGTGGCTCCATCCGCGATTCGCGCTCGGGACGGTGAATCGTGGCGACCTCGGATCTGGTCGGCGCCCGTTGCTGGCCTGCTGGGGCATGGCTTCCGCACCGAGGTTTCTGCGCGTGCGATTTCTCAAGGACGACTCCGACTTCGCTTCCGCGCTGTTCTTCAGCGTGCAACACGAAGGAGCGGCACTGGCCGTGGTAACATTATGCACGCACGACGGAACTTCGAACCCAACGCTGGCTCCTGTTCAAAACGGAATGATTCGAGCATCGAGCCTGAAAGTGCGCTTCGAATGCGAAGGCGAGCTGGCCGATTGCACGATGCAAGCAGCGGGGCAGGGGAGCAAGGGCGTGATCATCCAGGATCGCGATGCGCGTTTCCTGGTGCGTCCGGTCGAAGGACGATTCGGCGATGCGGCGGTCGAGTGGGATTCGCCGTCGCTGCGGCTGGCGAGCCACTTTGACATCACGCTCTATCACGGGCCGGCGAAGGATCACAAATTGTCGGATCTCAGCGCGGCGTTCGCGGCGTTCACCATCGAGGAATGGCCTTACGATCTGGGGAACCTTGCCGCCGGCAATATCGAAGCTCAGGTAAAGGAAGGGAAACTGCGTGCCCGGGCCATTCTCGGCGGCAGGGCGCTGGATTTCGAAGCCCATGTGAAACCCACCAGCCGGGTCGCCATGGATGATGCATTCCGCAGCGCGGTGCTCTGAACGCCACTACGCCTTCATCCGGCTCTGGCGGTAGCGGTCGAGCCCGACGGCGAGGATGATGACAATGCCGATGATGATCTCCTGTGTGAAGGTCGGCCAGTTCATCAGGCTGGAACCGTTGCGCAGCGTTTGAATAATTAGCGCACCGATCATAGATCCAAGGATGCTGCCGCTGCCTCCGCTCAAGCTCGCTCCGCCGATCACCACGGCGGCGATGATGTCCAGCTCCAGTCCCGCTGCGCCGGACGGATCTCCCTGCGTCAGGCGCGTGAGCTGCATCAAGCCAGCGCAGCCGAAGAAAATTCCCGCGAGCGAATAGATCAGAAGTTTCTGCAGCGGCACGCGAATGCCGCAGAGCCGCGCGGTGGCTTCGTTCGAGCCGATGGCAAAGATGTATCGCCCGAAGATGGTCTGCCGCATGACGACCGACATGATCACGGCCAGCGCGATGGCGATCCAAACGCCTTGGGGCATGGGCAGTAAGTGATCCAAGTCGTCCATCTTCATCAGGTTGCTGATGGGCGATTCGAACGGGTAGTTCACGGTCTGGTTCCCGGCGACCCATTTCGCGAGCCCGCGCGCCACACCCATCATGCCGAGCGTGACGATGAACGGCATCAGGCGCAGACCGGAGATCAGTGTTCCGTTCAACAGGCCAATCGCGCTGCCGGCGAGCACGGTGACCAACACTGCGGAGCCAGTTCCCCAGCCTTTGTTCAGCAACGTCGCACCAAGCACGCTGGTCAGAGCGACGACGGAGCCGACGCTAAGGTCGATTCCGCCGCTGACGATGATCATGGTCATTCCGAGCGCACCGATCGCGACGATGACGGTTTGCGAGAGAACGGTCTTAAAGTTCGCGACGCTGGTGAAGGCCTTGAGCCCGTCGTAGGGCGAAGTCTTCGCGGCCTGTTGCCAGCCGCTGAAGCCGCTTAGCGTTTCCTTCTCCATTTGATCCGCCACGTCCTTCATCGCCAGCATCGCCATGAAGAGCGTGGTGACCAGCAAAAGACCGAACAGCGGCCCGAGGGCTTTCAAGATTCTCCGAAGCTGGCTGCGCGTGGAACTCATGCGGTAAGAGTGGTGTCGCCGGAGCCGGATCCAATTGCGGCGGTTATAATGTCATGCTCGGTCCACTGAGCCGTCGGTCGAATCTCCGCGAGCACGCCGCGGCACATCACACCGATGGTGTCGCACACGCCGAGCAGTTCAGGCAGATACGAGCTGACAAAGATGACGGACTTGCCTTCCGCGGCGAGCTGGCCAATCAAACGATAGATGGCCGCCTTGCTGCCGACGTCGATGCCGCGCGTGGGTTCATCCAGCAGTAGAATCTTCGCCTCGTGATGCAGCAGGCGACCGATCGCGATCTTCTGCTGATTCCCGCCGGACAATTCACCAATGTCCTGATCTGGTCCCTGAGCGCGCACTTCGAGGCGTTCCATCCAGCGGCGGGTGCAATCGCGCTGGGCCCGCTGGCTGATGAATCCCGCTCGCGCCACCGAGGCGAGGCTGGTGGCGGTTAAATTGTCGGCGAGCGAGCGATTCAGCATCAAGCCTTCCTCCTTGCGATTCTCGCTGAGCAGACCGATCCCCGAATTCAAACGCGATGTGGGCGAGGCGTGGGTCTCGTTCCGACCGAAGACTTCCACCGTGCCGGCGGAAAGACGATCCAGACCAAACGCCGCGCGAAGCATCTCGGTGCGTCCGGCTCCGATGAGGCCCGCGATGCCAAGGATTTCCCCGGCGCGGAGCGTGAGACTGGCGGAACGCGGCTTTGCGTCACCAGCGAGATTCTTGAGTTCGAAAACCGTTTTACCCAACTGATGCGGCGTGCGCGGATAAATCTCCGTCATATCGCGACCCACCATCAGGCGAATAATCTCGGAAAGCTGGACGGTCTTCATGTCGCCGGCGCCGACGCTTTCGCCGTCGCGCAACACGGTGTAGCGGTTGCAGAGCCGCTGGCACTCTTCGAGGAAGTGCGAGATGTAGACCACGCTCACCCCGCGTTCCTGGAGCTTCCCGATGACCGCAAAAAGATTCTCGGTATCGACCTGAGTTAGGCTGCTCGTCGGTTCGTCCATGATGATGACCTTCGGATCACCGATCAAAGCGCGGGCGATTTCGACCACCTGCTGTTCAGCGATGGTCAACGAGCGAACCGAAACGTCGAGCGGGATGCTGTCGTGGTGAAGTTCCGCCAGCGCACGGCGAGCGAGTTCGCGGCGGCGGGTGCGATTGATCCAGCCGAATCGCGCGGGTTCAGAACCGAGTAGAATATTCTCCTCCACGCTGAGATCCGGCGCGAGCGTGAGCTCCTGATAAATCATCGCGATTCCGGATTCGCGAGCGTGCAAGGGATTCTCCGGGGTGAACGGCGTTCCGTTGAGCTCGATGCTTCCCCCATCAGGCTGATACGCGCCGCTCAGGATTTTCATGAGCGTGCTCTTGCCGGCCCCGTTCTCGCCAATCAACGCGTGAACCTCGCCCGGGCCGATCTCGAGCGAGACGCCGCGCAAAGCGTGGGTGGCGCCGAAGGATTTTCGGACGCCGGACATCCGGAGACGCGCGGTCATTTCAGATACTTGTCCAGCGGCGGATAGAGCAGCTCTTTGATGTCCGGCTGATCGGCATTCTCCGGCGTGACGAGAACGACGCCGGTGTCGATGCGTTTCTCGACCTTCTTACCTTGGAGATGCTCGACCATCGTCATCACACCCTTGTAGCCCATGAAGACCGGATTCTGCACGACGAGTCCCTGCACGTCGCCGCGCTTGAGATCGGCGACGGATTGCGATCCGGCATCGAAGCCGACCATCTTGACCTTGCCGCCAGCCTTGCCGATGTCGCGGAGCGCTTTCGCCATCGCAATGGTGGGCGGTTCGCACGGAGCGAAGATGCCATTCACATCGCGACCGAAACGGTTCAGGAGATTTTGGGAAGCTTGGTATCCGGTCTCGCGCGTCGGGCCGGCGTATTGATCCGAGGAGATGAGCTTAATCTGCGGAAACTCCTTCTTCAGCGTATCGACGAATCCAGTTTCGCGTTCCTCAGTGCTCGCTGATCCGACCGCGTAACGCAGTAGTATGACGTTGCCTTTGCCTTCGAGCAGCTTGCCCATGTGCTGCGCAGCGAGCACACCGCCCTTGTAGTTATCCGTGGCGACGAAGCTGACGTAGTTGTCCGACTTCAGACCGGAATCCATGATCACGACCGGCACCTTGGCGCGGATGGCGTTGTTTACCGGGCGCACCATTGCTTGGGAATCTAGCGGGGCGAGCACGATGCCGTTCACGCGGCGCGTGGTGAAATTCTCGATGGTCTGAATCTGCTGGTCGCGATCGTCTTCCTTCAGCGGGCCTTTCCAGATGACGTCCACCTTGATGCCTTGCTCGGCGAGTTCGTTGCGAGCCTTGAAGGCGCCCGCGTTGATCGATTTCCAGAACTCGTGCGTGGTACCCTTCGGGATGACCGCGATGGTGTAATTCTTCTCAGCGGCCGACGCAGACAGCAGGCCACAAAGCAGGCAGGCGAGCAGGCGGAGTGATTTCATGAGTGGAAGCTAAGGAAACGGACGGGGGCGTTTCAATCCTTTTGATGGAAGAGGCGCAAGGCGAGGGCTCCCCGAAGTTGTGATGGCGAACGGCAATCCGTCTTCGTCGGCTCTCGGTCGCGGAGCGACCACCTGACGGTAGCCGTGTGCTTCAGCCCACGGATTAGGATAGAAACGCTCTCGTCGCGGAGCGACGATTGAAATTGAAGACTGGCGTTCAGGCGTCGCTCCGCGACGCACTCTCCATTCTCGATTACCGTGGGCAAAAGCCCACGGCTACCATCGCATTCTCGCTCCGCGAGATAGATCTGAAGTGACCTTCATTTCACACGAAACCCTCCGATAGCTCCATCAGCTTGCGGTGTCTTGACTTCAAAGCAGCGTTCCCAAACACTCCCGAACTCTTATGTCCGAGCCCAAAGAAAATGTGTTGATGGAGAAGATTGTCTCCCTCTGCAAACGTCGCGGATTCGTCTACCAGTCGTCGGAAATCTACGGCGGCATTCAAGGATTTTGGGACTACGGTCCGTTGGGCGCTGAGCTCAAACGCAACGTGAAGGAGCTCTGGTGGTCCACGATGACGCGATTGCGTGATGACGTGGTCGGCCTCGAAGCGACCATCATCATGGCCCCGCAAATTTGGCGCGCGAGCGGTCACGTGGATACGTTCTGCGATCCGATGTGCGACTGCCTGCTGACGAAGAAGCGCTTTCGCGCCGACCAGGTCGAGCCGCAGAGCGGTAATGTATTTTGGTTTATTGGTGCGATGGAAACTGAGGCTTTTGAAGAGTGCCGAAACTTGATCCAAGAGAACCCGAATCAGTTTACTTGCTCGGTGGAAAAAGTGGTTTCGTTGCTTGAGGCCGGTCGACTAGTCGAACTGTCAGGCGATTTGGCGGCGTCAATGCAGTCCAGAGATAGTGAAAGCCCTTTCTCAGTTCCAAAGCTCTTACTAAAATTGGGCCCACATTATTTTAAGGAGTATGCAGTAATGCTGCCGCCAGGTAAGCCGCCGGAAAGCGCGAGAAAAACAGCGTTGCAGTATTACTCGAAGCTCGGAATCAAGGCTCCTAAGCTACTTGGTGAGCGCGTGGAAAAGGTTGAAAACTCTACGCGCTTCAATCCTGAAAACGGATCCCTTCTTACTCCTCCAGTTCCATTCAACTTGATGTTTAAGACCTACGTTGGTCCAACGGCCACCGAGGAGGATGTTGCCTATCTTCGTCCCGAAACCGCGCAGGCGATTTTCGCGCAGTTCAAGAACGTGCTCGAAACCTCGCGTCAGAAAGTGCCGTTCGGCATCGCGCAGGTCGGCAAGGCTTTCCGCAATGAAGTCACGCCGCGCAATTTCACGTTCCGCTCGCGTGAGTTCGAACAGATGGAACTCGAGTTCTTCATCAAACCCGATGAAGCGGTGGAAGTAATCTCCGGTGCGGTGGCAACGCCGAAGGGGGCAGGGCATCCCGGCGAACCGCAGCCGAGCTGGGGCTGGCAGATCTGGCACCAGTATTGGGTCGAGGAACGCATCAAGTTCTACGAAGGCATCGGCCTCCCGCGTACGACGCTCGAAGAGTATTGGCAGAAGCCCGAGGAGCTCGCACACTACGCGCGGGCTTGCGTGGACATCCTGTTCAAGTTCCCGTTTGGCACGCAGGAACTGGAAGGCATCGCGGCGCGCAGCGATTTCGATCTGTCCCAGCACGCGCGTTTCTCCGGCAAGACGATGGGCGTGTTCGACGAAGATTTGCGCACCGCTTGGGGCAAGCTCGACGACGCGAAGAAGAAGGACGTATCGGAGCGCTACTATCAGGCGCGTCTGCGTTATCTAACCAAGTCCGGCGTGGAGCAGGCAAAGGCGGAAAAGCAGGCCAAGGAAGACGCGGAAGGTCTGGCGAAGGGCCAATACATCCCGCACGTTATCGAGCCGTCCGCTGGCGTGGATCGTCTGATCCTCGCGCTGGTCGCGAATGCGTTTTCTGAAGTCACCACTACGGACGACAAGGGTAAGAGCGAGACGCGCGTGGTGATGAAGTTTCATCCGCGCGTGGCGCCGATCAAGGTCGGCGTGTTTCCGCTGCTCAAGAACAAGCCGGAACTGATCGCGAAGGCTAAGGAAGTCTTCGAGTCGTTGCGCGGACACATGATGGCGTTCTACGACGATGCCGGCGCGATCGGCCGCCGCTATGCGCGTCAGGACGAGGCGGGCACGCCGTTCTGCGTGACGATTGATTTCGATACGTTGGGCGAGAAACCGGAATTGCTGAACACAGTGACGATTCGCCATCGCGATGACGGCAAGCAGGAGCGGTTGCCAATTGCCGAGCTGCAGGGCTGGTTGCTGGCGCGCATTCGTTGACGAGTTGCCTCGCCCGGCCGGTAATAGTTCTCAAGTGAGCTGGCCGTTCGCCGATAACATTGGCGTAGCGAAGCCTGCTACCTAAGTTAGCCAAGCTACAACTCCTGACCCGCCTTTGCCTTAAGGCGGGTCTTTT
>Ga0154020_10008626_pt1 | contig 11804 bp, 8 predicted proteins | sample Klosneuvirus_201_FD_109709 | JGI IMG/M metagenome (GOLD analysis project Ga0154020, IMG submission 109709) | Active sludge microbial communities from wastewater, Klosterneuburg, Austria - Klosneuvirus_20160825_MG | ecosystem: Engineered > WWTP > Aerobic digester > Activated sludge | place... | reverse complement strand
GGAATTGTTTTATCCATTGGACGTGGTCATCAAACTAAAAAAGGAAAAATCCGACCTATTGAAGCAAAAAAAGGTGATAAAATCATTTTTTCTAAATACTCTGGTGACAAGATCACCAAAGATGGTGTTAATTTTGTAGTAATTCGAGAATCAGACGTATTAGGATTTTCATCGAATTAATTGTTAAGTAGAAATACTTTCATAATGTTATTTACAGATATGATAAAACGAGGTGCACGCATGATATTCCATCGAATGAACTTTTTCCCAAGTGGTCAACGTTTTGTTCTTCTATCCATGTTTGGTATGATTTGTTTATTTCAATGTGTTGGTCATGCAGTGAGCCTTGATTGGAGTGGTAACTATCGTTTTGATTTTGTGAATATTGACAAATCAGAGCTCAAGTCTGGTAGCCAAAAAAGTTATTTATTAAACAGCTTAGTTCTCATGCCTCATATTATACCTAGCGACGGTTTTGAAGTGGTTAGTAAAATTCATCTTGCTGATGACCCCAACTCTCCCTATAAAAATTCATCTCAAGCAGGTCTGATTTGGGGTAGCTCCGTTAACAGTGGCACTGCCACTTATCTTGATGACTCTAATGCGCTTTCAGGCAGTCGACCCAAAACATCTCTTACTGTGAGCCAGCTTTACTTAAAGGTTGAACAAGAGTGGGGATCACTCATTATAGGTCGAGCACCAGTTCAATTTGGCTTAGGGATCACCCACAATGCCGGCAACGATCCCTTTAACCATTGGTTTGATACGCGTGATATGCTCGCTTATAAAGTACACATAGGAAATTTGTTTATAATGCCTTCCGTTAGCAAGCAATTTGCTGGAGATTTTGCGGCTGGAAATGAAATCTCCAATCAAACTCTGCATTTTGAATACAAGAACCATGATACAGGAGATTGGTTAGGCCTATTTTATGAAACAAGTAAAGGGAGCGCCAGTGCCAATGATATACCCCCTTCTCTCATTGGTGGAGCCAGCATTGATAAATCTCTCAGTCTGAACTCATACAATATCGTCCTCGGTAAGGATTTTACCGATTTCAATTTTAGAGTTGAAGGCGGTTTTCAATCAGGTTCAACGGGGGTCATTACTGCAGCCGGCCGAAATATTTTAATGAGTAGCTATGCTGTGATTTCTGAATTTAGTATCCTTCCTGGCGAAGGAAAAAACTCATGGAATATAAAAGCGGGAACAGTGAGTGGTGATAATCCCGATACAGAAGATTTCGAAGGTTTTTTTGTTGATCGCAATTATGATATCGCTCTTATTTTATTTAATCATTCATTGGGCCAAAATGCTGACATTTTTAAAACTAAGCTGGGCCATAACCCTTCTACAAGCGTTAAGAATAGCCTTGACGACGAATTTATAAGCAATGTGATCTTTGTTACTCCTCAATGGATCTACCAATTGGCGGATCGCTGGAAAATGCGCAATGCTTTAACTTTTGCTCGACTAAACAATGCTCTAGTTAAAGTTGGCTCAAGCACTGAAACCATTTCTAGCGATGTTGGATTAGAATGGGATCTTGCTTTTAATTATAAAGCCAATGATAATATGGACTGGAAGTTTGAATTAGGAGTTCTACATCCAGGGGCTGCCTTCAAAATGGGGTCTGCCAATTTAAAGAACTCTGATACTGTCCTAGGATTTGGTACGTCGGCCGCCATAACATTTTAAAGCATATTAAATAAACTCACTTGATTTACAACTTGGACGCAACCTGAATACATAAGCACTATGGCGGCCGTTTTTTCTCATTAATAAGGACCAATCTCCTTATTAATGGGAGAATTCGGAAATATCTCAAACTCGTATATCATTCGCACCATTTTCCAGTACTCCAATTAATCATAAAATTCAATTTTATCTAATTTGAAAATTAGATTGTCTCAAAATTTATCAATCCAGCTTTAAAGCTTATTTTTACATTTTGGACATTCTAGCTCACTCACTTTAAAAAACCTGATAGTCATCACACATCATTCAAAAGCCCAAAGGATATAGGGCATCTTTGCTTTAGCTAGAAACTTCGTAGCCCGATGAAGGTCTGTGTTAATGGTAATTTTTAAACATTCATGCAGAACGGAGTGCATATGAAAAAATGGATAAGAGGAATAAGAGCTCAGTTACTAATAATGGGATTAATCCCGGTTGTGGTTCTAACACTTCTTGTATTTATCTCTATGCGCGCCTTAAATCACTTTTCAGAAAAAATCGAGGTAGCCTACAGTGTCCGTGCTAAGCTCATAGAAGCTGCCGGAGAAATTGACTCTAGTGTTCACGCTGTTGGGCGATGGATGTGGCTCAGTTTTGTTACAAAAGATAAAGAAACCGAGAAGAATAAATTTCTTTCCAAAGCTGAAAATGAAATTGTTGAAATTGATGAAACTATTGAAAACTATACAAAACTACCTCGAAATCCAAAAATACAGGATTTGTTTAAAGGAGTTGAAAAGGAGTGGCCTTTAGCCAAAACAGCAGCCCAGGAAGCCATCAAAGAATTAAAGGAATCGCATCTTCGAGATTCCGACAAAATTAAAAATTTACTTTTAAACCAATTTGCTTCCCATCTGATTCCCATTACAGCCACCATGAATCAGATCAAAGACGAAATGCATCGCATTCTTGAAAACGAAATAACTGAGTCCAATGAATTTTCCAGATCGACCACACAAAGTTTATTTATACTTTCTCTTTTATCAATGTTATTATGTTTAGCCATTTCTATTTTCATAGCCATCAGGCTCACATTTAAACTGACTCATATCAGCAGTATCTTGTTTGAAGCGAGCTCGCAGGTTAACTCTGCCTCCAAGCAAATCGCTGCTTCTTCTGAGGGATTATCCCAGTCCACCACGGAACAGGCTGCTGCTCTGGAACAAACCGCGGCCTCTCTAGAGGAAATCAGTTCTATGATTAATAAAACAACCGATGGCGCTAAACACGCTTCTGAAAGCTCCTCTGAGTCTCAATTAAAAGCGGAAGATGGAAAAAAATCAATTGAACAAATGATTCACTCCATGGACGAAATTAAACAAAGCAACGACTCCATTATGAGCCAAATCAACTATAGCAATCAACAACTCGGAGAAATTGTTAAGGTGATCCAAGAAATTGGCGAAAAGACAAAAGTCATTAATGATATTGTTTTTCAGACAAAACTACTTTCATTTAATGCCTCCGTTGAGGCAGCGCGAGCCGGTGAGCACGGAAAAGGATTTGCCGTAGTCGCAGAGGAAGTTGGAAATTTAGCACAGATGAGTGGTAATGCCGCACGAGAAATCTCAGATATGCTAGCGGGAAGTATCTCAAGAGTAGAAAAAATAGTACAAGAAACAAAATCAAAAGTGGAGACTCTCATTTTTCAAGGAAGGCAAAAAGTCGAATCTGGCTCTATGGTTGCACAACAATGTGCTGATATTCTCACAGAGATCGTAGAAAATATTTCAAAAGCTGCCCATTACACAAAAGAAATTTCGTTGGCCTCTCAAGAGCAATCTCTCGGTGTTTCAGAAATAAATAAAGCCATGGGGCAAATGGATACGGTAACTCAACAGAACGCAGCAACGAGTGAACAAACTGCCAGCTCTGCTGAAGAACTCTCTGCCCAGGCTCAATCCCTTAACCAATCTGTTGAGGAATTGCTCAAAATTATCGAAGGTGTCAAGAGTCAGCACCATCAAGATAAATTAGCCGTAGCACCGGATGGATCACCCAACATGCAACAAACTGTTACGGCCACACCCATGACGTCACAGAAGGAGAAAAGACGCGGTGCTAAGGTCATCCACTTTAAAGCAAACTCAGCTCGAAGAAGCAATGAGACGCAGGCTTACGAAGCGATAGACGAATCGTCGATTCCTGACAGAAAACACGCAGGATTTAAAGATATATAACACTTATAAACTAAGGATATTTACTGTGAATCTAACGGCGATAGAACTTAAAATGGGTGAATTGATTCTAACCGATCAGGATATTGCTATTGAATCTCATTTAAAATCCAGTATTTGTGTTTGCCTCTATTCAAATGAAAACCAATCAGGGGGAATCATTCAGTTCTCCCATCCTTGTAAACCGGATGGGAGAACTGAATACCCCCTGCAATATGGTGATTATGCACTGACTCGGTTAATAGAAAGTCTTGAAGACTTTACACACAATAGCGCACCGTGCTCCACCTTTAAAGCGAAAATCATAGGATGCGCTAATAAAAAAACGAATGAAAATCTAACTATCGTTCGAAAAATTCTACATCAATACTCCATAGAAATTATAGCCGAAGATGTCAGTGAATCTCAACAAAGTCGTCATATTATTTTTTATCCCCATTCGGGTCGACTACAAATTGCCATTGGTGCTGACAGCACTGATTCTCCGTCAAATTTAAAGAACCAAATCAACCAAAGAGCAACGTCTCAATCTTCCCCCCAACGGATCCCTCAACCTTTATTTCAATCACATAAAAAAACGAAAGTACTTATTGTTGACGATTCCAAAACCATTCGTCAAATTTTAACGAATATTATTGGGCAAGATCCCGAGATGGAAATTATTGGGCAAGCAGAAAATGCATTAGAAGCAGAAAAGCTCTTAGATCATCTCAAACCCGATGTCATCACTCTGGATGTTCATATGCCTGGAATGACAGGGGTAGAGTGGTTAGAAAAACTGATTCCACAAAAACCAATCCCCGTTGTCATGATTACATCAATGCAGTGGCAAGAAGGCAATGAAGTATTTAGAGCTCTAGAGCTGGGCGCTGTCGATTATATACAAAAGCCAGAATTTCATCAAATCAATGACCTTAGCCCTATGATTAGAGAAAAGATTAAAAATGCCTCTCAGGCTAAAGTAAGACCTTTATCAAAAAAGCTGATCATAAGATCTCATAAACAGAATCAAATTATAAGGCGATCAGCTATTTCAACTAATGAAATGATTTCCTATAAAAGTGGTTTAGTTATTGCTATGGGAGCCTCTACGGGTGGAACTGAAGCTCTTCGCGAAGTACTGACCTGTCTTCCTTCTTCTATTCCACCGATTTTGATCGTACAGCATATCCCCCCTGTATTTTCAAAAGCTTTTGCCGATCGTCTCAATGATCTTTGTCCCTTTGAAGTTAGAGAAGCAAAGGATGGTGATTTATTAAAAAATAATTGTGTTCTTGTCGCGCCAGGAGGATACCAAATGAAATTAGAAAAATCGAATCACCACCCATCCTTTCATGTAAAAATCATTGATGACCCACCCATGAACAGACACAAACCCTCCGTGGATTATTTATTTAACTCTATAGCTCATCATTTTGGAAAAAAATCCATTGGTGTGATCTTGACAGGCATGGGAAGTGATGGTGCTCGGGGGTTACTCAATATGAAAAAATCAGGAGCGATGACACTCTCTCAAGACGAGTCAACTTGTGTTGTTTATGGAATGCCAAAGGCCGCTGTAGATATGAACGCCAGCGATGAAGTCATAAAACTTGAATCCATTGCAGAGAAAATCATTGAGCTGAGTAAAGTTTCAAAAGCAGCCTAAAAGGATGGAGAACGTTTATGGAAGACTTTGAAAATGAAATGAAATTAACTTTTATTGAAGAGGTCACGCAACTACTATCAGACTCCGAACAATGCTTTTTACAACTAGAAGAAAATCCTGACGACTCATGCACCATCGATCGTATTTTTAGAATTGCTCACAACATCAAAGGAAGTGCTAAAGCTGTTGGATTTGAACAATTAGGTCAATTCACTCATGAGTTTGAGAACTTTTTACTTCAATGCAAATCAAAAAAGTTTAGTATTAATTCAAAGTCTATTTCTCTTTTACTAAAGTGCAATGACCACATCAAAAATTGGATCGAAAAGCTTCATAATGACTTAACGGCAACTGTCGATAGCGCAAATCTTATTAATGAACTTCAAATTTTTACTGAGACAGAAACTCTGACTGTGAATGTGAACGCGAGGGGGACTGAGCATACTCACGCGCAAGACCATGAGAATGAGTCCGAGCCGGAACCAGAGTCAGAGGTTGGAACTATTCCTAATTCGCAAAAAAATACAGCCCTAGTAAATAAAAATATATTACAAACTCCCACGTCAAAGGGAAGTACTGACGAAAGCATAAGAGTCAGTTTATCTCGTCTAGAAGGACTTCTCAATTCTGTTGGTGAATTAGTTATTTTACAAACAGTCTTGAAAGAACAAGCTATAACCCCCAATCCTCTTATTTTAAAAAAGACTATCCATCAAATGGGAAAAATCACTAAGGAAGTTCAAGAAATCTCAATGAGTTTACGAATGGTTCCCTTAAAGCAAACTTTTCAAAAAATGCAGAGAATTGTTAGAGATACTTCTCATCAATTAAACAAAAAAGTGAATTTAATTCTTGAGGGCGAAGATACAAAAGTCGACAAGACTATCTTAGAAGCTTTAAGTGATCCATTGGTCCATATCATCAGAAATGCTGTGGACCATGGTATTGAACCTTCTGCTTTGAGAAAGCAAAATCAAAAAGATGATTATGGCACTATTATTTTAAAAGCCTATCATCAAAGTGGAAAGCTTATTATTGAAGTGACAGATGACGGCGGTGGAATTTCAATCGAATGTCTTAAGTTAAAAGCCGTAGAGCGCGGCGTTCTGAAACCTAACCAAGTGATCTCAGACAAAGAGGCCGTGAATTTGATTTTTCATTTAGGGTTATCAACAAAAACTCAAGTTACAGATGTTTCCGGAAGAGGCGTTGGAATGGATGTCGTCAAAACAAATATTGAACAGATACAAGGTGAAGTGTTGGTTGAAACAACTATACATCAAGGAACTACTTTTAAAATTGTTCTTCCACTCACGCTAGCCATTATTGATGGAATGATCATTCGATGTAATGATGAAAGATTCGTTATCCCACTCTCTCACGTTTATGAAACAGTAAAAATAAAAAGTACTGATATAAAATTCATTATTGGTGTTGGCGAAATTTTAGACTTGAGAAACGAAAACCTCCCCGTAATTCGACTCAATAAAATCCTTGGGAACCATAAAACGGGGAATACTCCAACAGAGGCCATTGCCATTGTTGTTCGCGATCAGGGCACTCCATTTGCCACTTTAGCTGAAGACATCATCGGCCAGCATCAGGTGGTCATTAAAAAATTAGGTCACGAATTGCAACTCATAAAAGGTTATAGTGGCAGTGCGATCTTAGGCGACGGAAAACCAGCTCTCATTTTAGAGATGAGCGAACTACTTAATCATTATGGAGCGAGTAAAGACAATTTAACCCATCATAAAAGGCAGGTGGCATTATGAACCAAGACAAACTCAACGCAGATTCTGGTAAGATAAACTCTAGTACAGAAATGAATGATCGGTACCTTTCCTTCTCTCTTGGAACAGAAGACTATGCCATCCCCCTACTCTCTGTAAGAGAAGTTATTGCCATTCCAGAAATCACTCCCGTTCCACAATCCTCCAGTTACTTTTTGGGAATAATGAATCTCCGAGGGCAAGTCATTTCCGTGATTGATTTACGTTCAAAGCTGTCAATCAAACCATCAAACAGCACCGAAAGTGCCATTATAATCTGTGATCTTCACCCAAATTCGCTTGGCGTCGTTGTAGACTCTATAAATTCGGTGATTAATGCCAATCCACATCAAATTTCTGAAAAGCCTGAAATACACAGTCAAAAAAATACGGATTATATACAAAATGTTTATCGTGATAAAGACAAACTCATTGTGCTGCTCGATATCTCTAAAGTTCTGAATATACAGGAAATGAGGGAGATTACAAACGCTAATCAAAAACCAAAGAAAGCCTCTTAAGTGAATGATAATAGTTATCAGACTAATTTTTTAAAAGATTTCTTAAGTTCCTAGTTTAAACATACAAATAGTGCTTATATATAAATAGTAATGGTTTATATGCATAATTTCTTAGAGAATAAATCTGTAGACAGGCGTTCAATGTTGCTGTCTACTGTAATCCGACACCATTAAAACTGCACACTCATTTATCTGAAAGTTTATTATGTCATATTTGAAATATCAATTTATACTTTATTTAGTGGTTCTTGTTGGGGTAAATTCCTTTTTTGATCATTCTCTGTTAGCCTCACCAAAATCATTAAATCCATCTACTCCGCTTCAATACTTAAAGCAGCGACTCAAATCAAATCGATTTCCGTCGTCATTTATTCGTGAACTACTTAAAAACTATGATGACTCAAGGAGAGATCAGGTGGTTAAGTTAAATACCATGGGATTTTTACTGAGTCCTGATTACAGCGGACATATCTCCGAAGAAGCTATCAAACGCACTAAAAGTTTTATGCTCGAGCACCAATCGGCTCTCATTCAAGCAGAGATAAAATACGGTGTTAAAAAAGAAATAATTACTTCATTACTTTGGGTAGAATCTCGCCTTGGGGAGAACCATGGAAGCTTTCATGTCGCCAGCGTCTTTCTCAGTCTCTTGCAAAGCGATCACCCTCAATTACAACCTGTTTTGCTTGCTGACCTCGAAAAGCGCTCACCCTCACCCTCACCATTCCTTATCAAAAAATCAAAGGAACGTGCAAAAATAAAAGGACGATGGGCTGTCGGTGAGTTATGGTCTCTTTACAAAATTTATAAAAAAAATCCCTCAATATTAGCGAACTTGAAAGGTTCTTATTCTGGTGCCTTCGGACTTTCGCAATTTCTACCATCGAGTTATTTAAGCTGGGCCAAGAGTTATCAGTCTAATGCGCAACCAGATTTATACAATGCCGATGATGCTATTTTGAGTGTAGCTTTTTATCTCTACAAAAATGGTTACAAGAAAAATAAACCCAAGACCTATCTCAAAGCCCTTTACCACTACAATCGCTCCCATGACTATGGTGAAACTATCATTCAATTATCACAAAAGATATGAAAAGAATGAAGCTCCCATTCTCAGAAACAATTTATTTATTTCGTTTCGATGCAGTAAGCATCTCTTTTTCATCCATTAGATTTTTAATAACCATCGGCAAAAGCTCAATAATGTCTGTTGCCACTAAACTAAAATCATTTTTATACTTTCTTGTATAAATTTTTCCCACGGTGCCATGAAGATATGCTGCTAAGCAAAGCGCATTGGATGATGACATTCCGCCAGTCAGTAATCCGCCAATCATCCCCGCAAGAACATCTCCCGTTCCCGCTTTAGCCAAAGATGGATCTCCGGATCCTATCAAAAAAACGTCTCCTGCGGGTGTCCTTATTAAACTGCGATGGCCCTTGAGTAAAAGATGACCGCCAAGTTGTGATTGGCCTTTGAGTAAAAAAGCTAAGCGATCCTGCTGCAATTCTTCGTGCCTTTGCTTTTGTTGACTGAACGGTGGTGCTTCATCGCCTTCTTCTGTCCGAAGCAGTTGATTGAGCTCTCCCGAATGAGGGGTTAAAATCCAATGCGATGGAATGGGGTATTTTTTAAGTAACTTAAATAAGTGAAGAGCATCAGCATCAACAACAATGGGAGTAGCGTTGTTTTTATAAAAATTATAAATAGAATTTATTAATTTTAAACTTCTCTTATCTTTTCCCAAGCCAGGTCCAAGAACAATAGCGTTTGGTTTTTTGATGTTTTTCAAAAAATTTAAATCTTCATCCAATAGTGCAGTCAATAAATAGGGATAAGATAAGTGGCTCCCTTTTTGCCTCACTTCAGGCCACTGAGCCCAAGTGACATAACCAGATCCCATTCGGGCTCCTGCTGCTGCTGACAAAACACCTGCTCCCTCCATTCCCGTAGATCCTGCAATTACCAACAAATGACCGCGAGAGCTTTTATTAGTATTCCAATGAGATCTTTGTGGTAAAACTTTCTGCGCTTCACGCAAACCAAAAAAATATATTTTAGGATCAAGTTCAGATTGAGCTTTTGACGAAAAGCCAATATCTATTGTTTTTATAGCCCCAACATGCCGGGGACCATCTCCCATCAATAAACCCAATTTAGCCACTCCAATGGTATAGGTTTTATGAACTCGTAAGGTACCTACACTCGCGATACCTGTGGTTCCATTGAGTCCGGAAGGGACATCGATAGCAACTCTCTCCCTTGCTCTTTCTCCCACAAACTGAAGGGTCTGCTTCCAAGAAGCTGTTAACTCCCTTGACAGACCAACCCCAAAGGCAGCATCAACAAGGAGGTCCCAAACTTCATTAGCGCTGGTCTTATAAAAATCTGGAATTTTTAAAAAAATAATCCCATTTTCTGAATAACTAGCCTTTAGGTGTTCTGATTGAAGTTCACTCTCCTTTTTCAGCCACAGAGTACTTGAGCCCCTCTCTGGACAAACGATTTTTATGGATTTCCCGTTCTTTAATAACTCACGCGCAATCACCAAACCGTCACCACCATTATTTCCTGGGCCAACAACGATTATAACCTTATGGGCTGAAGGAAAATCTTGGAGGAGAGCATCAACTATGCTCAATCCCGCTCTCTCCATTAACTCCTCTTCACTCACCCCATCTCGCTCTTGTGTCTTTAAATCCAACTGTTTAGCTTGCTCTGATGTAATGATTTGTCTCATAAGAGTGACTCCAAATTTATAACTTTATTTCACTCCATTAGCACTTTTGTAAACAATAAGCTAACAATATAAAATGGGGGGAGATATGTAAAAATCCTGGTTCCTAAATAACCCGGTTAGGACTCATCGAAAAGGTCAAATACCATATAATAAACATCTTCAGCGGGTTCAGTTTTGGCAACCAGCTTTTGAATTTCCATTAAGAAATCTTTGAATTTTATTTTTATGATTTGTTTCACTTCTTCATTCGCAGAAAAGGCAGCTGTAAAATGATAATCGCTTAGTTTAACATTTCGCTTACCAATATTCTTAATCGCTTCTTGTCTCCAATGTGAATGATTGATAACTGAAAGCGGATCATTCTCATCTAAATTAAGAGAGTCCTTAATTATTCGAATTTGACCACCATGTACCTCAATAAGTTGGAGTTGCTGCAAAAGCTGAATTTGTTCACTGAATTGTTGCTCATTAATATTGAGTTTCTTCATTAATAATCTGTGGTTATTTCTATATTGGTTCACTGTTAAGAAAATATGTATTTTAATCGTCAAGGGGTCTAAAAAGTATTTCCAAAAGTCTTCCTTTTTGGTCTCTACCGTTTCAATCTCCTCCAAGGATTCACGCAACTTTAATTTTTGATGTCGAATGAAATCAATTTTTTCCCTTAAAAATTGTCGATGCGATTGGCTACCTGAGCTTGAGTAGAGTCCCAACAAAAGTAGATACTCAAGCTCCTCTTTGTTACTGAGCAATATTTTACCAATGGCATGCAGTTGCTCTTGAGAAAAGTGGGCTTTTTCAACCATAACTCTCGAAAAATAAGAACTGTGAATTCCAGCACTTTGGGCTAGTTGATTGTATAAAATATTTCTCTCGCCAGCGATCAATTGAATTATTTTTCTATAGTCTATATACCTATAAATATTCATTATTTTAAATAGTAGTAGATTTTTAGTACATTTTCAACTCAAATTGAATTTATTATTAGTATATTTAAAAAATATAAAGTTGGATTCTTGACTCAGGCAAATAACTGCCAAAAACTAAATAAGGAGTTAAAAATGAAAACATTATTTTTATTTATCATTGGAATTAATTTATCTTCACAAGTGAGTCATGCGCTATCACTCAGTTTTGGAGAAAGTTTTCTTAATCAACAAATTAAAAGTGCGAGCAACAAATACCTTAGTGGAATAAAGAAAAAGAAT
>Ga0154020_10008625_pt1 | contig 11804 bp, 17 predicted proteins | sample Klosneuvirus_201_FD_109709 | JGI IMG/M metagenome (GOLD analysis project Ga0154020, IMG submission 109709) | Active sludge microbial communities from wastewater, Klosterneuburg, Austria - Klosneuvirus_20160825_MG | ecosystem: Engineered > WWTP > Aerobic digester > Activated sludge | place... | reverse complement strand
TCCTCCATCCCTCCCTCCCTCCCTTTTCCCCTTTGTCTTGTTTTTTCTCTTTCCGCTCTCATGTATGCTTTTTTTTCTTGATCTTTTCATCCACAATATCTCTTGACTCATGCTGTTTTTCATTGTCTGCGTAGGAGTAAATACCGGAGCGATGTCGGCGATGCAGATTGGTATCAAGCTATCTGAGGGTCTCCACAAAGACGCTCCTCTTATGCAATGCTTCCTTGGATGCTTATTTATAACCCCTGTACGGTCTTTACCATGTATTTTTCTTTCTCCAACCACCTCTCCCTCACTCTATTTTCCTTTGTTGATGCATTGACTTGCTTTTGAAGGTAATTGAACAAAATATTGAGCCCGGCAAATTTGAAGTCACTGCTCTCAAGTACCAACCCTCTCTCCCCCTGCCCCTCTCTTTTCATTCTTTTTTCGACTTTTTTGTTCTCTTTTGATCGTTTTTGTTTTGCTCAAGAACATTGCGAACGATTGGGTTTGGGAAAGCCGCCCTGGGACCGAAACCAGACCCTGCCCTCTTCCCATCAAAGGAAGTCTACGAAAAAATTCTGGCTGACCCTTTCTATTATTGCGGAGGTCGCCTTCATCTCCTCCTCTTCTTTCATCTTAATCCTTTCTCTTCATAATCTTATATTGCCGCTGACACCATCTCTACTCCTCGCCGCTCGTCTGCCTTGCCCCTTCCTCTCCCACTCTCCCGCGCATTTATCGTTAACCGTTTCGCACACTTCTGATAGTTCATATAGGAATGCTGCTAAAAACGGGAACAAGCCTTCTGGACATGGTGAAGGTTCTCCATTCACTCTTCCTCTCCTTCTCTCCACCTTTTTCTATCTCCTCCTTGAGTACTCGCGCTTCCTTCCTCTCCACTTTAATCACCTTGGTTCCTTTCCTCCTTCCTCTCCTTTCTCCATCCCTCCCTTTACCGCATTTTTTCCTATCTCACTACTTTTCGTATTGGTGCAGCTTACACAAAGGTCATTGGAGAAAGTGACATATCCCTTCGCGGTGTTTCACCCCGAGAACGATCCGATCATTGAAATGGAGGGCTCTCAGAGGCTTCTAGCGCAATCAAAGACTCCTCAACAAAACAAGAAGCTTTTCACTTACCCCAACACCAATCATTATATACTGGTAGATGAATAGCTAGAGGTCGGGGGAAGGTGAAGATAATCTGGGGAATGAAGGTGATGAATTGTGTGAAGTGAAGGTGAAGGCAAAGTTAAAGGTGAAGGTGAAGGGAAGGTGAAGGTGAAGGTGGAGATGAAGGTGTCGGAAGGAGGCCGCGCATTCATCCCCGCTTCCAGTCACCCTAACTAAATGTCTAACATTCTTCACCTCCTATTTTGTAGCTGGAGCGTCCTGACAAACTCGGAGCTCTCATTTCAGATGTCATCGAATGGCTCGATGCCCATACGCCGCGACCCTCCGAAGAGGACACTCGCGATAGCACTGTCGTCATTGGTAGCTCCAAGTCCACTTCTACCTCCTCCCTCCCTTCGCTTGACAAATCTGACGAGAAGTCAAAATGATATAATGCATCATTGTATATTTCATATGCCTTTGTGGAATGAGATGGGATGTTGTCATAGTGTGGAAGGGAACTCTTATGATAAATTCTAGCATGGATGGGGCGTTATATTTAACGAGAGGCAATTGCGAAAGCATCAACCTCGCAAGGAAATCGACGCGAAGATGGAGAAAGAAGAGGCGGATGAGGAGGACACGTAAGCGGAGGAGGGAGAAAGGTCAGCCTTCACACGGACAGTAATTGCTCCTATGTCATCGACATCCTCACGATTGCGGCAGACAGTAAACTCTTTCCTCTGACCGACAGGGACAAAGCAGTGCCACTTCGATCCCTATACAGGAAGTCAAAAAGAAAAAAGAAAAAGGAGGGGAGAGGGAAAGAGAGTGAGAGAGCGAGAGAACCTTCTGGCGAAGAATCTCCTTGTCAGATACGTTGGGTTCTCCAAGGACCTCGATGCATCCTTGGCCTCCATCGATATCCGCATCGATGCGATACACCAACAAACCTAGAGAATGAAACATGGGCTTGATAATGCAAGAGGTCAAAGCCAACAGAAAAATGATAGGAAAGGGAACGAGGATGGAAGAAGGATGGAGGAAGGGAAAGTTGCAAACAGTTGGAGGACCAAGAAGAGTCGGACGACATCTGAAGGAATTATAAGCGAGACCTCATAGACGTGAAGTAATGCAGAATGACGAAGTAATACAAACTGAGAATGAGAGAGACGAAGTGAAGGGAAAGAGGTACCAGGTTCATGATGCGTTGTGCCTAAGGATCTCGCAAATGATTGCGTTTGTTCGACGATCAAAGCGGAGACGATCACTCCTTCCTCTTTACGCAGAGGTATGAGCACCATCTTCACCCCTCCTTCCATCTCCTCCTCCTTCTCCCTCTCCTTCTCATCCTCGTTATTGGTGACGGAGGAAGGCGGGGGAGTCCAAGAAGAAAGAGGAGCCAGGCTGATCTTGCACTTTCCTCTCGACAGGCAGAAGACGTTTTCCTAATGAGAGACAATATGAGAACAGAAAAAGAGAGGGATATGGGGGTCGGAGTGAGAGGAGCAGGTGAAGGAGGAGGTGAGGAGGAGAAGAAGGAATTACGTCGCGGAGCCATCCAAGCTTATAGCGTTGCCATCCGAGGTAGTGGTGACCGACATCCACGTCGCTCATGATATCCCAACCGCCCACCAGAGACCTCCAAGTTCTCATAAGAGGAGAGGAGGAGGAGGGAAATGAAGTGATTCAGGAGGGAAGAGAGAATGAGGAGAGGAGAATGGGACAAGGGCCTACCTGTCCTGTGGATAGGGCTGCCCATAAACATAGAGGTCGACCAATCCGAAGACATGGCCCGTCTATGAGACACAGAATGAAGGGGAAGAGAAAGAGGACGAAATGGAGAATCAAGAGGAAAAAGAGGAGGAGGGAGGGTGGGTGGAGGGAGGAGGGATGATGGAGTGATGGAGGGAGGAAGATGAAATGAACCTCGTGGCAGAGGACGCGGTAGTCGCGAGTATAAGCGTCCTTTCCAAATGTGACGACATGGCGAACTTCATGAGCGCCATTTGACACCTTCACTCCGTCTCCTAAGCAAAACAATGAGAAAAGGAGGAAGATGAATGGAGAGAGAAAGAAGGAGAGAGAGAGGAGGCACCAATGTGAGGGTGCCAAGTCGGTGAGTTGAATAGGTTCTGCTTTGCATTTGGAGGAGCCGCGATATAAACGATATCATACTTCGTAAAATCCACCTTCACCTTCTCCTTCGTCACCTCTTCCTCTTTCACCTTCTCCTTCCTCACCTCTTCCTCCTTCACTTCCACCTCCTTTTCTTCCTTAGCGTCGAAGAGGTATATGGCGTCGTGGATGTACTTGGAATGGAGGTCAAAGGAGGAGGAGATGTCGCCATAGGAATCCGACGGCCGAGGCATCCTCCTCCACTCTAGAAAGGGAATGATAAAGATGAATATATGAGGGAAAGGAGTTCGTCATTTGAGATGTAAGTGCCTAAGATCGATTCGACGGTTATTTCCAACCGACCATATGACTCTCTCCGAAACCACTCGACGGTTTCGCCGATGATTTGGTTAGAAGCAGCCTCTGCAGAGATCGGTGCCACGCTGTCCTCAAAGTCGACCAAGAGAAGCACAGCGGTTACTTTGCCCTGAAGACGTGAACAACGATATGAGAAGCCGGAAAGCAATAATGATGGTAAGAAGGGAGAGAAGATGATATCGAAGAGGAAGGGAGGGGAGGAGAAAACGGGGGTAGTACGAGAGGCTTAAGGTGGGTGGGGTAATGAGTCGGTCCAACGGCATCGCCAATCTCTCCGACCGGATGAAACCGTCCTTTCCCTTTTCTTTTCACCTTTTTCTCCTCCTTTATTTTATACTCTTTCTCTTTTCCTTTCTCTTTCTCGACTCCAAAGCCATTCTCCATGTCGTCATCCGCGAGTCCAATTCGCCATATCCGAGAATGAGGACTAACTGTGTACCGTCCAACCTCTTCACCAGAAACTGCCCAAGCGAGGAAAAGATAAATGATCGAAAGGAAAAAGGTAAGGAAAAAGAAAAGACCGGACGAGTGGACAAAGGATAAAGGCGACAGTAAGCTGGAGAGGGGATAAAAACAGAGGTAGAGAGCGGGGGAGAGGAGGTGAGGGAGAGGAGGAGAGGGAGAGGAGGAGAGGAGGAGGGAAGTACGCCTTCTCGCCACAAAAGAATGGGTGAGGTAAGAATTCTGTCCTAAGACAGACCCAGGAGCGACGCGCGCCATAAACATCTCCACCCTCTTGCCCTCAACCACTGAGAAAGGAGAAAGGAGGAAAAGAGAAGGGGTGAGTAGAGGAGAAGAAAATATGAGGAGGAGGAGAAGAAGAGGAGGGGAAGAAGAAGAGGAGGGGGAAAGGAAAGGAGGGGGAGAGAGGGACATTGATGAGAGAGCCAGAAGACGTCGAGGGCCTCTTGGGTGTGATTAAACGCTCGAAAGCTCTTTGGCTTGACTTCCCCCTCTTCTTCCACTTCTTCTCCTTTCTCTCTTTCATCACCTTCATTATGCCTCTTACCCTAAAGTATATCGGTCATCTTAAGACCGAAGAGGAGGAGAAAGGAGGTGGAGAAGGAGGAGAGAGAGGAGGTGGGAAATGTGAACTTCGTCGAGCTCGACGATTCCTCAAAATCCGACTTCCACTTCCCTCCTCGAAAATACGTATAATTGATATCATTCATATTATAAATATTTTTAAATTATATTAAAAGTTTGGATTGGCATTCATTTAATGGAAAGGGGAGGGGCGAAAAGGGAGTCGGTGCGATAGAGGGCCGCGTCCATAGGAAGATGGCGCCCGAGGCGACACCAAAGATCAGCGCCGATGTCATGTCCTACGGTTCTATTGGACTTGGATGCGATCGCCAATGTCGTCTAGGGAAGGTTAACACGTAAATATTATGGTTGCCTATTTGGCGAAAGGTTGGAATTTGTGGTCTACTGCAACATCTCTGGAATGAATACTGACAAAAGACCTGAAGTCTGGGCCAGGCTGGTGGTCAGTCGACGAGTCATGAAACCGCCGATTTGGCGGCAAGAATGACGCTTTTGAATGAACGACCCCGACTCTGCGACCTATGAATATCATCCTCTTACTTTTTAGAGGAAAACCCGTTGCCGCCCATCCCGGTATACATCTCTTCTCCTGTTCCTATTCTCCCCTTTCCACTCGTCTCAAGGACTCCTCTTTCCACTTTGTTATCTCTACTCCTCCTTCTTCCTATTTCGACTCAGAAGTTCTGTTAAGGAGAGGCAACAACAAACCTATCGATATAAATGAGAAATATAATGAGAAATTAATAATCTCGAATATGACCGCAATTTTGGTCAAATGAAAGGAGGAATACCAGGGAGGAAGTAAGGCCCGAGCAAGACTAGTTAGCAGCGAGGGTCTCCTCGATGCCGTCAACGGTTTTCACTTCCGCCATGCCACACCGGCATTTGTGGACTAGCACATCCAATCGATCATGATCCTTAAGCACTCCCAAAGCAAATTCCTGGGAAACGACTCCAGAAGCGAAATGCGGGGGGAGAACTCAAGACGACGCAAGAGACCTTGAGGGAAGACTGGCGAGAGACTTCGCCTCGAGCCACTGAGTTTTCGGATTTGATTTTCTTAAGAGCCTCTTCTCCCTTGGTCTTAATACTACGAGGGAAGACAAGTGAATTTCACAAAGCAAGAAGCTGTGATATGGAATTTATTGGAAGTGGAGGAGGACGGACTCGATCAGCAGAATGGTAAGCATTTTTATATTACCTCCCTAATGAACTCGCTTGATATAGAGCAACTGTTGGTTCGAGCACAGGGGAATGACCATCGTGGCTCGTCAATGCTCGGCCAAAAACGTTTTCAGCCAAATCAGCGTCGTCGACAGCGCAGTGTCTTTCTGCTGCCACCCTCTGGATCTTGGCCGCGGTGCACAGGGCTAGCTGCATTCATTCATCTCTCGTGATCGTAAATTTGTAAGCTCTACAGATGTCGGAGGTGACGCTGCAAGTGAAGGCCTCGTCGACGACGACTTACACGATCAAGGTGGCCCTCACGGCCACCGTCCAGCAGGCCAAGGAGGTCATCCAGGCCCAGTCCAACATCCCCGCTGCCAACCAGCGCTTGATTTACTCTGGCCAAGTCATGGCGAACGACAAGACGCTCGAGAGCTATGGTGCGCGCCTTTCCCTTGCCGAATGAATGACTCGTCGTCGTCGGGAGATGACTACGTCGTGGTTTTGCCCTCCTCGCGTTTTCCACCGAAGTCGAATTACTTCATATATTTATGATTTTTTTTGTGTTTGAAGGCGCGTTATCCCATTCGAGTTTCTTCTCGTCAATCCTTTGTCGAGGAATTCCTGCCATGTCCTTTTCCCTTTGTAGTATTCTTTTTCGTTATTTGATCGATATCACGCTGGAAACAATAATTACAATAATTGTTTATGATATTCTGGGGTCTCAATGTCTCGGTGAGGCTCGTGACGTTGCGTTCAGTCGTCCACGTCATTCCGCGTCGTCGTCGTCGAGGTCTTCGTGGGTGAGGTATCAGAGACGAGGTTTCTACTTCTTTTTTTTTTTTTACTCTGTGAGCTTTCGCTCGTCTCTTCTGTTGCTGGAATAATGACAGCAATATTGACGATTTTGCATCACTCTAGGCGTCAAGGATGGACACGTGATGCACATGGTCGCGAAGGCTCCCCCTGCTCAGCCCGCTGCTCCTGCTGCTGCTCCTGCTGCTGCTCCCGCGGGTGCTCCTGCTGCGGCCCCCGCTGCTGCCGCTGGTGTGAACAACCAGCCTCTCCCCAATCCGTTTGGCATGTTTGGTGGCATGGGCGGTATGGGCGGCATGGGAGGCATGGGCGGCATGGCCGCGGACCCCAACTTCGTCGCGCAGATGATGCAGAACCCCATGGTCCAGCAGCAAATGCAGCAAATGCTCGCCAATCCTCAGTTCCTCCAGCAAATGATCGCCAACAACCCCATGGCCCAACAGCTCCTCGCCAACAACCCCCAGATGATGCAGATGTTCCAGGACCCCGAGTTCATCCGCCAGATGTCTGACCCGCGCATGATCCAGATGGCGATGCAGATGCAAAATGATCCTCAAATGCAGGCGATGCTCGGCCAGATGGGCGGTAACATGGGTGGCATGGGTGCCGCTGGCTTCAACCCAATGTTTGGGGGCGGTTTTGGGTACTTTTTTCGTTTCTTGCCTTCCTCGACTCGCTGTCTGACGAGGTTTTCAAATAGCGGTGCTCCCGCTGCCGCTCCACAAGGCGCTGCCCCAGCAAGTGGTGCGGCCCCCGCCGCTGCTGCCTCTGGCGCGGCTGCCCCCGCTGCTGGCTCGGCCCCTCAGGCTCAATTTCAATTCGGCGGCGGTGCTTGTTTTTTCTCGTCTAGTTAACGTCGAGTCCATGCTAACCTTGCCTCCTTCGTAGGCATGCCCTTTGGCGGTATGTTTGGTGGCGTTCCTCCCGTGCAGGACCCCGAGCAGCGCTATTCGATCCAGCTCCAGCAGCTTCAGGACATGGGCTTCAACAATCGCGCCCTCAACATCCGCGCTCTCCAACAAACTGGCGGCAACGTTGAGGCGGCTGTCGAGCGCCTGCTCATGGGCTAAGACCCGCACTTCACCTCACCCCACCAACTTATGCCCACTCTATCCTTCCACCTACACGTAGAAATCTCGAGGACCTCGCGCTCCTCCATTTTGGACTCCTCTGTACAAATTGCACTGCAAATGAAAAATGGTTCTTGGTCTTCGACGCCCCGCTGCACTCTCTCTTCCTCTCTCTCAGCTCAACTACGCAAACGTAGAATTGATTCCATGTTGATATCGATGCGGTAGGTACAAGGGACAAAATACTCCTATAGGCGGCAGCGATTCACAAAGCTCATGATTTGATCTTGTCGGTGCCATTGGAAGGGAGGTGATTAGCCGAAGCTGGTGGTGAAGAAGTTGCAGAAGGAGATGAAGATGAGGAGGAGGTAGTCGAGGAGGAGGAGGAGGAGGAGGCGGCGGGAAGAGTGGCAGCGGTCTCGAGTCTGGCGGTCAAGTCGCCGAGGATGGTCGCGTCTTCAGTGCGTAGATGATTTCGTTTCGTGACCTTGGTGGGTGAATTTTGTGGAGTGCGTCCCTTCTCTTCAACAGGAGGTGTGGGACCGAGCTGAGAGGCTCCTTCGTCAGAATTGTGTCGATTGTGGCCAAGTTGGCGGTCTGGGGATTTTGGAGAGATTCGCTGTGGACTGCTCGATGGAGAAGATGACGATGGCGAGAACGTCGAAGGAGATAATGGCACCGCAGACTCAAAAGATGAGCTCTTGGGTTTAGCGCGGCGCTCGCCTGAATCATACGATCGACCCCTCTTGTGGTAATTAGAGGGGACATTGGGACCATCAAAAGAGGATCGCATCGTGCGACCCTTCTTTGCCTCGTCTCGGGGAGAGTTGTCTTTGGATGAATTGGGAGAGGAACCAGGAGAAGAGTGAGGAGAATGGGATTTACCAAGGCGAAGCTTGGGAGCCGCCGCTTTGACAGGCGAGCTGCTCGGCCACGCCTTCTTGTTGGACTCGGGCTTCTTGAGTCCGTCAAGTTCGTCAATGACGATATGAGCGAGCTGAGGCGACGACTCCTTGCGAGGGCTTGATGGGACCTTGTCCTCGCTACTGCTTGTCGATCGTGCGCTTGTTGCACCATTAACAACGCGCTCACCATCATCTAATGCCTTCTCTGTGGAGCGCTCGTCATCGGATCCAAAGCTGACGTCACTCGAAGAGTCTCCGAGCTCCTCCTCAATATCTTCAAACTCGCTCGCATCGAATGTGGTCGTCTCTGAAGAAGACGTCTCTGATGAAGTCGGCATCATGAATTCAAGTTCTTCTATCTTTGTCTAATGAACAAAGACCTTAAGCATAAGAAAAGTGAAAAAGGCGATGCTGAAGCGGAACAAACCTCAAGTCGTTTCACCTGACGCTCCAATTCCTCTCGCCGACGCCCTTCATTTTCAAGATTGACGCGCGCCTACACAAGGAAGGAAAACATCAAATATGCAAATAAAATCAAGCATCGATGGCATAATAAAAAACCTCGCGCTTGGATTTGCGGAGCTCCTCCTCGTAGACATCGAGGCTTTCACGAAGACTCCGCTCCTTCTCCTTAGAAAGGATAAGTTCGAATTTCATTCGATTGATTTGCTTCTCCATCTCACTTGGTGGCACTTTGGGGTCCGCTGCAAACAAAGAAATTGATTAAAATTGAGTACCCGTGATGGAAAAACAATTTAAGAGGTGCAGTACCCTTGGAAATTGGAGAATTGGAGGCAGAGATCGACAAGGATGCCTTTCTGGTTTCGACGAGGGTGAAGGAAGCTCCTCGTGTAATCGACTCAGCAGGCGGTTTCGATGGTGATGATGATGGAGAAGAAACTATTCCGGTCCCTTGCGAAAACAAACTCGGGCCAGAGCTATTGCTTCGAGCGAGTCGATTGGGAGAGTCCGACAAACTAACCGCTGGTGAACCGCTTCCATTGCTGGAGGAATATTTGGCGGGCGATGAATGCTCCGCCGCTTTCAGTCGAGTATTCTCTTTCGTAATCTCATCAATCGTCTGCATGAGGCTCGTCACCTTATTCACCAGGCTCGCAGAGAGGGCCTACATAGGGGCATGATAACGGCGGCGGTTTCTCGAAAAAGGAAGAGAGGTTTCACCTTTTCCGATTCAAATTGACTTTCGATGAGAAGTTTCTCGCCAGCCATTGTCTTGAAATTAGTCTCAAGCGTCGTGTAGGAAGATTTCCACTTGTCATTTTGAAGCATCAGGGTAACTGTTTCTTCGGCCTAATGAGAGAATAAATCAATCAGAAAAAGGGAATTATATCAATCAGCAAAAAGGACACAAAGATGAAAACAGAACGGGAGGCACACCTTTTCTTGCAAGGCAGAGGATAGGACATGAAGCCGTCGGTCAAATTCGTGTTGGGTTTGAGCTAGTTCCTCCTAGGAAATGCAAATAAAAATACACAACATTCTCCATTTGAAAAATAGTATTGTTGTAAATATGAGCGCACTCGGGATTTCTCGAGGGCATCGCGCAACATCTCAGCGCTCGAACCATGGTGGCCGCTCAAGGGGCCGCTGGAGGAGCGTTGGTGGCCGCGCTCGTGACCTGCACTGATCGAACGAGGAGACGAATCAACTTCGATTTTTTCAGTTTCCTAAACCGAGGAAAGAATCAGCCAACAGTGAGACGATGAAGAAAGAAAAGGAAAGAATCTACCTCGGGTGGCGAACGGGAAGGCTTGGCGACCAAGATCTCCGCCTGGGCGCGCTGCTGTTTCTCTTCGAGAGCCTCCTTCTCGAGGACTTCCATGCTTTTACTCTTCGCTTTGCTATGATGGTGCGGAATGTATATCATCCCACCTTCGACCTTGGGACTTTTCTTAGGGCTCTTGGGCTTGCTGCTCGCTTCGTCGCCAGGGAGGAGGGTATCAAGGTGGTGGAGATTGTTAGTGAGCGAACGAATCGCGGGCCGCTTCAATTCCTCGTCATCTTGTTCTTGCTCTTTCTCCTTTTCTTTCACTTTCTCTTTCATTTTCTCCTTTTCTTTTGATTTCGTCGGCTTTTCGGCGTCGGCGTCGACGTCGTCCTTCTTGCTGGCGACGGGGAAGCTTCCCGAGAGACGTCTCGAGATCCAATCCATTGGCCGACGACCTCTGCTGGTATAATAAACATGAATTTAATACCGATAGTGTAATTATGCATCCGAACTGATTTACCGTCGACAGTGAGGCTGGAGATATGTCGCAACGGGAGTGAAAAGATCAAGAGGAGCTCAAGGACTCAAAAAGTTCAAGAATCGTCACAGGAGCTAGAATCATTGATAGACGATAATAAATTTACTCTCCGTCAAAAGGGGAAGCGAGCAGTCGGGGAAAGAGAGGACGAGGGGCGGAGGAAAGGAGATATCTTTGAGTCATGATGAAAGGAGGAGCTCGAGCAATTCCTTCGGTGTCCAGCAATGGTGCGCACCTTGAGAGAGCTATGCCGCGCCGCGCTACCAAATAGCGAGAAGGAAGTATAGAACTCGATACTAATATTAGAAAATGAATTCGACACTGATTACTAAGCCCCTTCCTCTCGCGGTTTGGCATCGGAAGAATCTCCCCCTTCGCGTTGCGTTGAAGTCGTGGCCGCGGCTCAGACAGCGCGAGCGCTTTCCTCTGAGGACTGAGGTAGAGGAAGATATTGTACTGTTGGTAATCACTCAAGGAGGAAGATGCGAGGCAGGGCGGCCTTTCTATTGGCCTTGGTGCGCGCCGCTTCCTTCTCTCAGCCCCTTTTTATCGCTCGTCGAAAAGTCCCACCGCAATTATTCTTGTCAAGATGCTAGATTTATTATATTCGTTTTTGAGATTTGAGATTCGATGATCCCTCGAGTCTCAAGGAGGGCCTCAAAGTCCACGTCATCGTTTTCCGCCAATTGGCGCTGTCTTTGATCCTTCCCTCTACCACTGCGTCCCAGCTTTAACTTGCGCCCGTTCTGATGCCTAAAATTTGTTGCATATTTAAAATTATCATCTTTTTTATGTCTGGAGGCGACGTGAGCCGCTGCTTCGGTCGAATCGCCTTCACTTCTAAGTTTTCAGCTTCTTCTCTTGCTCAGTTCGAAGGGCCTTATTGGGCTTTATCAGAAACTCATTGGTGTAAACATTTTAGATTGCAATGATTTGTT
>Ga0154020_10008624_pt1 | contig 11804 bp, 8 predicted proteins | sample Klosneuvirus_201_FD_109709 | JGI IMG/M metagenome (GOLD analysis project Ga0154020, IMG submission 109709) | Active sludge microbial communities from wastewater, Klosterneuburg, Austria - Klosneuvirus_20160825_MG | ecosystem: Engineered > WWTP > Aerobic digester > Activated sludge | place... | reverse complement strand
TATAGTAATGCGCCCAGAGTTACGGTTCTAGGTATTATTAAAAAAATAGCAGCAAGGACTTGGGCTATTCCAATGAATGTGTAGTAGTAACCAGTATGATGTAAAGCTTCTAGGTAAGCACCCCCCGCAGTATCAAGTAACTACCACACAAAAAGCAGCGGACGAATAGCACGAAGTTTCAGATGCGCAGTTAAGCACATGACAAATACATGTTGTTAGCACGCGTTGGCATCATCATTACAATAAACAAGATCAACTAGAATGCCGAGCCTGTTACATTCTTTAATTACGTCTATACCTAATTTGGTAAGCCCTCCGTATTGTGGTGTGTCTGTATAAATGTCGCCCATTGGAGGAGTAGTTTGACCATCATGCATTAGTCCCAGATGTCTTAATCCTCTGTCATAGGCAATTTGTATTCGCTCCAATTTTCCTTCTATAAAATGCCCACCTTCGACTGATTGAATGACAATTTGTTTATTCTGTGTTCTTGCTTTTTTCAAATCCGAAAGATTTAACGCTCGTGTCAAATTATTTGCTTTGAGCATTTCATCCATTTCATTCAAACTGATCATGAATCTTTCGTATGCTTCCCCTTCTTTGTCCAACTTAGGGCGATCAACGCAGAAGGTCATGCAAATGGCGGTCAATCCAGATGTCCTCATTTCATTTGTTAAGTCGTATTTCTGATCTTTAAATACTTCTGGGTTGAATGGAACATCTATATGATTATGTGTGTCAATTCCGATAACTTTTCCTACTAGGCTTTTTATTTTTGGGTCTGGTTCATTCTTAGCCCAGGAAGCAAGAGGATTGAGCATCATAGCTGTTCCAGCACCTGTCACACTTGCAATGAACTTTCGTCTAGTCCAGTCTCGATTGATACTATTCATACTCTTCATTTAAATGATGTTGGTTTAAAAAGGGCGGTCAAGGTCTTGTCGCCAAGACATACATGATTCGGCTAACATTTAGACAAACCAAAGACTATTTTTATTCCAGAGGCTTAAAATTTTATTGTTTTTAATTTATTGAATAGAGAGTTGATTGTTTTGTCTTTTCCCGTCTTGTTTTTCTCACGCCCCTGTGTCTCGAAGCCGTAAGCTTGTCCACGTGGGTAATCTTTGTTAGTTACGTGTCGTTCGTTGGGATTTTTGTCCGGCCACATTGCCACCAACGTTTGAGTTTATGCAGTGCGGGGAATAGGAGGGCTTAAAAATGTAGCGCAGCGAAATGTTAAGCCCGACCTGCTCCGAACTGTCCCACGTTACTGAACGAAATTAAGAAATTACATTTAATACCTACACTGAACCCCCGCATTGCATAAACTTTTTGTTGCCAGCCGTAGGGTCTTCTCCTCACTTCATTCGTAGCCTGAATTCCTGTCACCCGTTAATTTACACGAATCTTTCTTAGTAGAGGTGCGGTGGGGCTTTTTTCATTACCAACTTGTCCACCTACACTACACTGAGCACACTCTTTGACTGGCTTTGGATGTGGGCTGCAAGCGCGGCCTGGCAAAGTGTGTGCGATTTCGTGGTGTCATTTCACAAGGTCTTACAACACTTTCGGTTTCTTATAAGAAACTTTCAAGTCAATAGTCAATGATAGGTAATTTGTCCCATGTTTTAAAATTGTCCTTAAGATTTTAGGTAGTCCCTGTCGCTGTCAGTTTTGTTTGCACCCGAACGGACAACCCAAACAACCATGAGTCTGGTTGTACGATATTCTTTTATGGTGAGCGTCAATCATTTTCTCTCGAATTTTTTTAAAGTTCACAGTCTTTCTCCCGTAAGCCTCTGCAGGTGTGAGTCCGAATAATTGTCCGCTTGGTCTTTTGTCGTTGTAGTCTGGAACGACAATCTTTCTCAATATTTTTTCAAGTTCGTTTTGGTCGTGAATGGTTCTCGGATAGAGATAGCCGTATTTGATTAATTTATTCAATGACTCAATCATTGAGTTTGATTTTAAAATGTCTTTCATGGCCACTAATTTGTCCACGGGATATTTTTCAAGCAGAGTTGTTACGGCTTTGTTATTGTTCTCTGTTCCTCCGTCCACAATCAGTTCAGTCTTTTCAGTTCGTACTTGATTTGGTTCTATTCCTGCGTTAATGATTGTTTCCTCAAATGTTTCAATTCTAACTTTAGCGCACACCTTGTCCGCAATGCGCCACGATGTGATGTAACGTGAAAAGTTGTCCATGACCAAATAAATGTAAGAAGTCCTACCGTCTGCCGTTTTGAATTCTGTAATGTCCGCGTGCCATTTCTCGTTCGGTGCATTTGCTCTTAGTCCGTCATCGTAATCCTTCTTTGGCTTTTTGAATTTTTTCCTTTGGAGTTTCATTAGTCTCGCGTATTTGTACCATGTATTGGGATGGGCTTTTAAAATTCCTTCTCTCATTCCGTGGTACGCAACTGAAATAATTGGCCAATGAATGTACTCTTGGTTGGAAAGTATTCTGTGCATTTTGTGTACTTCCTTAACAGTCAATTGTTGCGGATAGGCTGAACTGCAAAGTTTGGCAAGTGATTGTCCGCAACGGAAGAATGATTCCATTGCCCAAATCCTGTACGTGCTCTGACTGATTCCGAAAAGTTTAATCCCTCGCTTTATTCCGATGGTTTTCTTGTTGCGTTGAATCGTCTCAACGATTTGATGCTTAAACTCTTTAATCTTCTTGGTGTACTCACTACCTGTTCCGATTATGTCCTTTAAGGTTTTGTTTACTCTGTAAAATGCTTTGATTGTTCTCAAGAGTCGCTGGTCTTCAGCAATTTTCTTCATCAACTCATAGAGTTCTTCAATGTTGTCATTGAGTTCGTAGCCTGTGTACTTCTCAGGTGATTCCCTTTGCCATTTACTGATTAAACTCTTGTGGATTTGCTTTCGATACAAGTCGGGTAACAATCCTTTCATCACAAGGTATTTTACTCTTGTGTCGTACGTTTTTCTCTGAATCATTAAAAAAATCGCAAATATAGTAACTGTCCGATTTTTCCGGACGTTTCGATTTTGAGTTGTCCGATGATTTCGGACAACTGGGTTGGTACATTACTTTAACTTTTTCTTGGATTTTGCTGGCGGCAGAAAGTTCTCACCAGTTACTACTTTCTTTCCTGTTTTTTGCTCAAGTGCAACTCGGGCATCTTTAGCAATCTTGCCGCCCTTTTTTCCGGCAACTGCATTCTGATAAAGTCCTTTTGCTTCTTCTGTTTCTGCAATTTGTCTGGTGGAGAGTTCTGCAAGTGCTGTAAAAATCAATTCTGCTTCGCTCATGTGGTCGCGAAGGTTCTGGCTCTTTAACTTTTTTTTCTGTTTGTGTTCTTTTACTGTTAGCCCCGACCACTCCTGATGAATGATATTGGTAAGCATGGCAAACTCATCACTCTTTTCAACTCCGCTTTCCTTCCAGTAATCCGTCAATTTATTGCGGGTTTCCTGACCAGTCATTCGCTGCTGAATCCACTTTTCGCTTCTACCAAGTTTTTGCCAGTTTTCACGGGCGCGTTCTATGCTTTCTTCGGGATTTGCTATTTCACTCATTCGTTCATAGCCTACTTTTGCCAGCCATTGTTTAAACGGTTCGGCTTTTGGTGAGGGTATGGATTGAATTATCCGAAGTAGCACTTTTGTATCTGCAACGTCCGTTTCGCGCATTTTGCCATCTTCTGCCAGCATTTTCAACCGTACGATTTTCTCGTACACTTCACTTCCCTCAGCTTTTAGCTTGGTTTTTAAGTCGCTCCAATAACGTTTTGGGAGTTTACTATCGGTAAGAATTTCAATTACATCAATAACCGAGAAATACCATTGCTCGGTTTTCTCATCCCAATGGGTTCGTACTTTCTTGGTCTCAAATAATTTAATGTTGCTCATACTCTTGTCTCAATTATTCTGGTCACTTAATAAATTATCGGCTAACATCTTTGCTTGTGTAATTACTGTCTCAACAGCTTTTTCCTGTAAGTCTGGTGGGTATCCATGCAAGCGCAAAATTCTTCTCACGTTTCTTCGCAAAGCAGATTGAACACTTTCTTTAATTGTCCAGTCAATGGTTGTGCTGCTGCGAACGGTTTTTAGTAATTCCTGCGCAATGTGTTTTAGTGTTTCGTCTCCCAGAATGGAAACGGCACTGTTATTTACTTCCAAGGCTGTATAGAATGCGTACTCCCTGAAATCAAGTCCGAGTTTTTCTCCTTTTTTGTCTGACTCTTTTATTTGTGCCGCGAATGGAATTAAAACTTTCTCCAAAAACTCAACGGTATCAATCATTCCGTTATGGTATCGCTGAATTGCATCTTCGAGCATTTCAGAAAATTTCTTACTTTCAACAAGATTTATTTTCGTTCTCTTTTTGATTTCGTCTTTCAAAAGTTTCTTTAATAACTCAACAGCAAGATTCTTTTGAGGTAAGTCCTTTAATTCTTGTAAGAATCTCTCATCCAGAATTTCTATGTTTGGTTTTTTGATGCCTGCCGCATCGAACACATCAATTACTTTGTCCGCTGTGATGGCTTCTGAAATAATTTGTTTGATTGCTGTTTCTATTTCTTCGTCTGTTCTTCCTCCTTCATTTCGGTCGGCAATTTTTACTAACCTTGCTTTGATGGCCTGAAACAGTGCAACATGGTCACGGATGGCAATTGCTTTTTCATGCGGAACAGAAATAGCGAAAGCTTTTAATAAATTCTTAGTGTTCTCTACAAAAGATGGTTCTCCATTCTCCTGACTGAAAATGTAATCTTGAATTATTGGGATGTATCTTAGCTTTTCCTCAGAGGTGAGTGAGAAAAACTTTCGCCAATCGAAATGTCTTAACTGGTAGTCGATAGCTTCATAAAATTCAAGCATTTTGGCTACCGCTAATTCTTGGTCAAGTGTTGGCTTGCCTTCTCCACCGCTTGCCGTGTATTCAGCAAGTGCATGTTTCAACTCTTGGGCAATTCCTAAATAATCAACAACTAAACCACCTTCTTTACCTTCAGTGAAAACACGGTTTACTCTTGCTATCGCTTGCATGAGACTGTGGCCTCTCATGGGCTTGTCAACATAAAGCGTATGCAGACATGGTGCGTCAAATCCGGTAAGCCACATATCGCGCACTACAACCAACTTCAAACTATCAGAAGGATTTTTCAAACGTTCGCCAATGGCTTTGCGTCTTGGTTTGTTCCGTATATGAGGTTGCATCTTTAGTTCATCGCTTGATGAACCCGTCATCACTACTTTAATCGTTCCCTTATCGTCTTCGTCCGAATGCCAAAGAGGTCTTATTCGAATAATCGCCTCATATATCTCCACACAAATTCTGCGGCTCATGCAAACTATCATGGCCTTACCTTCTAAAACTGAATTGCGCTGTTCGAAATGATAAACTAAATCCTCTGCAATCTTTTTTATTCGATTGGGGTTGCCAACAATAGCTTCCAATCTTGTCCACTTGGCGCGAAGCTGCTGGCGTTGGGTTAGTTCTTCTCCTTCTGTTAGTTCTTCAAATCTATCATCCAGTTCAATCTTTTCAGTTTCCTCGAAATGAACTTTAGCTAATCGACTTTCATAGTAAATGGGAACGGTAGCCTTATCTGTAACGGCTTGCTGGATGTCGTAGACATCTACATAATTTCCAAAAACGGCTTGCGTATTTCTGTCTCCGCTTTCGATGGGCGTTCCTGTAAAACCTATAAACGAAGCATGAGGCAGCGCATCGCGCAAGTAGCGCGCAAAGCCATCAATAAAATCGTATTGACTGCGATGGGCTTCGTCAGCTATTACTACAATATTTTTTCGGTCACTCAATGATTTGATTTCCGCACCAATGTACTTTGGGTCTGGCTCTTTTACTTTTCCGGGCTCCACTATGTCAGTGTCCATCGGCATAAACTTCTGAATAGTAGTAAATACAATTCCGCCCGAAGCAACTTTTAATAATGTGCGTAGGTGTTTTCTATCTTCCGCTTGTTGAGGTTCTTGCCTTAGTAGCTGCTGACAGTTTGCAAATGTTTCATAAAGCTGGTCATCTAAATCATTGCGGTCAGTTAAGACAACGATAGTCGGATTATCCAAAGCCAATACCAACTTGCCTGTATAAAATACCATACTCAAACTCTTGCCGCTTCCTTGTGTATGCCAAACCACACCTGCGCGTCTGTCACCCGATTCGGCTGCGGCTGACTGCGTGGTTATTACGGCTTTGTTCACAGCATAGTATTGGTGGTAGGCTGCAACTTTTTTAAGTGTTTTCTCTTTACTCTTTTCAAAGACTATGAAATGGTGAATTAAATCGAGCAATGTTTTCCGGTTCAACATTCCGTTAAACATCACTTCCATTTGCGGGGTCAATGTATCGGCAGTTGTTTTGCCATCTTTGGTTTTCCAACTCATAAAGCGACCCCAATCGCTGGTAATGCTTCCGCAAAGCGCATCCCAGCCATCACTCACAATTAATAGTTCGTTGTACGTGAACAGCGAAGGTATTGCTTGCTTGTAAGTCTGTAATTGATTGAAGGCTGTTTTAATCGTAGCGTTTTCGTCAACGGCATTCTTTAGCTCAATCACCACTAAAGGCAATCCATTAATGAACAGAATAATATCAGGCCGTTTATTCTTAGCGTTCTCAATGATGGTAAACTGATTGATTGCTAAAAACTCATTGCGTTCTGCATTCTCGAAATCAACAAGGTAAACTTTCTCTCCCCGAATGCCGTCTTTGGTTCTTACCTCAACATCAACACCCTCAGTTAAATATTTATGAAACGTTTCGTTGTTGATTAATGGATTGGGGCTATCGGTGCGCAATACTTTTTTAAGTGCATCTTCCTTCGCTTCGTGTGTGATAGTAGGGTTTAGTGTTTCAATGGCAGCGCGAAGACGATTAGTTAAAACCACTTCACTGTATTCACGCTCCTGTTGTTCTCCTTCCGGTGAAATGATTGGTCCCCAAACATGGTTGTATCCTAAGTTTTTTAAATAACCAAGGGCAATTTGTTCTATATCATTTTCACTAATGGAGTTCATGCGTTTACAGCGATAGTTCCGTTCATTAAGTTTGGTAAAAGACTATCACGGATTTGGGTTAGTGATTCATTCTCAGAGTTGTTGGCGTCCATTCTTTTAAAAAAAGATGTAACTAAATCCTCAAACTGTTCTGCAATTTCATCAGTTGGAATTATTACCACCAAATTATTTAATACCTGAGTTGTTAAGCTAGGAACCGCAGAGCCTACATTCATCGAAGCTAAATCCAATGTTTGAAGAAGATGAAATAAATACTTCCCTAAGTGTTCATGCTTTATTTGAGTATAGAACATCGTATCAACAGCCCAAAATGGTTTACTGATATAGAATAGATTACTTAGAGTTCCCTTCCTAGGAATCAGTATTGAGTTCTTCTCATAAAGCGATTCATCAACAAACCGCATCACACCACCCGAACCATAAACCGGAATATTGCCATCGGCAAGGTGCTTATGGTCTTTGCCGTATTTAATATTAAGCACTTCTTCCAATTTTTCTTTTCTCCATCCCTTCGGCAAGCCATTCACCAATTTCTTTGTACTTCCCGGAAACTTAAAATCAACAAACCACTCTTTAAAGATGGCTTGAGCCATTGCTTCCAGAGTTTGGTTCATTTGGAGATTGAGTTCTATTTTATTGTCTAGGCTGGAGAGGATGGAGGTGATTTGGGATTGTGTCTTTAGTTCCGGCAATTGAAATTCAAAAGCACCGAATTGCTTTGCATTCGCACCAGGTTGTGCGGAACCTCCAATAATTGAGCCTACATGAGATTGCCACAATTGGGACTTCAACAAGTGACCAATGTAAAATGGGTCGGCCACTTTTTTATTAATCTTGTAACGGATTAAGTACGAAGCATAAACGGCATCAACGTTACTGTCTTTAAATATTGAGGTAACACCAGTTGTAGCACCAGTCCTTGCAATTACTATGTCACCGACTTCGAGTTTGTACCGCACATGATTTTCTTTTGTGATTGGACAGTAAGGAACAGTCGACCAGTTAATGAAATAATTTTGAATGTCTGTAATTCTTAAAAATTTCGGGCCGATATTTTCTTGGGTTGCACTTTCCGTGTAACCATAAGAGATGTCTTCACAAAGTTCAGCAAGCTTATATGTTCTCCAGCCTTTCATTATTTCAGTTCCGATGGAATTGTGAACCCTTTGTTATTGGCGATGGAATGGAATTCGAGTTTTTTGGTTGGGTGGTCTTTGAAAATTAAAACCAACCTTTCCCCAAGCCAATAAGAATACTTTACTCTTCCGTACATTTCGCATATTACCTCAACAGTTTCCTCCTTTAGAGGATACTTTTCAAAATAATAGGCTAGCATATCCGCTCTTGGGTTTACCCAATTAAACCAATCATTTAGGCGGTCTTTTTTTATTGCAATCTCAAACAGCAAGTCCCCAAACCCGTTACCAGCGAGTGCCAAGTGTGTTTCTTCATTCTTTGGCCTATTGTCAGTCGCGTGGTCAATCATGTGTTGGTTTGCCTCCTTAATCTCGTTCTGTGGAATCATTGAGTTCCGAAGTAGCGTTGCATAAATGGAGAGGGCCGTAGTTTTATCTCTCCAAATTTTAGTTCTCCACATTTCCCTTATCTCCATTGGAGTGTATTTTATTCTATTAAGCTTGTCTGGATAAAGCGAAATTATAGTTAAGTCAAATCCACTATCCTTTAAGAATCGAGTCAAGCTTTCAATTGTAGCTTCTGAACACAGCTCAAAAGTTCTATTGATAATTTTCGTGGCATTGGACTCATGGTGAAAAATGAACCCATATTGGTCTATGCGATTGACAAGGTCAGTCCAAAAATCTTGAAGTTGCCTTTGCTCGACAGACTCATCAATTTCTTTAACTAAAGGACTGAAATCGGCATCGGGCGGGGTGAAGGTTCGGTCGAAGTGTCTTTCAAATTTGCTTAGCAAACTATCTTTTCCGCCCTCAATAGTGATTTTGAATAGATTACTCTTTATAAAACTCCAGAATGACTCGGTATGATGAGCTTCAATTTCATTGGTTTTGAAATGTGCGCAGTCGTTCCTTCTGTCTTTCCAGTATTTCACTTGTTGTCTTAAGTCGTCATTAATGTTAAAAATTGGGGCGGAGTTGTTAATAATCTCTTCATACACGGTGGCTTCCCAAGTCCCATCGTTTTGCAGTTTTGCGATAATCGCGTCCCATCGCCCTTGTTGAATCAATGTTGGCTTAGTTGACTTTATAATTAGTTCCTTAAGGATGGTTAGAAAACCTAAATAACTGAAAAGCAATGACGCTCGATAAGCAGTGTTTCTATAACATATAAATGCTTCCGATAAAAGTTTCGAAACATTAGTGCTAAACCGTTTTTCGACTGTCCACTCCTCAAATGGTAATCTCATACCCAATTTTCTTTAGGTTCTTTTTAATCTCCTTATCCAACATACCAGCCATTTGCATTTGCTCAGCAAGTGTTTTGGTTAAACCTTTCATGGTTTTATCGAAATTCCGTTTGTCCTCCTTTACTTCTTTAAAGTCAATGTAGCGACCAGGGGTAAGTACGTAATTGTTCTTTCTAATTTCTTCAATGTTGGCCGCTTTACAAAAGCCGGGCGTGTCTTTGTATTTCTTTTTCCACTCTTTGCTTCTCCAATTGTGGTAAGCGTCTGCAATTTTCAGAATGTCCGTATCGGTCAGTTCCTTTTGCTTGCGACTAATCATCGAACCGATTTCGCGAGCGTCAATAAACAGAATTTCGTTGCTCCTGTTTCTGAATTTACTGTTCGTCTTGTTGCGCGAAAGAAACCACAAGCAGGCCGGTATTTGTGTATTATAAAAGAGTTGTGGGGGAAGTGAAATCATGCAGTCCACCAAATCATTTTCAATCAACTCTTTTCGGATTTGTCCTTCTGTACCCGTGTCACTGCTCATACTCCCGTTGGCTAAGACAATTCCAGCCGTTCCGTATGGAGCGAGTTTATTAATGAAATGTTGGAGCCAAGCATAGTTGGCATTTCCGGTTGGTGGAACTCCGTATTTCCATTTGTGAGTTTCCGCCTTGTTAATATTGTAGTCACTTACATTGAAGGGCGGATTGGCTATGATGTAATCCACTTTCAATTCAGGAAACTTGTCATTCATTAGGGTGTCGCCTAATTCAATTTTAGCGTCAATGCCACGGATGGCAAGATTCATCTTTGCCAACTTATACGTAGTTGGATTGCTCTCTTGTCCGTAAACTGAAATCTTACCTTTGCGGTGTTCGTGCAATTCAATGAATCGTTCGCTCTGAACAAACATTCCACCACTGCCACAACAACCGTCATACACACGTTTCTCTGGTTCAGGAGCCAACACCTCAACAAGGAGCTTTACAATACTTTGTGGTGTATAGAATTGTCCACCCTTTTTACCTTCAGCATCCGCAAACTGTCCAAGAAAATATTCAAATACAAAACCTAAAACGTCTTTACCTTTTCCATCTCCGTTTTTGCTCAGTGTTATTGAGCCAATAAGGTCAATAAGTTCTCCAAGTCTGTGTTTGTCTAAGGCTGGTCGTGCATAATCTTTCGGAAGAACACCTTTCAAAGTTTGATTGTCCTTTTCAATGGCATCCATTGCATCGTCAATGTCTTTACCGATGGTCGGGAGCTTTGCCCTTCCTTGCAACCATTTCCAACGGGCTGACGGTGGGACATAAAATACTCGTTCGGCTGTGTACTCGTCCTTGTCTTCAGGGTCGGCTCCCGTTTTCTTTTTCTCTTTCTCTAATTTTTGAAAGAGTTCGTCAAACGAGTCGGAGATATATTTAAGGAAAATGAGTCCAAGTACAACGTGTTTGTACTCCGCTGCGTCCATATTATTGCGGAGTTTATCGGCAGCAGTCCAGAGTTTCTTTTCGAGTTCGGTGGTATCAGTCATTATCAGTTACAAGTCCATTAATCTTGACAAAATACGGAATTTAATCGTTTACACCTGAATCTAAATCGTGGGGGCGGGTGGGGATTTGGCTCTTGCCATAGCTTGGGTGACGCGGTGGGTTTGCGCGGCTATGGCATGTGCCAAATGCGCGGGGCAATTCGGAGGAGAATCTTTTTAAAAAAGCGAAGGGTCGGCCATTACTTCATTGTCAATCATCTCGTTGGTCGTGTACTTGTCCACGTATTGAATTTGTATTAGTAAAATGTCAACCGTTTTGTTTGAAAACCAATTTGTCCGACCCTATGGCTGGCAACGTTTATCTATGAAACGTATGCGTGTAAATACTACGTTCTTGTCCCACGTTGCAAACGAAATTTAATAGCACACACTTTAAGAACCTACAATACAGCATATGTTTTATAGCTTTTGTTGGCTGCTGTGCCCCCTTACAATATTATTATCTCGGTAATTTGTAAAGTGTCCGAAATATTCTGTTTGTTAATTTTCCACCAGTCGTTAGTCATTGGTAACTCAACTCCAAATGAACCTTTAAATCCTTTAACAATAATATGAACTCCTGTCTCTCCACCTACGTCAACCTCGTCCACGTCATATCTTTCCTTTAAATCCTTAAATGTCATTCCAACTTTTATTCCTTTGTCAGTGGTGAACTGTTTATTGCCTGTCTGAATTCTGAATAGTTGGTCGTGATTTGTTGAGTCCCAACCTGGTTCAAATGAAAATAAATTCTTGTCATCTTTGTCGTTAATAACATATAGAGTCGAGTAAGTGTCACAGGCCTCACATTCAGGAATGCTGTCTCGAATAATAATAAAATCTTTTAGTCTATCTAAAACGTCAGTTACCTGTTCTCCAGTT
>Ga0154020_10008623_pt1 | contig 11805 bp, 12 predicted proteins | sample Klosneuvirus_201_FD_109709 | JGI IMG/M metagenome (GOLD analysis project Ga0154020, IMG submission 109709) | Active sludge microbial communities from wastewater, Klosterneuburg, Austria - Klosneuvirus_20160825_MG | ecosystem: Engineered > WWTP > Aerobic digester > Activated sludge | place... | reverse complement strand
GTCGATGCGTCCGCCGTCGATGCGTCCGCCGTCGATGCGTCTGCGGTCGATGCGTCCGCCGTCGATGCGTCCGCCGTCGATGCGTCCGCCGTCGATGCGTCTGCGGTCGATGCGTCCGCAGTCGATGCGTCCGCAGTCGACGCGTCCGCCGAGTCGGCGTTACTCGACCGTGGTCGAGCGCTCGCAACCTTCTTCTGTTCCACAGCCCAACACTTTCCCCTCCCTGTGAAACGGTGCGCGGACGATCTCGTCGGCGCGATGTGCAGCGCGCCCGAGGCGCGCGAGCGAGGCTACTTCTTCGCCTTGCGCTCTTTCTTCTTCTTCGCGGGCTTCGCCTCGCCACCCTCGGCGGCGGGAGCCTCGGTGCCTTCGGCCGGTGCCGCTTCTGCGGTCTCGGCGACGGCGGCCTCTTCGTTCGTGCCCTCGCGCTCCTTGATGCGCGCGGCCTTACCGGAGAGATCACGCAGGTAGTAGAGCTTCGACTGATGGACGCGACCGCGCTGGATCACTTCGATCTTGTCGATGTTCGGCGAGTTGTCGGGGAACACGCGCTCCACGCCGACCCCGTAGGAGATCTTGCGGACCGTGAAGGTCGAGCGGATGCCCTTCGACACGCGACGGATGCAAACACCCTCGAATGCCTGGAGGCGCGTCTTCTCGCCTTCGCGAATCTTCGCCCAGACTTTGATCGAGTCGCCGGGACGGAACTCGGGGAGCGCAGCCTTGCGATGTTGAGACTTTTCGATGGTGTCGAGAATTCGCTGGGCGCTCATGGTCATAAGTCCGGGAAAAATGCCGTTGGGACGCAGGGTTCTGCCAGAGATCGAGGGGGCCCGTCAAGCGGGGCGCCCGACCTGCTTGTCGAAGAGACGATCGAGCAGGATGGCGCCGGCCGACCGAACCGACAGATGGTTCCAGTCCGAACCGCCTTCGATCGGCGCAAGAACGCGAGTTACCGACGGAATCAGCGCATCGGCCAATCCCCAGCCGGTGCCGAGCACGATCAGGAGAGGCGCTCGAACAAACGACATCTCGGCGAGCAATTCGGAGGCGGACATCCGGCGGGCGGACGGAAATGACTCCGGACGGGCCGAGGTACCGACCACGATCGGGGGTTCGCCGTGCTCCGCGGTGATGTTCGCGATCGCGGTCTCGATCGAGTCGGCGGTGCGCACGCGCGCGAGGGCGCCGGCGCGCGAGCCGCTCGCGGGTTGCTTGCGGGCGGGCGGTGCACCGGTGAGCGGATCGTCGAGCCAGAGTGACGCGATGTGCTCGGCCTTTTCTCGCTGCGACGTGATCGGCGTGACGATGTGATAGGCGGCCAGGTCGTAGGTCGTCGTCGAGCGCGCGAGATCGTGGATGTCGAAGTTCGTGAGCGAGCTCGTGACGATCTTGCCGTGGCGATCGACGACCGGGTGATGCACGAGCGCGAGGTGGGTGCGATGCGCGAGCGGCGGCGGGAGCAGCTTGCGATCGGCCTTCGTCGGTGCGAGGCGCGCGAACAGATCGGGGCGTCGCTTCGCGGTGCGCTCGAGGGATTGCTGGCGGCGCCACGTGGCGATCGCAGCGTGATTTCCCGACGCCAACACGGCCGGCACGTCGAGGGCGCCACGCGCTGCGAGGTCGACGCGTCGCGTGGACAGGCTCGCGGGAATCTCTTTGTCGCCGAGCGTGGGCGGACGCGTGTACTGCGGATACTCGAGGAGTCCTGCGCTGTGCGATTCCTCGTCGGCGGATGTCGCTTCGCCGAGGACGCCGGGGACGAGGCGCGCGCACGCATCGATCACGACGAGCGCGGCGAGCTCGCCGCCCGAGAGCACGTAGTCGCCGATCGAGAGCTCTTCGTCGATCGCGAGCTCGATCACGCGATCGTCGATGCCTTCGTACCGGCCACACACGAGGACGAGGTGCGGGATCTGCGCGAGCTGCTTCACGCGTGCTTGCGTGAGCGGCGCACCGGCGGGGCCGAGGAAGATGCGATGCGGCGTGCCACCAGCGCTCGCGCGATCGATCGACGCGAGCAGCGGCTCGGCCTTCATCACCATGCCCGGGCCGCCGCCGTACGGCGTGTCGTCGACGGTGCGGTGCTTGTCGTGCGTGAAGTCGCGCGGATTGATCGTCTCCACGGTGATCACGCCGGCGTCGCGAGCGCGACCGACGACACCGCCCGCAGTCGTGTCGAGCGCGCGCTCGATCAGCTCGGGCAGCACGGTGACCACCGAGAACTTCATTTGCTCACGCGGTTCTCGGGCAAGCCAGGTGGCGGATCGACGGTGACCACGCCCGCGGCGATGTCGATGTCGAGCACGAACTGATCGACGAGCGGCAACAAGCGCTCGATCTCCCCGTCGTGGATCACGAGGAGATCCTGCGGACCGAGATCGATCCCCGCGATCACGCCCCACTCGCCTCCGCCCTTGAGGACGACCTTGCAGCCGATCATGTCGTCGAGGAGGACATCGCCTTCATCGAGCACGAGGTCCTCGCGATCGACCTCGACGACCTTGCCCTGGAGCAGCTCCGCGTCGTTGCGCGTGGCGATGCCTTCGAGCTGTACGAGCCAGCCGCGCTGCGGTGTATCGCGCGCGAACAAGACCTTGCGCTCCACGCCGCCGATCCAGATCGTCCCTCGCGTCTCGGCGATCGCCGCGAGCGTGGTGGAGTCCGGATCGTGCGTGTGCACGACGACCTCGCCGCGGATCCCGTGGGCCCGCGCGATGCCGCCGATTTCGATGCGTGCGTCGCCCCGCATGTGGGGGGCCGGCGCTATTCGAGGATCTCGACGAGCGTGCGCTTCCGCGAGGGCGGCGCGCACGTCTGCACGACGGTGCGAAGCGCGCGCGCGGTCTTGCCGCCGCGGCCGATCACCTTGCCCAGATCGGTCTCGGCGACCTCGAGCTCGTACACGTTAGCCTGGCGCTCTTCGACGAGCTCCACGCGAACTTCATCGGGCTTGTCGACGAGGTTCACCGCCATGTAGCGGATCAGCTCGGCGACGTCTGGAGACACGGCGCGGTTGCGAGTGCCGCCACCGCCAGGACCACGGCGATCGCCGCGATCATCACCACCACGATCAGCGTCGTCGCGATCGTCGTCGTCCATGTTGTCCGACATCAGGCCGGCTTCGCAGCGGTGCGATTGGTGCGCTTGATGACCGAGGCGAGAGTGCCGGACGGCTGTGCGCCGACCTTGATCCACTTCTCGTAGCGCTCGGCATCGAGCTTCAAGACCTTGGTGGTCGGGTGATAGGTGCCGAGCAGCTCGATGAACCGACCATCGCGTGCGTTGCGCTTGTCAGCAGCAACGATGCGGTAGAACGGAGACTTCTTTTTGCCCTGACGGGAGAAACGAATCGCAACGGCCATATAGATCCTCGAGCGGTGTGCCCAAATGCGTAAAGAGCGCGGCAATCTACCCAGGCATACCCCCCCTGTCAACGTGCTATATCGGCGCCATGCACGGCCGGATCGGCGTTGCGGCCTTGGTGCTAGCGACGGCTTGTTCCTCGAAATCAGAGGTAAAAACCAACGGCAGCGGCACTGGGAGCGGAAAGCCGTTCACGATCGTCGCGCTGGCCGAGATGCGCGGCCAGATCGGGCCCTGCGGTTGTACGACCGATCCGCTCGGTGACATCGCGAGAACCTCGCAGATCGCCGCGGGCATTCGGGCCGAGGGACCGACGCTGGTCCTCGATGCCGGCTCGGTCCTGTACTCGAAGAACCCGATCCCACCGCACCTCCAAGCGCAGGAGGAGCTGAAGGCCGACCTCCTGATCTCCACCTATAAGGAGGCACTGGGCGTGGCGGCCGTCGGGCTCGGCCCGGCAGATTTGGCGAACGGCACCGACAAGCTCCGGGTGCCGCGTCACGTCGTGAACCTCGCACCCGATACCAAGGTCGCGGTCGAAGCGCCGAAGATCGTCGACGTCGGCGGTGCGCGTGTCGGCGTGTTCGGCGTGATCGCCGAGGGTGCGATTCCGGCCGCGACGCTCGCGATCACGGATCCGATCGCCGCGGGAAAGGCGGCGGCGGCGAAGCTCCGCGGCGACGGCGCGGAGATCGTGGTCGCGCTCGTCCAAGCCGCGTCGAAGCGGGACGCGGTCAAGCTCGTGCGCGAGATCGGCGGCGCGGACATCGCGATCGCGGGGCTCGGTGCAGCGGCGCCGGAGCCCGAGGATGTCGAGCCCGAGGCAACGAAGGTCGACGGGACCTGGCTCGTGATCCCCGGCAATCGCGGCCAGGTGGTCTCGAAGATCCAGGTGACCGTTCGCGAGGGATGGACGCCGCTCGTGGATGCGGTCGGCGAAGGCGCGGCGAAAGCGAAGATCGCGACGATCGACAAGCAGCTCGCAGCCACCGACGCGGATCTCGAGAAGATGAAAGCGGACAAAGACGCGGATCCCGCGTTCGTGAAGCAGAAGCAAGCCGAGCGCGATCAGCTCGCGAAGGACAAGGCCGCGCTCGCGACGACGCCGCTGATCATTCCAGCGAAGGGCAGCTACTTCACGCTCGAACAGATGCGCATCAACAAGCCGCTCGCGTGCGATGCGAAGGTGCAGAGCAACGTCAGTGCATTCTTCAAAGCAGCGGGCCAAGCGAACGTGAAGGCGGCCGCCGGGCAGAAGGTCGCGCCACCGGCGAAGGGAGTGGCGAGCTATGTCGGCACCGAGGCGTGTAGCGACTGCCACTCCGATGCGGTCGACTTCTGGAAGACCACGCGACACGCGCACGCGTGGGAGACCCTCGTCGAGCGCGGACAAGAGTTCGACTACGACTGCATCGGATGCCACGTCACCGGCTGGGACAAGCCGGGCGGCTCGAACCTCGCGAGCAACGACACGCTGCGCGATGTCCAGTGCGAGACCTGTCACGGCCCCGGATCGATCCACGTCGCGAAGGGCGGCGAAGAGCGGCCCTCGGCGGTCGTGCGTCTGCCCGACGAGAAGCTGTGCGCGACGCAGTGCCACACGAAGGAACACTCGGACACGTTCGATCTCCAGCCGTACATGCGCGACGTCACCGGTCCGGGGCACGGCGCGAACCTGCGCACGAAGCTCGGCGACGGACCGACGGGTGGCGAGCTGCGCAAGGCCGGGCTCGCCAAGGCGGGCCGCATGGGTCCGAATTGCGTGCGGTAGCTCGATCGCTGCTGATCGTCGTCACGGTCCTCGGGGCGTGTGGCGGTGGTCAGAAGCCGAAGCCCTCGGGCGGCCGCTCGCCCGGTGTTCCCGGCGTGTCGTATGGAATGGCGAGCTGGTACGGCGGCCGGCATCACGGTGGCCCGACGGCATCCGGTGAGCGCTTCGACAAGAACGCGATGACCGCAGCGCATCGCACGCTGCGCATGGGCACCCGCGTGCGGGTCACGCGGATCAAGAACGGGCGCGTCGTCGTCGTGCGGATCAACGATCGCGGTCCGTACTCCAAGGGCCGCATCATCGATCTCTCCGAAGCCGCGGCGCGTCAGCTCGACATGATCGAGGACGGCATCGCCAAGGTGAAGCTCGAGGTCGTGAAGTGACCGCACTGATCGAGCTCGACAAGCTCACAAAACGGTACGGCACCATCGTGGCGATCGACCAGCTCGACGCACGGGTCGAGGGCCAAGTGATCGGGCTCCTCGGGCCCAACGGCGCGGGCAAATCCACGTTGCTGAAGAGTCTGCTCGGCCTGATCCCGTACGAGGGACGCGCGCGCGTGCTCGGCCTCGACGCATCGACGCACGGCGCGGAGATTCGCGATCGCGTGGGCTACATGCCGGAGCAAGATGCGTTTCTCGGCGGGATGTCCGCCGTGGAGATGTGCACGTTCGCGGGCGAGCTGTCCGGCTTGCCGCGCACCGAAGCGATGCAGCGCGCACACGCGGCGCTGTACTACGCGGGCCTCGAGGACAAGCGCTACCAGCCGATCGAGGGCTACTCGACGGGCCAGAAGCAGCGCGTGAAGCTCGCGACCGCGCTGGTCCACGATCCCGAGCTGCTGTTTCTCGACGAGCCAACGAACGGTCTCGATCCGCAATCGCGCGACGAGATGCTCTCGCTGATCTCGGATCTGCCGCAGCGCCGCGGCTGCTCGATCGTGCTGTCGACGCACCTGTTGCCCGATGTCGAGCGCGTCTGCGATCACGCGCTGATCATGCATCACGGTCGCGTGCGCTTCGTCGGCACGATCGACGAGCTGCGCGGCGTGCGCACCGGCGACAGCTTGCTGAGCGTCGAGGTCAAAGCGGATGCCGCGAAGCTCGCAGGCGCACTGACCGAAGCCGGTGCGACGTGCGAGGTGGTGTCGCCGGTGTCGCTCGTGGTCGATCTCCCGCCCCACGCGACCTCGCTGCTCGTGTTCCAGCGCGCGCACGAAGCAGGCCTCCAGGTGCGCCAACTCGGCCTGATGCGCCAGAGTGTCGAGGCCGCGTTCCTCCGCGTGATCGGCGATGCGCCGAGCGAGAAGCCCGAGGGCGATCGCGCATGAGCGTGATCCACGATCTCGGCTACAAGCGCTACGCGGGTCCGCGTCGCGCCGCGAGCACGCGCTGGCTCGTGATCATGCGCAACCAGATCGCCACGTCGTGGAAGTCGTGGTGGCGGTTGAAAGCGTCGGTCGGCATGGCCGTACTGACGACGTTCATCGCCGGCGGCGTGATGTTCATCTTCAAGGACAAGACGATCACCGACGTCGTCGGCAACATCGCGTCGACGTTCGCGGATGCGACGCTGCCGAAATCGATCCAGTGGTACACGCGCGCGGCCTTCCTCACGTCCCTCACGATCGGCGCGGCCGTGGTCGCGAGCGATGCCAAGAGCGGTGCGTTCACGTTCTACTTCGCGCGCTCCGTGCGTCCGCGCGACTACGTGCTCGGCAAGCTCACCGGGATGATCGTCGTGATGGCGATCGTCAACCTCGCCGGTCCGCTCGTGCTCGCGATCGCGCGGCTCGGGCTCGAGCGCGATCTCGACGGTGTCATGCACATGCTGCCGTGGATCCCCAAAGCGTTCCTCGTGGGGATGCTCGGCACGCTCGTGTTCGCGACCGTGCCGCTGATGTTCTCGGCGCTGTTCGTGAACCCGCGCCACGCCCTCGCGGTGTGGGCCGCGTACTACCTCGTGTTCGGCTTCGCGGTGTCGCGCCTCGGTCGCCTCGCGGAGTCATGGATCGGCGTCCTCGACATCGCGACCGCCCTCGACGCGATCGCGATCGATCTGTTCGACCTGAATCTGTTCCGCGGTCGCGCGGGCCACCTCGATCCGAACCAAGCATTGATCTCGATCTGCGCTCACATCGTCCTCGCGACGATCATCGTGGCCGTTCGCGTCCGCCGCGCGCACGGCTCGGGTGTTGGAGGCTCGTCGTGACCGACGCGGCGCTCCCCGTCATCCGGGCCGATCACTGCAGCAAGTGGTACGGCCATGTCCTCGGCATCTCCGATGTCACGTGGCACATGGGCGGCGGCATCGTCGGCCTGCTCGGTCCGAACGGCGCCGGCAAGTCGACGCTGATGAAGCTGATCGCCGGCCTGCTCCGTCCATCGCGCGGCGTGCTCACCGTGTTCGGCGCGAACCCGTTCGACGACGTCGCGGTGCGGCGCCGCATCGGCTACGCCCCCGAGCACGAGAAGACCTGGGACGAGCTGACGGCGCTCGAGCTCGTGACCGCGATGGCGCGGCTCGCCGGCGTGGAGTCACCACGCGCCCGGACCGCCGCCGAGCAGGCGCTGGCCGCGATGGGCATGACCGACGCGATGCATCGCCAGGTGCGCGGGTTCTCCAAGGGCATGCGCCAGCGCACGAAGCTCGCGACCGCGATCGCACACGATCCGGATCTCCTGCTCCTCGACGAGCCGCTCACGGGTGTCGATCCGATCGCGCGCCTCGACATCGTCTCGCGCATTCGCGCGCTCGCCACCGCTGGCAAGACCATCGTCGTGTCGAGCCACGTGCTCTACGAGATCGAATCACTGACCTCGGAGATCGTCGTCATTCACCGTGGCCAAGTCCTCGCCGAGGGCAACGTCTACGAGATCCGGCGGCTCATCGATCGCCATCCGCACCGGATCCGCATCGAGTGCGATCATCCGCGCGTCCTCGCTTCGGTCCTCGCCGCGTCCGATCACGTCGCCCGCCTCGCGATCGAGCGCGGTGCCATCGTCGTCGAGACTCGCGATCCCGATCGCTGCTACGACCAGCTCGCCGCCGCCGTCCTCGCGCATGGCGTCCACGTCACCGCCCTCGCCTCTCCCGACAACAACCTCGGCGCGGTGTTCGAGTACCTCACGACGGGTGGTCCCCGATGACGGCACCCTCTTCGCTGGAGGCGGTTCGTGTCCTCGCGGGCGTCACGTGGATGCGCCTCGTTCGCGGACGCGCACTCTGGGTCAGCCTCCTCGTCGGCATCCTGCCGTGTCTCTACTCGCTGATGATGCGCGGCTGGGATCGCAACGGCATCGGCGACGAGCTGTTCGCGTTCGAGATCCTCGTCCTCGGAATCCTCGCGCCGATGTTCGTCGCGTCGAGCCTCGGCGAAGAGATCGAAGAGCGAACCGCCACCTATCTGTGGTCGCGTCCCCTGCCTCGGTGGGCGGTGCTCGCCGGCAAGCTCGCGACCATCATTCCCATCGTGATCGTCGTCGGCTGCGCGAGCTGGCTCGCCTCGTCGCAGCTCGCGTGGTCGCGCATGCCTCCCGCGCAGACATTTCTCTCGCTCGCCGTCGGCGCGATCGCGCTCTCGCTCCTCGCGGCCACGTTCTCGACGCTCTCGCCCAAGCACGGCATGGCGCTGACGATCTGTTACCTGTTGTTCCTCGATCTGCCCGCCGGGGTGCTGCCGGCCGCGCTGCAAGAGGTCAGCATCACGCACCAGCTCCGCACCCTCTCCGGCATGTGGCGCGGGGATGGTTCGTTCCTCGAGGGAGCGATCGGCATCGGCGCGATCATGCTCGTCACGGGCGCGGTCTCGACATGGCGCATCGGCCGCTTGGAGGCATGACGTGGTCACGCGGCGCGCCGAGCTCGGCCAGTGGAACACCGCCGCGCCGGTCGCGCAGCTCGCGATCGCCGCGCTCGGCGGCATCTCGCGTCACGCACGCGTGATCGATCCGACCTGCGGTGATGGCGCGTTCCTCGCCGCCGCCCTCGCGGCGGGCGCGCGTCACCTCGTCGGCGTGGAGATCGATCCCGATGCCGCGGCGCTCGCCCGCGTGCGGCTCGGAACGTCCGACATCGGCGATGGCCGCGTCGTCGACGGCCGCGAGATCGATGCGCGCGAGATCGATGCGCGCGTGGAGATCATCGAGTCCGACGTGCTGGCACCGAAGCTGATCGACCGGCTCGGGCTGTTCGATGTCGCGATCGGGAATCCGCCGTACGTGCGTGCGGGCCGCGTCGATCCCGTGATCAAGCGAGAGCGCGCTCGCGTGCTCGCCGCGGACTGGCCCGAGCTCGACCCGGGCGTCATCGATGCGCTCGCGCGCCACGCAGACTTCGCGGCGACGTGTCTGCTCCGCACCCTACGGTTCGTGCGTCCCGGTGGCCAGATCGCGCTGGTGGTGTCGACCGCGCTGCTCGACGCGGATGCGGCGAGTGCGCTGTGGACCGCGGTCGCGCGCGTGGCAAGCGTCGAAGCGCTGATCGCCGCGCCCGCCGAGCGCTGGTTCGCGGATGCGGCGGTAAATCCGATGCTGCTCGTCGCGCGCCGTCATGTCGCACGCGCGATCACGTCGAAGAAAATATCCGCCAAATCAAATAAATCAGCCGACCGGGCATGGGGCGCGACGGGCGACATCGCGAGCTCGCCGCGCATTCTGCGGCTGACGATGCCCACGCGCGACCTCGCGAGCCACGCCACGACGCTCGATGACATCGCGCGTGCCTCCGAGGATCGCCTCGCGCCCGATGCCGCCCAGTGGGGCTCGACGCTACGCGCGCCGTCGGTGTGGTTTGCGTGGCGCGAGAAGGCGCAGGCGCACCTCGTCCCGCTGCGCGAGCTGTGCGACGTGCGGCGCGGGCTGACGACGGGCGCGAACGACGTGTTCTATGTCCGCCGCGACGAAGCCAAGCGACTGCGCCTCGAGCCACGGTTCTTGGCCCCCGTGGTCCGCTCGCCGTTCAACGGCGCACCCGCGCCGATCGCGATCGCGCCCGAGGAATCACCATTAGTCGCGATCGCCGTACCGCCGGATGCCAAGCTCGCGAAGGCACCGCGGATCCAAGCGTGGTTCGAGCGACATCGCACCGCCGCAATGCAGACGAGCGCCGCGCGGCGAGATCCGTGGTGGTCGCTCCCCACGAACCCGGCGCGGCTGTTCTTCGCGAAGGCATACGGCCCGCGGTTCGTGCAGCGGCTGGCCGATCTGCCGATGCTGGCGGACCAGCGCGTGTATGCGCTGCATCCGCACGCGGGCGTGGACCTCGTCGCGTTGGCGGCGGTGCTCAACGCGTTGCCGACGGCGTTGGCGCTCGAGTCCCTCGGACGCGGCTCGATGGGCTACGGCGCCGTCGAGTGGACCGTGCACGATGCCCTCGAGCTGCCGGTGCTCGATGTCCGGCGCGCCGATGCGCGTGCGATCGCGGAGCTACACGCGGCGCTCGCGGCGATCGCCCGGCGACCGGTGGCACACGTGCGCTTGGAGCGCGACGATGGCGCGCGGGCTCGGCTCGATCGTGTGGTCCTGGCGCTCGCGCCGGGCGGCGAGCTGATCGATGCGATGTGGGACGGGCTGTGCGCGTCGGTGGCCCAGCGCGACCGCTACTTGCTCCCTGCCGTGTGAGGCGACCGCTTCGACCGCGCTGGATACGGCCGGATGCGAGTGTCGGGTGCGACCGCCGCCGCGGAGCTACCGTCCGGAACCACGTATGAATCCGCGCCCACTCGCCGTCCTCGCCGTCCTCGCCGTCCTCGGGACGGCCGCGTGTGGAAGCAAAGGCGACCCGACGGCGAGTACGGGGGCCGCGGCTGCGCCGGCGCTGCAGCCGCGAGCGTACGCGCCCGATGCGCCGCTGCCTGCCGGCGCGATCAAGCGGCTCGGGGGAACGCGGTTCCGGATCTCCGATCGAATCTCGGCGTTCGCCGTGTCACCGGATGGTGCGTTTGTCGTGCTCGGCGGAAACGACAATCGCGTCGCGGTGTGGCGGACGGCGACCGGCGAGCAGGTGTTCGTCGCCGGAGAGGGGGCCGTGTTCGATCGGATCACCGCAGTCGCGTTCGCGAAGGAGGCCTTCGTCTACGCGAGCGGGAACGCCCCGATCCGCGTGATCTCGACGAAGACATGGACGGAGCCGCGCGAGCTCGACACCTGCAAGCAGAAGTGGGTCGTCGATCTCGCCGCATCGCGAGACGGGACGAAGATCGCGGTCGCCTGCGAGGGCATCCCCGAGGTTCGCCTGCAGCCGCTCGATGGCGGCGAGGTCGTGAAGATCTTCGACGTCAAACGGCCCGAGAGGTTCGCGTGGTCGGCCGACGGCGCGTGGCTCGCGACGACCTCGGTCGACAGCGGCAACCTGCTCGTGATCGATGTCGCGAAGCGTGCCGTCGCGCGGCGCGTCACCACGAGCATCACCGAGCGCCCCGATGCGATCACGTTCGCCCCGACGGGCACGGTGCTCGCGTGGAGCGATCAGCGCGAGTACACGAAGGAGAAAGTCCGCCTGTGGGACGTTGCCGCAGACAACGAGGTCGGCGCGTTCGATACCGCCCTCGCTGCGACGGCGATCGCGTTCTCGCACGACGGCACGACGCTGGCGTACGCGCAGGACTCGGGCGTGCACACGCTGGCCGTGGTCAACCTGGCGACGAAGCAGCGACGGCAGATCATGCG
>Ga0154020_10008622_pt1 | contig 11806 bp, 12 predicted proteins | sample Klosneuvirus_201_FD_109709 | JGI IMG/M metagenome (GOLD analysis project Ga0154020, IMG submission 109709) | Active sludge microbial communities from wastewater, Klosterneuburg, Austria - Klosneuvirus_20160825_MG | ecosystem: Engineered > WWTP > Aerobic digester > Activated sludge | place... | reverse complement strand
GTCGCCGCGCTGAACGAACCCAGCGTCGCGCGCAGGGCAGTCCGGGCCGTGGCCTCGTCGTCGATGGACATCCTCGCCATGGTGCCCGAACGACGGCGGACGCGATACGGATCGGCGCTCACTTGCGCTGCGAGACGAAGAGCAGCGCCGCCGTCGCCACGACGGACATCACGCCCAGCGTGTAGCCCCACCACGCGATCGGGGCTCGCGTGTCGGCGGTCCGCTCGACCACCCCACGATAGGCCGGATCCAGGACCGCCCGTGGCCCGGATCGCGTGACGTAGAAGACGACGAGGCCCTGTACGACGATGGTGGGCACCGCGGAGATCCCCGGCCCGGACACCATCGCGAGCGTCACCTCGACGATCGCCGCAGCCGCTACCCAGACGAGGGCGTCCGGACGCAGCGTATCGAGGCGCAGGCCCGTCCAGGCCACGACCAACGCGTCGGCGGCTGCGATCAGCACGAGGGCGTCAACGCCCGACTGTCTCAGCTCGAACGCGACCAGGAGGAGCGCGGCCACGCCCCGCGCGAGATAGAAGAACCCGAGCGAGCGCAGGCGCCGCTCCGTGACGGCGTGCTCGCGCCGGAGCTCGACGTCCTCGGCGCGCGCCCTTCGGCGAGGCCGAGTCTTCGGTGGCGCGTAGCGGTCGAGGGGCTCCATGGGCCTCGTGCTCTCCTCGCATCGCCCGCACGCATGCGTCAAGACTTCGTGCGCTTGCGCCGCGCCATCGATCGACGACCGCCAAGGCTGATGAGGCCGGTGCGTCGAAGATCACGTGCGCGCTCTCCCGTTGGCCCTGGCGTCCATCCTGTTCGGTTGTGTCCGCGCCGAGGCTCCCCCTAAAGCGGGCGGAAGCGTCCGCGCGCTCGTGACTCCCGCAACGATCGACGCGCCAACCACGCCCATCGATCCCGTGGACCCAAGGGTCCCCAGAGTCGCGGGCCCAGCGTCCACGCCGACCTGCAAGCTGCCTATCGCCGGCCCCGCGCCGTCCGCTGGCAAGCTCGTCGGCACCGATCATCCGATCTGGATCACGGCCACCTCCAAGGAGCGTCGCTGGGCAACGTTCTGCCAGGCACGCGCAGACACGGACCAGAACGGCAAGCTGGAAGTCTCCTTCGGCCGCCATGGCGACGCGCACGGCGATCAACTCCTCCCCTACCTCGCCGTGAATCGCGCGAAGGGAGAGCCCATCGACGCCTATGTCTCCCACGATCCGAGAGGCAGGTTCGTCGCCGTGATCCAGCACGAGCACCTCGTGCTGATCGACGCCGCGACCGACACGCGCACCGTACTCGAAGCCGCCGACATCTCGGCCGGGGACCTTACGTTCGGCCCGCATCGCGCCGCGGCCTTCTCTCCCGACGGGCAGCGCATGCTCTACCTCACGGCGGCACCTGACACGATCGTCGTTCGAGAGCTGTCGAGCTGCAGCGAGACGAGGGTCCTCGCAGGCAGCGGACTCCTCGTGTCCGCGCGGTTCGACACGGATGGCAACGTGGTCGTCACGAAGATCGAAGCTGATACGAACGGCAACGGAACGCTCGATCCTCTGTACGTGCCCACCTCCCTGAGCCCGAGACACTGTCGAGGCGAGGTGGCCTCGTACACGGTGTGGACGCCCACGGGGGACGAACCGGTCCACTACCGCATCGAGGGAGCCAAGGCCGTGCGCGTGATGACCCCACGACGGTCACCCTCCACAGCGCGCCCTCGGGCCCGAGACTGTCCTGCCTTCCTGGCGACGACGGCGGCTGGGTCGCGCCGCTCGGCCCGTGCATCTTCTTGTGAGCACAGGCGGCCAACGCTCTGTCTCACGGACTCGGGTCATCGCGAGACTGGGTGCCGATCGCGAACTCGGGTAGACCTCCTCCATGCGACGGCACGTGCTCCGGACCGACGGAGTCGACCCGAACTTCCTCCCGCGCTTCCAGGCGACCCTCCCGCGCGTCCGCGATCTGTCGGGGGTGGCGTTCGTCTACGCGCACGCCGAGGACGTCAGCGACGAGGTGCGGAGGTTCGTGGCCCTCGACACCGCCGGGCACGGCTCGATCAGCGTCCTGTCGGACCTCGAGCTCGCGATGCGCTGGGTGGAGATCGCGGGCGATTCGGAGGCCTTCGAGCGCACGGTCGACGACGCGGTGGTGGCGCTCGTCGAGATCGTCCCGCTCCGCCAGCTGCGCGGCGAGGCCCGGAGGCGGCCCGACGAGGAGACGCTCGTCCGCATGGCCCGGGGCGCCCAGCACGTGGCGGACGCGGAGACGCTCGAGATCCTCGTCGGTGCGCTCGCGAGCGACCACCCCACCCGCGTCTGCGGCGCGGCGCTGGCGTCGGGGATCCTGCGCTGGCCGGAGCTGCTCGCCCCGGTCGAGGCCGCGAGCGCGATCAAGCGCACGGCGCGGGTGAAGCGCGCGCTGCGAGAGGCGCTCGCGGCCCTCGCCCCCATGGCGCCTGCGCCACCGGAAACGCCCAGTGCCTGAGCCGTCGGTCCGGGGTGAGACCGCTCGCGCCCGATGCTGGCCGAGGGATATGCTGCGCGCATGATACCGGAGCTTCCCTCAGGCTTCGTCGTCACGAACGCGCCCGAGGTGCGCGTCCGGGCGCCTTACCGGCGCGGCACGCAGCCACCGACGACGATCACGTTCCGCCGGTTGGAACCTCGCACCATACGTTTCGAGATCGCGGGGCTCGTGCTCCTGGTCGGGTTCGTCGGGTTGATCGCGTACGAGCAGCACCCCGCGGGCCGGAGCAGCGTCATCCCGCTCGTGTTCATCGCGGTCCTGGTCCTCGGGCTCTACGCCTTCGCCCGGAAGCGCTTCGGTCGCGTGACGGTGCACGCGGACGACGACAGCCTCGTCCTCACCGAGGGGACGCCGCCCGAGGCGGTGTTCTGGGGGTCGCCGAGCCGGATGGCCCAGATCTACCGGGTCGCCGAGTGGGAGCGAGGTCGGATCGCCCGTCAGTCCGGCCGCGAAAAGACCGACCACCCGGGCACGGTGCTCGCGCCGAGCGCAGCGAGCTACGCCGTGTGGGTCGAGATGACCGACGGCACGAGCCAGCGCCTGGTCTCTGGACTGACGACGCGGGACCAGGCGCAGTACCTCGAGGACGTCCTCGAGGCGCGGCTCGGCATCGCCGATCGACAGGTCGACGGCGAGATGCCGAAGAATCGTGATTGAGTCGCCTGTTTCACTCGAGCAGCGACCGGATACCGGGGGTGCTACCGTCACGCGACAGATCGACGCCGCTGCGCCCCACGCACACCGTGGATGGCCGCGCGACACCCGCCACACTCCGGAGATGCGCACCCTTCTGGTCCTGTGCTGCGCGAGCGTTCTCGCCTGCGGTGGCAGGGTGGAGGCGGCCGCCCCGGACGCGGACTCGGCCAGCGCCGACACCGGGTGCGACTCCTGTCTCGACACGGCGCTTCCCCCGGACCCCACGTACATGACCGTCGTGCCCGCCGAGCCGACGGCCGTCGTCGACACCGCCGCGGGAACACCGGCCGTGATCGACTTCGAGGTCTACGAAGAGCCCGGCCACGTCCTCGTCTCCAGCAGCAGCCTGTTCACGCTCGACGACCCGATCGTCGGGAGCTTCACCGGGTCGCGGTTCACCTCCACCTTCGTGCGCCCGGACGAGGCTCGTTGGTCCACGCTCCGCGTGCGGCACGGAGCTCTCCTCGAGCAGCCGTCGGCGCTCGTCGTGGTGGGCTTCAGAGGCGCCGCCGACCCCGATCCGACCCAGCACGGCCTGCTCGTCCTCGGGAGCAGCTGTGGGCTCCCCACGATGCCGCTGGGCGACAAGCTCGTCTTCGTCGCCCCCAGCGACGACGACTTCGCCCTCACGATGGAAGGCGGCCCGCTGACCAGGCCGACCGCAGCCGATCTCGTCGAGGCGCCCCCTCACGCACTGTCGGTCGATCCCGCCTGCCCCACCCCGGTCGTGACGAAGGCCTCCGGTCCGAGCGGGCTGCTGGACACCTTCGTCGGCGCCAAGAAGGGGCAGCGGCTCTGCGCCCAGCTCTCCATCCGCGACTTCAAGGGCCCGAACGTCGTCGTACGGTTCCGCGTCGCAATCCGCTCCCCGGCGGGCCCGTCGGACTTCCGTGAGGTGGCCTATGTCCTTCGCGAGCGTTGCCCCACGGCCCCGTAGCGGCGCATCGTTCGTCGCGCGCGCGTCGGCTCACGGGTCGAGGCGGAAGATGCCCTCGCCTGTGGCGAGCCAGGGCGTGGCCCCGTCGACGAGCACCGCGCGGCGCGGGGCGACGGCGGACAGCACGACCCGACGCTTCTTGCCGTCCCATGAGTGCGCGACCAACTCGTCACCGACGTGGGCGCACCGACCCGACGCGACGTGCGGGAAGTCTGACGCCAGCGCCGGTCGGCAACCGCTCTCGCACCCCAAGCCCGTCTTGTCGCCGAGCGCCATCAAGGGCACTTCGTCGTCCGGATCAGAAGCTCGAACTCTGCATCGTCGCAGCGACGGAAGCGCGCGGAAACCGGGCTGGCTCCTCTGCACTGGAACTTGGCCCCCGTCGCGATCTCGATCAGACACTTCACATCGAGACTAGTGGGCCCCTTCTGCTCGCAACCAAGAGCGATGGTCGGCAGCAGACACGGAACGGCCATGTCGACCGGCTCGCACCCTGCCGTTGCACAACCGGCCGGGCAGACCCCAGCCTCCGTGAGCTCGCCGCAGCCAGCACCGGACTCGGCTGCAGCATCTGCAGCGTCGGTTGCAGAAGCGTCGGCCGTGGTTCGCCCGTCGACGCTGGAACCGCAGGCGACACACAGGCTCGTGAGGAACGCCGCTGTGAAAGCAGTCCGCGGAGGCGGACCACTTTCCTCGATTCGATCGCCAAAGTTCCTCATTTCAAGCCACTGAGTCCATACGTTGTTGCTGCAGGGAGCTCGACGGGTGCCCACCCCGTCTCCGCGCGGCGACGGAAGAGGGCACCGCGGAACCCTTCGGCGGTCGACTCCATGCCGTGCACGATCGCGTTCCCGATCGCCCACAGCTCCCCGTGCGACGTCGCGACGCCGTCGAGGAAGCAGGGGCCCACGCTGGACGCGTGACCGTCGGCGTCGACCTCGATCGTCACGGGATCGCCCGCCGACAGCGCCTCGGTCCGCCAGCGACCGTCCTCGAGGAAGGCGATCTCGAGCGCACCGGCCACGCAGAGCTCGCCCGGCAGGCGGCCCATGGAGCACACGTCGAACGGCGCCGACTCGAACGTCCAGCCCTCCGCGGTGACCTTGGCGAGCCGTCCCTGGCTTCGATCGACGACCCACGCCTCACCGACGCGCGCCGAGCCGATGTCGCCGAACCTAGCGGTCGGCTCGGAGGCCACGCGCCGCCAGCTCCGTCCGTCCCAGTGGAGGACGCACCCACCGTCGTCGTCCTCGCCGGCGGCCCACACGTCGTCGCGCGCGACACCGAACAGCCGCCGGAGCCTCGCCTCGACCCCTGCCCACCGAGACCACCTCTCGCCGTCCCAGGCGAGGAGCTCCCCCGGGCCCCAGCCGGTCGCCCACGCCTCGGTCGCGCTGGCGCCCCAGATCGCACGCACCTCCAGGGCCTCGTACGGCGTCCACGCACCTCCGCGCCGACGGAAGAGCCCTGGGCGTGGTGGTCCGATCGTGCGGTGTCCGCCGACCCAGACATCGTCGTCGCCCGCGGCCCACACCGCGTCGAGCGCGACGCCGTCGTCGATCCGCTCGACTGTCCAGCACGCCCCGTCCCAGCGACGTACGAGCCCACCCGAGCCGGCGATCCAGAGGTCGCCGCTCGGCGCCACGGCGAGGCTCGTGAGCTCCGGGTACATCTGCGGAGGAGCGTACGGGATGTCGGCCGTCGCCGCTCGAGGTCGGGTGGTATCCTGCCGGACGCGCATGCCCCTCCGCCACACCTCGCCTCGTTCGCACCTGCGCGGGGCGGTGCTCGTCTGCGCGATCGCCACGTGCGGATGCACCACCGGTGGGTTCGACGGCGAGGACGACGCAGCGGTCCGCGACACAGGCACGGTCGTGCACGACGCGGCCGACACCGGCACGGAGGTCGCCGACGCGGCTCCGTCGGACGCGCCGGGCGACGTCGCGGTGGAGACCGCCGACGCCACCGCGCCCTGCCCCACCACACCCTGGGCCACGAGCTACGATCTCGTGCCCACCGTGGGCCCGGTCAGCGATCGACCCGCCGACACGCACCCCGACCTCAACCTGAAGATCCGCGGGTTCTCGCCGACCACCGGCACCCTCGGGCTGATCGCCGTCGGCGGTCCGACCGACGCCCTGGCGCCGCGCCTCTACACCCTGCTCGTCGACAGCGGCACGCCCAGCTTCGTCGGCAACCTCCGCGTCCACGGCTGGGACTGGGGCAGCATGAAGTCGACGGGGCCGATCACGGACCCGGCCGTCACGATGGTCGCGTGGTCGACGACGGTCGGGCAGGCCGTGCGCCTCCCGAAATCGGGCTACTCGGTCGCGCCCGGGCGCGGCGCGCGCGTGCTCTTCCTCGACGACGACTCGCTCACGCTCAAGCTCACCGGGGAGGACAACGTCGTCTCCGGTTACACGCTGCACATCCTCGATCTCTGCATCGAGCCCAACCTGCGCAAGGCGTACGTCGACGCGAACACCAAGGGCCGCAAGGCGCTCCCTGCGCTCGCGCCGCTCCAGGTGTTCGCGAAGGCGCGTGGCGATCGCGTCCGGGTGGCCATCCGCGACACCGGCTCCTTCATGGATCCGAGGGTCGAGAAGGACTGGTACCAGCCCTGAGCGCGGACGCTAGGTTCACGCCTCGAACGGTCCGGGCTGGCGTCCTGGAAGCGAGATGGTGGCCAGTTCGTCGCCTCACGCTCGCGCTGCGGCACCCTGGCACCACGACCTTGCGCGATCCGGCGCGACGACGCACACCGGGGATCCATGCTCCTCCCTTCCTTGCTCGTCGGCGCCCTCGTCACCCCCGATCCCACCGCGTGGACCCGCCCCGTCTCCGTCGACGTCCACTTCGGGTCGAGCACCGCCCCGTTCGGCGCGCTCGGCCTCTCCGCTACCTACACGCCCCACCCCGCCGTCGGGTTCGAGCTGGGTGCCGGCTACCAGTACGGGACCAACGACGGCCTCCAGGCCGCCGGGCTGGTGCACGCACAGGTGGGCGACGAGCGCGTCCACTTCGGCATCGCCGCCGGCGTCTCGCGCGGCCGGTACCGCGACGACCCGAACTGCCAGACGGGCGGCGCGTTCGTGGTCCCCGGGGGATGCGCCGCGGTGTACACGGGGCCCGCGCTCCGCCTCGACGCGGCGTGGGCCGCGCGTGGCCAGCTCGAGATAGACGTGCGTACCCTGGCGGGCTTCCACGCCCGGCTGGCAGCGGGCGTGGGGCACGTGCTGAACGCCGACGGCGAGTTTCGTTGTGAAGCCCAGCCCGGCTGGCCCAACGACTGCACGCGCGAGAAGAAGCGTACGCGACCGTACTTCGATCTCGCGCTGGGCTGGGCGTTCTGAGCCGGTCTGCCCGCGCATGGTCGACGGGCTAGAGCGACGCGTTCACCGTGGCGTTCGACGCGCTGACGACGTTGCCGGTGCAGTTGGGAGCCGCGCCGTTGTGCCCGGTCGCGTGGCCGATCACGACGACGCCACGGCCCTCGATGATCACCTTCGAGCTGCCCTGCAGGAACGTCGCCTGGCCGTCGACCATGCCCGACACCACGCCGCCATCGGTGGCGGCCTCGTCGCCCGACGTGACCGGCACGACCGAGCCGAGCAGCAGCGCCGGCTGCATCACCACCATCACCTTCGTCGACGTGCCGCTGGCCGACGCGCCGCTCGCGGTGTTGACCATCGGCGTCGGCACGTCGACCCCGGTGCCCGTCGGGACCTTGCCGGTGTCGGGCGAGCCCACCGCCGAGGCGCCGGCGGTCGTCGCGATGGGCAGGTACACGCTCGCCATCTCACGCCTCCGTCCGGAAGTCTTCGGCGCGGGATCGATCGGGATCGGTGCGCCGTGCGCCGCCGAGCTTCGCGCCCGCGAGGATCGCGTCCTCGAGGCGCGTCCGGTGCAGGTTTGCCCACTTCAGGTTCGCCTCGGTCAGATCGGCGAGCGCGAGGTCGCAGTGCGACAGATCGGCGAACTCGAAGAACGCGAACGCGAACGACGTGCCGCGCAGATCGGCGCCCTCCAGGAACGCGTGCCCGAGCCGCGCGCCGCGGACGCTCGCGCGACGCATCCGCGCGCCGGCGAACCGCGCCATCGTGAAGTCGCCCCCGTGCAGGTCGGCGCGATCCAGGTTCGCGCCCGTGAAGTCGGCCTCGCGCGCGGACACCCCCGACAGGATCGCGCCGGTGAGCGTTGCGTTCGCGAGGCATATCTGGCGGGCGTCCACGCCGTCGAGGATCGCGCCCTCGAGGTCGGCGCGAGGGAAGCGCGAGCGCACGAGCGAGCACCCGCGGAAGTCCACGTGCGCGGCGTTCGCCTCCCGGAGCAGGCACTGCTCGAGCCGGGCGCCACGGAGCTGCACCTCACGCAGGTCCGCCCCCGCCAGCATCGCCTTGCAGAGGTGGGCGCCGCGCAGATCTGCGCCGGCGATGGCGCTGGTGAAGACGACGCTGGTCGAGAGGTCGGCGCCGGAGAGGTCCGCGGCGGTGAGGTCGACCTTCTCGAGCCGGCAGCCCTCGAACCGCGTGGCCGAGAGGTTTCCGCCCCTGAGGCTCACGTCGACGAAGCGGCAGCGCTCGAAGCGCGCCGACGAGAGGTCGGCGAGAGCGAGCGAGCCGCCAGCGATCTGGAGGCCGACGGCGTGGATCCCCGCGGCGCGGCCCTCGGCCACCCGCGCGAGGAACGCGCCCGGATCGGTGATCGGGGGCTCGGTCATCCGATGAAGACCTCCGTGCCACCGATCAGCGTGATCGCGGAGTTGACGAGCGTGTAGCCCGCCGCGTTCACGGTGACCGTCGAGGCCGCGGTGACGGTCAGGCTGCCGGCGGGCGCGAAGTTCAACATGCTTCCCACGACCGGCTGCAGGGTGACGCCGCTGGCGTCGGTCTTGACGAAGGTGTTCTCGGCGTACGAGAGCGTCGCCCCCGTGGCGTCCATGAGCAGCTGGGCGTCCTCGACCGTGATCTGCGCGAGCCCGGCCTCCACCGTGAAGCCGGCGGCCGCGATCTCGACGTCGGCCTCCGCCTCGACGTTCACGGCGGCCGTCTCGATCGAGATCTCCACGTCCGTCATGAGGTTGAGCTCGCCCTCGGGCGTGAGCTGCACGACGTTGCCCGGGGAGGACTGCAGGGTCACCCCGACCTCGGGGAGGAGCTGCAGGCTGGCGGGGGACGTGTGCAGCCAGATCTTGTCCCGCGAGGTGACCTCCACGTTCTTGATGCCGGCGACGAGCGTCTGCTCGGACGTGAAGGTCGCGCTGCTCCCGCCGTACACCGTCGCGTCTTTCCCGTAGAGGAACCCGATGTCCTCGCCCGCGACCGCGGCGACCTTGTCCGAGGCGACGAGGTTGTACGGCCGCTCCATCTTCAGGCCGAGGTCCGGCTTGCCCCCGGCGAGGATGGTGTTCCCCTGGGAAGCGGCGAACAGCCCAGACACCTCTCCGACCGCCTTGATCCGCTCGATCTCGCTGAAGACGTCGCAGACCAGGCTCACCAGCTTGGTGACGTCCGTCGCGCCGCCCACGACGAGCTCCGCCGCGGACTTCGCGGCCTCGGTCGCCTGCTCGACCCGCTCCTCGACCTCCTCGAGCTTGGCGAGCCGCTCCTTCTTCTCGTCGAGGACCCGGCGGGCCTCGGCGATCTTGGCCTCGTCCCGGGGGGTGGCCTGCTCGGCGTCGGCGAGGTCCTTCTCATCGCCCTCCACCTCGCCCTTGGCCTTCTCGACCTCGGCGGACAGGACGGCGAGGGTCGGCTGGGTCGCGGTGTCGCCGATGACCCCCGCGACCTCGGCGAGGATCTCGGCCACGGCCTCGCCCATCTCCATGATCGCCTTCACGCGTTCGGGCACCGTCTTGCCCGCGAGCGAGATCACGTCGCCGCCGATGAAGGCGTGCTTGGCCGACAGGAGCGCGTTGCCCCCGGAGACCAGCGCGCTCCCCGACTTGGTGATCGAGGTGAAGTTCGCGTCCGTGGTCAGGTGGATGCCCTCCTCCGGCGCGTTCGCCGCGCCCAGCTGGAGCACGGTGTTGTGCCGCGGCGTGGAGAGCTTGATGCGCTCGCCCCCCTTCTGGTCGTCGAGGTTGATCTCGTTGTTGCTGCCCGTGCGGATCACGTTGCGGGTGCCGTTCTGGCGCGTGACCGGGCTCGGCGTGAGCACGTTGGGGACGCACCCGGCGATCACGGGACGATCCGGGTCGCCGTTGACGAAGGCGATGAGGACCTCGACGCCCGGGCGCAGGGGGAAGTGCATCCCGTACCCAGGTCCGGCGTGGGACTGCGCCATGCGAATCGGGAGCGAGGCGTGGCCCTCCTTCGGGCCGCTCGCGTCGAAGAGCAGCTTGACCCGGTAGCGCCCGTGGTCGTCGAGCGATGCGTACGCGTCGCGCACCTCCGCGTCGATCACGCCCGTGAGCATCCCGTGGACGCGCGGCTTGGGCGTGCAGCGCTCGGGGCGGTACGGCACACCGCGCGGGATCGCGCGAAACGTGTTCTCGAGCACGGGTCGTGGCCTGGCACCCGTGGCGTCCGGCAGGTCGCGAACCTCGAAGGTGGTCTCGAGCTCGGTGACCAGCAACCCGAGATCCCCGCGCGGCGTGCCGGCCACCAGCACCCGCGCGCCGGCGAAGAGCGCCGGCTCCGAGCTCGCGCAAGCGTAGACCTCGCGGCGCGCGCCGATCTCGGCCGCGCGCACGTGCGCGAGATGGCGCCCCTCGTCGGGCGTCGTGTAGTTCGTCCCGTACTCGTAGACCTCGCCGCCGATCCCACCCGCGATGGTGGAGTCGGCGACGAGCCCGAGGAGTGGCTTGCTGTAGTCGTAGTCGTCGAGGCGCACCCGGCTCGGCAACGCGCAGACGGTGCGACGGATCGAGAACACCCCGAACCCCTCGCGCCTCGGGTCGTGTTGCAGCGGCGTCTCCACGTCGTCGCCGACGTCGGCGTCTGCGAACCGCACGACGTCGCGACCGTCGACCTCGGCGAAGCTGTAGGTGATGCCGAGCTGCTCCGTGAGGCGACTCACGAAGGCGAGGTCACTCTCCTGGTACTGCATCACGAACTCGCGCTTCGGGTAGGCGTGGTCGAGACGGAGCACGAAGTCCCGGTCGGCCTCGAGTCCGGCCGACTCCAGCACCGTCGCCACGATCTCGGGGACGTTCTTGTCGAGGTAGACGGCGAGGCGCTCGTTGAGCGAGAGCAGGTGCAGGCGAGGGACGACCCGGAGCGCGTAGCCGGTGAGCGCGCCCGTACCGTCGGTCGTCAGGAGGTCGTCGGCCGTCGCCACGATGCCCGACACCCGCCGCAGCTCTCGACCCTCCCTGGAGAAGACCACCGTCACGGGAGCACCGACGAGGGCGCCGAGATCGAGCTCCCCGTCGACGACCGCGAGATCGAGATCCAGCGCGAAAGGCCGGGACAGCGCCTCACGCGCGACCAGGCCGCGTACCTCGACCTGCGCGCCGCCGAGGGCGTCCGCGATGAGCACGATCTCGTAGGTGTCGTCGTTGGCCATGGGTCTCTCCTAGATCCTACGTTCCAGCTTGGAGCCGGCGACGTGGGCGAGCTCGAGTCGGCTGCCGTCGAGCTTCGCCTTCCACGTCTCCACTTGATAGAGGTTCGCGCCGCGCAGATCGGCGCCCGTCAGGTCGGC
>Ga0154020_10008621_pt1 | contig 11806 bp, 11 predicted proteins | sample Klosneuvirus_201_FD_109709 | JGI IMG/M metagenome (GOLD analysis project Ga0154020, IMG submission 109709) | Active sludge microbial communities from wastewater, Klosterneuburg, Austria - Klosneuvirus_20160825_MG | ecosystem: Engineered > WWTP > Aerobic digester > Activated sludge | place... | reverse complement strand
TGCGGATGACCCGGCGCGCGATCTCGCGGCCGACCGAGTCCTGGCCCTCCAGCCGCACACCGTCGCCAGTCTCGTGGATGGTCAGCTTGATGTTCGCGCCGGCCTCGATGGCCTGCATGATGACGCCGCCGCCCGCGGCCAGCTTCTCGGCCGTCGAGGTCAGGAGCGGCAGGTTGGTCAGCAGGCGCTCGGTCAGGTAGTGGCCGTGGTAGCGCCCGATGGCGATGCCCATCACGCGCTTGGCCTCGCGGGTGTACTCGGGATCCTGCTGGTTGGCGTCGATCAGGCGCAGGCGCTGCGCGCCCTCGGCCTTGGCGGTCTCGACCCAGCCATCGATCATGGCGTGCGCCAGCTCGGGCGCGCTGGTGCCGGCGACGCGCTCCAGCAGGGCGCGCGCCTCGGTCGCGACCCGGTTGGCCTCGGCCCGCGCCGCCTGGGCGCGCTCCTCGACCACGCGACGCTCGCGGTCACGCGCGGCCAGCGCGTCGCGACGCGCCTCCAGCGCGGCCTGCTCGCGCGGCAGCGGCTCCAGGCGCTGCGCCACGCGCTCCTCGCGCCGGGCCAGCTCGTCGAGCCCACCCGACAGCGTCGCCTCGGCCTTGGTGCGCGCCGCCAGCGAGGCCTGGCGCGCCTCGATCTCGGCCACACGACGCGCCTGCTCGGCCTCGGCCGCCGCGCGCGCGCGCACCGCGTCGACCTGCTCCTTGACCACCGCGACCTCGTCGACCGCCCCACGCCTGGCCGCGATGATGCCGACCACGATGCCGGTGACGACACCGACACCGAGCGCGAGCAGCGCGTAGACCATCAGTCGAACGACGGCTTCATGGTGCCGTCGCCCTTCTTCTTCTTGCCGGAGCTCGAAGAAGAGCCGCTCGACTTCTTCTTCTTGGCAGCTGCCAGCTTGTCGGCCGCCGCCTTGTCCGCCGCCGCCTGCTCCTCGGCCGCCTTGTCGGCCGCCGCCTTGTCGCCCGCCGCCTTGTCGGCCGCCGCCTTGTCGGCCGCAGCCTTGTCCGCCGCCGCCTTGTCGGCCGCAGCCTTGTCGCCCGCGCCGCCACCCGCGACCGCGGTGGTGCTACCCGAGCCGTCGCCGGTGCCCTCGGGATTGCTGAGCACCAGCTTGATCAGCGGCGGCTCGCCATTGGCCGAGCAGTCCAGCTTGAGCTTCTGCTCCTTGTACTCGGAGCGCCGGATGGTGACCTCGCACTCGCCGCCCTTGGGCAGCATCACGGTGCCGTTGGTCTTGCCCTTCATGACGCCGCCGACCAGGATGTCGGCGCCGTCGGGATCGCTCTTGATGAAGAGACGCACACGCTCGGTCACCGCGGCGGGTCCGGCGTCGACCTTGCCGGCCGCCGCCTTCTTGTCGTCCTTGTCGCCACCACCGCTGCTCGCGATGATGATGATGACGACCAGCAGCACCACGGCACCGACCACGATGCCGATGAGCTTGCCCTTGCCCTTCTGGGCAGGGATCGCGCCGGGACGCATCGGCGGCGGCGTCACCACCGGCACCGGCTTGCTCAGCCCCGCCGGCTTGACCACGGGCATCGGCATCGGCGAAGGCATCGCCAGCCCGGGCGCGCCACCGTTGGCACCGCCGTTCATGCCGGGCATCCCCGGCAGCACCGGCGGGCCATCGAGGAACATCGTCTTGGCAGCCGGAGCCGCCGCGCCCTTGCCCTGGATGAAGTGCGCGTCCCCGGGCCCCGGTCCTGCACCTGCACCCGGCGCCGGCCCCTGCGCATCCACGAACATCGTCTTCTGCGCCGGCCCGGCCACCGCCGGCCCCGCGGGCGCGCCACCCGCACCACCGAAACCACCACCACCGCCGGCTCCCGGCGACACGCCGCCGAAACCACCAGCCGCGGGCGTGCCGTACGACTGCGGCGGCGCCGCACCGCCATAGCCACCGCCCGCCGCGGGCTGCCCGTACGACTGCGGCGGCTGGCCATACGACTGCGGCTGGCCATACGACTGCGGCTGCTGCTGCGGCTGTGCCGGCAGCGGCGCCTGCGCACCGCCATAGCCGCCACCACCGCCACCACCATACGCCGGTGCCTGCGCGGCCATCATCGCCGGCGGCAGCGGCGGCGCGGTGCGCGCATAGGTCTCCGGATCACGCAGCGCGACGCGCAGCTCGCCCATCGACTGGAAGCGGTCCGCCGGCTTCTTGCACAGACAGCGCAGCACGACGCGCTCGACCGACTGCGGCAGCCCCTGCACCAGCTGGGTCGGCGGCATCGGCGCCTGCGCGACCTGCTGCACCATGATGTCGCCGGCGCTCTGGCCCTGGAAGGGCGGCCGGCCGGCCAGCATCTCGTACAGCAAGATGCCCAGCGAGTAGATGTCGGCGCGGTAGTCGACCTGACGCGACTCGCACTGCTCGGGGGACATGTACGTCGGCGTGCCGAGGATGACGCCCTGCTGCGTCAGCGCCTGCCCGCCGCCCGAGGTCATGTGCTTGACCAGTCCGAAATCGAGCAGCTTGACGAAGTTCCTGTCGTTGCCGCGCGTGGTCAGGAAGATGTTGTCGGGCTTGATGTCGCGGTGGATGTAGCCCGCCGCGTGGGTGGCATCGAGCGCGAACGCGATCTGATCGGCGATGTGCAGCGCGGTCTGCGGGTCGATGCGCTCGCGCTTGAGGCGGGTCTCCAGCCCCTCGCCCTGCAGGTGCTCCATGACCAGGAAGAACTCGCCTTCCTGGGTCTGGCCGAAGTCGACGATCTCCACGATGTGCGCGTTACCGATGGCGTTGACCGCCCGCGCCTCGTTGAAGAACCGCGCCACCACCTCCTGGTTGGAGGACAGCTCGCGATGGATGACCTTGAGCGCCACCCGCTTGCCGATGAGGGGGTGTTCGGCGAGGTAGACCACGCCCATCCCGCCCGAGCCGAGCTTGGCGACGATCTTGTAGTTCCCGATGATTTGGCCGATCCCGATCATGGCCCCGTCAGCCTATCACACTGAAGGCCGCGGGGCCGCCAACTGCTAGCCGGGTGAAGCGCGTAGCGCTTCGGGACCCTCCTTGTGTCGAGGCTCTGCGCGAGGCGAAGCCTCGCGCTGCCTTCGACCTAGCCGGCCAGGCGGCAGAAGGCCTCGTAGTCGATGAGCTCGATGTTCTTGGGATCGACACCGTCGCCGCAGGTGGGGCACTTGGGGTCGCGACGCAGCTTGAGCTCGCGCAGCTTGGTCTTGAGGGCGTCGTACACCAGCAGGCGCCCGGCCAGCGAGGTGCCCAGGCCCAGCAGCAGCTTGACCGCCTCGTTGGCCTGCAGGATGCCGATGACGCCGGGCAACACACCGAGCACGCCGGCCTCGTGGCACGACGGCGCCATGTCGGCGGGCGGCGGGTTCGGGTACAGGCAGCGGTAGCACGGCCCGGCGCCGGGCACGAACGAGGTCAGCTGGCCCTCGAAGCGGTAGATGCTGGCGTGGATGACCGGCTTGCCCAGCTTCAGCGCCGCGTCATTCAGCAGGTAGCGGGTGGGAAAATTGTCCGCCCCGTCGATGACGACGTCGTAAGGCGCGATGATCTCGAGCACGTTCTCGGCGGTCAGCCGGGTCTTGTGCGGGATGACCTTCACATCGGTGTTGAGGCCGTCGATGGTCTTGGCCGCCGAGTCGACCTTGGCCATGCCGACGCGGTCGCGGGCGTGGATGATCTGGCGCTGCAGGTTGGACTCGTCGACCACGTCGTCGTCGACCAACCCCAGGGTGCCGACGCCGGCGGCGGCCAGGTAGATGGCCGACGGGGCGCCCAGGCCACCGGCGCCCAGGCACAGCACCTTGGACTTGAGCAGCTTGATCTGCCCGGCCTCGCCGACCTCGGGCAGCATGATGTGGCGCGAATAGCGCTGCGCCTGCGCCGGCGTCAGCACGAACGGGGTCTCCCACGTGAGCCCGTTGCGCTTCCACGCGGCGAACCCGCCGGCCATCGACGACACATTGGAGTAACCGAGTTCCTTCAAGGACTTGGCCGCCAGCGCGCTGCGGGTGCCGCCGGCGCAGTAGATCACCACGGGGGTGTCGCGCTCGGGCACGGCGTCCTCGATGCGCAGCTCGAGAAAGCCGCGCGGGATCCACTTCGAACCCGGGATGAAGCCCTGGGTGTACTCGTCCTGCTCGCGGACGTCGATCATCACTGGACGCTTGCCGTTGGCCTGGGCGGCCTGGACCTCGGCGGGCTGGACCTCGGTGATCTGCGCTTTGACGTCCTTCAAAAGGCTCTGGAAGCTGCTCATGTCCTCATTCCCTCGGGTGGCTGGACTCAAGCACAGATGCCCCGGCCCTGTACAGGTGGCACCCGCGTGGGCATACTGTTTGACATCCCTGGGCCAAGTAGGCGAAACCCAGGGCCCAGGGAAGGCATCGGAGAGCCAGAATGTCGATGGAGAACAGCGGGATCCTGCTCACGAAGGTCGAGGATCTCATCAATTGGGGCCGCAAGAACTCGACCTGGTTCTTGCTGTTCGGTACCGCCTGCTGCGCGATCGAGCTGATGCAGACCGGTGGACCGCGTGGCGACCTCGAGCGCTTCGGGTCGGCGCCGCGCGCGACCCCGCGCCAGGCCGACCTCATCATCGTGGCCGGCACCGTGACCTACAAGATGGCCAGCCGCGTCAAGCTGCTCTACGAGCAGATGCCGGAGCCCAAGTACGTCATCTCGATGGGCAACTGCTCCAACTGCGGTGGCCTGTTCCAGCAGTCGTACAACGTGCTGAAGGGTATCGATAACGTCATCCCGGTCGACGTCTATGTCCCCGGTTGCCCGCCGCGCCCCGAGGCGCTGATCGAGGGCCTGCTGCTGATCCAGAAGAAGATGGAGAAGGAGCGCGGCTGGCTCAGCCGCAAGTGGGCCAAGAAGGGCCGCAAGGGCGTGCCCGGCGATGTGCCGGTGCAGCAGCCCGCCGCCGTGAAGTGAGCTGGCGAACCATGTCGGGGCGATGCATGATCGCCTGTGGAGGTTGAAATGTCGTCCTGCGCTACCGAGACTGCCGAAGCCAAGCCCGCCGAGCCCACCGCCCACGAGGAGCAGCCCCTCGTCGCGCTGACCAGCAAGGCGGCCGAGAAGGTGCGCGAGATCCGCGACGCCGAGAAGATCGAGACCGACTACGGTCTGCGCCTGCGCGTCGTCGGTGGCGGCTGCTCGGGCTTCTCGTACGACCTGTACTTCGACCAGGTGGTCGAGGGTGACAAGACCTTCGACTCGCACGGCGTCAAGCTGTGCGTCGATCAGATGAGCCTGATGTACCTGGCCGGCACCGAGGTCGACTATGTCGAGGGGCTGCAGGGCGCCGGCTTCAAGTTCGGCAACCCCAACGTGAAGAGCACCTGCGGCTGCGGCTCGAGCTTCAGCGTCTAGTCCGGAGCGTTCTCTGCTGAACCCCACGCCGCGTCTGGCTCAGCTGGACGCGGCGTTTGCATGTTCACCGTGAAATGCGGCCGATCTTCGACATTCTCGCCAGTGAGCTGGGCGCCGCCAAGGTGCTGCGCGACGAGGCGCGCCTGGAGGCCTACGCGCGCGACGAGAGCGGCCTCGGGCCGTTTCCGCCCGAGGCGGCAGTGCTGGCAGACAGCGTGGAGGAGATCCAGCTGGTCCTGCGCCTGGCCGACGAGCATCGCGTGCCGGTGGTGCCGCGCGGCCTGGGCACCGGCATGACCGGCGGCGCGCTGGCGACGCACGGGGGCATCGTGCTGTCGACCGAGCGCATGCAGCGCATCAAGGAGATCGACCCCGCCGACCTGGTCGCGGTGGTCGAGCCCGGCGTCATCACGGGTGTCCTGCAGGACGCCGCCGAGGCGGTCGGGTTGTTCTATCCGCCCGATCCGGCGTCGCTGGCGATGTGCTCGCTGGGCGGCAACGTGGCCGAGAACGCGGGCGGACCGCGCGCCTTCAAGTATGGCGTCACGCGCGAGTACGTCATCGGCCTGGAGACCGTGCTGATGGGCGGCACCCGGCTGCGCCCGGGGCGGCGCACCGCCAAGGGCGTCACCGGCTACGACGTCGTCGGCCTGTTCTGCGGCTCGGAGGGGACGTTCGGCGTCACCAGCGAGATCACGCTCAAGTTGCTGCCACGGCCGCAGGGGGTCGCGCTGCTGCTGGCGGTGTTCGCCGATCCGGTCAAGGCCGGCGAGGCCATCACCGCGATCATCCGCAAGGGCTACCGCCCGCGCGCGCTGGAGCTGATGGACCGCGCGTCGATCGATCATGTGCGCCCCAAGGCGACCTATCCGATCCCGGCGGGCGCGGGGGCCATCGTGATCTGTGAGCTCGACGGCGACGAGGCCGCGCTGGCGCCCGCGGTCGAGCGCTGCGCCCAGGCGTGTGACGAGTCGGGCGCCACCGAGGTCGTCATCGCGGCCGACGAGGCGCAGCGGCGCCGGCTGTGGGAGACCCGGCGCATCACCTCGCCCAGCCTGCGTCACGCGCATCGCTACAAGGTGTCGGAGGACATCTGCGTGCCGCGCAGCGCCATCGCCGAGATGCTGCGGCGGGTCGACAAGATCGGCGCGCGCCATGATCTGCTGATGGCGACCTTCGGCCACGCCGGCGACGGCAACCTGCACGTCAACGTGCTGACCGACGAGGACCACCGCGAGGCCAGCGTGGCGGCGCGCATCCAGGGCGCGCTGGGCGACATCTTCAAGGACACGCTGGCGCTGCGCGGCACCCTTTCGGGCGAGCACGGCATCGGAATCGCGAAGCAGAAGTACATGCCGTGGGAGCAGGCGCCCGAGCTGATCGAGGTGCAGAAGAAGCTGAAGTTGACGCTGGATCCGCACAACCTGCTGAACCCGGGGAAGATCTTCCCGATATGAGCGAGCCCCTGACGGTGGCCGCGGTGCGCCGCGTGCTGGCGCGCCACCAGAGAAAGCCGTTCTCGCTGCAGGTCGACCGCGAGCTGAAGCCGGCCTCGGTGCTGGTGCCCATCATCGACGCGCCCGCGGTGCACGGCGGGCCGCGCCTGATCCTGACCCGGCGCCCCGACGAGATGCGCACCCACTCGGGGCAGATCGCCTTCCCGGGCGGGCGCCGCGATCCCGAGGACGCCAGCGAGATCGCGTGTGCGCTGCGCGAGGCCGAGGAGGAGCTGGGCATCCCGGCGCGCGCGGTCGAGGTGCTGGGCGCGCTGGACGACACCGCGTCGCCGTTCGGCTACGTGGTCACCGCGGTGGTCGGGCTGGTGGCGCCCGACACGCGCCTGTTGCCCAACCAGCGCGAGGTCGCCGAGGTGTTCGACGTCAAGCTGTCGGACCTGATCCGCCACGACGTGTTCCAGGATCTCGGCGAGCGCGAGTTCCTCGGCGTGCGCCAGCGCCTGTCGGCCTACCAGGTCGGCGAGCGGCGGATCTGGGGGCTGACCGCGCGCCTGATCCAGAACCTGCTCGAGCTGCTCGGCTACGAGGCGCAGCCGGTGGGGCCGAACTAGGAGCTAGAATGGCGGGAGCTGCGGGAGGCGGGAGATGGCAACGGCCACCGGTTTGAGCCTGCTCACGATGACGGCTTTGCTTGGAGGGTGCGTCCTTGGCTCCGAGCGCCCAATCAAGTGCGACGCCCTGGCGGCGCCCGCAAACGGCGCCGTCACGACGACAAACAACCGCGAGTACCCGAGCCATGCCACCTATACCTGCGACCCCGGCTTCAATCTGACCGACGGCATCGGCTTGCTGTTCGGTTCGCCGATCGTGTCGTGCGACGAGACAGGCACATGGAGCGGCTTGCCCCGTCCGCTGAGCTGCGCCCCGGTTCGATGCTTCGATCTGACGGCGCCCATCAACGGCGGCGTGACGACCACCAACGACAACCTCTACCCCAGTCTCGCGACCTACACCTGCAACCCTGGCTTCGTCGCCAGGGGCGCGATCTCGCGGAGCTGCGAGCTGAGCTTCGCTGGCATCACCGAGGGCGTGTGGAGTGGAGTGGCGCCAGCCTGCGAGTGAGCCTGAGGCCACCTCGATGGCGCTCACATAGGACCCACTTCACTCCTGCGGCGGCGCGAAGTTGAACGGGTAGTTCACCACGACCTCGCCGCCGTCCGCGGGCGCCGGGAAGCGCATCTTCTTGATCACGCCGATGACGCAGGCCTCGAGTCCGGGCGCGCTGGGCGTCGCCGAGGTCACCTTGGCGGCGGTCACCGTGCCGGCCTTCCCGATGGTGAACTTGACCGCGATCTTGGCGGCCAGCTTGGGGTCCTTGACGAGTTCCTTCTCGTAGCAGTAGCCGAGGTGGCGCTTCGAGGTCGCCATGGCCTTCTTGATCAGCTCCGGGCTCACGGCACCGCTGACTTCGCCCTTGGGCGGCTTGGCATCGAGGACGTCGGGCAGCTTGCCGTCGCCCGCGAAGAGGTCGACGATGTCGCCATCGCTGCCGCTGCCGCTGCCGGCGCCAATGATCTTGAGCATGCCCTGGCGCTTGACCTCCTCCTCCAAGGCCTTGCGGCGCGCGTCGTCGTCAGGGCCCCCACCGCCCGCCGGCTTGGCAGGATCCGCGCTTGCGGTGGCCACAGTGCCGGCCGCCTCGGCCTCGGCGTGGCGTCCGGCGGCGGCGGTGAGGTCACCCTCCTCGCTCGTGGCAGCCCCGGGCCCCATGCTGGCGAGCTTGGCGATGACGTCGGCGAGCGCGCGCTCGCGCTCGGCGCCGAGCTCGAAGGTGCCGCCGCCGGTGAACTTGATCGACACCGAGGCGGCGACCCCGGTGCGGATGACGTCGTCGGCGAAGACGTCGCCACCGACCGCGAGGGGGCGTGGGCTGGCGGGGCCGCGTGCGGCGGTGACCTCGCCCACCACGGCTGTGACCCGGCCCTGGGCTGCGGCCTCGGCCCTGGCTGGCTTGCTCGACTTGGCACAACCCGCCCATGCCAGCGCGGCGCAGGCCGCGAGGATCCCACCGATGCGCAGCATGCATCGAGCTTGGGCGCACCGATCCCGGCCGTCAAGCCGCGCCAGCCGCGCGCGTCTCAGGCGGCGCGGTTGGCCAGGCTGTCGGGCAGCGGGATGGTCGTGCTGGCGCGGTACATGATGACGGGGTCGCTCTGGGCCAGCAGGTCGTCGAGGTTGGCGATCTCGAGCTGGCCGCGACGCGACAGATACTCGACGTGGGCGCCGGTCTCCTCCAGGGCGAGCAGCCGGTCGTAGCTGACGCGGGGGCCGAACACGAGCTTGGAGATCTCGACCAGCGAGCGCGGCTGATCGGCGCAGGCGGCGTGCACCTTGGCCAGGCGCTCGCGATGGAAGGCCTCGATCTCGACGATGCGCTTGTTGAGGTGCGGGATGGGCTCCTCGTGGGCGCCCAGCGCGAGGTCGATGCCGGGGATGCGACGGACTTTTTCCAGCGACTGGATGTAGGTGTCGAGGCCGGTGTCGGGCGTGATCGACTCGGGCGCCTGGTGCGGCGTGATGCGCGCCAGCACGTGATCGGCCGTGAGCAGGATGTTGTCAACCTGTACACATACATGGCCAGGACAATGGCCGGGAACGTGATGCATGACGAGGTCGCCCACGCGCGAGCCGTCGACCATGACGCGGTCGACCGGGACCGACTTGAAGATGCGCTTGCCCGAGACGTACATCTGCTCGAGCTCGCCGCGCAGCTCGGGCGGGACGCCGGCGCGGGCGAGGAAGCTGCGCACCGCGACCGCGGTGACGACCATGCGCTCTTCCATGTTGCTGATGATGCGGGCGTCGAACTCGTGCACGTGGATGCGCGCGCCGAGGTCGCGCCAGCGGCCAACACCACCGAAGTGATCGATGTGGCCGTGCGTGATGACGCAGTCGGGGATCTTGTCGAGGACGTCGGCGGGTTCGCCGAAGCTGCGCGCCAGGACGGCGGCGGCACGGCGGAAGTCCTCGCTGGCGTTGTGCGTCAGCGTGCCGGCGTCGACCAGCGTGGTGTGATGCGCGCCCTGACGCACCAGGTAGACGTTGTTGACGTGGTTGGGGAAGGTCTCGATCGGCATCATGTAGATGACGCGACCGTCGGCGGCGCTGAAGCGGCGCACGCCGCAGGCGCCGAACTCGGCCTGGTAGTCGGCGCGCTCGCTGGCGGAGCCGTAGGCGTACAGGCGGGCCAGGCGCTCGGCGCGTGACGCCGCCTCGGGGCCGGCGGCGGCGGCCAGCGGGGCCAGCGCCTGGGTGACCTCGAGCGCGCTGGGGGCGGCGGCGCCGGTCGCGAACAGGGGCGCTTCGAGTTCGGTCAGCTTGCGGCGGAAGGCGTGGCGATCAGCGCTGGACATGAAGTGGGTGGCTCCTCCATATAGTCGGGCCGATGGCACAGGCAAGCAAGCGGCGTGACCCCGAGCGCGTGAACGCCATTCTCGATGGGCTGGAGCGGCTGTACCCCGACGTGCGCTGCGAGCTCGACCACGAGACGCCGCTGCAGCTCTTGATCGCGACCATCCTGTCGGCGCAGTGCACCGACGCCCGCGTCAACATGGTCACGCCGGCGCTGTTCAAGCGCTATCCCGACGCGCACGCGCTGGCCGAGTCCGACACCGTCGAGCTCGAGAGCATCATTCGCTCGACGGGCTTCTATCACAACAAGGCCAAGAACATTCAGGGCTGCGCGCGCCTGCTGGTCGAGAGGTATGGCGGCGTGGTGCCGCAGACGATGGACGAGCTGCTGGTGCTGCCGGGCGTGGCGCGCAAGACCGCCAACGTGGTGCTGGGCACGGCGTTCGGCATCGCGGTCGGCGTGGTGGTCGATACCCACGTGACGCGGCTGTCGAACCGGCTGGGGCTGACGCGAGAGAGCGATGCGGTGAAGATCGAGGATGATCTGGTGAAGCTCATCCCGCAGGACAGGTGGATCCGGTTCGCGCACCAGATCATCTGGCACGGGCGGCGCGTGTGCGACGCGCGCAAGCCGCGCTGCGAGGACTGCACGCTGGCGCCGCTGTGTCCCAGCGCGGGGGTGGCGGCGGTCGCGAAGAAGGCGGCGCCGGCGAAGGCGAAGGAAAGGGGCAAGAAGGCGGCGAAGGCGGTGGTGAAGGTGAAGGCCAAGGCGAGGAAGCCAGCCGCGAAGGCGAAGCCGCGCAGCGGAAAGCGCAAGTGAGCAGCGCTGAGTATCCCGAGCGTCCAGTGGTCGCAGTCGGCGCCGTGGTGTTCGACGACGACCGTGTGCTCCTGATCCGGCGTGGTCGCCCGCCGGCTGTCGGTGCCTGGTCGATCCCGGGCGGCAAGGTCGAGCTGGGCGAGTCCATGCGAGGCGCCGTGCTGCGCGAACTACGCGAAGAAACCGGTCTGTTCGGCACGACTGCCGGCCTGTGCGAGGTGCTCGAGCGCGTCGTGCGCGATGACGCCGGCAAAGTGCGCTTCCACTATGTGCTGGTCGACTACTTCGTCGAGGCGGTGCACGGCACGCTCGCACCGGGAGGCGATGTCACCGACGTGCGCTGGTACACGCTGGCCGAGCTCGCCACCCTGACGACCACCACCGACCTGCCCGAGTTCCTCAGCCGAGCGCTGCAGCGCTGGCGTAGCCGCTGAGCCCGAGCCGCAGCGTCAGCAGCCCGCGCGACAGCCGACGGGCGGCGTCCGCCGGGGCCGACCCTGGCGTCGCCAGCGCGCGCGCAGCCGCTGCAGCGTCACCCGCCAGCGCAGCCCGGTAGCCATCGAGCAGCCCGGCCGGTGACAGCCCCGCCGGACAAACCAGGTCGCACAACCCGCAGTGCGTACACAGCGCCGCGCTCTCGACTGCGCGCGCCTCATGCCCGCTGCGATCGATGCTCGTGCTCGTCAGCGCTCGCAGCGCCGCGAGCGGCGACACCGGCCAGCCGCGCTGCGCCGGTGGACATGACGCCGTGCA
>Ga0154020_10008619_pt1 | contig 11807 bp, 11 predicted proteins | sample Klosneuvirus_201_FD_109709 | JGI IMG/M metagenome (GOLD analysis project Ga0154020, IMG submission 109709) | Active sludge microbial communities from wastewater, Klosterneuburg, Austria - Klosneuvirus_20160825_MG | ecosystem: Engineered > WWTP > Aerobic digester > Activated sludge | place... | reverse complement strand
TGCTCAGCGTATTGCGCCTCGTCTGGCGCGTGATCAATCCGCCGCCTGCCTATTCCGCCAGCATGGCCCCCTGGGAGCGGCTGGCAGCTACAGCAACGCATGTGCTATTTTATGTCCTGCTGATTGGCATTCCGCTCACGGGCTGGCTTGCCACGCCGAAGTTCCTCAGGGATGAAGACGCACTCGCAGGCCTCACGCTCTTCGGCGCATTTCCGCTGCCTGCGGCGCCAAGCCTTGGCCTCCCCATGAAGGGCATTCACGAGATCGGTTCGAACCTCGGCATCGTGCTGCTGGCGCTGCATGTGCTTGCCGCGCTCAAGCATCACTTCCTCAACCGGGATGACGTGCTGCGCCGCATGCTGCCCTTTGGGCGAGCCCGCTAGCTTCCAGGCAATTTTTTGGGCTGCGGCGCGGGGCAGTTGTGGCGTGGCAGAGGAATCTGCTCGTAAGGGTTATCGGCGCGGGCCAAGGGGCCCATGGGGCAATCGCGGGAAGGCAGCGGCTTTGCCTCGGGCACAGCATCCAGAAACGCCTTGGCTGGCGGAAATTCATTGCGCCAATCATCTTCATGGCCTTCCCAGTTCATGGCGATGGCCGGCTGCGCCATGGCAAGCAGGGTGATAATGGCAAGCATCCTCATGGGCCGAGTATGAACCTGCGTGAGATCAATTCAAAGTTCTAAAGACAGGGCTGGTCCTCAAGCCCTGGTCAGGCGTTTCTGCCTGTCGAGATAATCGACGATCATTTCGGCTGCCTGTTCGGCTGAGAGTTTCGCTGTATCAATTGAAATTTCGGGATTTTCCGGGGTTTCATAGGCCGATGAAATGCCGGTGAAGTTCTTGATCTCGCCGCGCCGGGCCTTGGCATAAAGGCCTTTAACGTCGCGCTTCTCGGCTTCGGCGAGGGCCGTGTCCACGAAGATTTCAACAAATTCATCCTTCTCCACGCTTTCCCTTGCCATCAAACGCTCGGCGCGGAAGGGGGAGATGAAGGAAACAAGCACGATCAATCCGGCATCGACCATGAGCTTGGAGACTTCAGCGACGCGGCGGATGTTTTCCACGCGATCCGCATCGGTGAAGCCCAGGTCACGGTTGAGGCCATGGCGCACGTTGTCGCCGTCGAGCAGGTAAGTCATGTGGCCGAGCGCATGGAGTTTCTTTTCCACCAGATTGGCGATGGTGGATTTGCCGGAGCCGGACAGGCCGGTGAACCACAGCACGGTTGGCTTCTGCTTGGCCTGACCGGCGCGGGAGACTTTGTTCACGTCCATGGCCTGCCAGTGAATGTTGGAAGCGCGGCGCAGGGCGAAGTGGATGAGGCCCATGCCGACGGTCGAATTGGTAAAGCGGTCAATGATGATGAAGCTGCCGAGGTGGCGGTTTTCGGCATAGGTGGTGAAGGCTATGGAGCTGTCGAGTTCCAGATTGCACACGCCGATTTCATTGAGGGTGAGGGTCTTGGCCGCCACATGCTCCATGGTGTTGACATTCACCTTGTATTTGAGCGAATCGAGCGTGCCGGGAATCTGGCGGTTGCCGGTTTTGATCACATAGGGGCGGCCCGGCAGCATGGGCTCGTCACCCATCCACAATACCTCGACCTCAAACTGATCCGACACCTCAATGGGGTCCGCCGCGTTGCAGATCACATCGCCGCGGCTGACGTCGATTTCAGTGGTGAGGGTGATGGTCAGCGACTGGCCCGCCACGCCAACCGGCAAGTCACCATTATAGGTGACGACGCGTTCAACGGTTGCGGTCTTGGCAGACGGCAGAACCTTGATCTGGTCGCCGGGGCGCACCGCGCCGCTGGCAATGGTGCCGGAAAAGCCGCGGAAATTCTGGTCCGGGCGGTTCACCCATTGCACGGGCAGGCGGAAGGCCTTGGTGGCTAGGTCATCATCTACCGGCACGGTTTCGAGATGCGCCATGAGCGTTGGGCCGTGATACCAGGGCATGGCGGCGGAAGGCTCCACCACATTGTCCCCGGCCAGGGCGGAGAGCGGGATGCAGGTGATATTGTCGGCGCCGATGCTTTTGGCAAAGGCGCGGTAATCGGCTTCAATATCCTCAAAGACTCTCTGGTCGTAGTTCATCAGGTCCATCTTGTTGATGGCGACGACGAGATGGCGGATTCCGAGAAGCGTGGCGATGAAGGTGTGGCGGCGGGTCTGGGTGAGCACTCCTTTTCGCGCGTCAATGAGAATGACGGCCAGATCGGCTGTCGAGGCGCCGGTTGCCATGTTGCGGGTGTATTGTTCATGGCCAGGTGTATCGGCCACGATGAATTTGCGCTTGTTGGTGGTGAAGGCCCTATAGGCCACATCGATGGTGATGCCCTGTTCACGCTCGGCGGCGAGGCCATCGACGAGGAGGGCAAAATCGAGATTGCCGCCCTGAGTTCCCATTTTCCTGGAGTCGGCTTCCAAAGCGAGGAGCTGGTCCTCAAACAGCATCTTGGCTTCGTAGAGGAGGCGGCCGATGAGGGTTGATTTTCCGTCGTCAACGGAACCGCAGGTGATGAAGCGCAGGAGATCCTTGTTCTCCTGGGTCTTCAGGTAGGATTCGACATCGCCACCTTCAAATTCGATAAAACGGGACATCAGAAATATCCCTCCTGCTTCTTCTTCTCCATGGAGGCGACCTGGTCCTTGTCGATGACGCGGCCCTGGCGTTCGGAAGAGGTGGCGACCAGCATTTCCTCGATGATGTCGAGAAGCGAGGTTGCATTTGAATCAATGGCACCGGTCAGGGGATAGCAGCCGAGGGTGCGGAAACGGATGTTGCGCAATTCAGGTTTTTCGCCGGGGTTGAGCCGCATGCGCTCATCATCCACCATGATCATCTGGCCGTCGCGCCAGACGATGGGGCGGGGGGCAGCGAAATAGAGCGGCACGATGGGGATGTTCTCGATGTGGATATATTGCCAGATGTCAAGTTCGGTCCAGTTCGAGAGCGGGAACACGCGGATCGATTCACCCTTGTTCTTGCGGGCGTTGTAGAGGTTCCACAATTCGGGGCGCTGGTTCTTCGGATCCCAGCGATGCCTGGTGTCGCGGAAGGAAAAAATGCGCTCCTTGGCACGGGATTTTTCCTCGTCGCGGCGGGCCCCGCCAAAGGCGGCATCGAAGCCATATTTGTCGAGGGCCTGTTTCAGGCCGTCGGTTTTCATGATCTGGGTATGCAGCGCCGAGCCATGATCGAAGGGGTTCACATCCTTCTCGACGCCATCAGGATTGATATAGACGATGAGGTCAAGCCCCAGGCGCTTGGCGGTTTCATCCCGGAGGGAAATCATGTCGCGGAATTTCCAGCGGGTATCCACATGCATCAGGGGAAAGGGCGGCTTGGCGGGATAAAAGGCCTTCATAGCGAGGTGCAGCATAACGGCTGAATCCTTGCCTACCGAATAGAGCATTACGGGCTTTTCGCATTCGGCGGCGACTTCGCGGATGATGTGGATTGATTCCGCCTCGAGGCGTTCGAGATGGGTCAGTTTCCTGGGGACTGGGGGCTGCGGCATTACGCTATCCTTGTTCGGGCGGGTTTATGGCGGTGTCCTCGCGCAAAGGCAAGGCGGGACTTGCCCCCATATGGGCTTCGGGTTAGTGCTTAAAGAGAGAAGCTGATGAAAAATCCATCACCAAAAAAGCCTATGGCCAAGAAGGGAGTGCCCAAACTTCCCTACCAGGAACCGCATCTGGGTGCGGCGGCGCGGGGCAAGCTGCTGGAGGAAGCCATCGGGCGCGAAGTGCGCGGTTTCCGTGAAAAACTAGGCATCACCATTTCGGAACTGGCCAAGGCGGCGGACATGTCGGCGGGCATGCTTTCAAAAATCGAGAATGGCGCCACCTCGCCCTCGCTCGGCTCGCTGCAGGCCCTGGGAAAGGCATTGCAAGTGCCGGTCACTTCGCTGTTCCGGGGTTTCGAGGAAATCCGCGATGCTTCCTTCGTGAAAGCCGGACAGGGGCTGACCATTGAACGGCGCGGCACCCGGGCGGGCCACCAGTATCAGTTGCTGGGCCACAGCCCCCATGGGGCGGTCATGGTCGAACCCTATATGATCACGCTCACAGCCCAGTCGGATGTGTTCCCCACCTTCCAGCATAGCGGGCTTGAGATGCTCTACATGCTCGAGGGCAATGTGGTGTACCGCCATGGCGACAAGACCTATGACATGCACCCCGGCGATACGCTGTTTTTTGATGCCGATGTGCCCCATGGGCCCGAGGAGCTGAAAAAGCTCCCGGCGCGCTATCTGAGCGTAATCAGCTACCGGCGGGACGATTAACCCCCTCATTCCTCTTGTGAAAAAATAATTCCTAGTAGTTGATAATGCCGTAGGGGCCTGATACAGTCTTTCAACGCTGTTTCAGGAGAGGTTTTTGCCATGTGCGGCATTGTCGGTCTTTATCTCAAGAATCCCAAATTGAAATCCAAACTGGGCAAAATGTTCAAGCCGATGCTCATCGAGATGACCAATCGCGGGCCGGATTCAACTGGCGTCGCGGTGTACCGCAATCCGGTGAAAAAGGCCCAGACGAAATTTTCCCTGGCCCATGACAATGCCAATTATGATTGGAAGAAAATTGATGTGGGGCTGGAAAAGGCCCTGAAGTGCGATTGCACAATCACCAAGATCGACAGCCACTGCATTCTGGTGACTACGGCCAAGGAAGCGGCGGTGATCGCGTGGCTCAAAGCCCATCATCCCGGCGTGCGCGTGGTGGGCACGGGCCACACCATTGAAATTTTCAAGGAAACGGGCCTGCCGGCGGAAGTTTATGAGCGGTTTAGCCTGGATGAAGCGCAGGGCACGCACATCATCGGCCACACCCGCATGGCGACAGAGAGCGCGGTGACAACGGCCGGTTCGCATCCCTTTGCCACCGGGGCTGATCTTTGCCTGGTGCATAACGGCTCGCTCTCCAATCATAACCGCCTGCGCGAAAGCCTGCGCAAGGAGGGCATGGATTTTCAGACAGAGAACGACACGGAGGTGGCCGCCGCCTACATGACCTCAAAGTTGCGCGGCGGAGCCACGCTGAAGGAAGCGCTGGAAGACGGGCTGCGTGATCTCGATGGTTTCTACACGTTTCTGGTTGGAACCGCCGACGGCTTTGCCGTGGTGCGCGATCCCATCGCCTGCAAGCATGCGGTGATGGCGGAGACCGATGACTGGGTGGCGATGGCGACTGAATACCGCGCCATTGCGCATTTGCCCGGGGCAGACACGGCAAAAATCTGGGAGCCCGAACCCACCATCGTTTACACTTGGGGCGGACACGCATGAACGAGCTTGATCTTCACAAGATTGGGGTGCGGGGAATCAACTCGCAGCTTCACAGCCTGCCCAAGAACACCAATGAGAAGCATTGGGTCATTCACAATCCCAAGGGCCAGCATTCCATTGCGGTGGGCCTTGATGCACCGTTGCAGATCGATATTCGCGGCCATGTGGGCTTCTATTGCGGCGGCATGAACAAGGATGCGGAATTGACAATTTATGGCCATGCGGGCGTGGGAACGGCTGAAAACATGATGTCCGGCGTGATCTGGGTGAAGGGCAATTCATCGGAATCCGCAGGCGCTACGGGCAATGGCGGCTTGCTGGTGATCGACGGCGATGCTTCCTCGCGCTGCGGCATTTCCATGAAGGGCATTGATATTGTGGTCGGCGGTTCGGTTGGCCACATGTCGGCTTTCATGGCGCAGCGCGGCAATCTGGTCGTCTGTGGCGACGCGGGCGATGCGCTGGGCGATTCCATTTACGAGGCGCGGCTCTATGTGAGGGGCAAGGTAGCAAGCCTGGGGGCCGATTGCATCGAGAAGGAAATGCGGCCTGAACATCTGGCCGATCTTGAGCGCCTGCTGAAGGCTGCCAACCGCAAGGAGAAGCCATCGGAATTCCGGCGCTACGGCTCGGCCCGCAAGCTTTACAATTTCAGCGTCGATCACGCGGACGCATACTGAGGACACCATGGACAAAACCCCCCGCACGCTGCCGCGCAAGTCAGCAACCTTTGACGACTACACGCTTTCTGAAATCCGCCGGGCGGCGAGCACCGGCATTTATGATATTCGAGGTGGCGGCGCCAAACGCAGGCTGCCGCATTTTGATGACCTGCTGTTTTTAGGAGCTTCCATCTCGCGCTATCCGCTGGAGGGCTACCGGGAAAAATGCGGCACCAATGTTGTGCTGGGAACACGCTTTGCCAAGAAGCCCATTGAACTGAAAATTCCGATCACCATTGCGGGCATGAGCTTTGGTTCGCTCTCGGCGCAGGCCAAGGAAGCGCTGGGGCGCGGAGCAACCATTGCCGGCACGTCGACAACGACGGGCGATGGCGGGATGACGCCGGAAGAACGCGGGCAATCCAAGACGCTGGTTTATCAGTATCTGCCCTCACGCTACGGGATGAACCCGGATGATCTGCGCAAAGCCGATGCCATTGAAATCGTCATCGGCCAGGGCGCGAAACCCGGCGGCGGCGGCATGCTGCTGGGCCAGAAAATTTCGGACCGTGTGGCGGCCATGCGCTGCCTGCCCAAGGGCATCGACCAGCGTTCGGCCTGCCGCCATCCGGACTGGACGGGGCCTGATGACCTTGAAATCAAGATCAATGAACTCCGCGAGATCACCAATTGGGAAAAGCCCATCTTTGTGAAGATCGGCGGGGCCAGGCCTTATTATGACGTGGCGCTGGCAGTGAAGGCCGGAGCCGATGTCGTGGTGCTGGACGGCATGCAGGGCGGCACGGCGGCCACCCAGGAAGTGTTCATTGAACATGTGGGCCAGCCGACATTGGCCTGCATCCGCCCGGCGGTTCGCGCCTTGCAGGAGCTCAATATGCACCGCAAGGTGCAGCTTATTGTGTCCGGCGGCATCCGGAATGGCGCTGATGTGGCCAAGGCCCTGGCGCTTGGGGTGGATGCGGTGTCGATTGGCACGGCGGCCCTTGTGGCACTCGGCGACAATGATCCGCATTTTGAAACGGAATACAATGAACTCGGCACAACGGCTGGCTCCTATGACGACTGGCATGAGGGGCGCGATCCCGCCGGCATCACTACGCAAGATCCCGAATTGGCCAAACGGCTTGATCCGGTGAAGGCAGGGCGCAGGCTTTCCAACTTCCTGAAGGTAATGACACTGGAGGCGCAGACCATCGCCCGGGCCAATGGCAAATCCCATGTCCACAACCTCGAGCCGGAAGACCTGTGCGCGCTGACGGTGGAAGCCGCGGCCATGGCGCAGGTGCCGCTTGCGGGAACGGACTGGATTCCGGGCCGGGGCGGGTATTAGGATGGGGATTTCTTAGGAGACCATTTTGGAAATCACCGTCCTCGCCATATTCGCCGGAGCACTTTTCATAAATTCGAGTTCGCCCGGGCCAAGCGTTGCGGCCTTGGTGGCGCGGGTTCTGACCAGCGGCTGGCGCAGTGTCATGCCGCTGCTAGCCGCCATGTGGATTGGCGAGGCGCTGTGGCTGACAACGGCAGTGTTCGGCCTCAGCGTCATGGCGCAAACCTTTTATTGGGCTTTTGTGATCCTGAAATATCTCGGCGTGGCCTACCTGCTATATCTGGCTTACCGGATGTGGACCGCGCCTTCTGTGGTCAAGGATGGGGCGCTGCCAGCGGGGGATTCTTCATGGCGGCTGTTTCTTACCGGCATGGCGATCACGCTGGGCAATCCAAAAATCATGGTTTTCTATGTGGCGCTGCTGCCCTCAATCGTTGACCTCGCGCGCATTTCGTTGATGGGATGGATGGAGCTCACGGTCACCATGGTGGCAGTCATTGTGGCTGTCGATCTCACCTGGGTGATGATTGCGGCGCAGGCGCGGCGCTGGCTGAAGAGCCCGCGCGCCGTGCGCATCGCCAACCGGACAAGCGCCACGGCCATGGGCGGGGCAGCGCTCGTGATTGCAACAAGATGAAACCTAATAATGATAACCGGGAGTGGAAATAAATGGCTGGGGAACTCGAAGCATATGCCAAGAAGAACAAAGTAAGGTTCTTCCTGTTCAATTTCACCGACCTGTTCGGCACGCAGCGCGCCAAGCTGGTGCCTGCCGAAGCGGCAACACGGATGCAGAAGGCGGGCGCCGGGTTTGCGGGGTTCGCCACCTGGCTTGACCAGACACCGGCGCATCCGGACATCCTCGTGATGCCTGACCCTGATGCGATCATTCCATTGCCGTGGCGGCCGGAAGTGGCCTGGGTTGCGGGCGATCCGTGGATGAGCGGCAAGCCTTTGGAACAGGCGCCGCGCTATGCGCTGAAGAAGGCGATGGAAAAAACCGCCAAGAGCAATCTCAAGCTCATGGCGGGCGTGGAGCCGGAATTTTTTCTGATCAATGCGGATGGCACGCAGATTTCCGATGGCCGGGATACGCAGGAAAAGCCCTGCTATGACCAGGCGGCCATCATGCGCCGACTTGACGTGATCACCGAGATTTCCTCCACCATGATCCAGTTGGGCTGGGGGCCCTATCAGAATGACCACGAGGACGCCAATGGCCAGTTCGAGATCAACTGGAATTTCAATGACGCGCTGACAACGGCGGACCAGCTTGCCTTTTTCAAGTTCATGGTGAAGTCCATTGCCGAGAAGCACGGACTTCGCGCCACTTTCATGCCCAAGCCATTCATCAATCTCACGGGCAGCGGCTGCCATGTGCATCTCTCGGTGTGGGACAATGCCCGCAAGAAGAACCTGTTTGATGATGCCAAGGACGAGATGGGCCTGTCGCCCATGGCCTATAATTTCCTGGGCGGCCTGATCCATCATGCGGAATCGCTGGTAGCGATCACCAATCCGACGGTGAACTCCTACAAGCGCATCAATGCACCGCGGACGATCTCGGGGGCCACCTGGTCGCCCAATACGGTCACCTTCGGCGGCAACAACCGCACCCATATGGTGCGCATACCCGATGCGGGGCGCACCGAATTCCGCCTGCCCGACAATGCGGCCAATCCCTATCTCATGCTGGCCTCCATCCTGGCGGCGGGCATGCACGGCATCGAGGCGAAAATGGACCCGGGCAAGCGGCTGGACATCGACATGTATGCGGACGGCCATACGGTCAAGAACGCCAAGAAGCTGCCGCTGAACTTGCTTGACGCGCTGCGCAATTTCGAGAAGGACACGTATCTGCGCGAGGCCCTGGGGGCTGAAGTATCAGCCGCCTATTTGAAACTCAAACATGCGGAGTGGAACCAGTATTGCCGTCATCTCACGCAATGGGAGCGGGACACGACGCTGGATTGCTGATGAAATATTCGGTCTTCTCGCTTCTCAAGAATACGCTGTCGGGCCACAAGAAATGGCCGGCGGCGTGGCGTGATCCGCAACCCAAGAAGGACTATGACGTCATCATCATCGGGGGCGGCGGGCATGGGCTGGCCACCGCCTATTACCTGGCGAAGGTGCATGGCATCAGCAATGTGGCGGTGCTGGAAAAATCCTGGCTGGGCTCGGGCAATGTCGGGCGCAACACCACGATCATCCGCTCCAACTACATGCTGCCGGGGAATAATCCGTTCTACGAATGGTCGATGAAACTGTGGGAAGGGCTGGAGCAGGATTTCAATTTCAACGCCATGGTCTCGCAACGCGGCGTACTGAACCTCTGCCACACCGACCCGCAGCGTGACGCCTTCGTGCGGCGCGGCAATGCCATGCGCATTGACGGGGTGGACGCGGAACTGCTCGATGCGGAAGGGGTGCGCGAGATGTATCCGTTCCTTGATTTCAACAATGCGCGCTTTCCCATCAAGGGTGGCATCCTGCAGCGGCGCGGCGGCACCGTGCGCCATGACGCGGTGGCCTGGGGTTATGCACGGGGGGCGGATTCACGCGGCGTCGACATCATCCAGAACTGCGAGGTTACCGGGATCAAGACAGTTAAGGGGAAGGTCGTGGGGGTTGAGACCAACCGTGGATTTATCGGCTGCAAGAAGCTGGGCCTAGCGGCGGCGGGAAATTCCTCGGAGGTTGCCACCATGGCGGGGCTGAAGCTGCCCATTGAAAGCCATGTGCTGCAGGCTTTCGTGTCGGAAGGACTGAAGCCTTATATCGATGGCGTGGTGACGTTTGGCGCCGGGCACTTTTACGTTTCGCAATCAGACAAGGGCGGGCTGGTGTTCGGCGGCGATATCGATGGCTACAATTCCTATGCGCGGCGTGGCAACCTGCCGATGGTGGAACATGTGATTGAGGCGGGTGTGGCGATGATCCCCGGCCTGGCGCGCGTGCGGGTGCTGCGTTCCTGGGGCGGTATCATGGACATGTCGATGGACGGCTCGCCGATTATCGACAGGACGCCGGTTGATGGGCTCTATCTCAACGCCGGCTGGTGCTATGGCGGCTTCAAGGCAACGCCGGCTTCGGGCTGGTGTTTTGCCCACACGATTGCGAACGATGCGCCGCACAAGCTGAACGCGGCGTACCGGCTGGACCGGTTCCGCCGGGGCTACATGATCGATGAAAAGGGGCAGGGCGCTTCGCCCAATTTGCATTGATGGAAAAGCCATGCTGATCAAATGCCCCCATTGCGGAACGCGGCCCGTGGAAGAGTTCACCTTCAATGGCGATGCTTCCATTCGGAGGCCTACATCCAACGACCCCAAGTCGATGGATCAGTGGTTTGACTATGTCTATCTGCGCGATAATCCCAATGGCCGCTTCGACGAGTATGCGCATCATTCCAGCGGCTGCCGGGCCTGGCTGGTGGTGACGCGCGATACGCAGACGCATGAAATCTTCAACGTGGTGACGGCGCGGGACTACGCGAAGAAGCGGGTGGCGCCATGACCGGGTTTCGTCTGGACAGGGGCGGGCTGATTGACCGCACAGCACCCTTGGATTTCACTTTTGATGGCAAGGCGTTCACCGGATTTGCGGGGGATACGCTGGCCTCGGCGCTGATTGCCAATGATGTGCACCTCATGGGGCGCTCGTTCAAATATCACCGGCCAAGGGGCGTGATTTCGGCGGGCAGTTCCGAGCCCAATGCGTTGGTGGAACTGCGCGAGGGGCCACGCAAGGAAGCTAACACGCGGGCCACGATGATCGAGCTTCATGACGGGTTGGTGGCGCGGAGCCAGAACCGCTGGCCATCCCTTGAGTTTGATGTCGGCGCCCTGAACTCGCTGGCGTCGGCCATGTTTGTGGCGGGTTTCTATTACAAGACCTTCATGTGGCCCAAGAGTTTCTGGGAAAAGATCTATGAGCCGATCATCCGCAGGGCTGCCGGATTGGGAGATGCATCCAAGGAAGCGGACCCGGACAAGTATGAAAAGGCCTACGCGCATTGCGATCTGCTGGTGGTGGGTTCCGGTCCTGCCGGGCTGATGGCGGCGTTGACGGCGGCGCGGACGGGCGTCCACGTTATTCTCGCCGAAGAAGGTTCGCGGCTGGGCGGTTCGCTGCTCAACGAGAATGAAGAGATTGGCGGCATGCCTGGCCATGCCTGGGCCATGGCTACAATTGCCGAACTCAGCGCCATGCCCCATGTCACCCTCATGCCGCGCACGACGATTTTCGGCTGGTATGACGACAATATTTTCGGCGCGGTCGAGCGGGTGAATGACCATGTGCTGGAGCCTTCGCCCTATGAGCCGCGGCAGCGCTACTGGCGCATCATGGCCAAGCGCGCGGTGATGGCGACGGGAGCGGAAGAGCGGCCCATCGTGTTCGGCGGCAATGATGTGCCGGGGGTGATGACGGCTGGCGCCATGCGGACCTATGCCAACCGCTATGCGGCAGCGGCGGGCAAATCGGTTGTGGTGTTC
>Ga0154020_10008618_pt1 | contig 11808 bp, 7 predicted proteins | sample Klosneuvirus_201_FD_109709 | JGI IMG/M metagenome (GOLD analysis project Ga0154020, IMG submission 109709) | Active sludge microbial communities from wastewater, Klosterneuburg, Austria - Klosneuvirus_20160825_MG | ecosystem: Engineered > WWTP > Aerobic digester > Activated sludge | place... | reverse complement strand
TGGTACGGCACCGCGGCCGTCCGTGCCAGCGTCCGGGGACACATTCCGTATACGCTTCGAATACGGAGAAGCTTGATTTTCAGCCCGCGTTCCGTTGCCGTTCGCCGGAACGGGCCTTTCCGGTCAACAGTCGACGGTCGACCCCGGCGGGCGCGGGAGCTCGATGATCGTGCCGCCCTCCGGCGCCACCTCGACGTGCTGGACCGCGAGCACGAGACGAACCCCGCGCGCGGCCTGCCGCTCGAGGAGGGCGCGCAAGGCCTTGCGACCCTCCGGATCGAGTCCGGCCTCCGGCTCGTCCAGCACCCAGAGCTCGGCGTCGCGGATCAGCGCGCGGGCGAGCGCGAGGCGGCGCGACTCGCCGACGGACAGCGCGTGGGCCGACACGCGCAGGGGGTCCCCTCGGCGCGCGAGTCGATCCCAGAGCCCGGTCTCGCGGAGGGCAACCTCGAGGCGCGCATCGTCGGCTTCGGGCGCGACCATGCGGAGCGTGTCCGCGACCGAGGCGTCGCCGAGCACGAGGGGGCGCTGCGGCACGAAGGCGATGCGCGCGCGCCACGCGGCCGGATCGAGCGTGCGCGCGTCGACGCCACCGAAGGTGACGGCTCCCTCCGCTGGATCGTCGAGGCGCAGCAAGATGGCGAGCAGCGTGCTCTTGCCGCTGCCGTTCGGGCCGACGAGCACGAGCGGCTTCTCGCCGGACCACCGCAGCGTGATCTGGTCGAGGATCCACGGCCCCTCGGTCGTGGTGCCCTCGCCGCCCACCTCGGGCAGTGGCGGCAAGAACCGGTAGCGCACGGCCTCGAGGCTCACCGGGCACAGGCTCTCCGGGGGCGCGGCGTACACCGGCGGCACGGGCAGATCAGGGCTCCGCGCGACCAGCCGATCGAGGGGCAGCACGTCGCGCGCGTAAGCCGCGTCGGTCGCCCAGCTCCGCGCGAGGGCCACGGTCATCGGCGCGAGCGTGGCCAGCGTGACCAGCAGCACGACCGCCTCGGGTCGAGGCCCGAGCAGCGACCGCAGGAGGATGCCCCCGAGCGCCGCGCCGGCCGCCCCGAGCGGGATCCAGGTCGCCGCGAGCGAGGCACGGGACGCGCGCGCCTCGGCGACGGCCACCGCCCGCGCGAGCTCGAGGTGGTGCGAGAGGAACTTGCTCTCGAGGCCGTGGGCGCGCAGGTCCTCGAGCGCCCGGATGCCTCGGCCGAGGTCGCTGCTGAGCGCGACGTGGCACGCCGAGAGCTCGTCGAGCGCGGTCCGGTGGCGGCGCGCCAGCGGCACGCGCACCAGCACCCCGACGGCGCCGGCCGCGAACGCCGCGAGCGGCACCTGGGCCCCCCGCGCGACGGCGATCACGGCGAGCGCGATCGGGATGGCGACCAGCGAACCTGCGATGGTCGGCCCGGTCTCCCCGGCGCGACGCACGCGCGCGAAGATCGCGCGCAGGAGCCGCGACATCCACGCGTCCTGGTGGGCAGACCCGACCCGGGTCGGGGCGCGCGCGACGATCACCGTCGCCGCCTCCTCCACCGCCCGCGAACGCGCGGCGGCCTGGACAACCTGCGTACGGATCGCCGAGAGGCTCGAGAGCAGCCACGCGCCGGCGCCGATCACGACCAGGGGCAGGGCGCGCGCGCCGCGCACGTAGGCCACGACGGCGAGGACCGGCAGCAGCCGCGCCGCGGCCGTCAGCACGATCAGGACCGGATCGGCGCCCACGCGGCGTAGGTAGCACGGCGGCTCCCTTGTGGAGGGTCGCCTTCACGGGCACGATTCCGCGCATGCGCCCCTGCCTCGCGCCTTCGGTGCTCGCGCTCGTCACGCTCCTCGGCCTGCAGGCGTTCGGGGGGTGCGGGCACGACGATCCGGTGGCCGCCGTCGAGGACACGGGCGCCGACGCCGACGAGGCCGCGATCGATGCCGACCTCGACGCGGGCCCGGTGCCCGGCTGCGTGACCTCACCGACGCCGGCGCCGTTCCCGACCGGCGCGTGTCCGGTGCCGAAGCCCGCGACCGCCGACAGCGTGGACGAGGCCCTCGCGCTCGTGGGCCTCGACCGCTGCACGTTCGCCTTCGACCCGAAGCAGGTGCCCGCGAGCGGCTGGGATCTCAAGGACAAGCGTCGCCTGCCCGATTTCGAGCCCCTCCTGCTCGCGCCGCTGCGGCTGCCCGCCTACGGGCGCGAGACGGCGCAGTGGCTCGACGACGCGGTCGCCTCCGATCGCCCCGTCGCGCGCGCGCTCGCGGCGATGGCGGTGCGGCGTGGCACGCCCGTCACCGCGTGCGCCAACGCGGGGCTCTCGAAGGTGGACGCCGCCGACCCGGCGCCGCTCGCCACCGCGCTCTCTCTCGCCATCACCCTGACCGGCGGCGCACCGGTCGACGAAGACCTGCGCGCGGCGGTGGCCGCGATGCCCCTCGACCTGCAGAAGGCGCTCGCGCCGATCGTGCGCACGCTGGCCCAGGTGCACCTCGACGTGATCGCGGCCCGCAAGACCGACGACCCCAAGCTGCTCAACCTGCTCGGGCAGACGCCGAGCTGGATCATCGGCTCCAAGGCGATGAAGCTCGACGCGGCGTTCCTCGCGGCGCTCGACGCGGTCGACGTGGGCGCGATGACGACGGCGGCGGTGCAGCTCGCGACGGCCGTCGAGGCCGCCGATCTGGGGCGCTTCAAGGGGCTCGATCTGAAGTCCGTCGAGATCGACACCCCGTTCGGCGCGATCGTGCTCCATGGGAAGGGCAACGACACCTACCTGCCGACCGGCAAGGCCGCGAGCGCCGCGCTGCTGCTCGACACGGGCGGTGACGACGTCTACCGCGTGCCCGTCGGCGGCGCGTCGTTCGCGCGGCCCGTCTCCGTCGGCGTCGATCTCGGGGGCAAGGACACCTACGCCTACGTCGAGAAGCCGCGCGACGAAGACAAGGTCGGCAGGCGCCTCCCGAGCGACGACGCCGGTCGCGGGTTCGGCCGCACGCTCTCGCGCGTCGCGCGGCAGGGGGGGGCGGTGCTCGGCGTCGGCATGCTCTGGGACCTCGGCGGCGGCAACGACACCTACCAGTCGCTCGCGCTGTCGCAGGGCAGCGGCGTGCTCGGCGTCGGGGTGCTGTTCGACGACGGCGGGGACGACACCTACTCGGCCGAGACGCTCTCGCAGGGCGCCGCCGGCTTCGGCGTCGGCCTCCTGCTCGATCGCGCGGGCACCGACAAGTACACCGGGTACAACGAGCTCCAGGGCTTCGGGTTCACCCAGGGCGTCGGCGCGCTGGTCGATCTCGACGGCGACGACACCTACCTCGTCGACCCGGGCGACCCGGACCTCGGGGGCGACCCGCTCTACGCCTCGGCGCAGCTCCCGGAGAAGGGAAACACCTCGATGTCGCAGGGGTGCGGCATGGGTCGGCGCCGCGACTCGGTCCCCGAGAACATCGGCTTCCTCGGCGGGCTCGGGCTGCTGCGCGACAAGAAGGGCAAGGACAAGTACACGGGCAGCGTGTTCGCCCAGGCGAGCGGCTTCCTCGGCTTCGGCATGCTCCTCGACGGTGGCGGCGACGACACCTACGAGGGCCTCTGGTACGTGCAGGGCTCGGCGGCCCATCTCGGCCTCACGCTGTTCCACGACGCGGGCGGCAACGACAAGTACGACCCCACCTTCCCGATCAAGGCCACGTCGATCGGCGTCGGGCACGACTTCTCGGTGTCGCTGCACCTCGACGAGGGCGGCGACGACCAGTACTTCGCGCCGGGGCTCTCGCTCGGCAGCGGTCACGCCAACGGGATGGGCCTCCTCGTCAACGTCGGTGGCAACGACAGCTTCAAGGCCGGCGGCGCCTTCACGCTGGGTGGCGCCGCGGCGGCGGAGGTCTTCGCGAGCGCGCGCGGCAAGATGAAGACCTTCGGCCTGTTCGTGAAGGCGGGGGGCACGGGCACCTACGACGTGCCGGGCACGACCGGTCGCGTCGCCGGGGGCTCCTGGAGCTACGCGCCCGAGAACGTACCGGCGGGTGACGCGGGCGTGGACGGCGGCGTCTTCTTCGACGGTCCGGCGAAGGGCGTCGGGGTCGACCGGCCCAGCGGCACGGCCACGCTCCCCTGACATCGCGATCACAGGGGTGGCTTCCACCGTTCTCGATCCGCGCCGGCGGACCTCACAAACAAGCACGGTCCGGGCCACGAGGCTTGGTACGCTGCGTGAAAAGGAGCCGTCGATCATGCGACGCATCGCTGCCGTCTTCGCCTTCGCGGTCGCCGTCGTCAGCCAGCCCCGCGCCGCCGAGGCGTGTGGAGGCTACTTCCCGCCCACGCCACCCCCAGGGCAGTCCATCTCGGTCGCGACGGACCACCGCCTGGTCGTCTCGATCGCCGACACCCTGGTCACGGTGTGGGACCAGGTGGAGTTCTCGGGTGATCCCAAGGCGTTCGCGTGGGTGATGCCGATCCGCGGGCGCGTCGCGGTCGGTGTCGGCTCCGACGATTTCCTCCAGCAGCTCGACGACAAGAGCGCGCTCCGCGTCTACCCGCCCCCCCGCTACTGCCCGACCAGCGGTTGCGGTGGAGCAGGCTGCGCTGCCAGCACCGCCGACTCGGCCGAGCCAGGCCCCGACGCGGGCGACACCGGCGTGGTCGAGCTCGGTCGCTCGGTCATCGGCGACTACCTCCAGGTGCAGATCCGGAGCACCGACGAGGCGGCGATCCTGAGCTGGCTCGGGAGCCAGAAGTTCAACGTCGATCCCTCGCTCAAACCCGTGTTCGCGAAGTACGTGAAGGAGGGCTACGACTTCCTCGCCGTGCGCCTCGACAAGCCGGCGAGCGGGGTGAAGGCCATGCGCCCGATCCGCGTCAGCTGGAGCCGGACCTCGACGGACCCGGTGTCCATCCCGCTGCGCATGGCGGCGGCGGGCATCTCCTCGAGCGTGGGCATCAAGCTGATGGTCGTGAGCGACCGCCGCTGGACGACGAAGAAGGAGAACTACCCCTCCTACGCGCTCCCCCCGAGCCAGCTCACCTGGGACTTCGACAAGCGGACGTCGGACTACGTGGAGGCTCGCGCGCGCGCGGCAGAGGCGTTCGCGGGGCGCGCCTTCGCGATCGAGTCGAGCTCGATGGTGAAGAAGGAGGACCTCGGGCTGATCGCGAAGGGCGGCGCCATCGACGTCGGACCCGGGCTCGACACGGGCGTCCCGGACACGGGCATCGTCGACACCGGGACGACACCGCCCGACGCGGACCTCGCCGACGCGGCCGACGCTGGCGCGGACGCTGCCGCCGACGCTGCCACGACCGATGCCGAGGCTGCCATCGACACGGCCCCTCCGATCGACGCCGGCGAACCCCCGGCCATCTCGCCCTCGGCGACGGATCTCGAGGTCGCCTACGGCACCTACGCCACCCGGCGGGTCACGCGCTTCTACGGGAAGATCCCGGCGGCCTACCTCGACCAGGACCTGCGCCTCGTCGAGGACGAGAACCAGGCCGACCTGAACCGGATCGTCGTGGCCGACCGCACCACGGGGACCCCGGTCTGCAGCGGCGCCACCATCGCGGGCGACGCGCGCACCGCGAAGCTCGACCTCAGCTGGCTGGTGGCGCTCGCCGCGGGCGCCGTGGTGGTGGCGCGCCGCGCTTCGCGCTCGGCCTAGCCTCTCGAGAAATCCCTGTCGGCCGCCCATGGAGGCGGCCGATGTTCGCCTCGCTACGCGCGGCTCACTGGAAGCTGTCCTTCTCCGCCCGGAGCGCGGCGAACACCTCGGCCCCGGTCGGCCCGGCGCCGAGCCCGAAGTGCGCGCGCACCGCGGGGACGTCGACCCGCAGGAACGGGTTGGTGGCGCGCTCCTCCCCGAGTCGCGCCGGGACGCTCGGCTTGCCTTCTTGCCGCAGCGCCGCGACGTGCGCGATGCGGGCGAGGATCGCGGGCTGATCCGGCTCCACGTGCGCCGCGAAGCGCAGGTTGCTCGCCGTGTACTCGTGGCCGCAGGCGATCCAGGTGTCGTCGGGCAGGGCGCCGAGCACGCCGTTCAGCGAGGCATGCATCTGCGCCGCCGTGCCCTCGAACAGGCGCCCGCAGCCGGCGGTGAAGAGCGTGTCGCCCGTGAAGGCCCAGCCGTGCCCCACGTAGGTGACCGCGCCGAGCGTGTGTCCGGGGACGTGCAGCGCCTCGAACGCAAGGCCGCCGTGGAGATCGAAACGGTCGCCGTGGGAGAGCGGGCGGGACAGCCGGGGGATGCGATCCTCGTCGTGGACGTGACCGTAGACGGGCACCCCGTGGGCCTCGACGAGGGCCTCGATCCCGCCCACGTGATCGGGGTGGTGGTGGGTCGCGAGGATGGCGCGGAGCGGCACGCGCGCGGCGGCGATGGCCGCCTCGACCGGACCGGCCTCGCTCGGATCGACGACGACACAGCCGTCGTGGACCACCAGCAACCACGCGTAGTTGTCGCGCAGACAGGGGATGGAGATCACCTCCATGGGCGGCTCCGATCGGCGGGCGAGGCGTTGAGCTGTCCCATGCGCGTGACAGTACCAGGATCACGGAGCGCGGATACGCTCCTTGTTCGAGGCGCGCTCCTGGGTAGACTCCACGAGATGCGCTCTTTGCCTGCGTACGTCTCCCTGGGCTTCCTGGTCGCCGTCGGCGCCGCGTGCAGCGCGGAGCACGCACCGATCTTCACCGAGCTCGACGTCGGGACCGCCGACACCGGCGGCGGGTTCGGGAGCGACGGCCTCGTCCTCGACGACACGGGCAGCTTCGCGCTCGACGGCAGCGACGACACCGACCCGGGCGACGGACGCTTCTCCGGCGGGGACGCGGCCTGCGCCAAGAGCGAGGCGGCGGCCATCAAGCCGCCGGTCGACATCATCGTCAGCATCGATCAGTCGGGCTCGATGAGCGACGACATCGCCAACGTGAAGGCCAACGTCAACAAGCTGTCCGACTTCCTCAAGAAGACGGGCCTCGACTACCGCGTGGTCATGGTCGCGCAGCCCGGCACCGGCACCTACAGCGTCTGCGTGCCGCCCCCCCTTGGCGCGGCCGCGTGCGGCGCCGAGAACAAGCCGATCTTCAAACAGATCAACCAGAACGTTCAGTCGTGGGACTCGCTCAAGCTCGTCCTCGCCACCTACGACAAAGCGCCGGGGCCGTGGTCCGACGTGCTGCGCACGGGCGCGGTGAAGGCGTTCATCCCCATCACCGACGACAACTCCAACCCGTGCACCACCTCGACGGGGTGTGGCATCTCGGCGGTCGACTTCGACAAGGGGCTGCTCGCCAAGCCGGGCGGCCAGTTCGGCACCGCGGCCAAGCGCAACTACGTGGTGTATCCGATCATGGGCGCGCCCGCGTACCCGGCGGAGTCGCCGAAGTGCGGCACCAACGCGGTGAACACCGGGCCCGAGTACATCGCGCTCGCCAAGCTCACCAAGGGCAAGTGGTTCCCGATCTGTCTCAAGGACTTCGGGCCCGTGTTCGAGGAGATCGCCAAGACGCTGGCCACCAAGGTCGCCTGCGAGCTCACCGTGCCGCCGCCGCCCACCGGTGAGAAGCTCGATCCCGACAAGGTCAACGTCGTGTGGACGCCGACCGGCGGAAAATCCGAGGACGTCCTCCAGGACAAGTCCAAGCCGTGCGACGCCGGCGCCAACGGCTGGCAATACTCGCCCGACGGCACGAAGATCCTGCTCTGCGGCACCGCCTGCGCCAAGGCCCAGGCCGACCTCGGCTCGAAGCTCACCGTGGAGTTCGGCTGCTCCACCAAGGTGAAGCCCCCCGCTTGATCTCCAGGGGCTCGCGCGCTGCCACCCCCAGGCCGTCCAGACAGCGTGACCCCGCCGCGGAGCGGCGTGCGGGGGCGTTCGGCCGAGCTGCGACGGGCGAGCCTGCGAGCCCGGCGCGGGCGCCGAACCCGTGGGGGGCGCGAGCCCCACACCAGAAAAACGAAGCCCTCGATCCCGCCGTTCGGGAGTCGAGGGCTTCACGTATCCGTATCGAAACGTCGTGTCAGAGAGAACTCGTGTCAGAGAGGCGGCGGCCCCTTCGTAGACCGGATCGAGACAGAATCACTCAGGAGACACCAGAAACACAGTCACAACGAACACGTCGGAATCGCTGCGGACTTGGGAGTCACCACGGAACCGTCACGAAACTACCCCGTCACCGGAGACGGGCCACGAACAGGAGGCAGCCCAACACAGACAGCGTGCGCTAACGAGCGCAGCCGCAGCCGGAGTCGCCGCAGAAACCACCACACCACTTGCAGCTGTTCTTACGAGTACGAATCTTCATCTCTGGCTACCTCCACTCCTCAGCCTAAGGCAGCTTTCGCGACTTGCACGAATTCTTTTTCGAGGGCGTCGAGCCGGGCGGTGGCCCGCGACCTTCCGTCGGCGAAGGGCTCCCCCTCTTGCAAGGGCTCGACCACGTCGAAGTAGTACTTCACCTTCGGCTCGGTCCCGCTCGGGCGCATCGTCACCCGGGTGCCTCCGCCGAGGTCGAACGTGAGCACGTCCGAGCTCGGCAGCCCGGTCGCCGCGGTGTCGAGGTAGTCCCGCACCGCGAGCACCTTCTCGGTCCCGAACGCCGCGGGTGGCGACTTTCGCATCACCCCCATCTGCGCCTTGATGGCCGCCGCGCCCTCGAGCCCCTTGCGGGTCACGTTGTGCTGTCGGGAGACCACGAGCCCGAACCGCCGGTAGATCGCCTCGAGGCGTCCGAGCACCGTCTCGCCGCGGGCCCGCAGCGAGGCCACGAACTCGGCGAAGATCGCCACCGCCGAGACGCCGTCCTTGTCCCGCGCGACCGTGCCCACGCTGTAGCCGAGCGCCTCCTCGTACCCCATCACGAACGCGCACCCGTGCGCCTGCTCGAGGCGCATCGCGGTGTTGGCGATCCACTTGAAGCCGGTGAGGGTCTCCGCGTACCGGACGCCGAGGGCCTTGCACATGAGGCCGAGCAGCGGAGAGGAGACGATGGTCGTGACGGCGAGCCGGTGCTCGGCGGGGCTCGGGTCGTCGGTGAGCAGGTAGTGCGCGAGGAGCACGCCCACCTCGTTGCCCGACAGCTGCACCCAGCGGTCGCCGTCCGGGACCGCGACCGCGAGCCGGTCGGCGTCGGGGTCGTTCGCGAGCAGGACGTGCGCCTGCTCCTTCTTCGCGAGCGCGACGGCCAGATCGAGCGCGCCGGGCTCTTCGGGGTTCGGGAACCGCACGGTCGGGAACTCGCCGTCGGGCTCGGCCTGCTCCGGGACGCTGACCACGCGCCCGAACCCGAAGCGACGCATCACCTCGTGCACGTAGCGGTCGCCGACGCCGTGCATCGGCGTGTAGACGACGCGCAGGTCCGCGCGGCCCTCGTTGCGGCGGGACAGCGCCAGCACCGCCTCGTAGTAGCCCTCGAGCACCTTCGGGTCGGGCTCGCGGACGAGGCCGAGCGCGCGCGCCTCGTCGAGGTCCATGCGCGGGACGACGCGGGCCGCGGGGGCCTTGGCGATCGCGTTCGCGATGTCGGTGTCGATCGGCGGGATGATCTGCGCCGAGTTGGCCGCGTAGGCCTTGTAGCCGTTGTACTCGGGCGGGTTGTGGCTGGCCGTCACCATCACGCCGGCGCCGGCGCCGAGCGTGCGCACGGCGTACGAGACGAGCGGCGTCGGCACGACGTCCGGGAACAGCCACACGCGGATCCCGGCGGCGGCGAGCACGGCCGCGGCGTCGTCGGCGAACGCGGCGCTGCCGCGGCGACCGTCGCGCCCGAGGACCACCCCGCGGCCGTCGAGGCCCGCCGCCTTCAGGTACATGGCGAGGCCGGCGGTGGTGCGCACGACGACGGCGCGGTTCATGCGCGTCTCGCCGGCGCCGAGCACGCCGCGCAGGCCCGCCGTCCCGAACTCGAGCGGGCCGCGGAAACGGTCCTCCAGGTCGGCGAGCGCACCCGGCTCGCCGCGTTCGGCGGCGTCGATGCACGCGGCGAGCTCCGCGCGGGTGTCCGGATCGAAATCAGCGTCGTGGAACGCGCGCGCCCGCGCGAGGAGGTCCGGCATGGCTCAGTACCCTTCGAACTTGGAGATGATCTCGTTCATGATCTCGCGCGTGCCTCCGCCGATCGCGTAGAGGCGCGCGTCGCGGTAGAGGCGCTCCACCACGTACTCGCGCATGTAGCCGTAGCCGCCGTGGATCTGCACGGCCTGGTCGCAGACCTCCGTCACCATGTCGGTCGCGACGTTCTTGGCCATGGCGGCGAGCGACGCCACCTGCTCGCCCTGGGTGTGGCGCTGCACGACCTCGTTGGTGAGGGCGCGGGCCGCCGCGAGCTTGCTCGCCATGTCGGCCAGCTTGTGGCGGACCACCTGGAAGCCGCTCAGCGACTTGCCGAACGCGGCGCGCTCCTTCGCGTACTCGATGGCCTTCCGGTGGGCGAGCTCGGCGATCGCGACGCAGTTGCCGGCGAGCATCAGGCGCTCGGTCGCGAAGTTCATCATGATGGCGACGAAGCCCTCGCCCTCCTCGCCGATGCGGTTCTCGACCGGGACGCGGCAGTTCTCGAAGCGGAGCTCCGCGGTGTCGGAGGCCCACCACCCCATCTTCTCGAGCTTCTTGCCGACGGTGAACCCCGGCGTGCCCTTCTCCACGACGATCATCGAGATGCCGCCGTGGCCTTCGCCGCCGGTGCGCACGGCCACGGTGACGACGTCGGCGCGGGTGCCCGAGGTGATGAAGGTCTTGTCGCCGTCGATCACGTAGTGGTCGCCGTCGCGGACGGCGCGGGTGCGCAGGCGCGCCACGTCGCTGCCGCCGGAGGGCTCGGTGATGGCGAGCGCGGCGATCTTCTCGCCCGTGAGCACCGGCCGCACGAAGCGGTCGATCTGCGCCGGCGTGCCGCCGCGGATGATCGGGGGCAGGGCGATCCCATGGCTGCCCGACCCGACGACGGTCCCCACCGACTCGCCGTGCACCACGAGCTCCTCGGCCACCGCGAGCACGTGCGAGAGGTCTCCACCACCGCCGCCGACCGCCTCGGGGTAGCCGACCCCCATGATGCCGGCCGCCGCGAGCTTGGGGAGCAGGTCCCGCGGGAAGATCCCGGCCTCTTCCCAGGCGTGGGCGTTCGGCGCGATCTCCTTCTTGGCGAACCGACGGGCCTGCTCGCGCAACCGCGCATGGATTTCGGACTCGTAGAGCGGGTTCGGCATCCGCCCAAGATGGTGCGACGATGGCCGAGCGTCGAGAGGCACGAACCTCGGGGGAGTCCGGATGAACCAGGTGAGCACGCAACACGGGACGAAGCTCCGGCCGGCGGGGGGGACCCTGCGCTGGCTCGTCGGCAAGGCACCGTGGAACCAGGCGAGCGCCGCGGGTCGCGCGGCCGGCAAGGTGTTCCCGCCGCTCGCCCCCGACCTCCACCCGTTCCTGGGCCACCTGCCGGCGCTCCGGCGGAGCCGCGTGCAGATCCTGGTCGATGGGATGAACCAGGCCGGCGACACCTTCCGCATCCAGGTGCCCTGGATGCACGCGACGGTCTTCACCGACCCGGAGCACGTCAAGACGATCCTCCAGCTCCGCCACGAGAACTTCGGCAAGCAGACGCGCGGGTTCGACCAGCTGCGCATCTTCCTCGGCAACGGTCTCTTGACCAGCGAGGGCAGCTTCTGGCTGCGCCAGCGAAGGATCGCGCAGCCGGCGTTCCACAAGGCCCGCCTCGCCGGATTCGCGAGGGGCATGGTGAAGGCGGCCGAGGACATGGCCGACGCGTGGGCCCGGCGGACGGACCCCGAGATCGACGTCTCGAAGCAGATGATGGCGGTGACCCTGCGCATCGTGTC
>Ga0154020_10008617_pt1 | contig 11810 bp, 7 predicted proteins | sample Klosneuvirus_201_FD_109709 | JGI IMG/M metagenome (GOLD analysis project Ga0154020, IMG submission 109709) | Active sludge microbial communities from wastewater, Klosterneuburg, Austria - Klosneuvirus_20160825_MG | ecosystem: Engineered > WWTP > Aerobic digester > Activated sludge | place... | reverse complement strand
TAAGTCCCTGTCCAAAAACAAATCCGAGGAGCCGCGCCCGTCAGGAAGCGGACGTCAAGCCCCGCTTCCTGACGGGCGCGGCTCCGAATCTCACGGCTCCGAATCTCGCACTTCTTTTTGCAGTCGCTGGAGGCAGGAGCCTCCAGTGCAGTGCGTTCCAGGGCTGGAGCCCTGGAACGAGAATTGTCAGCCTCATTCCAGGCCGCGTGGAGTATATTCCACGCGCTGACCCTGAAGTCGTGCGAGCTTTTGTCACACAGGAAAAGACGCCACCCGTTCTCGGCCACGAGTGTTCGGAGGCATCTGATTTGTCGCTGTACGTCTGCATCTTCGCCGACTGCGTCGCATGGAGATTCCAAATAAACGACGAAGGCAAGTAATCCCCGCGCGTCCGCACACACTTTTGTTATGCTGCGGCTGTTCATCAAACGGGAAGTCGCGGAACTCGTCAGAGTTCCGACCGTAGCGATATGGGGGCAATCCGAATTCTGACGAATCCGGCTACGGACGTTTTCCTCGGACTGTTCCCAGGCTCAGGAGAGGTTTCGTGTTATCACTTCGTGAAACAACCGAGGAATTATTCCGCCAGGAGGAAACTCTGCTGCAGGGCGGCGGCGCGGTTGGGCAAAACCGACAACGCAAACAAGGCCGCCTTCCCGTGCGTGAGCGACTCTCGCTGCTGCTCGACAAAGACAGTCGATTCTTCGAACTTGGCATCTGGGCTGCGTACAGGATGTATACGGACTGGGGCGACGTCCCGGCGGCGGGCGTCGTGATGGGGATTGGCTGGGTGAGCGGTCGGCCCTGTCTGATTGCGGCCAACGACGCTACGGTGAAAGCCGGGGCGATGTTTCCGCAATCGGTCAAGAAGCTGCTGCGAGCGCAGCGAATCGCGTCACAGTTTCGTCTGCCGCTGATTTATCTCGTCGATTCTGCTGGCGTGTTCCTGCCGCTGCAGGATGAAATTTTTCCAGACGAAGATGACTTTGGTCGCATCTTCCGCAACAACTCTGTCCTGTCGGCGGCCGGGATTCCTCAGTATGCCGCCGTGATGGGAAACTGCATCGCGGGCGGTGCGTATCTGCCCGTGCTGTGCGACAAATTATTGATGACCGATGGCAGCATGATGTGCCTTGCCGGCCCGGCACTGGTCAAAGCGGCGATCGGACAGATGGTCGATCCGGAAGAACTCGGCGGAGCCACAATGCACGCGAGCACCAGCGGCACAGCTGATTTTCATGAACCCGATGAAGAGTCATGCCTCAAGCGACTGCGATCACTGGTTGAGTTGCTTCCGAGCAGGGCGGCCCGCGAAGCTAACGGGGAAGCTGGACCAGACACAGAAGACTCCCTGTACGACGCGGTTTCTGTGAAGGGTGGCGAATACGACGTGCGCGACGTGCTGAGGTGCATTGTTGATCAGGATTCGCTGCAGGAATACAAAGTCGACTTTGGAAAGACGCTGGTGACGGCGTTCGCAAAAATCGGCGGCCACGCAATCGGAATCGTCGCGAATCAGAAACGCCGCTGTCGGGCTGCCAGTGGAGAACTGCAAATCGGCGGCGTGATTTATCCGGATGCCGCAGATAAGGCAGCTCGTTTCGTGATGGACTGCAATCAGACGCGAATTCCACTCGTGTTCATTCAGGACGTGAAGGGCTTCATGGTTGGCAAGCAGGCCGAGCAGGATGGAATCATCCGAGCCGGTGCGAAACTCGTGAACGTGGTTAGCAATTCGATCGTTCCGAAATTGACAGTCATCGTCGGCGGTTCATTCGGCGCTGGAAACTACGCGCTGTGCGGCAAGGCCTTCGACCCCGTGCTGATTCTCGCCTGGCCGTCGGCGAAATATGCGGTGATGGGTGCAGAGCAGGCGGCTGAAACGCTGCTCGCGCTGCAACTCCGTGATGCCCAGCGTTCGGGACGGACGCCTTCCGAAGATGAGGTCGAGAAACTTCGCCACTCCATCCGGGAACGATACGCCGAACAGACTGATATCCGTTACGGCGCAGCGCGTGGCTGGGTCGATGCCATCATCCGTCCGCATGAGACCCGGCTCTGGCTAAAAACCGCGCTCGACCTGCTGCCAGCCACGACCGACGGTGTCTTCAAAACAGGCGTGCTGCAGGTGTGAGGTGTTACCAATGACAAAATTGGTTCGGATCGGAAACGCTCAGGCCTTCTGGGGCGACCGTGGCGACGCGGCTGCGGAGATGCTGGCGCGTGAGCCGGATCTTGACTATCTAACGATGGATTATCTGGCGGAGGTATCGATGTCGATCCTCGCGACGCAGCGCGAACGCGATCCGGAAGCGGGATTTGCCCAGGACTTTGTGGACGTGGTCCGGTCGCTGGCTCCGTATTGGTCTTCGGGAGGGCGATGCAAGCTGATTGCAAATGCCGGCGGCCTGAATCCTCGCGGTTGTGCATTGGCCTGCAAAGCAGCCCTTGAAGCAGCCGGATGTCGTTCGCTGCGGATCGGCGTTGTTACTGGCGATGACGTTTTGGACGTCCTTCGCGCAGAAGCCCGCGATTCCGATTCGCAGCAGTTTGGCAATCTCGACAACGGTGCGTTGATTAGCGCAGTCACAGACCGGCTGGTCACCGCAAACGCCTATCTCGGCGCTGTTCCGATTGTTGAGGCACTGGCCGATGGAGCGGATATTGTCATCACAGGCCGCGTCGCTGATCCTTCGCTTGTTGTGGCGGCGTGTGTGCATCACTTCGGCTGGGACGACGAAAATCTCGACCTACTGGCTGGTGCCACGGTTGCCGGACACCTGATCGAATGCGGCAGTCAAGTCACGGGCGGCATCAGCACAGACTGGCTCGATGTGCCCGACCCGGCACACATCGCCTTTCCGATCGTGGAAGTTTCCGCTGACGGCAGTTGCATCGTCACGAAGCCGCGCGGTACGGGCGGTCGTGTGACCGACATGACGGTGAGAGAACAACTGGTCTACGAAATCGGCGACCCGGCGAACTATATCAGCCCCGATGTCACGGTATCCTTCGTTTCACTTCACGTGCAGGATCTCGGCAAGGACCGCGTATGCGTGAGTGGTGCCATCGGCAGATCGCGCACTGATACCTATAAAGTCAGCGCTACATTCCGCGATGGTTTTCGCGGCACCGGTACGCTGACAATCGTCGGCCGTCATGCCGAAGAAAAGGCGCAACGCTGCGGTGAGATAGTTCTTCACCGTGTTCGCGAAGCCGGGTTTGTGCTGCGAGACAGCCTCGTTGAGTGTCTCGGAGGAGGAGCCCGTGCAGCGGGAATTGTTTCCCCGCACGCAGGTGATGATATTCCAAACCGCTTCGGGGAAATCATTCTGAGAGTCGCCGTCGAAGCCGAATCGCGGGACGCTGTCGAACGTTTTTCCCGCGAATTCATGCCGCTGATTACAGCCGGGCCTCAGGGAACGACGGGCTATGCGGAGGGCCGTCCGAGAATCCATCCACTGATTCGCTACTGGCCGTGCCTGATCGCCCGCGACACGGTTGCCCCGCAAGTGGAAATGCTGGTTGCGGGAATGAGCTCGACAGCGACTGCACCGAATAAGCGGGAGGGCGAGGCTCCTGCCGACGCGATTCCTCAGCAGCTCGTTGGGTGGCCGGGGTTGGAGAGCGATAGCTCGAAACCCCGGGGCTTCCTTCGCTCCGCTTCGTCCAGCCCCGGCCACGCGCGATCAACGCTGTACGACATCGCCTGCGCCCGGAGTGGTGACAAGGGGGCAAACGCCAATGTTGGCGTGATTGCTCGAAGTGACGAGGCATGGAATTTTCTTCGCGACTGGTTGACGGCCGATCGAGTCGCCGAATTCTTCGCCCCGCTCGAGCCTCAATCCGTTGAGCGATTTGCACTGCCTAATCTCAGTGCGTTGAATTTTGTGCTGCACGGAGTCCTTCGACGCGGGCTCCGAAACGATGCCCAGGGTAAGACACTTGGCCAGATTCTTTTGGAAATGCCGCTTCCGGATGACTTTGTGCGTATGATTGCTGAAGGAGGAGCGTAGGACGGATCAAACGAAATTTCGGGACACCGGGTTTTGAAAGATATATGTCGTGTAGCGAGAAGTGAGCTACTTCTGAACGCGGCGTATCGCAACTCCCTTCTCCCCCTCACCCTAGCCCTCTCCCCCCGTGGAGCAGATGCGAAATTGGAGAATCGAATGCGGGGGAGAGGGGACAATCGCAATACGCTTCAAACGTCATTTCACACCGCGAGTCGCATAAACATGACCCAACTCATCAAAGTCGAAACACTCGAACCTGGAATCGTCTCCGTGACGCTGAACCGGCCTGAGCGGCGGAACGCGCTGGATATCGAACTGCTGGATCAACTCTGCGCCGCGATTGATCGGCTGGCTGATGATCAAACGAACCGGGTCGCGATCCTGCGTGCCGCGGGTCCCGTATTTTCGGCTGGCCTGGATCTTCGTGAAGCGGCTGACAGTTCGCTTGTTGAACAATCGGCGGAAGCGGTTCAACGGGCGCTGAACCTGCTGCGGGAGACTCCGCTCATCATGATTGCTGCCGTGCGGGGTGGGGCTTTCGCTGGCGGAGCGGGCTTGATGGCAGCTTGTGACATTGCGATCGCTGCGACCGATACGAAATTCGGTTTTCCGGAAGGTCGCCGTGGTCTGCTGCCAGCCCTGATCTGCGGCGTTTTGAAACACAAAATCCGCGAGGGCGACCTGCGTGATCTGTTTTTGGCAGGCGAGGTAATCGACGCGAGCCGCGCTCAGAATATCGGGCTCGTACAGCGGGTTGTCCCCATCGAACGATTGCTCGACGAGGCTCTCCGTGTCGCTCGCTCAGTTGCAGCTGGCGGCCCGGAGACAATCCGACAGACGAAGGCATTGCTCAACGCATTGTACAATCAGAATGGCGCTGCCGGATCACATTTGATCCAGACGCATCTCGCCGCGCGGTGCAGCGACGAAGCTCGCGAAGGACTGGCGGCGTTCATTGAGAAACGGGAGCCGAACTGGTCATGAACACAAACACCGAACAGACGAATCGACTCGCTCAGCGTGATCAGCAGATGAAGCAGGCTGAAGAACTGCTGGGGTCGCTCCCGCAAAAAATGGGTGTCGCCAAGGGACTGTTCGAAGGGAAGTTTGTCGCCGACTGGGTGTTCCCTTATCCACAATTGCCGGTCGATCAGACGGTGCCTGTTGAAGTCGCCGTCGCGGCACTCGAAAAATTCTGCGACGAACATCTCGATCCGGTAAAGATCGATCGCGAGGCCGACATCCCGTGCGAGGTCATCAGCGGACTGGCGGAACTGGGAGTGCTCGGCATGACGGCACCGCCTGAATTCGGCGGTCGCGGGTTTTCGCAGATGGGGTACTGCCGGCTGCTGGAAGTGCTCGGAGCACGTTGCAGTGCGACATCGATTTTTGTCAACGCGCATCATTCGATCGGCATGCGCGGCCTGCTGTTATTCGGCACTGATGAACAGAAGCGGAAATGGCTGCCGGATCTGGTCAGTGGACGGAAGCTGGCTGCGTTTGCGCTGACCGAACCGGAAGCCGGTTCCGATGCGAGTAACGTGCAGACGTCAGCGACACCGTCGGCTGACGGCAGTCACTTCGTGCTCAACGGTCAGAAGCGATACATCACCAATGGTGCGATCGCCGATGTGCTGACGGTGATGGCTCGCACGCCGATCGAGGGCCGCCAGGAAACCGCCGTGACCGCGTTTCTGGTCACGCCCGATATGCCGGGTTTTCAGGTCACGGAACCACGCATGGAGAAATTGGGAATTCGCGGTACGGCGACCTCGCGACTGGCGTTCAACAATCTGCACGTGCCTCGCGAGAACATTCTGGGACCGCGCGGCAAGGGACTGAAGGTGGCCCTCACCGTGCTCGACTTCGGTCGCACTACGTTCGGTGCCTGCTGCACTGGTGCTGCGAAGACCTGCCTGCGACTGGCGATGGAGCACGCTCGCACTCGAAGGCAGTTCGGACACTCGCTCGCGGAGTTTGAACTGATCCAACAAAAACTTGCTCTGATGGCTGCGTGGACATACGCCATGGAAGCGATGACCACCGTCACGGCTGGCCTGATCGACCGGGGTCTGGAAGACTACATGCTGGAAACCGCGATGCTCAAAGTTTGGAGCACCGAGCGGCTTTGGACGATTGTCACCGACGCATTCCAGATTTACGGTGGAGCCGCCTACTTCACCGACCAGCCGCTCGAACGCATGCTTCGCGATCATCGCATCAATCAGATCGGTGAGGGTGCCAACGAAGTTCTGCTGTCCTTCATTGCGCTGACCGGGATGCGAGGTCCGGGACTGCGGATGAAGGAAGTCGCCGACGCGATGAAACGTCCCTGGAGCGGCCTCGGAACAGTAACTCGCTTCGTCTCCGACGCGCTACGCATTCGCTTCAGCACACCGCAGGTTCCCGTTCGATCCGCTGAGCTGCAGCCAGCCGCGCGACAGCTCGGCGCACTTATCCGTCGCCTGGGTGTCGCGGTCCAGCAAACATTGATGCATCACCGCGAAGAAGTCCTCGAACGGCAACTCGTGCAGGAGCGAATTTCGTGGACGGCGATGGAACTATTCGCCACCGCCTGCGCCCTCAGCCGCTGGGATGACGAGTTGTCGCGCCGAGACCGAACTCACCACGACGTGGCAAACTTGTTCGTCGCCCATTCACTGCGTCACGCGGAGTCCGCTTTGAACTCACTGCGGGACAATGACGATGCGTTGCTGCTGAAAGCGGCCACGTCTTGTTGTGCCAATTGTGCGAAGGTCTTCTGACCTTGCACCCATCATTTCGGGCATCAGTAACCGACCACGAGAATTCCGTCAAGCGGCAACCGTAGCCTGTTGCTTGCATACATAGTATCGAAAAACTGAACAACTTTTTCAAAGTCCGCAGCACCACGATAGTCATTTCGGACAGCGATTCCGAGATGGCTTACACCATGCATCATGCATGCTTGGAACAGATCTTTTAGAAATTGATTGTTAATGACACCACGACCAGCCTCGACCTCAAGGACAAACCCAGCATCATCGTGATAGGCATCGGCATCGAACCATTTTTCGAGTTTCCCATTACGGCCGAATAGCACCGGAACCTGTATTTTGTCTGCCGCTTTTTTTCCGGTTTCGACCTGGAATCCGGCAGCTTGCAATTGCGGAGTAATCGCGGCCAGCACATCATTGCTGTCGAGAGTATTGTGTGCCGAGTCAATCACGTCCGCTGCGGATTGAAACGCGGAAATGACAGCGGAGGCGATCGGAGGGGATGCATCGCTTTTGGGATAGTACTGCCATTGGATCACGGTGCGATCATCCTCTACTGTATATCGAATAGCGATCGATGCGGTTGGCGAAGCGACATCAACGAAATGATATTCTCTGGGAGTCGGAGTGTCACGCGGACTGGGGCGGCACCTGGTGTTTTGGGTGGAAATGGCTGCGACGATTGGCATGGTTTTACGATATGATCCGACGCCGAGCATCGATGAATCGGCCGTGAAACATACAGCATAGGCCAGAGGCTAACCGCTCCTGCAAATTCTGCCGACACTATACTTCACGCGGTCAGACATGATGCTGTGAGTTTTCTTGCGATTGTCCCCTCTCCCCCGCAATTGATTTTCCAACTGTACACGTCTTCCACGGGGGGAGAGGGCTAGGGTGAGGGGGAAGAATCCACTGTTTTCTGGTTCATCATATTAACCCCAGGTCAGCCCCCTCATCCGGCCTGTCGGCCACCTTCTCCCCCTTGCCAGGGGGAGAAGGGACATGGAAAACGTTGCCTTTGAATGTGCCTCGGCCTGGACCGCGTCAGGTATAATTTTCCTCTCGATACGTAGCCATCCGTCTCCGCCATTCCGCATTGCTGGTAGAGACCGTTGTCGTCGATACGGCGCACGATTTTCTTGCGACGTTCGATCTCGGCTTCAACCTGCTCGGAAGTGAACTCTGAGTGGATCTCGCCAAATCAGCTCCATTGCGGTCAACTTTTCCTGCAAAGACAAGTTTTCGATCATTGATTCGATCGTCATTCGCGGTCTCCTTCGACCTGAGTTTAACCCCATACGAAACGTAACGCAATAAGATCGGCCACAACAGTCAGTCACGGTGCCGATGTGTTTACGCCGTTTCCATGTCGGCAACGTCCTGCAGGCCGAGTTCTTCAATCGCCTGTTCGCGAATCTTGTACTTCTGAATCTTACCGGTAACGGTCGTCGGGAAACTGTCCACGAATTTCCAGTAGCGCGGCACTTTGAAACGCGCGAGCGATTCGTGGCAAAACTCGCGAAGTTCGTCTTCGGTGGCGGTCTTGCCGTGCTTGAGTTTGACCCAGGCCAGCACCTGTTCGCCAAACCGCCGATCCGGAACACCAACGACCTGAACCTCTTCAACAGCCGAATGCCGATAAAGTTGCTCTTCGATTTCACGGGGATAGATGTTTTCGCCGCCGCGGATGATCGTGTCGTGAAGACGACCGGTGATGCGGTAGTAACCGTTCGGCAGACGGAGAGCAAGGTCGCCGGTGTGCAGCCAGCCGTCAGCATCGATCGCTTCGGCCGTTTTCTCAGGCATGTTGTAATAGCCGAGCATGACTCCGTGTCCGCGTCCGCAGAGTTCGCCCTGCTCTCCATCGCCGAGTTCCGCTCCGGTCTCCACATCGACAATTTTCGCTTCAACTCCGGGAACCGGACGACCGACGGTGCCAACCCGGAGTTCAATCGAGTCATCCGTGCGGGTTTGAGTGATCAGCGGCGAGGCTTCCGTCTGGCCGTAGCCGATGGTGATCTCACTGGCCCCCAAATCATTCGTGACTCGTTTCATCAGTTCAACCGGACACGGACTGCCAGCCATAATACCGGTGCGGAGCGATGACAAATTCCGGCTTGAGAAATCATGGTGTTCGAGCAGTGAAATGAACATCGTCGGCACGCCGTAGATTGCGGTGCATTGATACCGTTCGATCGCGGCGAGGGTCGCTCCGGCCTGAAAAATTTCCGACGGAAACACCATCGCTGATCCGTACACCGCACAGCAAAGCGTTCCGAGTACACAACCAAAACAATGATACAATGGCACCGGCAGGCAGATACGGTCGCTAGATTCAAGCCGCTGACACCGACCTGCGTAGAACGCATTCAGCAGCAGATTCCGGTGTGACAGCGTCGCGCCTTTGGGTGAACCGGTCGTGCCGGACGTGTACTGAATGTTGATTGGACCCGACGGTTTGACTTTGGCAGCCGCGTCAGCCAGACGCTCTCTCGATACCGCATCAGCCCGAGTCATCAGATCGCTGAAGGACAACGCCCCTGCGGGTCGTTCGCCGCGAAGCGAGATCACCCACTGCAGTTTTGGAAATGATTCGCACTGCAGTTGGCCGGGCGTGGACGCCGCAAGTTGCGGGCATGTTTCGTCGAGGATCTGGAAGAAATGGGACTTCTTGAATCCGTCGATGAGCGCCAGTCCGCGAACTTCGGACTGCTGTAATGCGTATCTCAATTCGCTGATTCGGTAGGAGGGGTTAATCGTGACGAGTACCACGCCGATTCTTGCCGTCGCAAACTGCAGCAGCACCCACTCCGGGACGTTGGTGGCCCAGATTCCGAAATGGTCTCCGGGTTCAAAGCCCAGCGAAAGCAGACCCCGGGCGGCCTGATCGACGGCGCGATCAAATTCTTCCCACGTCATCCTCGCATCCAGCTCACAGAAAACAAATGCGTCGTTCTTCGGATACCGTCGCGCAGTCTCACGCAGAACCTGACCAATTGTCAGTCCATCGACCCACGGTGCCGCCTGCTCGTCTTGCAAACCCGATGATAACATTACGAACTCCCGTCGTTTCCCAACGTTGATTGTAGGCGATGTGGAATGTCACGTGCGAACGAAAGAATGAAAAAGCCGCCGTCTGATTTCATTTCACGTCGTACAACCTGCTAAAACTCGTGCTCTTTGAAACCCGTCCTGCGAAACGAACGCAGCTCTCCGCAAATTCACTGCCAAAGGAAAACACATGCCGCACGCTCTGATTCTTTCTGCCTGCCGAACGGCGATCGGGCGGTTCCGAGGCGGTCTCTCATCACTCCCCGCGACGGACCTTGGTGCGATTGTCCTGCGGGAGGCTGTGGCACAGGCGAATCTCAGCCCAACCGAGGTCGATGAAGTGATTCTTGGCAATGTGCTGACCGGCGGCACTGGTCAGGCACCGGCGCGACAGGCGGCGCTTCGAGCGGGACTGCCGCCGACAGTGGCAGCGCTGACCATCAACAAAGTGTGTGGTTCGGGACTAAAATCCGTGATGCTGGCGGCGCAGGCTGTGCGCTGCGGCGACGCGGAACTCATCGTGGCCGGTGGCATGGAAAGCATGAGCCACGCAGGCTTGGTGCTGCCACGCGAATCGCCCGCACTCGGCGATCGTAACCTGACGGATACGCTCATGCACGACGGACTGACATGCGCATTCAGCAATCTCTCGATGGGTGTCATCGCCGAGCAGTTGGCCGAACAGGACGGTATCATGCGTGACGAACAGGATAAATTCGCTCTCCAGAGCCACCGCCGAGCAGTGGCCGCCATCGAATCCGGTGCCTTCGCCGCAGAGATTGTTCCCGTTCGAATACGGAAAGGATCGGACGAATCCCAATTTTTCCGCGACGAATGCCCTCGCAGCGATACAAGCCTTGAACGATTGGCCAAACTGTCGTCCGCATTCCGCAAAAATGGTAGCGTCACTGCCGGAAATTCATCCGCGATCAGCGATGGCGCCGCGGCTGTCGTCGTTGCGTCGGAAGCGACCGCAGCGCGACTCGGAAAGAGTCCACTGGCCCGCATTCTGGCGATGGCGACATCCGGAGGCGAGCCTCAGGATCTGTTCATCGCACCGGTGGAAGCGATTCGCCGGGCCGTGGCGGCATCCGGCCATTCAATGGGTGACATCGACCTGTTTGAGATCAATGAAGCCTTTGCTGTGCAGGTGCTGGCATGTGTCCGTCGGCTCGAACTGTCGCTCGATCGCGTCAATGTTGATGGTGGAGCGATTGCACTCGGTCATCCGATCGGCGGCAGCGGAGCACGTGTACTGGTTACGCTGCTGCATGCGATGCAACGTCGCGACTGTCGCCTGGGCGTCGCAGCACTGTGCCTTGGAGGGGGCAACGCCGTGGCCATGGTCGTGGAATCAACGAATCAATAAAATCTGCGCGCCGGGTGTTGGCGATTAAGGCGAGCGGAAGAAACAGAATTACCTGGGATATCGGGTCGCCCAGGGAATCCGACCTGAGACAGGTCGGACCACGTAGGCAGATCTGTCCTCAGATCTGCTTCCTTTGGCGTGGATCAGTCGCACGGGTGAGCTCGACCCAATGACTCGCCGATGGTAAATCCTTTCCTGCCGCTCGCCTAATAACACGAGTAGCAGCTCAGCATCATTGGAATGGCAGAAGTTGAAATTGCTGACGACTTCTGCTCGATGCTTAGGATCGATGAATTACAGTCGTGATTGAATCATCCGCAGTGTGTGTGTGTCGCTGAAATTGGATGCGGCCAAATACGCAGCGTTTGAATGCAATTCCGTTTGCGTTCCGGCCCAACGGGCCAGCCATAAGTCAGCCCAGGGCAACGCCCTGGGTTTGGGGACTGCGGCACAAAAAGCCCCAACGGGGCGGACCTAAACAGATTCGGGCTAGTCACTGCAAAAATTAGTGCCGCCCCGTTGGGGCTGGAAATCATCGCGTGGAAGATTTCCCAGGGCGTTGCCCTGGGCTGACATAGAGTCGTCCCGTTGGGCCTGAAAACAGGACGCCAAGTC
>Ga0154020_10008616_pt1 | contig 11811 bp, 11 predicted proteins | sample Klosneuvirus_201_FD_109709 | JGI IMG/M metagenome (GOLD analysis project Ga0154020, IMG submission 109709) | Active sludge microbial communities from wastewater, Klosterneuburg, Austria - Klosneuvirus_20160825_MG | ecosystem: Engineered > WWTP > Aerobic digester > Activated sludge | place... | reverse complement strand
GTCAAGCGGGTCTCAGCAACGTTCTTATAGGTAAGTTGCCTTGGAAGGACGCCATCATGCCTACCCAGTTCGAGAATTTCGATGTGCTTCTTGCGGGACCTACCCCACCGAATGCATCGGAGCTTGTGTTGAGCAATGAACTTGAAAAGCTATTCACCGAAGCCAAAGAGATCTACGACTACATAATGGTGGATACGCCACCGGTTGGTCTTATCACCGATGCGGTACTGATGATGCGCTACATGGACGCTACGTTGTTCGTGCTGAATACACGCTTCGCGAACAAGGACCACGTCAACAATGCCATGGAAGTATTGACTACCAGTGGCGGAAAGAACAGTGGGTTCATCCTGAACGGTGTTCGGATGAAGAAGAGCAAGTACTACTACAATACCAACTACGGCTACGGCTATCGGTATGCGTATGGATATGGCTACGGTTATGGGTACGGAAAGAGGAATAGAGGTTCTAATGCTTCAAAATCCAAAAATGAAGGACCAGATACGCGGGCATAAGTGACGAAAGAGAACCAGTTGGTAAGGGTAATACGTGTTATGCGGAAGCAAATAAGTATGTAAACCATTTGCACATACTCATGTTCTTAACATTGCGCTCCAGTGGGTTATTTCTGAATTACACTCGGTCAATAACAAATGAACAACAATTGGAAAGCTAGTACTATAAACAATGACCGATCGCACCTACGATCATTCTGAAAGGCCTAGCCGCAGTAACCTTTCCATTACGACCTACTCCCCGAGGTCAGCAATGCGCAACCCGAGCGTGTTGTATAAAGGAATGATCCAAGATTTTCGTGCATCATGGGGGTTGGCTTGGCGTTTGGCCATTCGCGATATAAAAGCTCAGTACCGGCAAAGCTATCTTGGTCTTTTGTGGGCATTCATCACCCCATTGGCCACCACGGTCGCTTGGATCTTTCTCAATTCCAGTGGAGTGGTGCGCGTTGCAGATACGGGAATTCCTTACCCCGTCTACGTTTTTACAGGAACTATGCTTTGGCAACTGTTGGTAGAATCCATCCAAAGTCCATTGGTCCAAACAACGGCGGCAAAGTCCATGCTCACCAAGTTGAATTTTCCACGCGAGGCGGTGATCATTTCCGGCGCTATTAAATTGCTGTCGAGTGCAGGTACTAAGTTTTTGATATTGATCCCTGCAATATTTCTTCTGGGTGTGGTTCCTGACTGGCATTTGGCACTTGTGCCTTTGGCTATGCTCGTGTTGATCGTCGCGGGCTTGTCCCTTGGCTTGATATTAGCCCCGTTGGGTATGATCTATTCAGACGTTGGGCGGGCCATACCCCTTGTTGCACAGTTCGCGATCTATCTTTCGCCCGTTGTATTTGCTATGCCCGAAGAAGGGAAGTTGTTGAGCATTTTCCAATGGAATCCTGCTACCTCGCTCATACTTACTGGAAGAGCTTGGCTCACTGGTAGCGAGTCGCCCATGCTCATGCAATTTTTGCTTGTATCCGGTGCATCCGTGGTGGTCCTCCTAGTTGGTTGGATATTGTACCGCATTACAATGCCGGTCATGGTAGAGCGAATGAGTACTTGATCCATGGAGAACGAAGTATTAGTAAGCGTAGAAGGTGTATCGAAGAAGTTCTGTAAGGACTTACGAACATCATTGCGCTATGGCATGCGCGATATCGGGAATGAATTGATCGGTAGGCCGCGCACAACGCAATTACGCGACAAGGAATTTTGGGCAGTACAAGATGTTGGCTTTGAGTTGAAACGCGGCGAATGCTTAGGGCTTATTGGAAAGAACGGTGCAGGCAAGACCACTTTGTTGCGCATGTTGAATGGTTTGATAAAACCTGATCATGGGCAAATAGAAATGAGGGGTAGAGTAGGAGCTTTGATCGCCTTGGGTGCTGGCTTCAACCCCATACTTACCGGTCGAGAGAACATCTTTATCAACGGCTCTGTACTTGGCCTTAGTCATTCAGAGATCAATGCCCGTTTGGATGAAATCATCGATTTCTCCGAGTTGGCCGAATTCATAGACATGCCGGTCCAGTCTTACTCATCTGGTATGAGTGTTCGATTAGGGTTCGCTGTAGCAACGGCTTTGGAGCCCGATGTACTTATCTTGGATGAAGTACTGGCCGTGGGTGATGCAGCATTCCGACACAAATGCTATCGCCGGATAAATGGTATCATGAAGAATTGTGCCGTAATACTTGTATCTCATAGTATGAGCCAGATCGGTGCGGTGGCCAGTTCCGTAGGTATGATGCGTAAGGGAAGAATGGAGTACTTTCCTAATATCAATGACGGAATAGCGGCATACAATAATGATAATGCGGATTACCAAGGCATTTCCGAAAGTGAGCGTGTTTTTAATACGTACCCACCAGTGAATGCGGCCAAACTGTCATTGGTTGAAGATACGATAACCTACGGTGGTACCCTACAAGTGGAACTAGAGACCGAATTGGATGCACCCATTGATAATGCACTGATCTCGTTCACGGTAACAAATGCCAATGAACAGTCGGTAATGAATTGGCATTCCACACGAAGTGGTCATCGAATAGTATTGCCAACAGGTAGGTCCGTATTGCGGTTCCAGATCGATCCACTTCTTTTGCACGATGGTCGCTACCGATGGAACCTATGGGTAGGAGAGGTCGGTTCCATAGAGGCGAAGGTCTACATAATGCGGGGAGGAGAGTTTACAGTGAAAAGCAACCATAAGCCGGTAACGGACATACCTTATCTTCCGGACGCAACCAAATTCACCATCACCCCGCTTACTCCGTACAGCGAGAGAACGGAACGGGGTTAAGAGTAAAAGAACGAACTTTACAATTCATCACCGGTCAAGCATCGGGGAATATCAATACTAGAACTACATGCGCTCAATTTTCATAACCGGTGGCACCGGCTCCTTCGGTAAACGATTCGTTAAAGCCGTATACAAGAAATACCCGAATGTTGAAAGGGTGGTGATCTATTCTCGCGATGAGCTCAAGCAGTTCGAGATGGCCCAGGATTACCCACATTCAAAGTATCCTAGCATACGGTTCTTCCTCGGTGATGTGCGCGATGCTTCTCGGCTCAGACAGGCGATGGAGGGTATCGATGTTGTTGTACATGCAGCAGCATTGAAGCAGGTTCCGGCAGCGGAATACAACCCGTTCGAAGCCATCAAGACCAACGTATTAGGCGCGCAGAATGTTATTGAAGCGGCTATTGCTGCAGGCGTAAAAAACGTAGTTGCGCTAAGCACGGACAAGGCTGCGGCTCCCATCAATCTGTATGGTGCCACCAAGCTTTGCAGCGATAAATTGTTCATTGCTGCCAACAACATCAAGGGCAAACACGACATCAAATTTTCCGTAGTGCGTTATGGTAATGTGATGGGATCGCGCGGTTCCGTTGTGCCATTCTTCTTGGATCGTCGCAGCACCGGAGTATTGCCTATTACAGATCCTAATATGACCCGCTTCAATATCTCGTTGGATCAAGGAGTTGATATGGTCTTCCATGCCATGGATCATGCAATGGGCGGAGAGATCTTCGTTCCTAAGATCCCATCTTTCAGAATTACGGATCTCGTTGAAGCGATCGGTCCGGAGTGCAAAGCCCCGATCGTTGGCATACGTCCTGGTGAAAAATTGCATGAGGAAATGATCACGCATTCAGATAGCCAGAACACGATCGGTACGGATAGGTATTATATCATTGTTCCAACGAAGGATGGGCTAACACCAGCAGCGAATTTGGATCGTTACATTAAGCACCACGGTGGCAAAGCGGTTCCAATGGGCTTCTGTTATTCCAGCGGAGATAATCCGGAGTGGCTCGGTGTAGATGATCTACGCAAATTGATCCGCGAACAAGTCGATCCGAATTTCGATCACAAGAAAGCACCTGCGGCCAGCGTTTGAACGGAGCACTATCACCTTGGATCACAACTGGGCATTCATGAGCAAAGCACAAATTCCTTATGGTCGGCAGGATATATCCGAAGAAGATATTAAAGCAGTGGTTGATGTGCTTCAAGGCGATTACCTTACCCAAGGCCCGTCCATACCGGCATTTGAAGAGGCCGTGGCGAATTATTGTGGAGCCAACCACGCCGTGGCCATGAATAGTGCCACAAGTGTTTTACACATTGCATGTCTTTCACTAGGTGTTGGTAAAGGCGATATGGTCTGGACGAGTCCTGTCACTTTTGTTGCTTCCGCCAATTGCGCTCTGTATTGTGGAGCGGATGTCGATTTCGTGGATATCGATCCCGTAACATACAATATGAGCGTTGACCGGCTTATGGAAAAACTGGCAGAAGCTGAACGCAAGGGCCGTTTACCCAAAGTTGTAATTCCTGTGCATCTGGCCGGCCAGTCTTGTGATATGGTTGCGATCAATTCATTGGCGACCAAGTATGGCTTCAAGGTGATCGAAGATGCATCGCATGCCATAGGAGGGCAGTATCGATCAAAGAAGATCGGATGTTGCGCATACAGCGATATAACAGTACTGAGTTTTCATCCAGTTAAGATCATTACAACTGGAGAAGGGGGCATGGGTCTTACGAATGACCCTGTGCTTGCTGCGAGCATGGCCCGTTTGCGCTCACATGGCATAACCCGCGATCCGAAAGAAATGACCCATGCATCGGATGGAGCGTGGTATTACCAGCAAATTGAACTAGGGTACAACTATAGGATAACCGACCTGCAAGCGGCGCTAGGCAAAAGCCAGTTGCAGCGCATAGATGGTTTCGTTGAACGCAGACATGAAATCAATGTGCGGTACAACGAGGCTTTCAAAGAACTGCCTATCCGCACGCCATGGCAACATGCAGATACTTATTCAGCGTTCCACTTGTACATTATTCGCTTGGATCTGGAACGATCACCTATAGGGCACAAGGCACTTTTTGATGGCTTGAGGAGCGCAGGGATCCTAGTAAACCTGCATTACATACCGGTGCATTTGCAGCCATACTACGCTACGTTAGGATTTAAGCGCGGATACCTACCCGAGGCCGAAAATTATTACGCTGAGGCTATGAGTTTACCGATGTACTCGGGGCTGAGCGAAAACGATCAGGAACGTGTAATAAGTACGCTTTCTACGCTCCTCGGCACAACTTGATGCGTGGATGACAGTTGCCATAATACCCGCACGAGGTGGTAGCAAGCGCATCCCACGCAAAAATGTAAGAAGTTTCAGAGGTAAACCTATTTTGGCTTGGTCCATTGCGGCTGCGATGGAAAGTAATTCATTTGATGAGGTCATGGTGAGCACTGATGATCTTGAAACTGCCGAAGTTGCGCGCAAATACGGCGCATCTGTTCCGTTTTTCCGTTCCACAAGAAATGCGGATGATCATGCCACCACTGCGGCGGTTCTTATTGAAGTAATAAATGCCTATCGTACACAAGGGAAGATCTTTGATACTGGCTGTTGTATTTATCCAACTGCGCCATTCGTTACAGCAAAATCGCTGCGTATGGGCTTGGAAATGTTAGGTAGGCCGGAAATTGATTTCGTGCTCCCGGTAACTCAATTTTCTTTCCCCATCTGGCGTTCGTTGCAGCGCGAGTCTGATGGTCAAACCAAATTCAATTGGCCGGAACACCGCAATATGCGATCACAAGATCTTCCGGCCGCCTATCATGATGCAGGCCAGTGGTACTGTTTCCGTACCAAAGCACTTCTGGATGAAAACACCTTACTAGGCGCTCGCACTGCCTCTATCATTTTACCGAATACGGAGGTCCAGGACATAGACACCGAAGAAGACTGGTCGATCGCGGAAATGAAACACGCGCTATTGTTCACAGAATGAAAGTATCCAGATCCATTCGTCATGATCTGATCAGACGAAGGGAAAGATTCCACTAGGTATGAACATTTTTTTCAGAGCAGACGCATCCATAGAGATAGGTAGTGGCCATGTTATGCGTTGTCTTGTACTCGCGGATCGGTTGGCCTTGAAAGGAGCATCGTGTACATTCGTTTGCCGCGAGCATACTGGAAATTTGATCTCAGTAATACAGGAACGTGGGCATACCGTGATCTCACTTCCGGCCATGCAGATCACAGTAGATCTACCCATTTACGAAAAGTGGTTGGGGGCGGCCAAAGCCACGGACACAGCAGAAACCATCGCCCTATTAAAGAACACAACTATCAATTGGCTCATAGTAGACCATTACGGTGTTGATGCTGCATGGGAATTGGAATTGCGTCCATTCGTAGATAAGATCATGGTCATAGATGATCTGGCCAATAGAGCACATGATTGTGAATTATTGCTTGACCAGAACTTGGGTACGACCGTTCCTGATTATGACGAATTGACCCCTGCATCTTGCCGAACGCTTTTAGGTCCGGAATATGCGTTACTAGCACCCGTATTCGGCGAGGTTCGTAGTAAGATCGGCAGTAAGCGATCGCAGCGTACATCCGATCGGATCCTGATCACCATGGGTGGCGTTGATAAGGTTAATGTTACGAGTTGGATCTTAAAGGAATTAAAGAAAACCGAGCTACCCGAAAATTCGGAGATCTCGGTTGTAATGGGTAAAACGGCGCCATGGATCGATCATGTACGTGCGGTTGCGAAAGATATGCCATGGCCCACGGTCGTAGACGTGAACGTTAACAATATGGCGGAAAGAATGGCGCAATCGGATATTGGCATAGGGGCTGCGGGAAGTACATCCTGGGAACGGTGTTGTTTAGGATTGCCGACCGTTTTAATGGTGTTGGCAGAGAATCAGCGAAAGATCGCGAACGCATTGGAGCATGCAGGTGCAGCATACGTAGTCGATCTATCCAACGAGGTTGCTGGACTTACCTTACAGCGCATAATGAAGACATTGCTTATGGATCGGGCAAAACGTGCCGTCATGTCCAGTGCCGCTCTGAAGGTCTGTGACGGTAATGGAGTTGAGCGAGTTATATCCGCATTTGAAAGCATCGGGAACTAAGCTCAATGAACAATTCCATACTTGAACTTAGGTCAGCTAAACGTGAAGATGCAAAGGCAGTATGGCTGATCGCCAATGACGCTTTGGTGCGCTCAATGTCATTCTTGTCAGATCCAATCCCATGGGATGAACACTTGAAATGGTACAATGATCAGCTGAGCAACAATGGCGCAGTGATCTACGTGTTAGTGGCGGATGACGAGCGTATCGTAGGTAACGTACGTTTTGCGGTTGAAAGGAACATTGCTCGGATCTCTATCGCCTTGGCCCCTTCCAGCAGGGGGAATGGAACCGGAACCAAGGTTATTCGAATGGGATGTAAAAAACTTTTTGGTACGCATAGTGTAGAGGTCATTGAAGCCTTGATACGGCCCTCGAATCAGGCATCGGTCAACGCTTTTGTGCGCGCCGGATTTCAGAAAGGTTCTGAAACGGTGGCGCACGGAGAAAAGGCCTTGATCTATGTTCTGGACCGAATAACAACGAAAGAAAAAATTGGAAACGATTAGCTCGATATGGGAAAGCAGAAGAGGTGCTACATAATTGCCGAGATCTCCGCCAACCACAACGGTTCGTTGGATGCCGCATTGGAAATGGTGCGCATTGCAAAAGATGCGGGAGCCGATGCCGTAAAGATCCAGACCTACACAGCGGACACCTTAACATTGGATTGCGATAACGAGTATTTCCGCATAAAAGGTGGCACGCTTTGGGATGGTACCACCTTGTACAAGTTGTATCAACAAGCATTTACACCATGGGACTGGCATCCGGCGATATTTGCAGAGGCCAAGCGGCTGGGGATAGATTGTTTTTCCACACCCTTTGATGATACGGCTGTGGATTTTTTGGAGCAATTCGATCCACCATATTACAAGATCGCATCGTTCGAATTAACGCATCATCCGTTGTTGGCGAAAGTGGCCCGAACCGGTAGGCCCGTGATCATGAGCACCGGTATGGGAACATTACAGGACATAGAAGAGTCCGTTGAAGTGTTGCGCACCAATGGATGTAAAGACCTTACATTGCTCAAATGCACCAGTTCATATCCGGCACCAGCTTCAGAGGCTAATTTGGCTCGTATCCCGGATATGGCCACACGGTTCAAGACCCATGTGGGATTATCCGATCACACCATGGGTATAACAGTTCCCGTTGCAGCCGTGGTCTTGGGTGCAACCATGATAGAAAAGCACTTCTGCCGTTCACGGAAAGAACCAGGTCCGGATAGTGCCTTTTCATTGGAACCGGAAGAGTTCGCAGAAATGGTCCGCAACGTTCGTATTGCGGAACAGGCCATTGGCACTGTGAATTATGATCGCTCACCTGCAGAAGAAAAAAGCATCGTTTTCCGTAGATCCATTTTTGTTGCGGAGGATATGAAAGCGGGCGATTCCATCACTGAAAAGAACATTCGCGTGGTGCGACCAGGCCACGGATTACATCCAAAATTCTACCGTACACTTCTTGGTAAGAAGGTCAATATCAACCTGACTAAAGGCACTCCATTCACAGATGAAATGGTAGCCAAGAATTAGGGTCGCCAGAACAACGAAACCGCTATTGATCCGGCTGACCGTACGTTTGCCACGAAAATGACACCACTGTCCAAGCAAGTTGGAGCCGCAACGGAAGCGCACTTGTTCATAGTAAATTCCAGTGTTACGTTGCAGATCACACGATCGGTGATCGAACATTTGGGTCTACAAAAAGACCAGGTAATTGTGTTGGCTGGTCGTCGGTTCCATGGCAGACTGGTATCGCAATTCGATCATGTTTGGGACTTGGATACCGGTGAAGTGCCCACCGTGCCCTTAGCCGCTCGTTTCTGGGTCCGCAAGGCTGCATTAACGAAATTTGATTCGTATGTGAAGCAAAGGACCATGGGCAGAACGTTCCGCGTTTATTTGCCTCACACGATCCTGCCACTTTATCAATTATTGGCAACGCACCCGTCCTGTGTAGGCTTCAGTTATATCGAAGAAGGCATAGTGGCTTACCGTCCCAATAGTGAAGTCAAGAACTGTATACCGGCCATGATACCCAATTTATCCGGGATACAGAAGTGGGTAATGCGCGGTCGTTGGGACATGGAATGGCCATTCGACAAAAGAGCTGAAGCGGCGTATGGTTTTTCGAGTTCCAGCTTTTCCACCATTGGTGTTCCCGTAGTTGTTCAGGAACCCAACTGGTCTGTTTCAAGCGATTTGGCGAAACGATATGATCATTCCGTTCTCTGCATTCTAGGTCCAGCACGTACATTGGTAAAGTCCAGTTGGAATCCGGAACAATACTATTGGATGATCATGCAATTGGCAGAGATATTGGTCCACACGGATAGGAAGATATTCGTTCGGTTCCACCCGGATCAAAAAGATGATGAACGCAGGCTGATATTGCGGTTGTTCAATGAGAAGATACCAGGGGCAGAGGTTGCAAGTGATGAGGATCAAGCTGAAGCGATATGTGCGTCGGCAGATGTTGTGATAGTGCAAGCTGGATCAAGCGTAGGATTGTATGCGGATCAGTTGGGTAAGCCGGTCTATGGATATTTGGATCTGATGCAGGAAATTGCTCCGAGAGCAGTTCAAAGCTGGGTTGACACGCGTAGCCAAATGAGCTATTCGTTCCGGGAAAGAGATATTCGCACCTTTGGGAATTGAATCAAGGGAGGCTTGCAGAAATACGAAACACGTTTGTAAAGTGATGTCACGGAACGCAGAAATCATCGTTATCGTTGTAACATACAATGGTTTACAGTGGATCGACCGTTGTCTTGGAAGTGTTGCTGATCCGAGAGGCGCCATCCACACGGTGGTCGTGGATAATGGCAGCACGGATGGAACAGTAGAGGCGATAAAGGCTAGGTTTCCTGATGTTGAATTGATCCTGCCGGAAAAGAATTTGGGTTTCGGTCATGCGAATAATCTGGGAATGAAGATCGCGTTGGACCGCAAAGCGGAATTCGTATTTCTATTGAACCAAGACGCTTGGTTACAGCCGGGAGCACTGGAAACCATGCTCGAAAGTGCAAGGAAGTATCCGGCCTATGGCATACTAAGTCCAATTCACTTGAATGGGGCAGGTACTGGGTTGGATTACGATTTTTCCAAGTACGTAGTACCAACCAAATGCCCCGGATTCTATTCAGACCTTGCAGTAGGCCAGATCAAAAGTGACCCTTATCCGTTGCCATTCGTGAATGCAGCTGTTTGGTTGGTCACTGCAAGATGCCTGAACGTAGTGGGAGGGTTTAACCCGTCATTTTTCCATTATGGTGAAGATGATAATTACATTCAGCGATGTGCTTATCACGGCTTTCTAATTGGTGTTTCTGCCAAGGCAATTGCTCACCATGATCGAGAGACAAGAAGCGTGAACAAATACTTCGATCCGGAAGTATTGGAATTGAGAAGGTCGGTCCTAAACTATTCTGACCCTCGAACTATGCTCGATCCTGTTGCAGAAAAACGCAACCTGGTGCGCAGGATAATTCAGAGGACGATATCACTTCAGCGAACTGAATTGAAGAAGGCCCTAAGTAAGCGCAAGGTATTGTTGGATACGCCAATTGATAAAGTGCTGGACAATAGAAAAAAGAGTCTACGGGTAGGTCCTACTTTTTTATGAGAATGATCTTTGGGTCTTCAAGAATCGTAAGTGGCTCGGTCCTGCATGATCCGAGTTGAACGACTCATTCGTAGAACTAAGATCACGATCACTTCACAAAAACTTTAGGGAATTTACGATGGATTTCGATCCCGATGCTCCGTAATAGATCAGGGTATTGTTCCGGGTCTCCCCAAATACCGCTCCTTCCTTTGTGACGAATGTGATCGGCGACAACAACACGCGGGTACTCTTCTAATTTACTCTTCAATAATTCACAGTGTGATCTGTTTTCTTCCAATGATTCATCGTATCGAATGTAAATATGTAGTGTATCTGATGGTTTAATGAGATCCATGAAGCGTTGGATATGATCCGATATTTGTTCGATATTGCCGATGGATGATAGGGCTCGGCTGGGGATATTGTGCATAAAAGCGCAAGGTTCTTTGCCGTAAAGGTCCATAAGGCGCAATGCCCTACGTTGCATCTTTTGTTGGTCAGCCAAGCTTTCAATAAGATCCTTTTCATGAAGAAACTCTGCCGAAGGATAAGCACGGGATATTATATTCCCTTTTTCGTTCCGGGTCGGGTCCGCTATGAACTTTTCAAACTTGTTCGCGAAGTTCTGGTTTACATAAGAAAGGCAGTTCACGGGATCAATATCCAGCCAATCGAAGGGTAGGCTTTGAATTCGAATATTGAGTTTTTCCAAAACATAGGCTGGGTGGCAGTCACAACCAACGGGGACAATAATTTTACCATAGCCGTATTTTGGTTCGATATGGAGATAACGAGAGTGGTTCGGTATGGGTACTATGCGAATCTTCATTAAGATCGATCAATAAATTTTTTCGTAATGCAAATGCTAAGCAAGGTGGCGCACAGTACACACACCATGCATTCACGGTCTACCGTGTATAACAACATCGGTACGGCGCAGTAGATGTCGTAGAATTCCGAGTACTCGCTCCGTCGCATTGAATATAGCGGAACACCCTGGCATTCAACAATTCATTCGCCGTGTCATCCACCCATTCATAATCTGTACTGGGTGAAAGTATACCTAATTGAGCACCATTCGTACAAGCAGAAACGGCCTCGCCCCAAGTACACAGTCGTTTGTTTTCCGCTGCGCAGGTCAAGGAAGCCACGAAAAAATCTGTCGTAGTTCGTTGGAGCGTATCAACGCAAAATTGTGTACTAACCGGTACCATGCC
>Ga0154020_10008615_pt1 | contig 11812 bp, 9 predicted proteins | sample Klosneuvirus_201_FD_109709 | JGI IMG/M metagenome (GOLD analysis project Ga0154020, IMG submission 109709) | Active sludge microbial communities from wastewater, Klosterneuburg, Austria - Klosneuvirus_20160825_MG | ecosystem: Engineered > WWTP > Aerobic digester > Activated sludge | place... | reverse complement strand
CCCAAAAATATAATATTCCCCGTTTTGATGATGTTGACAAATTAATTGATGCATGCGATGCACTGGATATTGTGGCTCCCACCAGCTTTCATTTTGAACTCTGTGAACTGGCCATCAAAAAAGGCAAACATGTTTTTGTGGAAAAGCCACTGGCCAATACCATGGAAGAAGCAAAAACACTGGTGAAACTTGCCAAAGAAGCCAATATAAAATTCCAGGTAGGACATGTGGAAAGGTTCAACCCTGCATTCCTGGCATTAAAAGACCAGGTATTGCAGCCCATGTTCATTGAAGTACACAGGCTGGCACAGTTTAATCCCCGCGGTACCGATGTAAGTGTGATACTGGACCTGATGATACATGATATTGATATCATTTTAAGCCTGGTAAAAAGTAATGTGAATAGTATCAGCGCCAATGGCGTAGCAGTAATGAGCGATACGCCTGATATTGCCAACGTGCGCATTGAGTTCGACAATGGCTGTGTTGCCAACCTTACCAGCAGCCGCATCTCCATGAAAAAAATGAGGAAAATGCGCATGTTCCAGAAAGATGCCTATATCGGCATTGATTTTCTGGAAAAGAAAACAGAGATCATCCGGTTAAATACGCCCGGCGATAGCAATGTTTTCACTTTTGATATTGAAACCAACCACGGTAAAAAAACCATTGCCATTGCCAACCCGCCGGTGATGGAAGTGAATGCCATTAAAATGGAACTGGAAGAATTCAGGAATGCCATTGTAAACAATACCGAAACACCGGTCAGCGTGGTTGATGGTTTCCGTGCCATGGAAGTGGCTCACCTCATCCTGGATAAGATCAGCCATTCAACACATCAGTAACTATTTTTTTAACCCTAACATTTCATTTTTGAAGCAACCCAGAATACATATCCGCTGGTATGCGTTTGGCGATTGCCTGGCTGCACTGCTATCCTGGGTGTTATTTTATTTTGTAAGAAAACAGATCATTGGCGAAGCTTTTATTGTAGGCCCGAAATTCTATGCCGGCCTTATTTTATTTCCCCTCATTTGGGTGATCGTGTATTACCTCGTGGGCAGTTACAAAGTATTGTATCACAAATCACGGCTGATCGAATTTTTAAACACCGGCATCTATACTTTTTTTGCCAGCATCATCATTCTCTTTTTATTTTTATTGTATGATGCAACCGGGGATTATAATATTTATTACAAAGAATTTATCTCGCTTTGGGGAATACAGACACTGGTCACTTTCCTGTTCAGGCTGATATTCTTGAACCTGGCAAAAAAGCAGTTGAACAAGGGCACTGTTTTTTTTAATACACTCATCATCGGTACCAGTAACAATGCGGCCAACCTGTATCATTCCATTACCAATAATAAATACAAAAACGGCTACCACATTGCAGGATTTGTAAATACCAATGGTGCTGCCGGGAATGCATTGCCGGCCGGGATGATCAACCTGGGTACTGCCGATCATGCTGATACGATCATCCGGGAACATCATATTGAAGAAGTGATCATTGCAGTGGAGAAAAAAGAAAGGGGGCAACTGGAGAAAATTTTACAACAGTTGAGTAATACCGAAGTAAATATCAAACTCACTGCCGATACGGTTGATATCATCAGCGGCTCGGTTAAAACAAACAATGTCCTCGGCATACCGCTGATTGAACTGCAACCGGGTTTATTGCCGCAATGGCAACAGCATTTAAAACGGTTGATCGATATTACGGCCGGAATATTAAGTATCATTTTACTTTCTCCTTTATTTATTTACACAGCCATCCGGGTAAAATTATCATCCCGGGGGCCACTGTTTTATATACAGGAAAGGATCGGGTATAAAGGGCGCCCTTTTACCATGTTCAAGTTCAGGAGCATGATACCGGATGCTGAAAAGAACGGGCCGGAACTGAGCAGCGACCATGACCCCCGTATTACCGGCTGGGGTAAAGTGATGCGTAAATGGCGGCTTGACGAATTGCCGCAATTGTGGAATATCATTAAAGGCGAAATGAGCCTGGTGGGGCCAAGGCCCGAAAGAAAATTCTATATCGACCAGATCGTAAAAGATCATCCTGAATATAATTTCCTGTTCAAAGTAAAACCCGGTCTCAGCAGCTGGGGAATGGTAAAGTTCGGCTATGCCGAAACGGTGGAAGAGATGACGGAACGGTTACCCTACGACCTGATGTATATTGAAAATGTTTCCCTGGCACTTGATTTTAAGATCATGCTCCACACCATCCGCATCATCCTTTCCGGGAAAGGCAAATAGTATCAATTGTTTAGAATGGCCTGTTTTGTTTATTTTTGATAAAACAACCCGACTTGAAAAAGTACTTCCTGGTATTCATATTGTTTTGCTGCCAACTGCCAACTGCCATCTGCCAATCCACAGGATCCGGTGGATTGCCTTCCTACTGGCAGCAGCAGGTCAATTTTAAAATAGATGTTACACTCAATGATAAAGATCATACACTGGATGGTTTTGTGAAGATGGATTATTTTAACAACTCCCCGGATACCTTGTATTATATCTGGATACATTGCTGGCCCAATGCTTATAAAAATGATAAGACTGCTTTTACCGACCAAACCCTGGAAAACGGGAGCACCCAATTTTATTTCAGCAACGCGGATAAACGCGGGTATATGAACCGCCTCGACTTTAAAGTAAACGGCAATGTGGCTAAAACAGAAGACCACCCGCAGCACCAGGAAATCATAAAACTCATCCTGACACAACCCATTGCTCCAAATACAAGCGCCAAAATTGAAACACCTTTTCATGTAAAAGTGCCTTATAATTTTTCGCGGGGCGGGCATGTTGACCAGGCTTACCAGGTAACACAATGGTTTCCCAAACCGGCAGTGTACGACCGCAAGGGCTGGCACCCCATGCCATACCTTGACCAGGGCGAATTTTATGCAGAGTATGGTAATTATGAAGTACAGATCACCTTACCCGAAAATTATGTGGTGGCAGCTACGGGCAATCTACAAAATGAATCGGAAATGCAGTGGTTAAAAAATAAAAAACCATTTACCAGGGAACCGAAGCCCCGAAAAAAAGCGATGCCTAAAAATGCTGTTGAAGAAAATGAAATTCCTTCTTCCGTAAAAACAAAAACCATTCAGTATACACAAAACAACGTTCCTGATTTTGCCTGGTTTGCCGATAAAACGTTTACTGTAAAAACCGACACATTACAATTACCATCCGGAAAGATCATTACTGCAAATGCTTTTTATTATTCAGAGAACAGTGAGTTCTGGAGCAACAGTATCGCCATGATCAAAAGGGCCATACTCACCAAAAGCCAATGGCTTGGCGAATATCCTTACCCCGTAGTAAGCGTTGTTGATGGTGGCAATGGCGGGGGCATGGAATATCCAACCATCACCCTGCTGGATGCAGGCGGTTCGGAAAAAGCACTCGACTTTGTAATTAACCATGAAGTGGGGCACAACTGGTTCCAGGCCATTTTAGGAAGTAATGAACGCCGGCATCCCTGGATGGATGAAGGGATGAACACGTATTACGACAACCGCTATTCGATGCAGCAATTCGGCAATACCAACATCGATATCATACAAAGCAGATCAGCTTTTATCAATAACCGGATGCCCGGCGATATACAACATACCATATTGCAAACAATAACCGGTATTAAAAAAGACCAGCCGGTTGAAACGGCTTCTGAAAAATTTAATATCCTTAACTATAATATGATCGCCTATACCAAGGCCGGCGACTGGATGCAATTGCTGGAAAATGAAATGGGAAAAAATGTATTCGACAGTGGCATGCAGGCCTATTACCGGCAATGGCAGTTTAAACATCCATATCCCGAAGATTTTAAAAAAGTGATGGAAGACATAAGTGGCCGCAACCTGGATGCAACATTTGCTTTGCTGCATAAAAAAGGAGACCTGCAAAAACCGAACGTTAAAAAAGATATCCGCTTTACTTCTTTTTTCAGCCTTAAAGAAACCGGCAAACACCATTACATTTTTGCTGCACCCGCAGTAGGTTATAATTTTTACGACAAACTGATGCTGGGTGTTTTACTGCATAATTATACATTGCCGCTGAATAAATTCCAGTTCATCGTTGCACCCATGTATGCCACCGGGAGCAAACAGTTTAACGGGCTGGGCAGGATTAGTTACAGCTTCTACCCGGGCAACAACGGGCAAAAATTTGAACTGGCACTTGCAGGGGCAACTTTCTCAGGTGATAACTTTACCGATTCAACAGGGGCAACCAATGCACAACGGTTTTCTAAAATAGTTCCTTCATTAAAATTTGTTTTTGCCAATAAGAATCCCAGGAGCAGCATTACCAGGTTCATACAATGGAAAACATTTTTGATCAGTGAACAGCAGTTGATGTTCAGCCGCGATACGGTAAACCAGGTTGATGTGATCAGTTATCCGTATGAATCGAGGTATATTAACCAGTTGCAGTTTGTAATTGAAAACAACCGGGTGTTGTATCCATACAAAGGGGCGCTTCAGCTGGAGCAGGGTGAAGGCTTTGCCAGGCTTGCCTTTACCGGTAATTATTATTTTAATTATGCCAAAAACGGCGGCATGAATGTACGGGTTTTTGCAGGAAAGTTTTTTTACCTGGGCGATAGAACATTTGTAAAGCAGTTTGAAACCGACCGGTATCATTTAAATATGAGTGGGCCCAAGGGTTACGAAGATTATACGTACAGCAATTATTTTGTTGGCCGCAATGAGTTTGAAGGATTTTCGAACCAGCAGATCATGATGCGTGATGGCGGTTTTAAAGTACGTACCGACCTGTTGAGTGATAAAGTGGGAAAAACGGATGACTGGCTGGCAGCCGTAAATTTTACGACCAGCATTCCCAATGCCATCAACCCTTTGGCAGTACTGCCTTTCAAACTGCCCATCAGGGCATTTGTAGATATTGGCACTTACTCCGGCGCCTGGAAAAAAAATGCGGCCACCGGCAGGTTTATTTATGATGCAGGACTGCAATTGTCGTTATTCAATAATATAGTGAATATTTATGTGCCTCTTTTTTACAGTAAAGTGTACAGGGATTATTTTAAATCAACCATACCCGAAAAAAGATTTTTAAAAAACATTGCATTCAGTATTGACCTGCAACATATCAGCCTGAAAAAAATTATACCGCAAAGCCCTTTTTGATTTGGAAATTCATTATCTCACATACCAGCTGATCGATAAAACGAAATGGGATGCCTGCATTGACAGTGCGCCCAACGGCCTGGTCTACGCCTACTCGTACTATTTAGACAGCATGGCAAAGAACTGGGATGCGCTGGTATTGTCTGCAGGCCCTGCCACGTCAGCTGGTTACGAAACAGTGATGCCGCTCACCTGGAATAAAAAATACGGGATCCATTACCTGTACCAGCCTGCATTTACCGCCTGCCTGGGTATATTTGGCAGAAATATTAGTGTTGAAACGGTCAACCGTTTTTTATTGGCAATTCCGCCCCGGTTTAAATATTGGGATATTTATTTTAACCCGGCCAACCTGTTCAAACCCGTGGATTTTGAACTGTATGAACGGATGAATTATGTGTTAAACCTCAACAGTGCTTATGATGATATTTACCGGGCATTCCGGAATAATATCAAACGTAACATAAAGAAAAGTGAAAAGCTGCACCATGTTATCAATAAAAATATAGCCCTGGCAGAAGTGATCCTGCTGGTAAGGGAGCAGGCCAGGCATTTTGCAGCCATGGCTGCCGGTGATTTTGATCATTTTAAAAAACTGTACCAGCTGCTTTATAAAAAAGAAAAGGCCACAACCTATGGTGTGTATACTGAAGCAGGACAGTTAATTGCTGCAGCGGTCTTTTTATTTTCGCACAGCCGGGCGTATTATATCATGGCGGCTAACCACCCGGATGGTAAAACACTCGGGGCTTCCCATGCACTCATCAATGCATTCATAAAAGATCATGCCGGGCAAAACCTGTTGCTGGATTTTGAGGGATCGGATATCAGCAGCCTGGCTTTTTTCTACAGCGGCTTTGGCGCAACGGAAGAAAAATATTCAGCCATTCATTTAAATAAACTGCCTGCCCCTTTAAAATGGCTGAAGAGATGATCAGTGTGCTGAAAGTAACTGTTCCGCTACGGCCAGGTCAACAGGCCTGGTGATCTTAAAATTATTTTCTTCACCGGTTACCAGCTGCACTTTTAAACCAAAAGCTTCCACAACCGTTGCTTCATCGGTGAACTTATCCTTATAATCGATCTGGTAAGCGGGGAGGAGTATCTTGCTGTGAAAGGTTTGTGGTGTTTGTACCAGTTTTACAGCATTTCTTTCCAGGGCTTCATTGCCATCAGGTGTGAGTAAACGCAAACTGTCTTTGCTGTCGATGACCGGGATCGCCGATCCATTTTCAATAGCAGCATTATAGCAACGGTGTATGAGGGCAACACCAACGAGGCAACGCACGGCATCATGTACAAACACAATACCTTCTTCCCGTATACATTGCAGCCCGTTTTGAACCGAGTGAAACCGGGTTCTGCCGCCAATGGTGATCTCGATACGGTCATAATCAAAAAATGCATCAATGATCTCCTGGCCGGCAGCCACATGTTCTTCGGGTAAAACCAGGATGATATGCATATCATCATACGCCTTTAAAAAACTGTTGATGGTATAATATAAAACAGGTTTCCCCTGTAATAATAAAAATTGTTTGGGAAGTATATTATTCATCCGGCTCCCTGTTCCCCCGGCAACTATAACGGCAAATTTTTTCATGGTTGTGTTTACTTGTCAGGCCACTAATCAGTCTACTGCAAAAAAATAGTTTGTACAGGTGGCCAGACAAATTTAAGGTGTCTGGCCACTTGACAGACTCCAACTTAAATAAAAAAGCATCAGTAGTGGCCTGACACTTATTTAATCTTTATAAATTCCAATTCGTTTTTCTCCGCTGCTGTTCATCATGCCACGGTACATGCCGGCGCTGTTAAAGATCATGGCTGCATTCCCGGCAGCATCAACACCGATCATACCGCCCTCTCCATCCATCTTTACCAGCTTCACATTCACCACTTCGTGCATGGCCTGTTGTAAACTCATGCCTTTGTATTCCATTAAGCAGCTTACATCGTGAGCCGCAACGGCACAAATAAACGGCTCACCGTGACCGGTACAACTGATCGCACAGGTTTTGTTATTGGCATAAGTGCCTGCACCAATGACCGGGCTGTCGCCGATACGGCCATATTTTTTATTGGTCATGCCGCCTGTGCTGGTAGCACCTGCAATATTCCCGTTTGCATCGCAGGCAACTGCGCCTACGGTTCCAAATTTTTTATCCTTCATCAACTCTTCAACACCTTTGTGCGTATGGTCCAGTGAATAATTATCACTGTCCCTGATCTCTTTCCACTGGTCGTACCGGAACTGCGAGAAAAAATATTCATCGGGTTCAAGTTTTATGCCCTGTTTGATGGCAAAATCGTTGGCACCTTTACCGCTTAAAAAAACATGGTTGCTGTGCAGCATCACTTCGGCAGCCAGGGTTATGGGGTTGCGCACATTGCGGATACCCGCTACAGCACCAGCCGAAAGGTCACTGCCATCCATGATGGCCGCATCCATTTCCTGTAAACCTTTTTTGGTAAACACCGATCCGCGGCCGGCATTGAACAAGAGGTTATCTTCCAAAACAACGATCGAGGCCTTTACGGCATTTACTGCCGAACCACCCGCCGTGAGCACGGCATAGCCCGCTGCCAGTGCATCTTCCAGTCCGTTTAAATAAGCCTGTTCCAGTTCAGCGGTCATATCTTCCTTTAAAATAGTGCCTGCGCCGCCATGAATGGCCATTGAAAATTGTTGCATACGTGTTAGTGGGTATTTAATATTGCCCAAAAATATCTATTTTACCGTTATAAAGGGTACACAATTTTAACCATGAAATTAAGAAAGCTTACAGCCAGTGATTATTTTTTGATCATCGTAAACCTCGTACCTGTTTATGCGGTATGGTTCGAAGGCTGGAATGCAGCACAGGTATTTATCGTGTATTGCCTCGAAACTGTGATCATCGGCATTTTCAATGTAATTAAAATGGCCTGTGTGACCATTTTTATAAAACCTGCTGACACCTGGCAGAACTACACGGGAAGCAGTACAGTAAGCGGTATGTTTTTTATCGTTTTTTTTATATTTCATTATGGATTTTTTGTTTTTGTACAGACACAGATATTCTTTGGCATCAGCGGTATCATACATGATGATTCGGTATTTGGGGTGTACAGGCAGATCCCGGAAGCACTTGGCCACGACGGCCGGCTCTTATTGCTCATCTTTATCGTGTATTACACTTTGGAAACACTCTATGATTTCTTTTTGTCGGGGCAGTATAAGACCATAACCATGGCCAGGCTTATGTTTCAGCCTTATGGCAGGATATTTATTCAGCAGTTTGTTGTGATCGCGGGCAGTATGTTCCTGCTGTTTGGGGGCGGTAATGTTTTTATCCTCATTCTGGCAGCTGTAAAAATTGCTTTTGAATTGTTTGTTAATATGAACCAACTCCTGGATAAGTCGATCGCGGAAGCAGCCAGGAAAAAAGAATTGCAGGATAACACCTGATCAGGACAGCAGTTGCCTGCATTCGGCGAGTAATTTGGTTTTATCAATAGCCACTGTGCCCACTTCTTCACAAACCAGGCCGCCGGCAATATTGGCCATTTCGGCCATCAGCTTTGCATCACCGGTTGCGGCAAAAACCAGAGTAGCGGTTGCGATCACGGTATCACCGGCACCACTCACGTCTGCTACATTTCGGATATGCGTTGGTATAAGGCCCGCATCATTTTCATGTTGATAAAAAACACCTTTCTCCGATAACGTGATCAATGATACCCGGTGTTTGAGTTTATCCTGTAACAGCAGGTGCATGTCTTTAAGTACAGGCAGGTTTACGGTATCATTTAAAATATGCAGCCCGTCTTTTACTTCTTTAAAATTGGGTTTAAAAATATCAACGCCCGTATACGCAAAGAAATTTTTTCTTTTTGGATCCACGGCCGTGAGGATATGGTGTTTTGTACATAAAACAATGATCCGTTCGATCACCCTGGGGGTAAGCACACCTTTGTTATAATCTTCCAGTATCACCGCACCGGGGTTTTCGGCGGCAATATAATTTTCTACGGCATACAGCAACCTGTCTTCATCTTCCGTGTTCAGGTCATCCGCTATTTCTGCATCCAGCCGCATCATATGCTGGTTGCGGCTGATGATGCGGATCTTGTTGGTGGTAACGCGGTGCTCACTGTGCACCAGGTATTTGGTATTGATATTGTTTTTTTCGAGTAACCCCGTTAGTTGCCTGCCTTCATCATCTTTCCCCAGCACACTGATCATGCTCACGGCTGCGCCAAGCGTACAAACATTCAGTGCTACATTGCCGGCACCGCCTATACGTTGTTCTTTGCTGCTTACGGCAACAACAGGCACAGGGGCTTCCGGAGAAATGCGATCCACGTTTCCCCACCAGTAGGTATCCAGCATCACATCGCCGATCACGCCAACTTTTAACTGCGAAAACCGGTGAAATAAATTGTCGAAATCAGTAACTGTCATAATTGATCATTCTTTTTTTTGCCCGCCTATACTCAGGTAGTAAACCGGGATTCCCAACAGCACAATTCCCAACCCGATCCCGGCATACAGCGGTTTAATAATGATCAGGAAGATACAAAATACAAGCGCCATCAGGATATAAATAGCCGGCAATACCGGGTAACCAAATGCTTTATATGGCCTTTCCACATCGGGTCTTGTTTTCCGCAATTTAAAAATGCCGATGATGGTGATGGCATAAAACAACACCACCACAAAAGAGATCATATCCAGCAGGTCGCCGTATTTACCACTCAGGCAAAGTACAGAAGCCATTACAAACTGTGCCCACAATGCATATTCAGGAACAGCATACCTGTTAAGTGTGGCCGCTTTTTTAAAGAAAAGTTTATCAATGGCCATGGCATTATAAACCCTTGCTCCTGCAAGGATCAATCCGTTGTTGCAGCCAAAAGTGGATATCATGATCATGATGGCAATAACATAGGTACCGGCATTGCCAAAAATAACATGGGATGCAGTTACGGCAACCCGGTCATTTTCAGCAAAAGCAATTTCGTTCATCGGTAAAACCGATACATACATTAAATTGGTTGCTACATAGATCAATGTAACGATCCCTGTTCCAAAAAACAGGGCCAGCCCTATATTCCGTTTCGGATTTTTAACTTCACCTGCAATAAAAGTTATATTGTTCCAGGCATCACTGCTGAAAATAGAACCCACCATGGCTGCAGCAATGGCGCCGATAATGGCAGTGCCTGCTACACCTGTCCAGGATGATGTACCTGCATTCCATGCTTTCATGGAAAAAGCATCGGCCCAGTTGGCATTCCAGATATCTGAACTGGCGGCTAAAATAAAACCAAAAATGATCAGTCCGAATAAACTGAGTAATTTGGTTGTTGTAAAAACAGTTTGAATGATGGTGCCGTTCTTAATTCCTTTCGAATTGATAAATGTCAGCAGGGCGATCAATAGAATGGCCACGATCTGTGCCGCCGAGATCTGTAAAAAACCCAGGTCGAATAAAATATTTTTTTCACTGAGGGCAGGAAAGATATAAGCGGAAAACTTACTGAAGGCCACGCCTACTGCGGCAATGGTAGCGGTCTGGATAACCGTAAAAAAACTCCAGCCGTATAAAAACCCGGCGAGGGGATTGAAAGCTTCTTTCAGGTAAACATACTGTCCGCCTGCCTTTGGAAACATGGCACTCAATTCGGCATAACTTAATGCAGCCGTTAAAGTCATAAACCCGGTTATTACCCACACCGCGATCAGCCAGCCGGCACTGCCAACATTGCGGGCAATATCTGCACTTACAATAAATATTCCTGAACCGATCATAGATCCTGCAACGATCATCGTGGAATCCAGCAGTCCGAGTGTTGGTTTAAAGGTAGTAGCTTGTTCTGGCATAGTCGATCCTGTTTAGTGAGAACAAGATATATAAAATGTGCGAATTTATTTTTTTGATTCAGCTTTCATTTTTTCATTCATGCCCCTGATCACATCCCTGGTAATATTTAAGGTTGAATCTTTAAACACCATGTAATCCAGCCCGCTGCCGGTAGTAAAAATGTACATGTATTTTTTATCCTTATTATACTCTGTTAAGAATTCTTTCAGCTTTTTCTGGATCCCTTCCATGATGTTGAAACTTTTTTCATTCAGCCGCTGGCTTTGTTCCTGTTTTCGGGAATCGATCTTTTGCTGCTGGTCAATCAGCTTTCCCTGGAAGTTCTGCGCTTCCTCTTCAGTGATGGCAGCGCCTTTTTTCAGAAAATTATCCTTTTGTGACTGCAGGCTGCGGTAACCGTTTTCCTGTTCCTGTTCGATGGCTTTCATCTCTGCTTCCAGTTCCAGGCGCCTTTCTTTTATAAATGTGATATTCTCGTTAAGTGAATCCAGTTCTACATAGGCCAATGGGGGCCTGTAACCGCCGCTGTCAGATATGCCGCTGCCACTGTTCAGTTTTTCTGCTATTGCAGCAGTCTTTTTTCCCGAAAAATTATAATAATACAGGTAACCCACTGCCAAAAGCAATATAATATTCAATACCAGGGATAAATTTTTCATCATTTACTTTATTTGCCGGCAATATACTCACAAACTCCTACAGCACAATGGGTTTCAGATTTTTTTAGGAAAGGGTTAACGCTAGTATGGGTCAATACAT
>Ga0154020_10008613_pt1 | contig 11813 bp, 8 predicted proteins | sample Klosneuvirus_201_FD_109709 | JGI IMG/M metagenome (GOLD analysis project Ga0154020, IMG submission 109709) | Active sludge microbial communities from wastewater, Klosterneuburg, Austria - Klosneuvirus_20160825_MG | ecosystem: Engineered > WWTP > Aerobic digester > Activated sludge | place... | reverse complement strand
CGAGCACGAGCACGAGCACGAGCACGAGCACGAGCGAGGAAGCCCTGGTCCTCGACCTGCTGGCCGACGGCGTCCTGGTGCACCCGGGCTACTTTTTCGACTTCGCCTCGGAGGCCTTCCTGGTCGTCAGCCTGCTGCCCGCGCCGGGCGACTTCCAGGCCGGCATGGCGCGCGTCCTTGCACGCTGCGCGCGGCCAAGCTAAGACCCTGGGCCATGTCCGCAGAAGTCTCGATCAAGCTCCCCGATGGCACCCTCAAGCAGGTCGCGCGTGGCACCCGCATCATCGACTTCGTGCGCACGCAGATCGGGGCCGGCCTGGCCAAGGCCGCCCTGGCCGCCAAGCTCGACGGCAAGGAGGTCGACCTGTCGCACGAGCTGACCGCCGACGGCGCCATCGAGATCATCACGCTGAAGGCGCCCGAGGCGCTGGACTACATCCGGCACAGCGCGGCGCACGTGGTCGCCTCGGTGGTGCAGAAGCTGTTCCCGGGCACCCAGGTCACCATCGGCCCCGTCATCGAGGACGGCTTCTACTACGACTTCGCGGCCGAGAAGCCCTTCACGCCCGAGGATCTCGAGCGCATCGAGGTCGGCATCAACGAGGTCCTGGCCGCCGACGTGGCGTTCACGCGCAGCGAGATGAAGCCGGCCGACGCGGTCGCCTTCTTCCTCGCCAAGGGCGAGAAGTACAAGGCCGAGATCATCGAGGATCTGGCCGCCAAGGGCGCCGAGACGGTGTCCCTGTACCAGCACGGCGACTGGATCGATCTGTGTCGCGGGCCGCACATTCCGTCGACCGGCAAGATCGGCGCGGTCAAGCTGACCGCGACCAGCGGCGCCTACTGGCGCGGCGACCACCGCAACCAGATGCTGCAGCGGATCTACGGCACCGCGTGGCGCAACAAGGACGAGCTGGCCGCCTACCTGCACCGCCAGGAGGAGGCCAAGAAGCGCGACCACCGCCGCCTGGGCAAGGACCTCGAGCTGTTCACCTTCCACAAGTACGCTCCGGGCGCGGCCTTCTGGCTGCCCAAGGGCGCCATCCTCTACAACATCCTGTCGCAGTTCATGCGCGAGACGCTGCTCGGGCATGGCTATGACGAGGTCAAGACCCCGCTCATCTTCAACAAGGACCTGTGGCTGACCAGCGGCCACTGGGACAAGTACCGGGAGAACATGTTCCTGGTCGAGGAGAAGGAGGGCGAGCCGGCGGAGTTCTCGCTCAAGCCGATGAACTGCCCGTCGCACCACCTCTTGTTCGGGACCACGCGGCGCAGCTATCGCGAGCTGCCGCTGCGCTTCCACGACCAGGGCGTGCTGCACCGCAACGAGGAGCGCGGCGCGCTGGGGGGGCTGACCCGCGTGCGCCAGTTCCAGCAGGACGACGCCCACATCTACCTGGCCGAGTCGATGATCGGCGACGAGATCGCGCGCCTGCTGACGCTGATCGATCGGGTCTACAAGGTCTTCGACATGACCTTCACCGCGGGCTACTCGACGCGGCCGGACAAGTTCCTGGGCACGGCGGAGACCTGGGATCGCGCCGAGGCGGCGCTCAAGCAGGCGCTGGATGCCTCGGGGCTGCCGTACACCACGAACCCGGGCGATGGCGCCTTCTACGGGCCCAAGATCGACCTCGCGGTGGCCGACTCGCTGGGGCGCAAGTTCCAGCTGGCGACCATCCAGCTCGACTATCTGGCGCCAGAGCGCTTCGACCTGACCTACATCGGCGAGGACGGCGCGCAGCACCGGCCGGTCGTCATTCATCGCGCCATCTTCGGGTCGTTCGAGCGCTTCATCGCGCTCTTGCTGGAGCACTATGCCGGCGCGCTGCCGACCTGGCTGGCGCCCGAGCAGGTGCGCGTGGTCACGGTGACCGAGAATCAGATCGCTTGGGCGCGCGAGGTCATGACGGCGCTGCGCGCGCGCGGCGTGCGCGCGACGGTGGATGATTCGAAGGACAAGCTGGGCGCCAAGATCCGCCTGGCCCAGCTGGCCAAGGTGCCCTTCGCGCTGGTCGTCGGCGACAAGGAGGTCGAGGCCAAGGCGGTGGCGCCGAGGCGGTTTGGCGCCGAGGACCTCAAGCAGATGCCGCTGGAGCGCTTCTTCGAGATCATCGACGCCGAGGCGCGCTGGCCGCGCATCGAGACGTAAGCTGGAGCATCGATGCAGTACGACTGCCAGACCTGCGGCGCGTGCTGCTACGGCCCGGAAGATTATGTGACGGTGGTGTCGACCGACCGCCTGCGCATGCGCACGCAGACCCAGGCGCGCTATGTCGAGCAGCGCGGTGATCGCGCCTGGCTGAAGATGCTGCACGGCCACTGCTCGGCGCTGCGCGCGAGGCAGGGCCATTTTTCGTGCCGCATGTATGGGGAGCGGCCGAATGTGTGCCGCGTCGTGACCGAGGGTTCGCGAGAGTGTCTCGACGCCCGCAAGCGGAGGGGCGTCGTCGATAGCTGAGGACGAGCACGACCCGCGCCGCGACGCTACTTCGGCTGCGTCGCCGGGACGTTGGCCGCGTCGATGGCCACCCGCGTGGCCGAATCCAGCCAGGCCAGCAGGGCGCGCGGCGCCACTGGCAGGTCGTCGTTGAAGATGCGCACCGCGCCGTCGGCGGCGCCCGACAGCACGCGGGTGCCGTCGGCCGAGAACACCGCCGACGTGATGGCGCTGGCGTTGCCCCGCAGGGCGCGGCTCTGGCCGCCGACGAGGTCCCACAGGCGCAGGGTGCCGTCCTCCGACGCGCTCAGTAAGCGACGCCCGTCGGCCGCGAACACCACGCGCAGCACCGGCGCGCCATGGCTGCCCAGCACGCGCCCGCGCCCGGTGCGCAGATCCCACAGCCGCACCGTCTTGTCGTTGCCGCCGCTGGCCACCTGCTGGCTCTCGGGTGCGAACGCCAGATCGCGCACGGCGTCCTCGTGGCCGCGCAGCGCCGCGGTCCCGGTGTCGAGCAGATCCCACAGCACGATGGTGCCGCTCTCGCCGGACGCGGCCAGCAGGCGGCCGCCGGGCGAGATGGCGATGCGCGTGGCGGCGCGGTCCAGCTTCTGGGTGCGCACCTTGTCGGAGCTGGTCGACCACAGCTTGATGGACCCGCTGCCCGCGGCGGTGCGCGCCAGGCTGGCCAGCACCGACTGATCGGGCGAGAACACCAGCTGTGTGATCTGGCCGTCCTGCCTGCCCAGCTCGCGCACGTCGCCGCTGGCCACCGTCCATGACCGGATGATGCCGTCGGCGCCGGCCGACACCAGCAGCGTGCCGTCGGCCGAGAAGGCCAGCGCCAGCACCGCGCCGACATGGCCGAGCAGCTTGCGCACATCCCGGTTCGGCGACCACAGCCCGACCACGCCGTCGTCGCCACCGGCCGCGACCTGGCGACCATCGGCCGACATCGCCAGCGCGCGCAGCGGGCCGGCGTGCTCCAGCACCACGCGCCCCGAGCCGCTGGCCAGGTTCCACAGCCGCACCGTGCGATCGGTCGACGCCGACGCCAGCGTGCGCCCCTCGGGCGCCGCCACCAGCGCGGTCACCATGCTGGTGTGGCCGCGCAGCGCGCGCCCGCTGGGCTGCGCGGTGTCCCACACCCGCACGCTGCCGTCCTGATCGGCCGACGCCAGCCGGGTGCCGTCGCTGTTCCACGCCACGTGCAGCACCGGCCCCTCGTGGCCGCCCAGCACGCGCACCTCGTCGGCGTCGAGATCCCACAGCCGCACCGCACGATCGCTGCTGGCCGAGACCAGCCGGTGGTTGTCGGGCGCGAAGGCCAGCTCCTGCACAGCCTCGGCGTGGGCGCCCATGCGGCGCGGCGCGGCCGGCAGTTTCCACGCCCACACCGTGCCGTCGCGGCTGCCGATGGCCAGCGTCTTGCCATCCGCGCTCCATGCCAGCGTGCGCACCTCGCCGACCTCGCTGGCGGCCAGCGGCGCGCCGCCGTCCTGCCACAGCTTGACGCCGTCACCGCCCGCGGTCGCCACCCGCGCGCCATCGGGCGCCGCGGCCAGCGCCAGCACCGGCCCGAGGTGCAACCCCAGCACCTGGGCGTCGCCGCCATCGTGCCAGCTGACCACGGTGCCATCCTGGCCGCCGACCACGACACGCTTGCCGTCGGCCGACCAGCCCGCCGCCGTCACCACCCGCGGCGCACCCGCCAGCACGCGCCGCGCACCTGCGTCGGAGCCGGCCAGCGCCTCGGTGTCCCAGATCGCCACCGCGCTGCCCACCGCCAGCACGCGGCGCCCGCCCGGCGCCCAGGCCAGGTGGCGCACCACGTCGTCATGCGCCGCAATCCGCCGCGGGGTGCCCTTGCCGAGCTCCCACACCGTCAGATCGGGGGCGTCACGCCGGTTCGACGCCGACACCAGCTGCTTGCCGTCGGGCGACAGCGCCGCCACCGACAGCGCCAGCTCGCCGCCCAGCACGCGCGGCCGCCCGGTCGCCAGCTCCCACACCCGCGCGGTGCGGTCATCACCCATCGACACCACCGCGCGCCCGTCCAGCGCCCAGCCCAGGCCGCGCACCGCGCCCTGGTGGCCGCGCAGCACGTCGCGCGCGACGCCGCGCGACAGCGCGTCGGCCGCGATCATGCGCGCGGTGCTCCAGCCCGGTGACAGCGGTGACAGCTTGCGCAGCCAGGCCAGCGCCGCGGTCGGATCACGCTCCAGCAGCGACGACGCCTGCAGCAGCGTCAGCTCGTCGCTCTTGCGCTCGGCCTGCTTGCGCGCGGCGTCGGCGGCGCGGCTCTCGCCCAGGATGCGCCGCACGCTGAGCACCGCGGTGCCCGCCAGCGCGGCCAGCAGCAGGCCCACCACCAGCACCGGCATGCGGTTGCGGCGCACCCACAGGCGGACCCGGTCCAGCGTCGAGTAGTCGTGCGCGCCGATGAGCTGCCCGGTCTGGAAGCGGCGCAGATCCTCGGCCAGCTCGCGCGCGGTCGGGTAACGCTCCAGCGGATCGCGCTGCATCGCCTTGGTCACGATGGCGCGCAGATCGCGCGGCACCGCGGGGGCGCGCTTCTCCAGCGGCACTGGCCCGCCGCGCACCACGCGGTCGAGGATCTCGTCGACGCTGCGGCCCACGAAGGGCGCCTCGCCGCACAGCAGGTGGTACAGGATGGCGCCCAGCGCATAGACGTCGGCGGCCGCGCCCACGGTCTCGCCGCGGGCCTGCTCGGGCGCCATGTAGGCCGGCGTGCCCATCACGCTGCCCTCGATGGTCTGGCCGTCGACCGAGGGCTCGTCGGACTCGGTGTCGTTGTCCGCGGCGCTGCGCGGCCGCGACGGCGGCCGCTCGGCGGCCTCGCGCAGATCCTTGGCCAGCCCCCAGTCGATGACCACGGTCTCGCCGAACTCGCCGACCAGGATGTTGGCCGGCTTGAGATCGCGGTGCACGATCTCCTCGCTGTGCGCGTAGGCGATGGCCTCGGCGACCGAGGCCACGTTGGGCAGCAGCGCCAGGCGCTCTTCCATCGTGGTCATGTCGGCGATGACGTCGACCAGCGGTCGCCCCGAGACCAGCTTCATGGCGTAGAACGGCTCGCCGGTGGGCCAGCGCCCGGCCTCGTAGACCGGCACGATGGCCGGGTGCTGCAGGCGCGCGGTGACCAGCGCCTCCCTGATGAAGCGCGCGCTGGGGTCGGCCTCGTTGCGCAGCAGCTCCTTGAGCGCGACATTGCGGCCCAGGCGGCGATCGCGCGCGCTCATGATGCGGCCCATGCCGCCGCGCGCGAACTCCTTGCCGATGAGGTAGCGCTCGGGGTCGACCATGGGCAGGTCGTCGGCCTTCCAGCCCGAGGCAGCGCCAGGGCCGGTGTGCGCCGGGGTCAGCGGCTGCCGGCTGTCGGGACGCGGCTCCGGCTCTGGCGTGCGCGCGGACGTACCGACACCCGAGGCGTCCAGCGTCGCCTCCGTGCCGAGCTCCTTGTCTGGCTCCCCCCGCGGCGGGCCTTCCCCTGCCATGCCTCGACTATACTCCCGCCGCCGGGCGAAGCCGGTTCAGCGCGCACGAGCGCCGTGCTTGTCGAGTGCGCACGGATTGGCTACACCTTCGGCATGTCAAACCCCGTGCATCCGAACCAGGCCCTGTTCGAGGGCGAGAAGCCGTTTCCCGTCATCCCGTCGTGCGAGCACTTCGCCGGGAGCGAGAAGCTCATCACCAAGGCGCTCGAGCACCAGAACAAGCTGGGCGGAGTGTTCGACATCACCATGGACTGCGAGGACGGCGCCCCCGCCGGCCGCGAGAAGGACCATGCGGAGATGATCGTCCGCATGCAGAAGTCGGAGCTCAACAAGCACAAGATGTCTGGCGTCCGCATCCACGACTTCACGCACGCGCACTGGAAGGACGACGTCAAGGTGCTGGTGCGTGGCGCCGGCGCCGAGCTGGCCTACATCACCATCCCCAAGCCGACCGCTGCGGCCCAGGTCGCCGAGATGATCTCGGTCATCCAGAGCGTCGCCGCCGTCGCCGGCCTGACCCGCGAGATCCCGATCCACGTCCTCATCGAGACCCACGGCGCGCTGCGCGAGGTGCACCAGATCGCCGCGCTGCCCTGGGTCCAGGTGCTGGATTTCGGCCTGATGGACTTCATCAGCGGCCACCACGGCGCCATCCCCGCCAGCGCCATGAAGAGCCCGGGCCAGTTCGACCACGCCCTGCTGGCGCGCGCCAAGTCGGAGACCGTGGCCGCCGCGCTGGCCCACGGCGTCATCCCGGCCCACAACGTGACGCTGGATCTCAAGAACACCTACCAGACCTACAGCGACGCCCGGCGCGCGCGCTCGGAGTTCGGCTTCCTGCGCATGTGGTCGATCTATCCCGCGCAGATCCAGCCCATCGTGGACGCCATGGCGCCCGACTTCTCGGAGATCCAGACCGGCTGCGAGATCCTGCTGGCGGCGCAGAAGGCCAGCTGGGGACCCATCCAGCACGCCGGTGACCTGCACGACCGCGCCACCTACCGCTACTTCTGGGAGCTGGTGCAGCGCGCCAAGGTCTCCGGCATCAAGCTGTCGGCCGAGGCCGAGACCGCGTTCTTTGCAGCACGTTAAGTAAAAGTCAGCTGTTCTGCCGCTTCGGATCCAGCCTGTCCCGCAATCCATCCCCCAGCAGATTGAACCCCAGCACCACCACCGCGATGGCGATGCCTGGCGCCAGCACGTAGCGCGTGCTCAGCCACAGGTAGGTCTGGCCCTGATCGAGCAGGGCGCCCCACGAGTACGGCATCTGCGCGCCAAAACCCAGGAACGACAGCGCCGACTCGATGAGGATGACGTTGGCGAAGCCCAGCGTGGCCTGCACGATGATGGGCGACGTGATGTTGGGCAAGAGGTGCCGCCGCATGATGCCGAGCCTGGACACCCCGATGGCGCGCGCCGCCTCGACGAACTCGCGATTGCGCAGCGCCAGCACCTGGCCACGCGCCATGCGCGCATAGCCGACCCAGCCGTTGATGCACAGCGCGAACACCAGGTGGCCGACGCCGGGCTTCTTGACCACCGCGACGATGGCCAGGTTGAGCAGCAGCCCCGGGAACGCCAGCAGCACGTCGATGACGCGCATGATGAGCTCCTCGACCCAGCCGCCCAGCGCGCCCGCGATGACGCCCAGCGAGACCCCGACCAGGACGTTGATGGCGATGACCGAGCCGCTGATGATGGCCGCGATGCGCGCGCCGTGCAGCAGCATCGACAGGAGGTCGGTGCCCTGCTCGTCGGTGCCCAGCCAGTGCGCCGCGCTGGGGGCCTGGAAGGCGCCGTCGAGGTTCTGCGCGGTCGGCGAGTACGGCGCCAGCAGCGGCCCCAGCAGCGCCAGCAGCGTGAAGACGACCAGGATGGAGAAGCCGATCCAGCCCGACACCGACATGCCGCGCACGGCCTGCAGGAACGGCGAGCGCGAGCGCAGCTTCGCCCCGGAGGCCATCAGCTGACCCGGATGCGCGGATCGACGAGGCCATAGGCGATGTCGACCAGCAGGTTGACCAGCACGTAGGTGACCGCGATGCACAGCACGCAGCCCTGGATGACGGGATAGTTGCGCTCGCTGATGGCGTCGATGAGCAGGGTGCCCATGCCGGGGCGCGCGAAGATCTTCTCGATCAGGATGGCGCCCGACAGCACGCCGCCGAACTGGATGCCCACGATGGTGATGATGGGGATCAGCGCGTTGCGCAGGCCGTGCTTGACGATGACCGTGGTGGGCGTCAAGCCCTTGGCGCGCGCGGTGCGCATGTAGTCCTCGCCCAGGACGTCCAGCATCGACGACCGCGTCATGCGCGACAGGATGGCCATCAGGTGCAGGCCCAGGGCGAACGCCGGCAGCACCAGCGCGCCGCGCGCCGACGGCGGATCGGCCGGCCCGGGCAGCCAGCCCAGCTTGACGTAGAAGACCATGATGAGGACCGGGCCCAGCACCATGTAGGGCACCGACAGCCCGACCAGCGACAGCCCCATGGCGCCGGCGTCGAAGCCCGACCCGCGCCTGAGCGCCGCCGCGATGCCCAGCGGCAGCGCCATCAAGAGGGCCATCGCCATGCCCGCGAAGGCCAGCTCCAGCGTGCGCGGGAAGGCGCGCGTGATCAGCGAGGTCACGGTGGCGCGCTTGCTGGGGCAGATGCGCCCCAGGGTGCCGTCGGCGATGCCGCCCAGGAAGCGCCCGAACTGGTCGGCCATGCCGAGGTCGAGGCCCATGCACTCGCGCATCTTGGTGCGATCCTCGACGGTGGCGTGCTCGCCGAGCAGGTTGTCGACCGGATCGCCCGGGATGACGTGGATCAGCAGGAACACCAGCACCGTGACGCCGGCGATGGCGATCAGGCTGGTGAAGACCCGCTTGACGATGAGGTCGCGAAGCTGGATGAGCGCCTCCTTCCTGGTCCCGGTGGCAGGAAGGTCAGCGCGAGGTTACTTCGAAGCGGGGTCGAAGGCACAAAATCGAACGTTGGACACCGTGCCGCTGGCCTTCGGGATGGCCTCGGCGCCTGCCAGGCCGCCGGTGGCGACGTCGCCGGTGCGCACGCAGCGGTAGCTCGAGCGGCAGTCCTGGTCGGTCAGGCACGACAGCATGCAGTAGCGGCGCTCGATGGAGCGCGGGGCGCAGGCACCGGTCGAGGTCAGGCAGACCTCGTCCTTGCCGCAGCCGTTGTTGAGGGTGCTGTTCTGGCGGCAGTCGTCCCGCGGGGTCAGGAAGCTGGCCGGGAAGAAGCGCACACAGCTGGCCTCGCCCGGGCAGGTGCCGGTGTCGCAGCCCTCGATGGTGCAGTAGCCCGAGCCCTCGATCGAGGTGTCACAGACGCGGTCGCCGTCGGGGCTGCAGTCGGTGTTGCTGGTGCAGTCGTCGCCGATGCGGCTGGCACAGCCACCCGCCGCGAGCGCGAGGGCGCTGACGAGGGCGAGAGTGGCGAGGCGGAGGGCGGACTTCATGGCTGGATGCGATGCTCGAAAAGGCGGCAAAATATATCCGTGTGCTAGGGTGCCCACAAGAGGTTCCCGTGGGTTTGTTCGACTTCTTGAAGAAGAAGAAGGGGGCGGCGGGGGCGCCGGCGGAGCCGCGGGCGGAGCCTGCAGGGACCGAGGAGGAGGTCGAGGCTCCTGTCTCGGCCGTGGTCGTCCTGCGCGCCGGCATGACCGACCCCGACGACGCCTACTGCGACCAGATCCTGCGCGAGCACTTCCCCGAGGCGCTGCAGCGCGCGTTGCCGGTCAAGCGCCTGAGCCAGCCGCGCTGGTTCAAGAGCGAGCACCTGCACGCGGGCCTGCGCCTGCTGGCGCGCGCGATGGCGCCGGAGACCGGGACCGATCCAGGGGCCGCGACGTGGATCACGTGCGCGGGGCCCGACGGCGCCCCGGCGGCGCTGGTCTTCCTCCGACCCTGACGGCGACCCTGACTGGCACACCTGCACGGAAGGTCGACCCGGCGCGGGCCGCCGGGGTTGCCCGCCAGGCTCGCCAGGCTCGTCGGGCTCGTCAGGCGCGCAGCCAGCGGGTCAGCGACCGCAGCAGGCCCAGGCCCATGTCGGGGCTGGAGGCCAGCAGCTCCTGGAAGGCGGCCCGCGGCACCGCTAGCAGCAAGCTGGGCTCGGCGGCGCGGATGGTGGCCTGGCGCGGGGCGTCGTCGACCAGGGCCAGCTCGCCGAAGGACTGGCCCGGGCCCAGGGTGCCGACGTCAGTGCCGCCGCGCTGCACGGTCAGGGCGCCCTCGAGCACGTGGTACATGGTGTCCCCGCGCTCGCCCTCGTGGACCACGGCCTCGGTGGCACGCAGGCGCCACTCGCTGGCGCGCTCGGCCAGGGCGCCCAGCTCGGCGCCCGGCACGTCGTGGTACAGCGAACTCTGGCGCAGCGCCGCCACCCGGCGCTCGAGCTCGCCGAGCTTGCCGCCGAAGACGCGCGCCAGCCAGGGATCGATGGCCAGCACCGCGGCGTCGGCCGCGGCGCCGGGCGCGCTGCCGGGGCGCCCCAGGAAGCGCTCGACCAGCTCGAGCAGACGGGGGCGCCCGCGCGAGACCTCCTGCAGCAGATCCAGCGCGCGCCGACGCAGCGTCTCCTGCGGCGAGGCCAGGCGGCGTTCGGCGGCGTACAGCGCGCGGGCGTTGCCCTCCAGCGCGATCAGCGCCAGCGCGGCCGACAGACACAGCCGGGTCTGGCGCTCCAGCTCGGCCTCGTGCAGGGCAGGGCGGCTGCCGGCGGGGGCGCGGGCGGCCAGGTAGATGGCGAAGTTGTCGAGCTCGCGCGCGATGGCGGCGTCAACCTCGGCGGCGGGGGCGGCGGCGCCACGCTCGCGCAGCTGCCGGGCCAGCGCGCGCGCCGCCAGCTCGCGCACCGCGGTGTCGTCGTCCGACAGCAGCGCGGCCAGCACCACCGGGGCGCCCGGCGCCGGCGAGGTGCGCAGCGCGCGCGCCAGGTTGGCCCGCGCCGACGGGGTGGCGCCGGCGAGCTGCTCGAGCAGGGTGGGGGCGTCCCAGCCGGTGCCGCGCTCGACCGCGGCGGCGGCGTCGCGATCACCCGCGGCCAGGAGCTCGCGCCAGCGCGTGGCGAAGGCGCTGCCCCCGCAGCCCAGGCCGCACAGACAGGCCTGGCGGCGCGTCGCGGGCAGGGCCATGCGGCGCACCAGCTCGCCGTCGAGCTCCAGGGTCTGCCCGCGCTTGCGCGCGGCGCGCACGATGTCGGCGCTCCAGGTGCCGTCGCTGTCGAGCAGCTGGCGCGCGGCCTCGGCGGTGCCCGTGGCGTCGAGCTTGCCGATACCGGCCAGGTAGGCGCTGGCGGCCAGGGCGACCGGGCCGCCGCTGCGCGAGAGTTCGCGTGCGCGCAGCTCGGCGCTGTTGTCGCCGTGTACGGCCAGTGCGCGCAGCAGCGCGATCAGCGCGGCGTCGTCGCTCTCGACCGCCAGCAGGGCGCGCAGCTCGGGCGTGGCGGCGGGGTGAGGGTGGCGCGCCGCCAGCGCCAGCAGGCCGGCGCGCACGCGTGGATCTTCGTGGGTGAGGTGCTCGCCCAGCTCGTCGGCGCGGACGCCGCTGCGGGTGACCAGCGCGCGCGCGACCGCGGCGGTGGTGGTGTCGTCGTCACCGGTGCGCTCGATCAGCGCCAGCAGCTGGTCGAGGCGCAGCGGCACCCGCTGCACGCTCTCGGCCAGCGCGACCTGCTTCATGCCCAGCGGCGCCGCCAGGGTGGCCACGAAGGCGCGCGCCGCGCTGCGCACCATGAATAGCCACATGAGCCCCACGCCGAGCTCGACCCCGAGCAGCGCACGCGGCGTGAGGCGCAGCGCGGGCAAGGCGATCAAGGCGGTGCCGGCCAGCGCCCCGCCCAGCGGGG